>SWCA01001931.1_pt1 | contig 106303 bp, 107 predicted proteins | sample 4692961 | NCBI WGS metagenome assembly SWCA01 (sample SAMN10267275, study PRJNA491770) | bioreactor metagenome | isolation source: DHS bioreactor inoculated with | place: Japan: off Shimokita Peninsula | reverse complement strand
CTTTATTTCCTTACACTGTTCAGTTTTCAATGTCCAAAGCTTTCTTTTTTAAAAGGCCGCATGTTATCGGCGCTTTAATATCTTATCATACCATTTTGTGCTTGTCAAGAAGTTTTTTTATCTAGAGTTTTTTATTCAACTTCTAAAGTTTCACTTATTGTTTCAGCGACAAGATTTATTCTATCATAGATGTCGAATCATGTCAAGAAGTTTTTCTGAATAACATTTAAATGTTATTTTACCCATTATTTCAAGTATAAAAGACCCAAGGGCCTTACCCCAAAACAACATTCTAACTTCCTAATATTTTAAAGATTCTAACGGTGTTTCTTTTCGCTGTCATTTCTTAGCGACAAATACTATCTTACCAAAATCTTATTCAAGTGTCAAATGGCAATTTAATACATATTTTAAGATTCGTCTTTCTACATATTATATATATCATATATGCAATATATTATTGATTAATATTAGTTGTGAATTCAGTTATTTATATAAATTTATTAATAATTTATTCATTTTAACAAAAACTACTATAAGTCAGCTGTACTTTATTTAAATTGTCGGAGAGGTGTCTAATATGATTACTATTTTCATCAGAACCGTTTTTCTATTTATATTTGTAGTTATTGCAGTAAGAATGATGGGAAAAGCCGAACTTTCTGAGCTCCAACCCTTTGAACTAGTTGTTATAATTATGATATCTGAATTAGCTTCTTTACCAATGGAAGATTCGGGAATGCCTTTTATTAATGGTGTTATCGCAATATTCACCCTAGTGTTTTTACAAATATTAATATCATTAATTACTTTAAAAAGTGAAAAGGCCAGGGCTATAATATGTGGTAAGCCAACAGTGTTAATTCAAAGAGGTAAAATAATTGAAAAAGAATTAAAAAGGTTACGAATTAATATGAATGATTTAGTAGAACAGCTTAGAATTAAAAGCTATTCAAATATTGATGATGTAGAGTTCGCAATACTTGAAACCAATGGTGATTTAAGTGTTATCCCTAAGTCTGACCAGCGACCTATGACCCCTAAAGATATGGGACTAGCTACTAATCCAGCTGATTTACCCGTTAGTATTATTATAGATGGAAGAGTAAATTATGCAAATCTTAATAAAGCATCCTTAAACTTTAACTGGTTATATGATCAACTCAAAAAAAATCACATAGATAATATCAACTCAATTTTATATGCATCTGTAGATCAAAATAAAACTTTATCTATTCATAAAAAGGAAGAGTGATAAAAATGAAAGCCTTTTACATTTCTTTAGCAATTATAATATTATTAATATCTATATGGGGTTTTGTTTTTAATATAATTACTACCACTACCTATACTTTAAATGCTTATTTAGATAATATGGAAGATAAAATTAATAATGATAATTGGAAAGACTCTGAAAAAATCCTGAACACAATAGAAAACGAGTGGACCAATAAACTAAGGATTTTAATACTAATTATTACCCATGATGAAATTGAAAAAATCAACCTATCTTTAAAGAGATTAAACAAATATTTATTTTCAAAAGATAAACCCCTTGTTCTAGGTGAGCTTGCTAGCTTAAGATTTTCTATAAATCATATAAAAGAAAGGGAGGCATTATCCTTTAGAAATATATTTTAAAATTAATTTTGTGTAAAATATTTACATTTGCTCAAATACGTGATATAATTTTATTGGGAACTTCTAACTTTTTTCTTATATTTCATCATCTTATTAAATAGAGAGGTTTATTACATCCTATCAATAAACTTCTCAAATTTCAGTTCTCATTTGTTTTCTTATATATTTTCTTCTTATATATTACACTTATAATTCAAATCAACTTTTAAATAATAAATCCACTTATACAAAGGGGCTTTATTAGACAAACCCATTTTATAAGTCATGTAGATTTCTAAATTCCTATGTGTATTTTCGTATCCAATTATTCAAAATATATAATTCACATAAATTTAAAGGGGGATATAGTATGGAAGTATTGAACTTAGAAAAATCTCTAAATTTGAATCACGGAATTACGAGCAAAAAGTCAAAATTCGATTCAAGAAGCCTACAAATTCGATTGGCTTCTCCCATGGATGCTGAAGTAGTTTATGATATTGCAGCAAGTGTGGGATCCAAGAAAAAAAATCCTGAGGAAGGTTTTTTGATGGATAATTATGTTTCTAGCCCAAACAAATACAAAAAATTTTTCTTGGAAAGAATTAATGAACTAAAATATTTCTATATAGCTAAATTCAAAAAAGATACCCTCGGCTTCTTAATGGCCTATACTAAAGAAGAATGGTTAAAATACAATCCAAACTGGATCGAATCTACTTATTGGGCTCCAAATTTTGATATGAATAAAACGGATAATTTTGTGGTTATTGATAAAACCGCTATCTTAGCTGGTAATACTGGCAAAGGAATAGGAAGCATGCTATATAAACGCTTAATATCAGATTTGAAATTTGCTGGCATCGAAATAATCTTTGCCGAAACTTTAATTAGCCCTATACCCAACTTAGCCTCTTTAGCTTTCAGAAAGAAACAAAAATACACTTTTGCTGGTGTGCGATATGAGAATTTTGAAAATAATATTTATACTGATTTAATATATTATAAGTCTGCTAAATAGATAGGAAAAAATCTGCAGTCATGACTGCAGATTTTTTATAGTTCTAATAGTTCATCCAATTTTGATTTATCAAATCCTTGTATTATCTCATCATTTACCATTATTACTGGTACTCCCATAAAACCTTTTGATATCAATTCTTTTCTTGATTCCATATCCTTTGTTATATTTTTTTCTTCAAATTTTACTCCCTTTTCATTAAGATAATCCTTTGCTTTATGACAGTAAACGCAAGTATCACTAGTGTACACTTTGATTTTTTTATCCATATCAATCTCTCCCCTCTTAATCATTATATTCCTATGCTACTTTATTATCATTTTTTTCTTTCATCATTTCTTGTTTTGTATTTTTATCTTTTAGATCTTTTATAAGACCAGTTGCATATCCCATAGGACAGACTTGACACCATGACCTTGGTTTAAATATCACACCCATAACTACTCCCAATGTCAATGATGCTGTCATTAATCTAAATACCGCAAAGCCTATTCTATTTATATTGGGTCCTGCATGGATAAGAGATATAGTAAACATTGTCATCATTAAGCCTAATAATAGGTTTTTAACTATTTTTCCTCTATATTTTTTGGGTAAATTATTCTGAAAGCTAATATCCTTCAGAAAATTTCCTAACAACGAACCCCTTGGACAATAGTGGGAACAATGCACCTTCCCCCTTCCCTTAATAGCGTGATATAAGGGAGCTGTCATACAGATAAATCCAAGTAGACCAAATCTAATATCTACTATGGATAAGGTTATAAATAGGATCATAAATATCCAAGACCATTTAGTATGTGATTTTGGTTTGAATTTAGTCATTTATATCTTCCCCTCCTATTATTTATTGACAAGTAGAACCACCTTGCATTGACCTTATTTGAAATCCCTTAGAAAGAAATCCTTTAGCATAGTCAATTTCAAAACCTGTAAATCTCTTTATAACATCATCTTCAACTATAAATCTAAAACCATCCTTATCTTCTATATAATCATTTTGTTTTTGCTCATCCAGAGCAATCCCAAAGGTAGGACCGCCTCAACCAATACCCTTTACATATATCCTTATTTCTTTAACTTCAGTGTTTTCTTTGTCTAAAGCTTTTTTAAGCATTTCTAATGCTTTATCAGTAACATTAATTTTCATAATGATTAACCTCCTTATTTTTTATATACCCCCATACCCTACCGGGGTAATACTATTATATGCAATATCCTTCCAAATGTCAATAAAAATCTATTTAACTTTATATAAATACTATTAATACTACCATAATTACTAAATTTTACATTTATGTTTCATTATGATACAATATATATAAGTAAACTCATTTAGTTCTCTATTCATATCTTTTTAATGTCATATCCCATTTAATTGACTTTCTTTTTTCTCATATTTAAATTAAAACATCTTTATAGTTCATAATTGTTTAATTTGTCTAATGCACAATGTCTTATCATTGTGTCTAAAATAATCTTCAAAGGAGGTATATAATGGAAACTGACAGTTTAAGTTTAGTCGTCAGCCAAAAACAAGAGAAAAAAAGCTTAAAATTTAATATTGCTAATCTAGTTAAGAAGGTGGAGGTTCGAAAGGCCAATGAGGGTGATGCTGAGTTAATATATACGATAGCATCCAGTGTAGGAAAGAGCACAAAAGACTCTCAAAATGGATTTTTAATGGATAATTATATCTCAAGTCCACGAAAGTATAAGGATTTATTTAGAGATAGACTCAAGGAACTTAAATACTTTTATATTGCCGAGGCCAATGGTGAACCCATGGGTTTTCTTATGGGATATACTAAGGAAGAATGGTTAAAGTACAACCCCGATTGGATAGATGACATTAATTGGTCTCCTATGTTTGATATGAAAAAGACAGAAAAGTTTGTTTTAACCGACAAAATAGCCATTAATTCAAAATATACCGGCAAAGGTATAGGAAGTAAAATATACAAAAAATATATTAAGGATTTAAAGGACGATGGAATTAATACAATTTTCTCAGAAACTTTAATAAGTCCTACCCCAAACTTTGCTTCACTTTCCTTTAGAAAAAAACAGAAGTTTAAATTAGCCGGAACTAGATTTGAAAAATATCGGGGGAATATTTATACTGACCTTGTATATTACAAGCCCGTTAAATAGATTGTTTTTACATAAAAAACCGACTATAACAGTCGGTTTTTTTATGGTTTAAACTCTTACTTCAAGCTATTATTAGAATTTTTTAGATATAGCTGCAAAGATTGCAATTATTACTACTCCTAATATCATGATTGGGCCAGCACCACTTTCAAATCCTGCTTGAATCCCACTAAAAGCCACTAGAGCAATTGTGATTGGAATAACATATTTAATTAGTGCATACCATCCTTCAAACAAACTAAACTTAATAGTTCCATCGTTTGTAATTTCATTATATAGTTCTTCTTTATTTAATCTCCAACCTGCAAAGATACATAGTAACATTCCACCAATTGCCAAGAATATCTTATCAGTTAATAGGTCAAATACATCAAATGCACCGGTTCCAAATATTGCTGGACCTATGCCCCCCAATGATAAAGAAGCTAAGACACAAAGCACAGCCATAATTATTGTTGAAGAAAAGACAGCTTTCTTTCTATTGAACTTCTTCTCATCTATTAAGAATGCGACAACAACTTCTAATAAAGATACCGAAGATGTTAATGCTGCTACTGTAAGCCCTATAAAGAATAAAGCTGCAAAGAATGTTCCAACACTTCCCATTTCTGCAAATATGGCAGGAACAACAACGAAAACTAATCCAGGGCCTTGAGCAGGCTCCATACCAAAAGCAAACATTGCTGGGAACATTGCTATACCTGCTAATAAGGCAACAGCTGTATCCATTGAAGTAACCATAGCTGCATTTTCTACAAGATTTTCTTTCTTATTAAGATATGACCCATAAGTAATCATACATCCCATACCTAGTGATAAGGAGAAAAACGCTTGCCCTAGAGCAGCTAATACAACACTACCATTTATTTTGCCAAAGTCAGGTCTAAATAAGAATTCTATGCCAGCCATTGCACCAGGTAGAGTTAAACCTTTAATTGCAATAATAATTAAAATAGTAAATAATATCGGCATTAATATTTTACCAGCCTTTTCAATTCCAGAAGCTACTCCTTTTACAACAATTACAACATTTAAAGCAAGATATAATACCATCCACATAAGTGGCTCAGTAGGATTAGTAATAAATGCTTCAAAAGTATCACCAATTGCACCAGGGTTATTCAATAAACCACCTAATACTTTAAACACATATGCAAGGGCCCATCCTCCAACTACAGGATAAAATCCCATAATTAAGAAACCACTTAAAACTCCTAAGACTCCTGCAAATGTCCAACGCTTATCTACTGATTTGAAAGCACCTACAGCAGCTAATTGCTTTCTTCTACCTACTGCAAATTCTGTAAGCATAACACTAAATCCAATAAGCACAACAAAAATTAAATAAACTATAACAAATGCACCACCACCATTTTCACCTGCGGTAAAAGGAAACTTCCATATGTTCCCTAGACCAACTGCGGAACCAGTTGCAGCCATTATGAAACCAATTTTAGATCCCCAATTTTCTCTTTTTTCCATGTCAATTCCCCCTTTAAGATGTTTTTATATTTTAACGGCTTAATACCATTAAATATCAGCTAAAACATTGTTGTCTTTAGTTTCCTCCAAAACTTAATACTTTTTTCAAACCATCTTACACTGTCTTTTTTATTAGTGTTTATTTGTGGAATATTCTGAATTTTAATTCCCTGTTTCACTATATAGATCATCTATTCTGTGACAAGTATTTTTTGTTCTAGTTTATTCTTTTAGGATATTGTTGAAATATTTTGAATTTGCTTCCAATTCTTAATATTCAGTCTTATATTTTATAATTTTAGCATAGAAATTTAAGATCATCAACAATTTTAAATAAATGTATGTATTTACCAAGTAAAACTACAAAATAAAAAAAGCAGCATGGCTGCTTTTTTTTAATGGTGCCCAGAGGCGGAATCGAACCACCGACACGAGGATTTTCAGTCCTCTGCTCTACCGACTGAGCTATCTGGGCTAATTCAATTGTCAATTAGTATATCAATTGACATCCCATTTCTTTTAGAGCTTTACTAAAAGTTCTTAAAGAAATTTATATAGTTAATTTGGTCGGTCAATTGCCGTAGCATATTCAAACTTTAATGGTCAATTGCCGAAAAAATAAATATCAATTACTAGATAAATATTGTGGTGCGGGTGGAGGGACTTGAACCCCCACGTACAAGACACTAGATCCTAAGTCTAGCGCGTCTGCCAATTCCGCCACACCCGCGTGGTTTAAACTTCAATATTTTACAACGTATATATAATTCGGTATTACAAAGTGCTTTAGGGTCGACTAAGCGACTAACACAAAATCAAAGATTTTGGTTATCTGCTTATGCCAATTCCGCCACACCCGCGTGCTGCAATCACCCAAATCTTTGATTTGGTGTGAGTGTAGTACTCAGCCTCAGCTGAGTTTCCTTATCAATTCAGCGACAATAATAATATTATCATAGAATATTAATTTTGTCTACTACAAATTTTTACTAAATATTATTTTTTATCTCAATCCAATATTAGAATGCCATTAATGATCTAATAAATATTATAAGTATAGTTACAGGTCCTACGTATTTAATTAAAAATCCCCATAATGGAGATAGTGAAAATTTAACACTTCCATCATTTGTAGCTTCTTTAACTGCATTATCTGCACCCCAAATCCATCCTACAAATATACATAGCAACAATCCACCTGCAGGAAGCAAGATATTACTTGAAATATAATCATAGGCATCAAAAAATCCCCTTCCACCTAAAATGGATATATGAGACCAAGGTCCAAGGGATAATGATGCAGGTATCCCTAATAGGAAAATAATTCCTGCAAATACTATTGTAGCTACTTTCCGATTCATATCCCATTCATCCACAAAGTATGCTACTACAACTTCTAATAATGAGATTGATGAAGATAACGCTGCAAATAATACCAATATGAAGAATAAGACAGCAAATAAAGTACCCGCTGGCATCCGTGCAAATACCGCTGGAAATGTTACAAATATAAGTCCAGGTCCCTCAGAAGGATTAAATCCAAAGGCAAATACCGCAGGCAGAACGGCAAGTCCTGCAAGTAGTGCAACTCCTGTGTCTATTAAGGGAATAGCAACTGCACTCTCAGGAAGATTTGAATCTTTACTTAAATAACTACCATAGGTAATCATAGTACCCATACCTAAACTTAAGGAGAAAAATACTTGTCCCATTGCATCAAGTATCACATTAATATTAATAGCTCTAAAATTTGGTACCAATAGATATTTTATTCCTTCCATTGCCCCAGGTAAAGTCATTGAACGTAGGGCAAGTATAATAATCATAATAAAAAGTCCAGGCATCAATATTTTGCTTGATCTTTCAATCCCTCCCCCTACACCTCCCATTACAATAGCTAGGGTTGCAATCATAAATATACCATGATAAATAATTGGTTCAGTAGTTCCTGATATTAGATTTCCAAACATATCTCCAAGTATGTCGGCGTCACTTATATTTAAACCACCGGATATGGCTTTGATAAGGTAGTTTATTACCCATCCACCAACTACGCTATAGAAGGATAAAATAAGGAATCCAGCTAAAACACCTAGGCCGCCAACCCACGCAGCATTTTTTCTTATCTTTCTATAGGCTCCAATAGCATTTAATTGAGTATGCCTTCCAAGGACTATTTCCCCAAGCATCAAGGTAAAACCAACTAAAAACAATATAATAAAATATACAAGTACAAATGCTCCCCCACCGTTTTTACCTGCCATATAAGGGAATTTCCAAAGGTTACCTAGACCAACAGCAGAGCCCGATGCGGCAAGAATAAATCCTATCTTTGATCCCCATTGTTCCCTTTCTCCCCCATTATTGAGATTAGTCATCTGTATCCTCCTTTTATTTTGTACTAATCTATATTCTTAGTAATTAACATTTAAATTATTCTTAAGCTAATTACCATTATTTTTCATAAAGTAATACTACTTTGGTTAAAATATGTAAGAGAATATAGGATAGGAGTGGTTTTTATGAATATTGAAAGAGCAAGAGAAATTGTTAATTCTCCTAGTGAAATCGACGTTAAGTATCAAGGTAAATCTGTTTGGATTAATAGCATAAATCCTTCTATAGGCAAAGCATTTGTTGAAACAAGGGATAATTCCAAAACCCATTATCAGGTTTCAGTAAGTGATTTAATTGAAAACTAGAAACATTTAAAGGGTGTATCTCATTAATGAGATACACCCTTTAAATGTTTATTTATTATATCTTTTGTAAAGCTCACCACGAATATCTTCTAATGTTACATTCCTATCTACCATTAAAACTAATAAATGATAAAACAAGTCAGATATTTCATATACCATTTCTTCTTTACTATCATTTTTAGATGCGATAATAACTTCACTGGCTTCTTCTCCAACCTTCTTTAAAATCTTATCTATTCCCTTTTCAAATAAGTAATTTGTATATGAGCCTTCTATTTTTTCTGTCTTTCTACTCTCTATTCTTTCATATAATAAATCTAATACCTTTTCTGAGTCTGTCTTTGTATCAGCCTCTTCTTTATTAGAGTATATAGTCTCAAAAAAACAAGTTTCATTTAGGGTGTGACAGGCTGGTCCATAGGGTATTACTTCAATAAGTAGAGTATCCTTGTCACAATCATATTTTATATTTCTAACTTCTTGATAATTTCCAGAGGTTTCCCCTTTATTCCATAGCTTTTGTCTACTTCTACTATAGAACCATGTCTTTTTAGTTTCTAAGGTTAATCTCAGGGATTCCTTATTCATATATCCAAGCATGAGTACCTTTGCAGTATTATAATCTTGAATTATTGCAGGGATTAAACCCTGTGAATTATACTTTAGATTTTCAATCTCCATTACTAGAAGTCCCTCCTAATTTCTACAGAATTTTGATGTAAATATTCCTTAAGCTTAGGTATACTTATTTCATTATAGTGAAATACAGAGGCTGCTAAAGCTGCATCAGCCTTTCCCTCTTTTAAAACCTTAAGAAAATCTTCTTTTTTTCCTGCACCACCTGAGGCTATAACTGGGATATTTACATTCTCTGCTATTAGGCTTGTTATATCAATATCATAACCTTCCTTAACGCCATCGGAATCAATGGAATTAAGGACAATTTCACCAGCACCAAGTCCTTCTCCTTTTTTAGCCCACTCCAATGCATCTAATCCTGTATTAATTCTACCTCCATTTATAAAAACATCCCAAGAATTCTTATTATTCCTTTTTACATCCATGGATAGAACAACACATTGCCTTCCAAATTTCAAGGCAGCTTTTCTAATAATATCTGGGTCTTTTACTGCCGCTGAATTTACAGATACTTTATCAGCCCCGGCCTTAAGTGCTATGGAAAAATCCTCAACTCTCCTAATACCTCCACCAATGGTGAAAGGAATATGAACATTTTCTGCAACCTTTTCAACAACATTTATAAAAATCTCTCTCTCTTCATTGGAAGCAGTGATATCATAAAAAACAAGCTCATCCGCTCCAGCTTCAGAATAAATCTTAGCCAGAACCGTTGGATCTTCAACATCCTGTATATCTTTGAACTTTTTACCCTTAACTACCCTTCCCTTGTTTACATCCAAACAAGGAATTATTCTCTTAGCAAGCAATTTACTTCACCCCATTTATATATCTATATGTCTTCGAGCTTTATTTTCTCTTCATAAAGGGCTTTTCCTACTATAGCCCCATATATACCTATTCTTCTAAGTTCATCTACATGCTCTTTATTAGCTATTCCTCCAGAGGCAATTATATTTACATTAACACTTTCCATAAGTCTTTTAAGTTCAAAGAAATTTGGTCCTATCATAGTTCCATCCTTTGATATATCCGTATATACTATGGTCTTTACGCCCTTTTCTTCCAATTCCTTTGCAAAATCCACAGCATTTAATTCACTGGTATTAACCCATCCCTCGGTACAAACCATTCCATCCTTTGCATCTATAGATACAACAACTTTATCTCCAAATTCTTTAACTAAATTATCAATAAAACCACTTTCCTTTACTGCCGAGGTACCTACTACTATTCGATTTACACCTATATCTACTAGATCCCTTGCCTTTTCTATGGTTCGTATTCCTCCACCAATTTGAATAGGGATATTTACGCTTTTAACTATCTCTTTTACTATTTCTACATTTTTTTGATTTCCTGTAAAGGCTCCATCCAAATCTACTATATGAAGATTTTTAGCACCCTTTTCATACCAAGTCTTAGCAACTGCAACAGGATTATCAAAGTATACAGTTTCCTCATCCATTTTGCCTTGATAAAGCCTTACGCATTTGCCATTTCTTATATCTATCGCTGGATATATTTTCACCCTATCAGCTCCTTAATGTTATTTAAAAGCTTTTGACCAGTTTTACTACTTTTCTCTGGATGGAATTGCATACCTACAATATTATCTTTTCTAACAACAGCAGGTATTTTGACACCATAGTCTGTCCAAAAAACCACATCATTTTCATCCTGGGGCTTTAGATAGTATGAGTGCACGAAGTATACATATTCTCCATCCTTGATACCCTTTGTAATGATATCATCTTTACCCTTTCTTAAGCTATTCCAACCCATATGGGGCACTTTTACATCCCCTTCTATTTTCTTGATTTCTCCCTTTAAAAGCTCTAAACCAGTCCACTCTCCATCTTCATAGCCTTTATCATAAAGAAGCTGCATTCCTAGGCAAATACCAAATAAGAGTTTACCCTTATTCACATTATCTTTAATGCAGTCAATTAAATCCCTTTCACGGAGATTATCCATTGCGTCCTTAAAAGCACCAACTCCAGGTAATATAATTGCTTGGCTATCATTTAGCTCTTGCTTATCATAGGTTATTTTAACATCATATCCTAGGCTACTAAATGCTCTATAGACATTCTTTATATTTCCGACATCGTAATCCACAATTGCTATCATTTAATCACCCCTTCATTATAGTACGCCTTTGGTGGACATTACCCCTTCTATTTTATCATCTATTTCACAGGCCTCTCTCAAGGCTCTACCAAACCCCTTAAATATTGATTCAATAATATGATGATTGTTTTTCCCATATATCATATTAATGTGTAAGGTAATGTCTGCATTATTTACCAATGCTCTAAAAAATTCTTCTAAGGTCTCTGTTTCGAAATCACCAACATATTCTCTGGTTAATTCTACCCTATATTCCAAATGACTTCTTCCACTTATATCCAATGAGATTTGAGACAGGGATTCATCCATTGGCGTAAAGGTATTGGCGTATCTTGTTATACCTTTTTTATCTCCTAGGGCTTCCTTTATTGCCATCCCTAGGGTTATTCCTATATCCTCTACACTATGGTGTGTATCAACTTCTATATCTCCCTCACATTTTACAGTTAAGCCCAATCTACCATGCTTTGCCATAAGATTTAGCATATGGTCTAGAAATTTTACTCCTGTATCAATGATTGTTTCATCATTGCCATCCAGGTTTAACTTTACTTGGATTTTAGTCTCAAAGGTATCTCTCTTCACATCTGCTATTCTCATTTTTCTATCACTTCCCTAATAGTATCTAATACTCTTTTATTCTCTTTTTCAGTGCCCACCGTAATTCTGATACAGTAGCCTAGGTCACCGCTCTTACCATAATATCTAACTGATATTTTATTTCTTTCAAAAGCTTCTAATATTTCTTCATATTTTTCAGATTTCATTACAATAAAGTTAGCGTGACTTTCATAGGCCTTTATATTATTCATTCCAGATAATTCATTAAACATTTTTTCTCTTTCAGCTATAATTTCTTTTATATATTCAAATACCAATTCCCTATTTTTAAGCAGTCTAGCTCCAATAGTTTGGGAAAAGGAATTAAGGTTATAGGGTGGTTTCACGGTATTTAATATATCTATCATTTTAGTACTGGCTACACCATATCCAACTCTAAGTCCAGCTAGTCCAAAGGCCTTGGATAATGTCCTTAAGACAATAGCCTTTTCATATTTATTTATTAAGTCAATGGTGCTTTCACCGTAAAATTCAAAGTATGCTTCATCTATTACAACGATGGATTCTGTAGATTCTAATACCTTTATTATATCTTCCCTTGGAATAATAGCTCCAGTTGGGTTATTAGGATTACACAAAAAAATCACTTTAGCTTTGTTTTCGTTTGATACCTTTATTATTGAATTAATATCTATCTTAAAATCTTCATTACTTTCTATTTCTATAGCCTTTCCCCCTGCTATTTCTGTGGTGATTTTATACATAGAGAAGGTTGGGGTATGGGTCACGACTATCTCATCTTTATCCACAAAGGCTTCAATTATCATCTTAATTATTTCATCGGAACCATTTCCACATATAAGGTTATCTACATCAACTTTACAATACTCTGATATGGCTTTTCTTAAATTTTCCGAATCACTATCAGGATATCTGTTAAACTCTTGATCTAATAAATCATTTATAACCGATTCCTTTATATCATTAATAATATTATTAGAGTTCTCATTGGCATCCGCTTTAATATCAATATCTTCTTTTTCAACTTTATAGGGCTTTAAATTCTTTATACTATCTTTAACTAATTCAAGCATGTTAAAATCTCACCTCAACTGAATTGGCATGGGCATCTAAGCCTTCAGCTCTAGCGAATGTTGCAACTTTATCCTTTATTTTACCGAGACTTAATCTATTATAATAAAGCAAGCTAGATTTTTTAACAAAGTCATACACTCCAAGGGGTGATGAAAATTTAGCCGTCCCCGAGGTTGGTAATGTGTGGTTTGGTCCAGCAAAATAATCTCCCACAGGCTCAGGTGTATATTCTCCTAGGAATAATGCCCCGGCATTTTTAATATATGAAATGTAATCTAGAGGATTATCTACCATTAATTCTAAATGCTCCGGTGCTATTTCATTTGATAATTCAATGGCTTTATATATATCCTCAACTATAAAGGCATAGCTATAATTTGATAGAGATTTTTCTATTATTTTACCCCTATTTAATTTCTTAGTCTGCATCTTTAGCTCTTCTTGAACCTTTTCTGCCAGCTCCCTTGAGCTCGTTACTAAGACAGCCGATGCCATCTCATCGTGTTCAGCCTGAGATAGTAAATCTGCTGCTATATATTTTGGATTTTTATTTTCCTCTGCAATAATACATATTTCACTGGGACCAGCTATCATATCTATATCTACCAGTCCAAAAACTGCACGTTTGGCCCTTGCAACATATATATTACCAGGTCCTACTATTTTATTAACCGGTACTATGGTTTCAGTACCATAGGCTAAAGCTGCTACGGACTGGGCTCCACCAACTTTGTAGATTTCATCTACATTTGCTACATAGGCTGCAGCTAATATAAATGGATTAACTTTACCTTCTTTATTAGGTGGTGTCACCATAGCAATGGACTTAACCCCTGCTATCTTAGCTGGTATGCTATTCATAAGTACTGTTGATGGATAGGCAGCCGTTCCTCCTGGAACATATATCCCTACCCTTTCTAGGGGTCTAATTAACTGACCCAAAACCACACCTTCCCTTTCCTCTGTAATCCATGAGTTTTGAACTTGTTTACTATGATAGTCCGAGATATTCTGTTTTGCTTCCTTAAGTATTTCTATAAAATCATTACCTACGATCTCTAGGGCCTTTTTTATTTCATCATCTGTCACCCTTAAACTATCTAAGTCAACTCCATCAAATTTCGAAGTGAATTTATATAATGCTTCATCACCAGTCTTTTTAATATCATCTATAATATTTGCTACTTTATTGTCTACATCACTGTAATCGTCAATACCTCTTTTAAGTAGTTTATCAATTATACTCTTATAATCTTGATCCTTAACTTCAACTATATTCATTTTTCTCACTCCCCCTCGTAGTTAAATTACCTCTTCTATTTTTTCAATAAGACTTTGTACTTTTTCTCTTTTTGTCTTTAGGCTAACCTTATTTACTACCAATCTAGCACTTATTTTTTGGATTTTATCTAGCACCACTAGACCGTTTTCTTTAAGTGTGGTTCCTGTTTCAACAATATCTACTATAATATCCGATAACCCTAATATTGGAGCAAGCTCTACAGAGCCATTAAGCTTTATTATTTCTGCATTCATTCTCTTTGAATTGAAATATTTTCTAGCGGTATTGGCATACTTACTTCCTACAACAAGTTTACTGGTGGATTTATAATCATAACCTGGAAAACCAGCTATACATAAATCACACATACCTAAGTTTAAATTTAAAAGTTCATATACATCGGCAGTATCTTCTAAAAGCACGTCTTTACCAACTATTCCAATATCAACTGCACCCTTTTCAACATATACAGGTACATCGGCTGACTTTACGAAAATTAGTTGAATTTCCCCTTCATCATCTTCAAATATAAGTTTTCTGCTTTTTTTAGAATAACTACTAAATTTTATACCCGTTTTTTGTAATATCTCTATGGAATCCTCTGCAAGTCTTCCCTTTGCTAATCCTATTTTTATAGCTGCCACTAAAATTCCCCCTAGTGAATTGTAAATATTCTATCTTTTTTCTATTAATTTCTTAAATTCATTAAAACTATACTTATGTATCTTATCCCTTTGCAAGTCTATGGATTTAATTTCATCATTATTTATTTCTAATACTTCCCTTGCATTTATAGAGTTTTGTGCTTCTAAACATTCACTAATATCATCATTGTATAAATCAGTTTCTACTATATATCCTTTTTTGCGTAGGTCCTCTGATAGTTCTATGGCATTTTTTCTGTTATCTCTTTTATATAAAATCAAATAATCAACATAACTTTCATTCTCATAGGCCATGTCATTAATCTTCATAACCTCCACTAATTTATCAACATTCAGTCCAAATCCACATGCTGGCTTATACATACCAAATTGTTTTGTTAAATCGTCATATCTACCACCGCTAAGCATTACTTCTCCATAATTGTTCACATATCCTTTAAATACGATACCGGTATAATAATTTAGTTCCTTTGCGAAACCTAAATCAAATAAAATATACTTATCATATCCGTAGTCCTTTAGAATGCTATATATCTCTTCAAGATTGGATAAGGCCTTCTCCATATCTTTATTTATGCATATTTCCTTTGCCTTAGTTAATATTTTTTCAGGCTTACCATAGAGTCTTGGAATAGCTTTGATAGCTTCCTTTAATTTAATATTTAATTCCATGGCATCTAAATATTCTTCTAAGTCTCCATAGTTTTTGTTTTCGATTAACCTATGGAGCTTTTCTCTTTCTAAATAGTCAATATTTAATTCTTGGATCAAGCTGTTTAAAAATAATACTTGCCCTAAATCTATATGAAATTTTGTAAAACCAGATTCAATTAGAGTTTTGATTCCTATTGCTATAATTTCAGCATCACAATCAGGCTTGCTATTACCTAAATATTCAACTCCCGCCTGTATGAATTCTCTCTTGTTACCATTTCTCACTTTATCTAATCTAAATATATTGGTTACATAGGAAAACTTCAGATATTCCTTCGAATCTTTATAATTGGTTACTGCCATCCTTGCCACAGGAATTGTGGCATCGGGTCTTAATACCAAAATCTTTCCTGTTTCATCCACAAGTTTAAACATTTTTTCTCTATCTATTGAGCCTTCAATCCGTGTATACAAATCATAATATTCAAAGCTAGGGGTAACAACCTGTGTATATCCAAAGCTCTTAAATACTGCTTTTATATCCTCTATTTTCTCTTCTTTATATTTATATTCATCTCCATGTAGGTCTTCAACACCTTCAAGAAATAAATCACCATACGAAACCATAATTAACCTCCTCTAGACGCTTCATTGCTTTAGTTGAATAAAGCACTAAATTATTTATGTATATTGTATTATCTTTATCTATATAAGTCAATGTATTTTTTGTTGAATATTTAAGTTTAAAGATTCTGAAAATTATTATCTAATTTATATCTTAGCTCTTTAACTATTAATTATACTAGATTTCAACAAGCCTTATCTATCTAAACAAGAAATACCTATATTAATTTCATCTATTTAATGGTAAACTATACTTTATAAAGAATACAGTTTAAAACTTGTAGGAGTGATAAGTATGTATTATGATTATCATGTACATAGCAATTTTTCTAGTGATAGCGATACGGATATGAAGGACACCATTGAACGTGCCATTGATATAGGTCTTAAAGAAATATGCTTTACAGACCATATTGATTATGATTATTGTGATCCAACTATTAATTTTGACTTTGATATAAATGAATATACAGACTACATTAATAAAATGAGAAAACTATACGGTAATAAAATCAAAATCTTAAAGGGTGTTGAAATAGGAATTCAAAGTCATATAATTGAAAAATGTGAAGATTTAGTGGATAAGGGAAAATTTGATTTTGTTATAGCTTCTATTCATACCTGCGATAGGAAGGACTTATATAATGGAGATTTTTTTATCGATAAAAGTCCTAAGGAGTCCTATAGTAAATATTTCGAAGAGTTATTAAAGTGCGTTAAAGCCTTTGATTCTTTTAATGTGGTGGGTCATTTAAATATTATAATAAGATACAATGAGGCCGTTGCCAAGGAGAATATTAGAGATTATTACAATATAATAGAAGAAATTTTTAAAACATTAATAAATAAAAACAAAGGTATAGAAATCAATACCTCTGGCTATCGATATAAGTTAAATGACTTTATGCCATCCTACGATGTTCTTAAATTTTACAAGGAATTGGGTGGAGAAATCATTACTCTAGGGTCCGATTCCCATGTTGTGGATACTTTAGGAACTAAGTTTGATTATGTCTATGAGGTCTTAAAATATATTGGCTTTAAATATATTACTACCTTTGAAAATATGGAGCCACGCTTCATAAAAATTTAGCCTCCAACTCATACAGTTGGAAGCTTTTTTTATTCCCATTTTTTATAATGTATTTCTATGCTATTATTATCCACCATTTTATTCAAATGTGCCTTTATGACTGATTTTAGTATCTCTCTAGTTCCTGGTATAACCAGACTGAATCCGAGTATATCGGTTATAATACCAGGGGTGAGTAATAATGCTCCCCCTATAAGTACACATAGTCCATTAATAAGCTGCTCTCCTGGCATCCTACCTTCATTTACTTCCATTCTTATTTTAGATATTATTAGTCGTCCTTGATTCTTTGATAAATATGCCCCAAGAATTCCTGTAAAAAGTACTATCCCAATAGTAGTCCATACACTGGTTACCTTCGCTAGATGTAGCAGGAGAAAAAGCTCCACAACTGGAGTAACAGTGAAAAGTAGTATTAATTTAAAAAGCATTTTAATTCTCCTTTATACTTTATATAATTTAATTATATCATCTTCTCGTCAGAACTTTTAGTATAGTTTCAGGGTCCATGTCCTTACTTAATTCAAAGGAACCATAGGAAAAGTATCTAGCTACTCTTTTCTTTCTTACTAAATCTATAAATTCATCCTCATCATCAATAAGTCCTAAATTATATAACCTTAAAATAATATTTTCGCTCTTTTCGCCTCTATTTATTTTAAAGACCACTGTTTCATAACTTTTCTCTTCTGACTTTTCCTTTTCTACTTCATTTGCATTTTCTTCAATATTTTTTTCATTGGTATTAGATTTTTCTACATTATTATCTATATCACTATTTTCTTTATCTTCCTCTTCTTTCATTTCTTCTTTAAGTTCTTGTTTCTCAGTTTTTTCTGTATCCAAATCATCGCCTATTTTTATTAATTCTTTAAGCTCAATCATACCTAGTTCTTTAGCCTTTGATTTAATTTCTTCCTCAGTATATTCCACATATTTAGCCGATGGATTTAGTATGTTTATTAAACTAGCTACAGATATAACCACTCCACAACACAATAGGATTATATATAAATGCACTTTATTATTTTTTTTCATTTGTTTAACCTCAATTCTATTATATATTTTAAACTTGTATTGCTAGTTATATTAATTTATTATAGCACATAGAATAAACCTTGCACAAAGCTACTTTTACACTAAAAATTTTAAAATAAATATATTCTTATATTACTATTATATTTATTGTCGAAATATGTTAATATTTTATATATAATAACTTATATTTAAGGAGACTAGCTATGCGTATTATTTCTACTAAACATTTAGAGTCAGGGGCTGTATTAGCTAAACCAGTTTATGCTCCAGATGGCACTATTCTATTAAAAAGTAATGTTATTTTAAGTAGCGGCTATATAAAAAATCTTAAAAAGAAGAATATTCCTTCAGTTTATGTAGATGATAGTATATCTGATGGAATAGAAATCAATGATGTTATAGATCAAGAGCTTAAGATAGAGGCTATCAAATTAGTGAAAAATGTAATTAACAATTCATCTCCTAGCAAATATGTCAAAGATAAACAATCTTTTGTGAGCAATGAAAGTTATGGTGATGTAAGGAAACTAATTTATTCAATAACGGGAAATCTAAAAAAAAATAAAGATTCCTTAATGAATATGGTTGAGGTTATGAGTACAGATATTTCTACGTATACCCATGTAGTAAATGTATCGATCTTAGCACTACTTACTGGAAGATCCTTAGGTCTTCCCGAGAGTAGACTCAATGAATTAGGTACAGGTGCAATAATGCATGATATAGGTAGGGTTCATATTCCTAATGAAATATATGTTAAACCTAGTAAATTGACCGAAGATGAATATGAAGAAATTAAAAAGCATCCTGTTTATGGATATAATATGATTAAATCTAATCCATCCATTTCAGCTATAGTTAAAACTATTGTTTTAATGCATCATGAAAAACTAGATGGGTCTGGTTATCCCCTTGGAATTAAGGGAGATAAGATTAATGATTACGTTAGGATTGTAACTATTTGTGATATGTTTGAAGCCATGGTATCGGAAAAGGCCTACAGAGAAAGAATACCTCCTTATAAGGCTTTAGAATTATTATCTGCACGGGCTAATACTCAATTAGATTTCAAAATATATAAAGCCTTCATAGGGAACATTGCCATATACCCTGCAGGTACAGGAGTTATTTTAAATACTGGGGAAAAGGGGTTAGTTATAGATAATAATAGAAATCAACCTACTAGACCCGTTGTAAAGATTATATACGCCCCCGATGGCAAACTATCACCAGGCTTTAAAGTAGTAGACCTTATGAAGGACTTAACTCTGTTTGTGGAAGATTCATGTCATATAAGATATTAGTATATTAAGTTATTAGATAGTCAAGTAAAAAAGGATGTAACTCTCTTCATAGGTTACATCCTTTTTTGTTATTGTTCTTCACTTTCATAGAGAGTATTTGATATAGCCTCCCAAATATCCTCTGTTTCAAAGCCTCTTCTCCAAGCCGCAACCCCTGCCAAGTCATATTTATTAACTAAGTCTACTTTTAGCGCTATGGACTGTGCATCTTCCACCCATATTTTATGAAGTTTATTATCCTCCATGTATACAAGATAGTGTTGCCCCGAGACATCATCCCATAGTTTTATTACATTATTTTTTGCCATTATTTCGTTAACTGTTTCCATACTTATTGCTTTTGATTTTACGCTCATTTTATCCACTTCAGTTTCCGATGGTGTTTCAATCCAGAGTCTAGTATAAAAGGGAAGTCCTAGCAATAGCTTCTCATTGGGAACTTCTTCTAACAATCCTTGAATACCTCTTTCTACCCAACCTAAGGATGCCACTGAGCCACTTTTAGGGCTTGATGCCCAATGTTCATCATAGGTCATTACAGCAATATAGTCTACTACTTTACCAAGTTCCTTACGGTCTAGGAACTGTGACCAAGTTTCACTGCCACCCCTAACTGTAACATCCATGGATACCACTAGGTCATTTTCATGGAATATGGGTACAAGTTCCCTAATAAATTGTACAAGCTGCCCTTTATTTTTTAAATAGACATTTTCAAAGTCTATATTTACTCCATCTATATTATTGTCTTGAATAAGCTCTAATAAATCATTAATAGTTCTTTCCCTAACTACAGAGTCCTTTAAAAATTCATCAGTAAGCTTCGGATCAAAGGAATTTGAAAATAATGCCCAAACCTTATAATCCCTATTATGGGCCCACTCAACATAATCCCTATCAATATTATTTCCCAATTTCCCTGAGGAATTAGCCAAATGTATCCATGTGGGGGATACAATATTCACACTCTTCAATGCTCCAATTTTTGAGGTGTTAGGATTCCTAGAATATACCGGTTCCCAGGTAAGTACTATCTTTTCATCCCTGGGCTTCCAAATAGGTTCACTTTCAACAATTTCTATGCCTTCTATTACTTCTTCATTTTCTATTGCATTAGAAGCTACATAACCATCTTGACCAGTAAGAGTCATTACTTTTATCCACTGGTTATCTTTTTCAAGAACCTTTATTTCATCACTGGTTTGTAAAGTTCCTATAACATTAGATAGAAGGCTTTTGTCAGACCTTAATTTTATATTATCTCTAGATATGCTAGCAACTATCTCATTGGTTTCTATACTTTTTAAAAATACATTATTTTCGTCCTCATGGTATTCACTATTTAAGTTTAAATCTTCTTCTATATATTTAAGGGGAATTAGGGGAGTATTGTTTTGAACTATCATTGGTGGGATATTTTCAGTTTCTTCTTGATTTATCTTTACTTTATTTTCTTCTCCATAGAATCTATATACCTTGTCCTTTGTTGTAATTATTAATATATTATTCTCTATGTCATAATCAGAATATATATTAAATTCATTTTCTAGTTTTTCAGTGGAAACATAAATAATATCTTCATCGTTACTATTTACTATCTGTATTTCATTTTTCTTAGTATATTTACTTATCTTATCTTCTTTATATATTATCAATTCCAGCTCATTTGTGGTATCAAAGGCCGGTTGTGTTTTAGGATTAGAATCTATGACATAGATAATCCCTAATATACAAATAACAGACAGTATAATAGCAGTTAATCCTTTATTCATTTCCATTCCCCCTCTAGATAATCATACCTTTATATCTAATTGTATTATGAGAATCCTCCCTTTATCAAGGTTTAATATTTTCCACATATCTATAATTTTTTAATATTAATTCAAAAATAAAGAATGACATAAATAAATCCCCTGTATTTTTTATTCAGGAGATTTATTTATTATTATATATTAGAAGAATCTATTAAACTAGAATTATATTAATACTGGTCGGATATTTATCTATTCCATTAATTCTATTCCTAAGGCTTTGTATAATTCATAATCTACATCATGGGTCATATTAAGATTATTATCTTTTCTAAACTTGATCACATATTTCTTCATTCCTTCACCATATATTCCATCAATCCAGAGAGGATAGTATCCCTTTACTTTCATTCTTTTTTGCACCTCATATACATCGGAGCCCCTATCTCCCGGCTTTAGTATTCTAAATCCATTCCCAAAGGGTCCAAATACACCTCCCCATATGGTTACAGGCGTTCCAACTTTAATTATTTTGTATAATTCTTCAACATCCTTATTATTCATCCTAACGCATCCATGGGAAGCTGCCCATCCAATTGTATGGGGTTTATTTGTACCATGGATTCCATATTTACCCCAGGGTACATTAAGCTCCATCCATCTAGTACCGAAAGCTCTTCCCCACTTGGCTTTATTTATTATTTTAAAGCTTCCTAAGGGTGTAGGGGTATCTGGTTTACCACTGGCTATATAGTATTTCTTTATTGTTTTATTGGTATCCATCTCTACAACTTGTAATGTCTTGGCATTTATATCTACAAATATTGCTAATCTATTTTCCTTTAATTTTTCTTTTTTAAAACTATCTTCCCATTTTAATTCTTTCATTTTATAAGATGAATATTTTAATATATTAAATGTATCTTTATATTTAAAAAGTATTGTTCCAGCTTGAAATAACAGAGCTATGAGCAATATACATATCAACATCCAAAGTAGCCAGTTTTTCAAAGTAAAACACCCCCTATATATATTTATATGTAGTAAATACTAGGGGGTATTACAGGTAAATTGTCGATATTAATTTGTCTATCTAATACTCAATTCTTATACTAAATTACTTTTACTATAAATTTTTAATATGTAGTCACTCTCTAAAATTTTAGCATCTCCATAATGCAATCCATTAGTTTTAAGGAAACAAGAATAGTCAATAAATCTAAATAAATCTTAAAAAATGTTTGCTTGTTTCCTATTATAATCTTGAAATTATTTTATTGATACCTCTTTGTTATTAATATGAAGAATTGAAGTTTTACATATTCCACTTAAATTATCCTGTACTAATTCTACTAGTTCTTTTAATGCGTTCTCAAATTCTATTAATCTACTTGTATCAGTTAATTCAATACATAAAAAAGCATTAGTTGTATTTTCAGTAAGCATTGTTCTTACTGCTTCACGCCAGTTCCAGCATCTACAAATTGCACCCTTATCATCTTTGTAGACTATTTCGCCTTCATATGGGGGTGAGTTCTTATCTTTTCCAAGGGGAATAAATTCCTCATTTCCAACAGCTGTAGTCAATCTCATATTCTGAATTATAAATCATATCCTTATATTTCTCTGTGTCTTTTATAGAGTTATCAATATGACAGCTCTGTTAAGTTATTTGAGTGTTTTAATCATTATATTGTCTATTTGTTCCTCATCACCCATATAAAAGGAGTGGGCTCCAGTTTGAATAAAACCCATTTTCTTATAAAAAGCAATAGCATTTTCATTTTTCTCCCATACGCCTAGCCACATTTTCTTTTTATTATGTCGCACCGCAATCTCGACAGCTTCATCTAGTAGATATTTACCAAGCCCATGCTTTTGAAATTTGTTCTTTATATAAATCCTCTCAATTTCAAGTGATTCATCTCCCATTTCTTCAGACTGGTCATCATTGATATTAATCTTTAAATATCCAGCGACTTCATTATTAAAATAAACAAAAAAGAATTGTGAAAAGCGATTAGATAGTTCTTTTTCTAATTGTTCTAAGTTAAATGCTCTTTCCAAGTAGGCATCTATATTTTCATGTGAATTCTGATCCCTAAATGTCTCATTAAATGTTTCATAACTAATTTCTTGAAGTTTGTGTAAATCTTCCAGCATACACTTTTTTATAGTCATCGTCATTTTGATATTTCACTCCTCTATATAATTAATAACTTCTCTTATTTCCGTTTTTTACAAATTCCCAGTCTTTTTCTATGTTCTTTCTTACTCTTTGAAGAAGATTGAAAATGCTTTCTACTTCTCTTTCGGAAAATCCCTTTAATGCAACTTTATTGGAATAATCATTTTCTCTTTTTATAAAAGTATAAACTTCTTTCCCTTTCTCTGTTGGGAAGAGCTTTTTTATTTTTCTGTTATGTTTATCTTTTTTCTTTTCAATAAAGTCATTTATTTCAAGTTTTTTTATAGCACGAGATGCTGTTGTTCGATCTACTTTTATCATCTCAGCTAACTTTTCTTGAATGACCCCTGGATTTTCAAATATTCTTACAAGGTATAGATACTGCCCTTTTGTTAGGTCATATTCTTTAAATTCTATATTACTTATAGAATCCAATGCCCTTGCTATCATTCCAATTTCACGAAGAATTTCTTTCATAATTAACTCCTTAGCTCATATTTTATTGCAAATGCAACAAAACTTATATATTTATTTTACCTTAATTTTATTGCATTTGCAACATAAAGCAAAAATAAGCGTGGTTTATGTAGAAAGTATCCATTCTAACATTTTTTAAACAAAACCTATTAATAAAAAATTCTAGTCACTTCTTATAAGCAACTAGAATTATACTATTTATCACTAGTGTTCAATAAATGGTTAATAAAACCATTGGTAGAATTTAATTTCATAAATTTTCATGTTAACCCATAAATTTAGACATGAAAATAGCCAGTAACCTTTGGTTTAATATAATTACCGCTAACCACATTAAACGAGGAGGTTACTGACTATGGGTAATTATATCAAACTTTTCGAAAAATTTATAGACATCATTAATTGGAATACTTTGAAAAAGTCTACTTTTAAGTTAAAAACTGATTATGCTACTGCAAAAAATCATTTGATAGCTTTAACCTTTTTTCAGATAGCGAAGCTAGATAGTCTTAGAGATTTACATGCTTTTATGAAATCAGACTCTGACTTAAAGGACATAATTAAAGGCGTTAGCCTGGGATCCTTATCAAACTATAATAACTTTATAGACTACAATGTTTTTACCCCATTAATGGATGAACTTATACAAACAGCTATATCTTCTATAACACCAAATGAAAAAATTAAAAAATTTGGTTCAGTAAAATTAATAGATTCATCTACTATAAGTATGGTTATTACTTACTTTAAATGGGCTCATTTTCGTAGTACTAAAGCTGGTATTAAACTTCATACAAAATTTGATCTTAGTAAAGGAATTCCTGAAAAAATTATTGTTTCAAATGCTAAGGGTCATGATAGAACAAAAATGGATCAGCTTATGACTGAAGATGATACTATTTATATCATGGATAAAGGTTATGTTGACTATAAGAAATTTGATAAGTTAGATCATAATAAAAAGCAGTTTATAACAAGACTAAAAGATAATGCTGTTATTACCGATGATGAAGTATTAGAAATTACTCATTCAAAGCTGAAATTATTAGATAAAGATATTAAGATTATTTACGATAAAATTGTTTACCTAGGTAATGAATACATTAATAAAACAACAAAAAAGTATCGTATTATCAAAATAATAGATTCAAAGGGTCAAGTCCTAACATTTCTAACTAATATATTCACATTATCTAGTGAAGAGATAGCATGGCTTTATAAAAAACGTTGGGATATTGAATTATTCTTTAAATGGATTAAACAGAATCTAAAAATCAAAAGATTTATAGGACATAGCTTTAATGCTGTTATGATTCAAATAATTACAGCTATTATTACATTTATTATGCTAAAACTAATTGAGCAAAAATCAAAATCAGCCTACGGCTTATTAAAAATAAAAAGATTAATAAAGTACTCATTGACTAAATTAATTGATAATGAAAATTTCACTTGGGAAGTATGGCTAAGTGGATAAAATGATAATATTTTAATTCCATATAAATCCAAAATCATTCCCCTTCGGGGATGCTTTAACTAATTTTACTGGTATAATATGCCATGCTATAGATTTTTAAAGATTTTAAAAGTGAACTTTATTATATAAAAAAGTCAATGGTAATTTTTCTTAATTAATGAACACTAGTGACTATTTATATATTTTTAAGTAGGTAAAGGGGGTTCCCCTATGGTACAAGCCCGTATTCTTAATGACAATTATCCCACTCTAATTATGGGACAAATTTCTATGTTATTCTAAAAAATTTGATAGTATCTCCAGAGAAATGGTCGTTATTAGTCTATCTATAAAAAATGATCTATTTAAGGATATTGTTTCTATTTAAGGTTTTAATGCATCCTTAATATTAAGTAGTGCTCTATTTACTATACAAACTAAGATTCTACATACCCTTTTGTTTTACTTATTTGTTTCATTATAGAGTTCACTAAATGAACTAGTAGTGGTGTGAACATAAGATATGGAGGATGCAGATTATATATAACCATTATACTTCCTATAAACACCACTATAAATGCATTGAAAATCGAAAAATACAATTGAATCTTCAAGTATTCATTCTCTTTTCCTTTAACAATTTTTATGTTCTTAAAATAAATTGTAGGTTTGTTTCTAAATATACTAGAATAAGTTAAATAAGATATACCAAACATAATTAAGATTATTCCTAACCAATTCAAACTATCCACCTCTAATTTCTCTTAAATTTACTCTCTTTGTATTAAGATAAATGAATTTTTTAATTACCAATATTACTTGTCGCCTTGACAATCCTCTCTATATTTGAGACCCTTTCTTCAAGCTTTAAATACCAGTCATATTTTTCTTTTTCCATCAATCCTATAGTATAGTGTCTCATACCAAATTGATTTGATTGCGAACTTCCTAGTTTACTTAGATAGTATTCAAACATCCAATATCACTGTCCTTCTTCCGCTGCTCAATTAAAGCGTCCAATTTATCACCTATCATTTCAAATCCTTTTTTTATATTCCATGCTATTATACCTAATATTATAATTGCTATAAGTTGTATCATTGTATAATGCTTCCCTGTTCTAACTCACTTTACCCCAATAATATTTTGAGATAATAAACCCTACGATTGAAATAATTAATATATAAACATTAAGTAGAAATAACTCCGCCTTACCCACTCCAGCTCCCGGAACATCATTAGAATCATTTCTTAACTCACGTGTTATATCTTTACCATTTGAATTAAAAAGTTTTGTTTTTAAAAAATCTGCTTCGCTATTAACTTTATGTATGTTTAAGAAAGTATTTCCATCAACTTTATCACTAAGTATTAATTTATCATTCCATGTATATAACTTATATTCTGATATCAATTGGCTATAGTCACTACCTCCTACAGCAATATAATTGCCCTTTGAGGTTTCAAATGCATAATGTGAAATATTATTTATTCCTCCGCCATAATTCGTTCTTCTTATTTGATACTTACCATTTAAACCTTTATTCAAAGGAGTAAAGCCAAAAAGTCCCTCGACAGTTTTATCACCATAGAAAACTAAAAGTTTATTATCTACTTGTATTTTTCTTATTACAAAAGGCTCTCTAACACCTCTACTGTTTTCAAAAGGTGTAGTGAATTCTCTAATAGTTCTTTCTATATCAGCATCATCATTCTTTATATTATATTCACTAGTATATGATTGATATATTAAAACTAAAGTTATTACAGCGATAATAGCTGCAATTATCTTATTCTTTTTCATTTACAAAATCATCCTATCCTAAATAATATTCATATCATTGTATTCATCTAATTCTATATTCATAATGCTTTCATAATTTCTTACTGTAATTTTACATGAAATTCAATAGTCTGTTTTATAGATTTCTAGACTTATTATATAGTATTCTAGCAACCTTTGCTTTTACCTCTAATTTAAGAGAATTGTAAGTTTTGTAATCTTTATTCAAAAAAATTCTAGCCACTCTTCATGAGTAACTAGAATTATAGTATTTATATATTTTTCATTCTATGTCTACAAAAATAAAGCCGCAAATACATATTTTGTAAATACGGTCTCATCTTTATATAACAGATAATTATATTTATTTTTGAATCTTTGAATTTACATAGTCATAAAATTCTTCTTTTTGTTTACCTAACATTTTATTCGTTAGTATAAAACCATGCTTAGTCGTTGAAAATATAACAATCATACTGGGCTTTTTGGATACTCCTTTTATTCTATTCCATTTTAAATCTGAACTTTGGTCTTTAGTTTTTACATGAATTCCCTTATCATCAAAACCTATCTCCATATCACTTGGTACTGTTCTCACCTGTCTTTTTGCTCTCATATAAACGACTACAGGTTGAATAACCGTAAATAGACAAATTGCAATTATCAAAAGTATTCTCATAAAGTTGTTTACATCTCCCCAAAACTTTACTGAGAGTAGTAACATGGCAACAGTAAATACAATGTTGCATACTCCTACCATTGACCCATAAGTACTGTACATGGATAATTGCCAAATATCAAAGGCTGTTGTTTGATAAGTGAACTTATATTTCATATCTCTCTTTACCTAAATAACGATGGAAGCCATAAACTAACTTGGGGAAAGAAGGTAACCATTGCAAGCGTAATGATCATACATATATAAAATGGTAATGTAGCTTTTACAACACGCTCCATCGATACTTTACCAACTGCAGAACCAATGAATAGTACAGCACCAACAGGTGGTGTTAGAAGTCCTATACCAGCATTTAAGATAATCATAATACCAAACTGAATAGGATCAATGCCAATTGAAGTTGCAATTGGTAGCAAAATTGGAGTAGCAATCAATATAATTGGGGCCATATCCATAATCATTCCAAGAACCAAAAGAATAATATTTAGAAGCAGTGCTAGAATAATAGGATTATCCGTAAGATTAATAATTGCATTTGCTGCTAACCTTGGAACATGCAAGCGTGTCAGTAAATATCCAAAAATACTAGAAGTTGCAATCAGAATGAGCACGATAGAAAGTGTCTCTATACATTTATCAAGTACTTGCCAAACACCCTTCCAGTCAAGACCTTTATAAATGAATACACTAACAATCAAACTGTAAACAACTGCAATTGCTGCTGATTCTGTGGCTGTAAAAATCCCACCAACTACACCTACTACAACTATAAGAACAGCTGCAAGAGCCCAAAAGGAAACACTAAGTTCTTTTAACAAATTCATCACGCTGAACTTTTCACCCTTTGGATAGTTTCTTTTAACAGAAATAATATAAGATCCTATCATCAAGGATGCTGCTAGTAATGCGCCTGGTACATAACCTGCAAGAAAAAGACTTCCTACAGAAATACCACCTGCAGTAGTAGCATAAATTATCATATTATGACTTGGTGGAACCAAAAGCCCTTCACATGATGAAGTAATGGTAACTGCCGTTGAAAAGTCATCATCGTAGCCTTGGTCTACCATCATAGGAATTAAAATACTACCAAGAGATGCAGTATCTGCAGATGCAGAACCAGAAATACCTCCAAAGAAGTATGATGCAACGATGTTTACCATCGCCATACCTCCTCGCATCCAACCAACACAAGCATTGGCTAGTGCAATCAGTTTCTCAGAAATACCACCAGATCCCATTATAACTCCCATTGTAATGAAGAAAGGTACTGCCATAAGACTGAAGGAACTAATTCCTTTTACCATCTGCTGCGCAATCGTTGAAAGTGGAAGTCCTTGGTACAAAAGAGTGAATAAAGACGAAAGTGCTACTGCATAAGCAATAGGAAATCTTAAAAATACCATTATAAAAAAACTACCAATCAAAATTAATATTGCAATACTACCAGGACTCATGATATATCCTCCTCCTGTATGAAAATTCTTCTAATATGATTATATATAGACTCTATTTGGAAAATAAACATAGCTATACCTGCCACTGGAATGGGAAAATACATCCAAAATCTAGAAACATTTGGCATACTCACATAGGATCCTATTGAACCAATTTTTAGTGCATAACTATAACCTACTACTATCATAACTACAGCAAGTCCTAAAACAGCAACATCAGCAATAATGTCCAAAGTAATTATTACTTTTTTAGACAAATATCTATCAAATGCTGTCATACGAATATGTGCATTTCTTCTGATGGCTAAAGCCGCAGAAAGAACTGCCATATATGCCATACAAGTTAAAATAACTTCTTCACTCCATGCGGGATCTGGAATAAAGGGAATGTATCGACCAGCCACTGCCATAGTGGTAATGGCAATATCGACTATTAAAAGTATCTTACATAGGAAAAGGACAATCTTATATACTACATCATATGCTGGTTTAATCTTATCAACAGTATTAAAAATTCTAGGCATATCCAACCTCCTTTAAAAGTTAGACACAGAGGTTTGTAATTCCCCTCTGTGCCTTCTAAAATTATCCTATTAAAACTATTGAAATCCTATTTCATTATACGAGTTTTTATTTCATGTCAAGAATCTGTTGATAAAGTTCAGCATTGTCTGCTGTAGCAGAATCAATAACATCCTTAACTGCTTCTTGCCAAGGTGCTTTGTCTGTAACTTCTACAACATTAATACCTTCTGCTTTTAAATCATCTAGCACTTTATTTTCAGCTTCTTCAGAAATTTTTCTGTTGAATTGTGATGCATGTTCACCAGCTTCCATAAGTATATCCTGTTGTTCTGCTGTAAGGCTATCCCAAGCTTCATCTGTAATAACTACTTGGATTGCACCTAGTGTATGACCATCAAGAATTAAGTTTGGTGCAACTTCCTGGAATGCATTTGCTTTGTAGTTAGCGATAGGTTGTTCAGCCGCATCTACTACACCTGTTTGCAGTGCAGAATAAAGTTCACCGAAAGATACAACTGTAGGAGAAGCACCAAGTCCTTCTACCATACCAGTCATAATTGGGTCATTTGATACCCTTATCTTCAGACCTGCCAAATCTTCCATTCCATTATCAAGTGACTGAGTTGCAAAGAAATGACGGAAACCTTCTTCTCCATAGAATAAACCTCTAACACCACTACCATTTTCGTGGGGTTCTAGAAGGAATTCAGGAGCTAAATCAGATGTAGCAAAATTCCAGAAATGCTCACGGTTTTCAAATGTATAAGGGATAGAAAGCAGTTTTGACTTTTCTCCACCATAGCTTGTAAGTGCAAATGCTGAGATACGAGACATGTCAATTGTTCCGCCTCCACCAAGCATTGTATCAAGTACATCGTTTTCTGATCCTAAAACACCACTTGCCTGAATATCAATCTTAATCTTTCCATCTGAAAGTTCTTCTACTTTTTCTTTAAAGGCAGTGCCTGTCTGACCAACAATAGTATCTAGTGGGTTAACTTCTGCATATACAAGAGTAATCTCTGGTTCTGTTCCTGTTGCTTCTTCTTGATTTGTTTCTTCCTGATTTGGTTCTTCATTTGCTGGTGGTTGAGCTGGTGACTGCATACCACAACCTGCGAATGCTGCAACAATTAACACGAGCATAAGACTTAATGACAATACTTTAAAACTTTTTTTCATTTTGTCCCCTCCTATTTTTGTACTCATCTTTATATTGCATTGTAGAAAGTTCCTAAAAAACTTTTTCCCTTATATCAGTACACATCTCTAGGAACTTTCTACATAAATGCCAATCAGTTTTATTTGTATAAAGTAACGTTTTCCTTGACATCTAACAAAAGTGTTTTATTTTATACTTTACAATTCATAAATTTATTATTCTATTACTACAAAGCACTTATAGGTTTCATCCTATATCCTTGTATACAATATATCCTACCATACAAGTATTCCTTCATCCAATTATATCATTATTAATATCTTTTGAGTCAATTATATAATTAAAAAATTTTTAAAAATAGATTTAGTCCAACAGTGTAGCCACGTAAATATGCTATTTTCTCTCCAGCTTATAATGTTACGCCAGTTTTAAAGATTGCAATTTCTCTAAATTTATTTTTTTCATTGTTAACAGGCTTCCCACTGGCTACTTCAACAATATAGTGGATAAATTCTTCCAGTACATCTTCCATTGATTTATCTTCTACAAGGGTTCCAGCATTAAAATCTATCCAATTTTTCTTTTTATTATAAATTTCTGAATTTGAAGATATCTTCATGGTTGGAACAAAGGTTCCAAAGGGTGTTCCTCTTCCTGTCGTAAATAAAACTATATGGCAACCTGATGCAGCCAAAGCTGTTGCAGCTACTAAATCATTTCCGGGAGCACTCAGAAGGTTAAGTCCTTTTTCTGTTAATATCTCCCCATACTTTAGTACGTCTACAACTTTAGAATGACCTGCTTTCTGTGTGCATCCTAAAGATTTGTCTTCTAAGGTAGTAATTCCACCTTTTTTATTTCCAGGGGATGGGTTTTCATATACAGGCTGATTATTGGCTAAGAAATACTCTTTAAAATCATTAATTAAGTGTACTATTTTCTTAAAGGTTTCTTCGTCCTTCGCTCTCTCCATTAATATTGTTTCTGCTCCAAACATTTCAGGCACCTCAGTTAATACACTTGTTCCTCCCTGTCCAATTAAATAATCGGAGAAATTACCTAGTAATGGATTGGCTGTAATACCTGAGAGGCCATCAGATCCGCCACATTTTAATCCAACCTTTAGCTCTGATAAAGGTACTTCTTCACGGGTATCTCCTTTTATTGCTTCAAAAATATCTTTTAAAATGCGAACTCCTTCTTCTACCTCGTCTTCTACCTCTTGCGTTATTAAAAACTTTACTCTATTTTCATCTATGTCTCCAAGAGATTTTTGGAATTCTTCTACTTGATTGTTTTCACAACCAAGTCCTAATACCAGTGCCCCACCACAGTTGGGATGCTTAACTAAATCACCTAAAATTCTCTTTGTATTTTCATGATCATCTCCTAATTGTGAGCATCCAAAATTATGCTTATAAACCTCAATATGATCGATTAAGCGTATATCTACTTCGGTCTTAAATGTATCTACAATCATTTGCCCAATACCATTTACACAACCAACTGTAGGAACAATCCATAATTCATTTCTTATACCTACAGTACCATTTTTTCTCCTATATCCCATGAATACTAGATCTTCTTTTGGGATATCTCTATCAACTAATTTCTGATCAAAGGCATACTCAATTGTTCCACTTAAATTCGTCTTTGTATTGTGTGCATGGACATGATGCCCTGCCTCTATGTCCTCTAGTGAATAGCCTATAGGTAATCCATATTTTACGACATGTTCATCTTTGCTAATTCTCTTAATGGCTACCTTATGACCCTTAGGAATATCCATCTTAACTTGTACTCCCAAGCCATCAATCTCTATTGTTTCCCCAGCTTTCAAATCCGTAAGTGCAACCAGCACATTATCTTTATCATGGATCTTTATAAACTTTTTCATAGATGCTCCTTTCTATCGTATAAATTTAAATTTCCGCTCGCTTTACTAAGCTTGAAATTTAAAATAACGATTGGCGTTATCGTAGCAAATATCCTGCACCATCTTTCCTAATAAATCCATATCATTTGGAGCTTCTCCATTTTCTACCCATTCGCCTAATAAGTTGCATAGAATTCTTCTAAAATATTCATGTCTTGTATAGGATAAAAAGCTTCTGGAGTCTGTTAGCATACCTACAAACCTACTCAATAATCCCATATTGGCTAGAGCAATCATTTGTCTAATCATTCCATCCTTTTGATCGTTAAACCACCAGCCAGATCCAAACTGTACCTTCCCTGGTATTCCTCCACCTTGGAAAGAGCCAATCATAGTTGCTAGTACTTCATTATCCCTTGGATTCAGACAATAAAGAATTGTTTTTGGAAGTTCATTTGTTGTATCCAATGCGTCCAAGAATTTAGCTAAAGCCTGTGCAAAAACATAGTCTCCAATGGTATCAAATCCTGTATCTGGTCCTAGTATTCTCATCATTCTGGTGTTTACATTTCGAATGGTTCCAATGTGAAGCTGCATTGCCCATCCTAGTTTGGCATATTGTCTTCCTAGGAATAACAATATATGAGTTTTATATTTTCGAATATCAGACTCAGTCAATACTTCTCCATTTAAAGCCTTTATAAAAATGTCATTAATTTCTTCCTTATCTGCCTCTTCAAATACAACTGGATCCAATGCATGATCAGAAACTTTGCATCCTAGGGAGTCAAAATATAGCACACGTTTTTTTAATGCATCTTGTAAAGCATCAATGGTTTGTATTTCTCTTTCAACTACTTCTCCTAACGTTTTAATCCAGGTAGTAAAGCCTTCTTTCTCAATGTTGATTGCCTTGTCAGGTCGAAGGGCAGGTAAAACCTTTACGTCAAAGGTAGTATCTGCTGCAATGGCTTTATGATATTCTAATGTATCTATTGCATCATCAGTAGTACAAATCACCTTTACATTTGATCTTTTAATTAATTCTCGTGCCGTAAATTCCTCTTTTTCAAGCAGTTCATTGCACTTAGTCCAAATTTCTTCCGCTGTTTCTGGACTTAGTAATGTATCTATCCCAAAATACCTTTGTAACTCTAGATGGGTCCAATGATACAGTGGATTTCCAATAGTATAGGGAACTGTCTCTGCCCATTTTAAAAATTTCTCTTTATCTTCAGCATCACCGGTGATATATTTTTCATCAATGCCATTGCTTCTCATGCCTTTCCACTTGTAGTGATCTCCACCAAGCCATATTTCAGTTATATTTCTATAGCGTTTATTTTCTGCAATTTCCTTGGGGTTTAAATGGCAATGATAATCGATAATTGGCATTTCCTTTGCAAAACCGTGATATAGCTTAATAGCCGTTTCATTCTCTAATAAAAAATTGTCATCCATAAATTTTTTCATTGTTATCCTCCTAATCAACCATTGCTTTATTGCCTTTATTAATAAAAATAACTTTTAAGTCAAATCTAGTTAATTATGACTGTTGAACCATTTGTACCGCTTCTTCCATCCCTTTTTCTAATATCATTTCTAGATAATCCGTAGTTTTTTGATGCAGTCCATCTATTTTATTTAAATCCATTTCCCAGTTCTTTTCGTATCCCAATACTTCCTCAACAATCTTTTCTATGCCTTGTCTTGTGCCATCATAGGCAGTCCATAGATTTTGATATAGCGAAAGAATATCTGCATCATCTTTTAATTCAATCTTCACGCCATCTCTTTCTCCTCTATAGAATGCAATTAATGACGCTAGAGAAAATACTAATCTATTAGGTAACCTATTATTAATCTTTTGATATTGTAATATGGATGGCAAAACTCTTGTTTTAAATTTAGACATAGAGTTTAGAGATATACTTATTACATAATGCTTGATAAATGGGTTCTTAAATCTATCCATAACTGCCTCTGCAAAATCCTGCAATTCTTTCTCTGGTAGTTCTAGTGTCGGAATAATTTCATCATAAACTGCATCCTGAATAAACTTACCAATCACTGGATCTTCCACAGCTTCCCTTACAGTCTCTCTTCCATATAAATAGGAAACGGGTACCATGGATGTATGAGCACCATTTAATATCCTTACTTTTCTTGTTCTGTAAGGTGTAAGATCATCTACAAACAATACATTTAATCCTGCCTTATCAGCTGGGAATTCATCCTTGACCCATTTGGGTCCTTCTATAACCCATAAATGGAATTGTTCTCCCTCCACTACCAATTCATCTACATAGCCTAATTCCGCTGTTATTTCTTCTATTTTTTCCTTTGGATATCCCGGTACAATTCTATCTACCAAAGTATTACAGAAGGTATTTGCTTGATTTATCCAATCAACAAAGGCATCTTCTAAATTCCATAGATTTGCATATTTAAGAATAATCTCTTTTAACTTTTCTCCATTCTTCTCAATAAGCTCACAGGGAATAATAATAAGCCCCTTTGTAGAATCACCGTTAAACCTTTTGTATCTATGGTATAAAAATGACGTTAGTTTTCCTGGAAAACTGTTTTGAGGTTTATCTTCTAATCGGTCATTCTCATCATAAGCAATCCCTGCCTCTGTGGTATTTGAAATAATAAATCTTAGTTCTGGATTATTAGCAACCTCTAGATATTGATCAAATTCATTGTATGGATTAATCCCTCTACTGATGGCATCTATGATATTGTGTTGACTCACAACGTCACCATTTTTAATTCCGTTTAAATATAAAGTATATAATCCATTTTGCTTGTTTAACTTATCAATAAGCCCATTTTTTAAAGGCTGCGTAACCACTACACTTCCATTAAAGTCTATTTCTTTATTCATTTCATAGATCATCCAATCTACAAAAGCCCTTAGAAAATTTCCTTCTCCAATTTGTAACACTTTTTCCGTATACGATTTCTTTTCAAAGCATTCATGAATTCTTTTCATGCGCTTTAGCCTCCTTTATTCTTGTTAACGTGTGCATTTTTATTATGAAGATGATAACCTTTATTTTAATGGGTTTCTATGCTCTTGAATCCTATTCTTTATTATGTACGAAATCATTATCTATTTATACCATTTATCCTTTTTACCGATTCTCTTATTTGTAGTATTGTAGAAACATAAATCCTTTCACGTTCTAGGTTCTTATCGTCAATGAGATTTAGCAGCTTATCAGCTCCTTTTATACTAATTTCTTCAATAGGTTTCTTAATGGTAGTAAGGGCTGGTGATAGGAAAGATGAGAAAACGTTGTCATCAAATCCAATAATTGAAATATCTTCCGGTACCCTTAACCCTTCCTCCACAATCGCCTTCATAGCACCTACAGCCATATCATCATTTGAACAGAATACTGCTGTTGGAATATTTGAAAGATTTAGAAGCTGTTTCATCGCTCGATATCCACTTTTCAAATCATATTTCCCTTCAATCATATAATCTTTATGAATTGAAATATTATGATTCATCAAAGCCTTAATAAATCCTTCTTTTCGCTCATGTGTAGATTTAAATCCTTTTTTTCCTTCGATAAGAGCAATGTTCCTATGTCCTTCGCTTATTAGGTATTCAACTGCATTTTGAACACCCTTTCGATCATCTGAGAGAATGTTAATGACATGTGCATCTTGTACTTCTCTGTTCAGCACAACAGTAGGAATGTTTTTTTTCAGTGCATTGTGGATAAAATAGTCATCCTTAGTACTTTGGCTCATAACTATAATACCATCGAAATGTTTTTTGTTGATTGCATTTAGGTCAGAATATTCATCTATTCCACTTACAATAAGTTTAAATTCTTCATGAATAACATTGTTTACTCCTTTAACCACTTCATAAAAAAAGCTAGATGAAGTACCTTCATTAATTGTTGAAAAAAATAGTCCAATATTATAAGATCTATCAAGTACTAAACTCTTAGCATTATAATTAGGTGTATAATTCAAAGTTTCAGCAATAGTTTTTATTTTTGTTTTTGTATGCTGGCTAATTAAAGAGCTATCATTTAAGGCCCTAGAAACCGTAGTATGGGAGACACCTGCAATCTTTGCAATATCTTTTATTGTAACGCTCATCTCAACACCTCAACAATATCATATCATATTATGCACACGTTAACAATAGTTTTATTTACAGTTGTTATTCTGTTTAAATCATAGCTTCAACAATGTTGCCCACATTTCTTCGTTTACTGGGATATTATCTCTCATATTTTCTACTCGTTCTTTGGCAGCTCTTTCTCCCGGATAGAGAATATCGGTAACACCTACCTGTTTTGCTGATGTCTTAATATATTCAGACATATTTTTTACATAAGCATCCGCATAATCCTCACCTGCATATGCTGTGGGATTTATAGCGATAAATACCTGTGAAATGCCTGCATCGTTTTTGCTCGCCCTCATATCATAGGTAGATTTGCCAACCGATAGTGCTGCAACTACCATGTCAATAGCTATGGAAAGTCCAGATCCCTTCCAATAGCCTGTAGGAAGAACCTCTCCATCATCTAATATTGCATCAGGGTCGTCAGTAAGATTTCCATTTTTATCATAGCCTCCCGCAACCGGCAACTTCTTTCCAGCAAGGGAGTATGTCTGTAGTTTCCCAAATGAAAACTGTGATTGAGCCATGTCTAATAACACGTGCCCTCCATTTTTTTGTGGAATAGATATAATAAAGGGATTATTTCCTATACGCTTTTCCGTACCACCCCATGGTGGCATATTGGGGAATGTATTTGTCATACAAATACCTATACACCCTGCATTGGCAGCCCTCAATCCATAAGTGCCTCCACGAAGCCAGTGGTTAGTGTTTTTAAGAGCAACACATCCTATACCGTATTCTCCGGCCAATTCAACTGCCCTGTCCATGGCAATACTCGCATTTATTGGACCGAATCCTAGCTGTCCATCCCATTGTTCGATTGCGCCAGCACCATTTAGCTTTACTGGATGTCTATCTGGCTTAATCATACCTTCATCTATAGACTTTACAATAACAGGAAACCTATTTAAACCATGGGAATATACTCCATCACGGCTGTTATCTGCTATTATGGATGCTCCAATCTCCGCAGCTTCTTCCTTAAATCCTCTACCTATAAGGACTCTTCTAACTTCACTTTTTAATTCATCATAAGATACTCGCATTAATAACCCCTCCTAATTATAGTTTCTCTTACAATCTTTTACTTATTATTATTTATCATATATCATCCATAACCTTCTTTTAATAACAAAGGCAGTTAATATATTAATATCACTTCATCTCTTAGTTCTTCATTTTATATAGCAAAGGCAGCACTATATAATATAATTCTTCATTATTATTTCTAATATCTATTATCTTTACTTGGTACATTTAACAATACACAGATTATCATTAAAATAATAGCAACTATAATTGCACTCATTCCAGCAAAAATTCCAAATGTATCAGATAATGCCCCTGTTATAATAGGCATTATAATAGCTCCAATACCACCTATAACAAGAATCACCCCCATAGACATAGGATAAGACTTTATGATAGGTCCCATAGTAGCAACGGTTGTGGGATAAATACCTGCCATTGAAAACCCGAGTCCCATTATAGCTATAGTTATAACGGTTATACTTTGAGTAGATAGCAATAGCAAATAAAAAACAGCAGTTCCTATACTCGTTATTAAAAGTATGTATTTCTTAGATAATTTATCTCCAACAAATGTACAAGTTAATCTGCCAGCAAGGATAACCATCCATAATAAAGAGGCTAAGATCTGTGCATATTCTATTGTCATAATATTTGAATCTATGAAATATTTAACCATCCACCCGGTAATAGCTGATTCTGCACACAGATAAAAGAAGAAAATTCCAGAACTGATCCAAAAGCTCCAATTTCTTAAAAACACATATGATATTTTAGTGTTTTTTGTCTCTTTGTCAGGCTCATCTATTTGCATTCTTGAGAAAAGAAAGATAGAAATTATTAAAAGAAAGATAATGACTCCAGCGGCTATTTTCCAGCCAACTTCCCCCGCTGCCCTTGTACAGATAATAATTAGAAAAGGAGACATTAAAGCCCCTATGGCGAAAACACTATGTAAGAAGTTAAGTGCTGCTGAGCTACTGTTAGATACTTCATTCACAACCGTATTATTAAAGTTAGAAGTACTCCCTCTACTTAATCCTGTAAATAAAAATCCTAAAATTAATAGCATGGGGTTTCCTGTTAAAATTATAATTAAAAAGCCTATGATAGCAAAACTACATAAGAATATAATTGATTTTTTCCTGCCTAAATATAAAGGCAATACCCCTGCAATAAAACCGGCTATTAAGTTGCCTGCTTGATGGGCAGAAATTAATCCACCGCTTACCGTATCATTGAGCCCATATTCATTACTAATTAACGGTAATAAAGGACCTAAACTCATAGAATATACACCCGTAACTGCAAAAACAAAAAAACAACAGTTTATAATGTATTTCTCTTGTTGGTTAATGTTCGAGTAAAATGATTGCTTTATCATAAAAACAAATTCCTCCTAACTATATAAAATATTGAGTATCGCTTAGTTTATTATAGTCTAACGCAATTACAAAAACAATATATATAATACCCTAATTGAATGAATATCCTAATACTACAACTATAACTTAACTTTCTAAGCAACTATTTATATCTTTGAACAATTAACCCTATGTCTTAAGTATATCTTTAATTTCCATTCAATTACAAATCCCACAAGCAAAGCCAAAGGGCCTTCCCCTTTGGCTTTAATCATGATATGAGATTAATCTCATATTTTATTAAACTTTATTTAATACCTTTTCTTATTTTATTGGCTATTTCATTTGGTAGACTACTTCTTTCTATGGCCTGTGCTACTATTTCATAATCATATTTTAGCTCCACTAATTCCGTATCAACTTTACTATTTACAATATTAAGTATCATATATGTTATATTGGGGCTACCGTGTTTAGGTCTACCTATTGATCCGGCATTTATCAAATCTACATTGCAGTCTACTTTATGATAGGCCAAATGAGTATGACCACATACCATAATGTCTACATCAATCATACTGGCTATTTCTTCTAACTCAGTAGAGTCTTCATATAAATATTCATTATTTCTTCTTGGACTACCGTGTACTAGTAGTATTTTTTTGTCTTCTATTTCAAATTCTAACTTTGCAGGCAATTGACTTAGCCACTTTATATTCTCCTTACTTATATTATTATAAGTCCACTTAAGTATTTTTTCTTTAAGATTCAATTCATCTATGTCTTTAGTCTCTATTTCACCTGTAAGTTGATATTTAGTTACTTTCTCATCATAATTACCTTGGATAGTTGGAATATTTTTTTCCTTTATTAAGTCTATTACTTCATTTGGAAATGGTCCATATCCCACTAGATCTCCTAAACAATACATAGTATCTATTTTTCTATTTTCTATATCCTTCAATGTTTCCTGTAAAGCTATTAAATTGCCATGTATATCTGATATCAATGCTATTTTCATTATCTGCACCTCATATTTTGATTTTAAATGCTGCCACTATCTATCAATATACTTTTCCTTACCCATAAACTCCATGACTTGAGAATCTGTTGGAAAGCCTTCGATGTCTCCCCTTACCAAAGTAGCCATAGCTCCCACTGCATTAGCTTTTTGTCCGCACTCGTAAAGATCCATTTTTTTCAATATTCCCGATAAAAATCCTGCTGCAAATCCGTCTCCTGCACCTACAGTATCTTCAAATTTTTCTATAACATATCCTTCACAAAATTGACCTGATTCTTTATCTGCGATATAGCATCCCTTTTTACCTAGTTTTATAGCTATAATACTACATCCCATATTTAAGAATTCTTTTGCGATTTCCTCTGGTTCTTCAAGTCCTAAAAGCAATTCAGCTTCAGAAATTCCTGGGAAAATAATATCTACCCTTTTAGCCACATCTAGTAATATTGGCTTAGCCTCCTCTATATTCCATAATTTTAGCCTAATATTTGGGTCGAAGGAAATGAGAACCTTTTCCTTTTTTGCAATCTCAATGGCTTTATATACTGATTCCCTAGCGGACCTTGATAGTGCCAAGGTTATCCCTGTAATATGTAACACTTTAGCTTGCTTTATATAGTCATAATCTAAATCTTCTGAGCTTAAACAGCTTGATGCCGAGCTTTTGCGATAATAATATATCTTTGGATCTGTATGCATGAACCTTTCTTTAAAAAGTAGTCCTGTGCTTCTTTCTTTATCAACCGCTACCCTTGATACGTCGACCCCTTCACCTCTTATCACAGATTTAATATACTTACCAAATTCATCGTCTCCTAATCTCGAGAACCATCCAACCTCATGTCCTAATCTTGCAAGGGCTATCGCAACATTGGATTCAGCCCCACCTATCGATTTAGTAAAATTGTGTACATATCTTAGCGGTCCATTTGAATCTGGATTGAAAAGAACCATAGTTTCACCAAAGGTTACAACATCCATTTTTTACCACTCCCTATTTATTGAAATAATTATTTCTTTTATTCACTGTGCAAATTATCTGATCACTCAAGTTCCGTAATATGAAACTCGATTTTGTATTTTGAACCTTTCTTAAATTATATAAAAAATTAATTATTTTATCAAGTGTAAAGTTAGATGATTTATCTTAATTTCATATGATTATTTTGTGTATTTTACATTACATATATTAATTAATCATAATCTTATCTTTCCATAAAAACTATTGCGTATTCTATCTTTTTGACCTATACTTTCTATTAGGTTCATATAGATGGAAGGGTGGTTTATAGTATGAAACCAGATGTTGTCCAATCTGTTGATAGAGCTTTTGATATACTCGAAGCTTTAATGGATGGTGAGATTGGTCTTACTGACTTATCAAAAAAGGTAAATTTAAATAAAAGCACAGTTCATAGACTTTTGAACACTTTGATTTTTAGAGGTTATGTTAGTCAAAACCCTACTAACAATAAATATAAGCTGACTTTAAAATTCTTAGAAGTTGGAAATAAGATTTTAAATACTGTTGATATAATAGGTATAGCAAGGCCATATATTAAGAGGCTTTCAGAAAAGACAAATGAAGTAGTGCATTTAGTTTCAATAGAAAGAGATGAGATTGTCTATATTGATAAAATTGAATCTAACAATACTATTAGAATGCATTCCTTTATTGGCAAAAGAATTCCCATATATTGTACTGCCGTAGGTAAAGTATATATGTCATGTTTAGATAGCAACGAATTCTCAAGTCTTTGGGATACCTTTGAACATAAGATAGTTAAGTTAACTAATAATACAATTATTTCAAAAAATGATATGTTAGATGAATTAAATATTATAAGAACTAATGGATTTGCCATAGACAATGAAGAAAATGAGGAAGGGGTAATATGTGTTGCAGCACCAATATTTAATTATGATAAAAGCTTTAAATATGCCATAAGTATTTCTATTCCTAAAATGAGAATTGATGAAGATAAGATAATGTTTCTAGGAGAATTAGTTGAAGAAACTGCTATAGGGATATCTAAAGACCTTGGATATACTTCATAATATCAAAAACTGATTTATCAACTGTATACCACATATCTTCACTCCCTATCCTTTTAATAGTTACCTAATCTTTTCCAATTAATTCTCTATTTGCTTAAAAATATCCTTCTATATTCTTCGTGTTTTATTATCGATTTTATTGCCCTTTTCTTTGTATATAAAATTCCATGTGAAAATCCAATGTTTTACTTATGCCAATTGATTATTATTTACACTTCATTATTTTGATATGATCATATTTGACCCTAGTAAAATTAAAGGCTATTCCACATTAACATATCTGTTAGCGGAATAGCCTGATGTTTATTACTATAATCTTATCTATTGCTTAAATCTATATTTTAAATTTAGAAACTATTTTTCCAAGCTTTTCCGAGCTCTCCTCCGTTTTTCTCATTAATTCCGTTACTCTGTTTACCTTATTCATAACCTCCGTTGCATTACTTGCAATATTTTGAGTTCCTTGGGCACCTTCATTATTTGAAGCAGTTATTCCATCTATTCCTTGAACCATACTTTGTATTGAAGCTAGTAGTTCTTCCGATGTGGCACTAAAATCAAGTACTAATTCCTGGATAGATTCTGCATCTTGATAGTATTGCTCTCCTGTCTTTACCATTGAACCATAGTCATCATTTATCTTTGTATTAATAAAATCCAGAGTTTTTTCTGAGCTATTCTTTAGATTTTGCACTGATTCTACAACTAATGCTGCAATTTCTTGAATCTGATTTACTGTTCCCTTAGAATCCTCTGCTAGTTTTCTAATTTCTTCAGCTACTACAGCAAATCCCTTGCCCGCTTCTCCTGCTCTTGCAGCTTCTATTGCTGCATTTAAGGCAAGAAGGTTTGTCTGTTCAGTTATATCAAGAATAGATTCTGTAAGATTATTTATTTTTTCTACTGATCTTGATTGTTCTAGGGCATTTCTCATATTTTTACTCATATTATCTGCAATATCATTAGCTGATTTTTGTGAGACTATAGCATTATCTTTTAAAGCTTGAGCACGTTTACTGATTTCTCCAGCTAATTCCGAACCATTTTCGGCCTTCTTTGCAATGGACTCTACTGCACTTTCTATTTCTATTGAGGTAGCATTCATTTCCTCTGTGGAAGCAGCAGTTTCTTCCATACCCGCTGATAGCTCCTCTGTGGTTGCTGATACTTCTTCAGTCTTTGAAGATAATTCTGTCAAATAATTCATGGAGTCATTGATATTATCCTTTACACGATGGGATTCATCAATCACATTACCTATTAGCTCTCTTATAGACTTCTGCATAGTATTAACTGCCTTAGCTAAACTACCGATCTCATCTTTTCTTTTTAAATAACTCTCTGGCACCTCATGGCTAAAGTCTGCCTTAGCCAATACGTTTAAATAATCTGCAGCTTCTTTTATTGGCTTAGATATATATCCTGAAACAAAATACACTACAATAAGTAATATAAGAAAAACTGAACAGACTAAAATGATAAGCATTTTTAATAATGAGTTGCCCCTTTCTGCCATCTCAGTTTCAGGAATTGAGATAAGCAGGCTCCAATCTGGAGTGTTTGGAATAGCGCTATACATAAAGATTTCCTTTATCCCATCTGGTCTTATTATCTCTCCTGAACTCGAACCACCGGCCATGATATCTTCTGCCATTCCTTCTATCCCTTCATAACCAAACTCTGAAGCTTCATTTATATTCATTTTCATTAATAAGTCCTCATGGGGATGAGATATTACTATGCCATTACCATCGACAATCCATCCATATCCATTTGTACCAACTTTAATTTCTTTAGTTAAATCGTTTAAGGTATTGAGATTGATGGAAGCTGCTAAAGAGCCTATCTTATCACCATCATCATTCCTCACCATATGAGATAGAGTAATTAGATTATCTTTTATCAAATCGGAATATATCGGATTTGTAATAACAAATTCCTTATCACCTTTAATAAAGTCTTCAAATTCTTTTATACTTTTTAAACTTCCCTTTTCTCCATCTGTTGAACAAAAATCTCCATTTATATCTGCAAATATAATACCCATAAAATCTTTATTTATACTATCAGATATATCTGTTAGTTCGTCTTTGATCATGTCCCAATCTCCACTTTCAAAAACATTATTGTCTGAAATAACAGTTGTCTCACGGATATAGGAGTTAATTAATTGTCCCATTTCATCTGCCTTAGATTTTGAAATGTCCTTAGTCATTTCCTTAACTAAGGGAGTAACAACATTCTTTACTTCTAAAGTTAACATTAGACCTAGTACAATAAATAATAATATAATTGATCCTCCAAATAATAGTAACATCTTTTTTCTTATTGATAAGTTCATGTTATATTCCTCCTTTAATGATTAAACATTGATGTTAGTATAACAATCCTTCGTTTGATGATGGGTAGAATTTCTTAATCAGATATTTGCTTTTTTAAAAAATTCTTATCTTAATAATATTAGGACTTTATTCCACTCCAAAAGTTTTCAAAGGCCATTAGAAGTTCTTCTTCCGTTAACTTATAGGGAACTATGATTAAAGAATCCGTAAATCCACTGATAAAGGCAAAGAAAGACATAACTAATACACCTACATGTGCCTCCTTTATTTCTTTATTTTCTATTCCTTTCTTAAATAAATCTATGTATATTTCTAAAGTAGGTCTATTATATATAAGATTGTTTACATCATATTTTTTTTCTAAACCAGCGGGTGGAAAAAACCTTATCCTCTGCCAAAATAGTAGGTCTATTCTATTCTTCGCAAAGAACAAATAGTATCCTTTAAAAACCTCAAATAACATAGATCTAATGCTTGTGTACTTACCATCAGTCCTAACCTTATCTATATTAATGGATTCCCAAGTAAATTTCTTAATTAAATCATTTACAATATCCAAAAATATATCTTCTTTACTCTTGAAATGGTAATATATTGACGCGCCTTTTATTCCTACTTTATCTCCAATTTCCCTCATGGTTGTTCCTTCATAACCTTTAGTTGCAAATAGCTCAAGAGCTGCTGCCTTTATTTCTACTTTCGACAATTAAAGTCCCCCCATCATCTAACAATCATTTGTTACTATTAAACAAATAAAAAAATGCATTATATATCATTCGACATTTTTTTAAGTATTCCTCTCTTAATATATAAAATCTTACCTAAATATATAAAATTTTCTAGTAATTAGCTATATACATTAAGTAAATCATAAAATAAATCCTAGCTACTCTCAGAGAGCAACTAGGATTTTATACTCATATTTCTTATCTTAGGCCATTATATTAATTAATCTTTTCACACTAGTCTTTGCCACCATATAGGAAATAAAACCGTTTTATTAATATCCAACGATACGGAAACCGAGTCTCCTATTTGAAATAAACATGGAGAAGGGATAACAGTATTCATTCTTATTTTGTTAATATTATGTTCTACAATAGCACTATAGTTTTCCCCTATTACAACCATAGCAGCTGCCTTGTGAGGTGAATTTGCTGCAATAGCAATATAGTTTGTATTGCCAATTGTGCCCCTAGCTTGTTCTATAATTGTTCATATCCCTATTAATTTTAGCTAATTACTTATATACAATTCATAATCCCTTATGGTATAATAGCCCTTGATATTTATATTTTGTGCAAAGGATGATAATAGAGTGATTACTGTAACGAATGTCGGTTTAAGATATGGAGAGCGAAAGCTTTTTGAAGACGTAGATTTGAAGTTTACCCCGGGTAATTGTTATGGCATTATCGGTGCAAATGGTGCCGGTAAAAGTACCTTTCTAAAAATTTTATCTGGTGAAGTTGAGCCTAATACCGGTGATATAAGCATTCAGTCAGGATGCCGTATGTCTGTATTAAAGCAGGACCATAATCTTTATGATAAACACCCTGTCATCGAAACAGTTATTATGGGTAATGCTAGACTTTATGAAGTTATGAAGGAAAAAGATGCTATTTATATCAAAGAGAATTTTACCGATGAAGACGGTATTAAGGCAGCTGAACTTGAGGGTGAGTTTGCTGAGTTAAATGGTTGGGAAGCTGAGTCCGAGGCTTCTTCTTTACTTCAAGGTTTAGGTATCGGTACTGAAATTCACAATAAACTTATGAAAGATCTTACAGGTTCAGAAAAGGTAAAGGTAATTCTTGCCCAGGCTCTATTTGGAAAACCGGATATTTTGATACTGGACGAGCCTACCAACCACCTAGATGTAAAATCTATCAACTGGTTAGAAGAGTTTTTGATTGGACTTGAAGGCATTGTCATTGTTGTATCCCACGATAGATATTTCTTGAATAAGGTATGTACCCATATGTGTGATGTGGATTTTGGTAAGATAAAAATGTTTGTTGGTAATTATGATTTCTGGTATGAATCTAGCCAGTTAGCCCTACAGATGATGAAAAATCAGAATAAGAAGAAAGAAGAAAAAATCAAAGAGCTCCAGGACTTTATTGCACGCTTTAGTGCCAATGCTTCTAAGTCTAAACAGGCTACTTCCCGTAAAAAACTACTTGATAAGATAACCCTTGATGATATCCAGCCATCTAGCAGAAAATATCCCTATGTTGGATTTAAGCCTGAAAGAGAAGTTGGTAATCAAATATTAATGGTTGAGGACCTTACTAAAACTATTGATGGAGAAACTTTGCTTAATAATGTAAGCTTTACAGTGACGAAGGATGATAAAATTGCTTTCATTGGTGACGAACTAGCAATCACTGCTTTATTTAAGATATTAATGGAAGAAATGGAGCCCGATAGTGGTAGCTTTAAATGGGGTGTGACTATTACAAAGGCATACTTCCCAAAGGATAACTCTGAGTTCTTTAATGATGTGGATCTGTCACTAGTGGATTGGATGCGCCAGTTCTCCGTTGAAAAATCCGAGAGTTACCTCCGTGGCTTTTTAGGTAGAATGCTTTTCTCTGGAGAAGAAGCTTTGAAAAATGCTAAGGTGCTTTCTGGAGGAGAGAGAGTTAGATGTATGTTATCTAGAATGATGCTGAGCAGTGCCAATGTTTTACTTCTAGATCAACCTACTAACCACCTAGACCTTGAATCTATTACAGCAGTAAACAACGGTCTTAGGGATTTTAATAGTAATGTTCTATTTACTTCCCATGACCACCAATTTATCGAGACAATCGCCAATAGGATTATTGAAATCACACCTTCGGGTATCATTGATAAACGTATGACCTATGATGAATATTTAGAATCTATAAACTAGTAGTTATATATAATCACTGATTGACAAATTCACTTTATTTTATTATAATTAATTGGTTAGAGGGAGTAACTTACCTTTATTAAGGTATTGAAGTCGTCATCTCAGAAATCTAATTTTCTCGGCTTTAATGACATTATGTTTAGTGAGACTCTACAGTAAATATAAGCTAGATAACTAGCCTATATATATTGTGGAGTTTTTTGTTTTTGTTTATATTTTCTCCAAAATCATAATTGTTCAATGACTTTACATTAATTAAATAGGGAGGAATTCTTTTCATGGAAGTAATTATTCATAGCTATTTAATCTCGTTTCCAACTTGGCTCTTGGTTCTTCTGGTAGCTTGCTCTTTATATACTTTAAGCAAGGGAGCAGATATACTAGTAGATGAGGCTGTTAGTCTTTCCCTTCACTGGGGTGTCCCTAAAATCATTATTGGTGCAACAATAGTCTCTTTAGGAACTACTTTACCGGAAGCCAGTGTGTCAGTCTTAGCAGCGCTTAATGGTAATCCGGACCTGGCGCTTGGTAATGCCATTGGTTCCATAATTGCTGATACCGGTCTTATAATTGGTATAGCATCTCTTCTTGGTCGTCTACCTGTAGATAAAACTATTGTAGACCGTCAAGGAAAGATTCAGGTATGGTCTGGGATATTGCTTGCTATTGTAAGCTTACCCTTTCTATCTAAGGATGGTACTGGAAACATCAGTCAGTGGGTTGGCTGGTTCTTTATAGGGTTATTGATATTTTATAATTACTTTTCAATAAAATGGAGTAAATCCTCAGATTCAAGTACTTCATCAAAAATAAGTACCTCAGCTACATCTGATACAGAAGACGATTTTGACAAAGAAATTTTTGTGGAGGAAAATAATCCTATAGCAATTCAAATATTAAAACTATTTGTTGGTATAGCACTAGTTATAGGATCCTCAAAGATTTTAATACCCGCTGTAGAAATCTCAGCAATTCGTGTGGGAATACCTCAGAGTATTATAGCAGCAACCTTAATTGCCTTTGGAACTAGTCTTCCTGAGCTAGTTACTGCCATTACTGCTGTGAGAAAAGGTCATGGTGAACTTGCTGTGGGTAATATTGTAGGAGCTGATATATTAAATGTCCTATTTGTTGTTGGTGGTGCAGCAGCAGTAACAAAGGGTGGTCTTAATGTCCCAGTTAATTTCTATAAGCTTCAGATCCCAACTATGATAATCGTCCTTGTTACTTTTCGATTATTCTCAAGGGGTAAAAAAGAAGAAATTACTAAGAAAGAAGGGTTTATACTTTTTCTTATCTATCTCATATATTTAATATTGAACTATACGTGGATTTAGCTAAAATAAATAAAACCAGAAAGGTCATCTATATTTCTAGATAACTTTTCTGGTTTTTTATTCTGTTATATCAGAGGGAAGGTTATTCTGGTATGTTTTTCCCATAGTCTTTTTCTAACATTATTCTTTTCTAGCTGTTCTTGATATCTCTTACCTAGCTATAGAATTTATTACATCTTAAAAGCTTTTATAGAATCCGCTAATTTATTTATCATTTTATTTAACGATTGTATTGATTGAGCTACTTGCTCCATAGATGAAGTTTGCTCCTCAGCTGAAGCACTAATTTGCTCGGTTGAAGCTGCCGATTCTTCAGATATGGCAGATATATTTTCAAGGGCTGATAACGCTTTATCCTTAGCATTTATAACATTATCTAAATCATTGGTTAAGGATTGAATTTTATTTGTTATTTCATCATTATTAACCAGTATGTTATTAAAGGATTGGGTAGATATCTCTATTGAATTATTAACATTATCAATAACATCTTTAGTCTGAGATGTCCTATTATTAGTAACCTCTATTTCTTCGGTTATCGTATTGATAATATCTTGAATTTTATTAGTTGATTTTGATGACTCTTCGGCTAATAATCTGATTTCCTCAGCTACTACTGCAAAGCCTCTTCCGTGCTCCCCGGCCCTTGCAGCCTCTATGGCCGCATTAAGTGCAAGTAAATTAGTTTGTTCTGCAATCGAATTTATTGTTTCTATAATTTCATTTATAGACTTTGAACTTTTAGATAAAACTTCTATACTTGATGAGACACTTTTTGAGGATTCTATATAAGTACTTAAATTCTTTTTGAGTTCCTCCATTGATTCAAGCCCTATATTATTTATTGCCTTCATTCCATTGGTACTTTCAATAGTCTTTTCAATCTTATCTTTAATAATATCAATATTATTGGCAAGGTCAGAGGTTACCCTTAGAGCATCATGGGTTTCTCTAGCTTGATTATCTGCTCCTATAGCAATTTCATTCACTGTTTTTGATATCTCTTCACTTGATGCACTGAGCTCCTCTATATAGGATGCTATAGATTGGGAAGTTTTTTCAGATTCATTCGATATATTAATTGAGTTTTTAACTAAATTTTTTATATTGTCTATCATTGTATTAAAGCTGCTTTGAAGTAGTCCAATTTCACCATCTACTATGTTATTAATTTTAACCCCTAGATCCCCTTGGGCAGCCTGTTTAATATCAGATGTCAAATTTACTACGGGTTTTGTTATTATTCTAGAAATGAATATACCACTTAATAACATAATTACTAGAAATATCATAGTCCCCATTATGGTAGTAATTTTAATACTTTGCAGACTTAAATAGGCTTCCTCTGCATCATAATCTACCCCTACAAATCCAACTACATCTCCATTACTATCCTTTATTGGATAATATGAACTTACAAGTATTCCCCATTCACCTGTATCTTCAATACTTTCTCCTATGTAGGCCTCTCCATTCCAAGTCATATCATATGCTTCATCATATTCTTCCCTATCTCCTATATGAGATAAATCTTCTTCTAGGGATCCATCTACCACATACATAAAATCGCCATCGTCGGTCTTTCTCATTGTATATATGTATTTACTTCCACTTATTTTTCTTATTTTGCTAAGTGCTTCTCTTATCTTCTTATAGGATTCTTTATTTTCATCTTCAATAGTCTTTAGCTTCTTAAAAGCTTCAGTATCAATCTCCTCTGCGGCATTTTGCGCTATTTGATAAGCCCTTTTAGCTGTACTTTGAGTAATTGTATTATAAGATTGATAATACAGGAAACCGGAAAGAGCTACTACTAAAATCATAGCTGTTATTAAGTATATTGACGTTAATTTAGTACTCAATTTCTTGCTAAAGGGTACTTGTGTCTTCATTTTATCGTCTTTCATGTCATCCTCCTCATTGTTGTATAATAGTATTTATATTCGCCATTGTATTCTAAACTCCTTTTAAAATTTTGTGCTTTTTCTACAAATTTATTTTAAAATTTTAGGCTGATTGCATAGTTTTTTTGTATTATTCTACCAACTATCATGATAAAGAATACTTATTAAATTAAATGCAAAAACTATGGAAGAACGTATGAGCAAAAAATTTATAAGGAGGGTAATTAATATGGATGTAACAAGAGCAAAAGTTATTGCTTCTTCACCAATTATGGCTAATGTATCCTACAATGGAAAACCTATTTATATTAAAAATGTAAACGAAAATAGCAACACCGCTAGCATTTATCCCCTCGATGAACCTTATAAAAGTCAAGAAGTATCTTTAAATAATTTAGTTGAAAGATTATTGCAGTAATTTAGTTAAATAATGTTATCTTAAAAGAACCGTTCTTAATATGTTTTAATGTTGAAAAATCCTAGTCTATCTCTCAAAGAGAGTGACTAGGATTTTTTATACTGAAATTACCTAAATATTAGATACAAATAATTTATGTAATTCTCCATTTAATTTTATATTGTTCTTTCTTAATACCTTATCTAATGCCTTCATGGTTAGATATACCTTTTCTTCATGACAATTTTCTCCCATATGACCTATTCTAATAACCTTATCCTTTAGGAATCCAAAGGCTCCTGCAATCATAATATTATGTTCACTAAGCATATCATTAAAAATTTTGTTATATGATATTCCTTCAGGAATATTAACAGTTGTAACAGTATTAGAGAATCCATCTAGAGGATACAGCTCTAATCCTCCATCAGTTAATGCCTTTCTAACAGCATTGGCTACTTCACTATGTCTCTTCACTGGGTCTTTTTCCTTAAGTAATCGTTCAACAGCGGTTCTTAAAGCATATATATCACTTATTGGTTGTGTATATGGAAACCATTTTTCTTCATACCAGTTTTTCCAATTGGCAAGGTTACAATAAAATCCAGCAATGGGTATTTTTCTATTTACAATTCTATCCCATGCCCCTTGACTAATACTTATAATAGTAAGTCCTGGGTTTGCAGATAGACATTTTTGTGACCCGCCTATAACAACATCTGCTTCCCATTCATCCGTTAATAGCTCTTCTCCACCCATGGCTGATACTGAGTCTACTACTGAGATAATATCATGTTTTTGAAGTAATGGACAAATTAAATCTATGGGATTAGTAATCCCTGATGGAGTTTCACAGTGGACTAAGGTAGCTATTTTAAAATCATTATCCTCTTCTAAGAATTTTTTCAGTTTTTCTATGTCTATCATTCTTTTATAATCTGATTCAAAATAAACTGCCTCTGCACCATACATCTTTGCAAAGTCTCCAAACCCATTACCGAAGATACCATTATCAATACATAATACACGATCACCCGGTTCTATTAAGGATGCACAGGCAGCTTCTAAGCCCAATATCCCTTCTCCACTAAGTATAAGAACTTCATTTTTTGTCTTTAATAATTCTTGAAGTTCCCTACAGGTATCTTTATAAAACTCATAAAAATTTAAATCTAGATCGGGATTAATTATTTCCATAGATAAGGCTTTTCTTACTTCCTCATGGATATATGTGGGGCCTGGGGTCATGATTAAAGGTTTTTTTATATCTTTCACTCTTAATCCTCCTCATTAAAATATTTTTGTTTTCTTCAATAAAGTAGCCAAGGGTAATCCAATTACAGCACCTACCACTATTTGAATTATATTCCCAGGTATTGAGGTTACTGGAGCAATCCAGTTACCATATAAAATACCTTCAGTAACATAGTATCCGGCAATCATCCATATAGCACTAATAATGATTCCGATTAAATTCCATACAAAGTTATTTCCTCTTCTATCCTGTGACCAGGCAATGCTACCAATAATATACCCCATTACTCCACGTACTATAAAGGTAAATGGAGCCCAAGCCATCCATCCTGAAAAAATATCAAATAATGCCATACCAAAGGCACCGGATATAGCTCCTTGTTTTTTACCAAAGATAATTGCAGCTAAAAATAAAATTGTATTGCCCAAATGAATTAATCCACCATTAATAGATAAAGGTAGTCGAATATTAATAAATGTTGTTGCAATAAATACCAAGGCTATTAATATTCCTGAAGTTACAAGTTCCTTTGTTTTACTATTCTCTTGGACAGCTATTGTACTCATAAATATCCCTCCAACAATCATGTATTTTTATAATATCCTATTATATAACAAATACACTATGCATACAATATCTTTTTTCTATGATTGTATCGATACAAATTCAAGTGTGTAACTATAAAACTCCTATCTATATAATCTACTTTAGATAGGAGTTTTGCTTTTTTATTATTAATATAGATATTATAAAAAACAGTTGGAGGCTTATACTATATAATTCTTTGATTATAATTTAGAACAAATTAGGTTCCCTAATCGCTCAATACCAATTTTGATTCTTTTTGTATCAACACCACTGTAGCTAATTCTCATGGAATTAATTCCTTTACCTCCACCTTCAGCAAAGAAGCTTTCTCCAGCAACATATGAAACTTTAACCTTAGGATTCGTGATTGATTCAGTCAACAATTCTGTTGTATTGATTCCACCGGGTAATTCTGCCCATGTAAATAGCCCTCCATTGGGAAAAGTTCTTTTAGTTCCCTTTGGAAAGAACTTATCTATTGATTCAATCATGACATCTCTTCTCCCTCGATACAAATCACAGATTTTTTTATGATGGGGTGGATAATATCCGCGCCTAAAAAATTCAGCGCATATTACTTGGGCTAATGTAGATGTGTGGGAATTGGTTGCTGTCTTAGCATCGAATAGTTTTTCAATTATCTCATCATCGGCAAGTACATACCCAAGTCTGCTGCCAGGAGAGAATATCTTAGAGAAACTATTTGCCAAAATAGTATGTCCCGTTTCATCAAAGGCCTTGATAGGCATCAAGTCCTCACCATCATATCTTATATCACGGTAGGGATCATCTTCCATGATTATTATGTCATATTTACTACCTAATTCAGCTACTTTTTTCCTTCTTTCTAAGGACAATGTTCTTCCTGAAGGATTTTGAAATGTTGGAATAGTATAGACCATTTTAGGTTTGTATTTTTTAATTTTAAGCTCTAAATCTTCCGTAAGCATACCATCATCATCCATGTCTACTCCAATACATTTTGCCTGAAACATTTCAAATATTTCAACACATTGAACAAAGGTAGGTGACTCAACCAAAATCACATCACCGGGATTTATATATAACTGACACACTAGATTCATAGGTTCTAATCCACCGTTGGTAACAATAACATTTTCAATCCTTGCTTTTACTCCCTTAGGTGCTAATAAATCAGTAATAATAACTTCCCGGAGATCTTTAAGACCCATTATATTTCCATATTGAAGAGCTTCTACACCTCTTTTGTCAATTCTCATAATTTCATTAGTAATTTCACGAACAATATCAATAGGCAAAGCTTCTTTTGCTGGGGCACCTCCACCAAAGGAAATTATTTTTGGATCATTCATAGTCCCAAAGAGGTTGCGAATAGCCATTGCTGATTTATTCATTGTTGCCATACGTTGTGCAAATTTCGACATAAAAAATCACCTGCTTTTTATTTATTTAACTGACCTCTATTTATAAATATAGAATTCTCTATTATATACTCTTTTCCTTCTAAAAGTATAACTTTTCAAAATATTTACTCCATATTTTATACACTATATTTTTCATGGGCTATTTCTATAGGCTCCTCCTTTAATTCCCTTATTCCAAAATAAAACCATACCCCTGTTACTAGGGCCGAAAAAAAATCAGCAAAGGGTGCTGCATAAAGTAAACCTTTAAGTCCCCAAAGTCTTGAAAACACAATGATTGCTGGTATAAGGAAAACAACTTGCCTTGTAAGGGTTAAAAATGTTGCCGATTTTGATCTGCCAATGGCTTGAAAAAAACTCGCTGCAATAATTTGAAACCCAATAACTGGAGCACATAAAAACCATGATAGTATTGCATTTCTTCCAAACTCCAACAGTTCCGGTTCTTGATTAAATAAAGCAATCATTTGCTCAGGGAATAATCTAATTATAATATATCCAACTAATATAATAGAAGTTCCTCCTATTATGGCAAACTTTACTGCTTCCTTTACTCTACTATATTTCTTTGCACCATAATTGAAGCTAATAATCGGTTGAGATCCCTGTCTGATACCTACAATAGGCATCAAAAATAAAGTTTGCAGACTGTTTATTATACCCATTCCCGATACTGCCACATCTCCACCATAGATAAATAAAGTCTTATTGAGTATCGCATTTAGGAGACTGTTGGAAAGCTGTAATAAAAAACCTGGGAGTCCCAAGGCAATAGTCTTAGTAACAATATCAGCTCTTAGTTTCATATATTTGAGCTTAAGTTTATTTCTACCACGGTCACCCAGAAAGTAAGTAACTACCCATATAGCAGAAATTAACTGCGCTAGTATAGTAGCTAAAGCAGCACCCCTCATACCCATCTTAAAAACATAGATAAATATAGGGTCTAACACTATATTTATACCTGCACCTAAGAACATAGTCATCATTGCCATTTTGGGATTTCCATCAGCTCGTATAAAATTATTCATTCCGATACTAACTATTTGAAAAATTGCTCCAGAAAAAATTACTCTCATGTATTCCATGGAGTAGGGAAGCACTACTTCACTGGCTCCGAAAGAAGATAATAAAGGTCTTAAAAATATATGTCCAGAAATCATAAATACAAGTCCAGAAATAATAAGTAATGAAAAGGCATTACCAAGAACATTCTCAGCTTCGTCCTTCTGTTCTTCCCCTAGCCTTATGGAAAATAGAGTAGCTCCTCCTATACCAAACAAAACTCCTATCGACAAAAGTATAATCATAATTGGGAATCCAATAGTAATTCCTGCTAAACCATTGGAACCTAAATCACTACTATTTCCAATAAAAATTCTATCAACGATATTGTAAAGAGCATTTACCATCATCCCTACAATGGCAGGCACTGAAAACTTCACCAAAAGCTTTAATACTTTTTCCTCTCCCAAGGGATTTACATATTGCATATTACAATTCCTCCAATTCCTTTTTCAAATTTGTTCGCTCTACTTTTTCTGCCATATTCTCTAGTACAGCTATAATCATATCCTTTGTTTCTACATCCATATCCTCTGTCAAAAACTCACTCCAACGCCATATTCTTTTTCTTATTTCGTCCTTACATTCCTTAGCTTTATCAGTGAGAAGGATTCTGTTACATCTTTTATCTATATCATCCTTATCCTTTATAACATATCCCTTCTTTTCTAGCGACCTTATTGCTCTAGCCGTGGCAGCCTTATCTATATATAAATAAGAGGATAGTTCATCCTGCGTAATTCCATCTTTCCTATATAGATAAAGTAGGAAGGCATACTCCGCTGAAGTAATATCAAACTCTTTTAAGGCATGATTAATGTATATTTGGGCCTGTCGATGTAGTATTGATACCAATCGTCCAATGCTTGTTTTCAATATTTTACCTCCTATAGTTGACTTATCAACTATTATACTCTTTTTAGTTGATAAGTCAACTATTTAATTAGCATTTTATCTCTCCTCTATCCTATATTTAGCAAATTATGATATAATTATCTCCGTGTATTCAAATATTATAACAGACACACTACTAGATGTATTGGAGGATGACAACTATGGCTTTAAGTCTAGCAACAATAATTATTTTAGGTTTATTACTTAATAACTTCTTTAAGCGGTTAGGTTTACCAGGACTTTTAGGTATGCTAATATTGGGAATTGGAATTGGACCCTATGGCATCAATATTATTAGTGATGATATGCTCAGAATTTCTTCTGATTTAAGAAGAATTGCACTTATTATCATTTTATTGAGGGCAGGTTTAGGTATAAAAAAAGAAACCCTTAATAAAGTAGGAATTCCTGCCATAAAAATGAGTTGTATTCCTGGGCTTTTCGAAGGCTTTACATTACTTTTTTTGGCAAGCTATATTCTAGGTATATCTAGGATTGAAGCAGGCATGTTAGCCTTTATAGTTGCCGCTGTATCTCCCGCTGTTATAGTTCCCCAGATGCTCGATTTTATAGAAAGAAAAAAGGGTGGAGCTAAAGCAATTCCAACATTAATCTTAGCCGGAGCTTCAATAGATGATGTATTTGCAATTACATTATTTACTACTTTTTTAGGATTATACGGAGGAGAAAATGTAAATATCGCTACTAAGATATTAGAAATACCCCTTTCTATAATTGTAGGAATTTTATTGGGATTAGTAATCGGGGTAATAATGATACTTATATTTAAGAAATTCCACATCAGAGACACTAAAAAGACACTAATTTTAATAGGAATAGCTATCATATTTACCAGTATGGAAGATGCTTTAAAGGATATTTTACCTATAGCTAGTCTGCTTGGAGTAATGACAATAGGTTTTATTCTATTAGAAAAATATTCAAAGGTAGCCAATAGATTAGCTAGTAAATTTAATAAAATTTGGGTGTTTGCAGAGCTACTTCTATTTGTCTTGGTAGGTGCTCAAGTAAATATTCATCTTGCTCTTGATTCTGGTTTGATTGGATTATTTATTATTATTATTGGGCTAATTGCAAGGTCAATTGGAGTTCTAATTTCTGTTGCTGGAACAGATTTTAATTGGAGAGAAAGATTGTTCTGCGTAATTGCTTATACTCCAAAGGCAACGGTACAGGCAGCCATTGGCGCTGTTCCTTTAGCCGCCGGTGTAGAATCTGGAGAATTAATATTGGCAATTGCCGTTCTATCTATTATTATTACTGCACCCCTAGGAGCTGTAGGAATAAAACTTTCTGGTGAAAAATGGCTTTCTTAGATAATAAAAAGTATATATTTATATATAAATATAGTAAGGTACGGCATATGCCTTCCTCTAAGCTACTTTATATCCTGTAACAACTATAGCCTTTGCAGTAAGTAATCCTAATCCTACTGCCAAGAGTCCAACACAAATATTTAATCCAATATTAAGAAGTGCAAATAGATAGTTAGCTTTTCCAATGAATTCAAAGGACTCTATTGCAAAAGTAGAAAATGTAGTTAAAGCCCCTAGTAGCCCTGTAGTAATGAAAATTTTAAATAGTGGAGATATCTCAACCACTTCATTTCCATATATTGTTATAAAGCCTATTATAAAGCATCCTATTGCATTTACCATTAAGGTACCATAGGGAAAATATCCTCCAAATCGTTCTAAAACCCAGCTTGATATCCAATATCTTAAATTACTACCAATAAAACCTCCGACCCCTAGCGCTAAAATCTTTGACCACACGACAAATTCCTCCTTTAGATTAGTTTAATAAATATAAAAAGCTTCTACTAATTGTATAAGCAGATACACAACTTAGTAGAAGCCATTAGTCTTTAAAGACAATTCGGACATAGTCCTTGGAGAGCTTCATCTCCTATAATTATTTGCTTTCTAATTTAAACAGATATTTTTATATCCATATTTTATCAAAATTTCACTTTGTTTACAAGATAACAATTTTATTACTACACTTACTTTAATTAATAAAACCCAGTAAATATACATATGGTTTATTTAGATAATTCAAGTCTTTCAAGTGAAAATAGTTTCAATACGTTGACTTCATATATAAGCCAATACAATACTATACTTAAAATTATACCATACATTACATCTAATATTGAATGCTGCTTTATCATAACAGTGGAAGCTATTATAGATATCATGATACAATTAGATATAATACATAGCCATTTATTATTCTTAAATTTATCACATTTGATTATTGCCATATGGACTGCTATAGAATTGAGGACATGCATGCTTGGAGCTGAATTCGTTGGAGTATCTTTTATATATATACTCTTTATAATTTTGGAAAGCAAATCTTGACTATTAATTACAGGTCTTAGATTCTGCCCATTTGGGAATATTAAATATATTAAAAAGCAAATCGTCATTCCAGTAAACATAAAAAATGATAATTTATAAAAATCATCCTTAGAGTGAAAACCTAAATATATAAGGGGTATAACTATATATATATACCATAATAAATATGGTATAACCATCCCTTTAACAAAGGGAATATAATTATCCAGATTAGAGTGCATATAATATTCTGGCTGCGTAACTTTTTCAGTGTATCGATATAGAAAGTATATTACTAAGTAATAAGATAAAATGAAAAAATGCCTATTCTCTTTAATTTTTTCTAAAATGGTTATTTACCTCCTCTTAATTTTGAATTTCCAACCTTAAATCCAACTAAGCAAAAGATCTAAGATCGTAGTTAAAATTTAATTATAATCCTACCTTCACTTTACTCATCCTTAACAATAATTATAGTAAATATATCCTTATTTGTAAATTTAATGGTTGAAAGTAAGTTTTAAAGACCTATGAAAGAAGTTTAGAAAACAAATTATTATAAACTATACTAAAATAATATACCCTTATATACACAATTTTAATATTATTATTAATATCGATATATATGGGTATAAATATATTGATTATAATTATAAGGAGGTATTATAAATTTGTTTGGAGTTAATATTAGCTTCATAAGAGGACTTGTCATTACCTACGGGGGCAAAATTTTACTTGCTCTAATTACCCTTTTAGTAGGTCTAAATTTAATCAAGTGGGTAATGAAAATAATGACTAAGAAATTCGATAGGATTAATATGGACATGTCTTTGAGATCTTTTCTAATTTCCATAAGTGATGCATTACTTAAGGTTCTCCTTGCAATTAGTATAGCATCTATGCTTGGAGTTGAGATGACATCCTTCGTTGCTATTATAGGGGCGGCAGGTCTTGCTGTTGGTTTAGCCCTCCAGGGAAGTCTATCTAATTTTGCGGGAGGAGTTTTAATACTTATATTAAAACCCTTTAAGGTTGGCGACTATATAGAAGCCGGTGGATACTCGGGAACTGTACAGGAAATACAAATTTTTTATACAATACTAACCACTCCCGATAATACAAAGATTATAGTTCCCAATGCCAACCTTTCCAATAGTGGTACCATAAATTACTCAGCCAATCCTACTAGAAGGCTTAATCTTAAATTTGGTGTAGGTTATGAAGATGATGTTTTTAAGGTTAAGGATGTTCTTATGAAAATTGCTAAGGAACATGAACAGATATTAAGTGATCCCGAACCCCAGGTTCTCCTTGGTGAACATGGCGATAGCTCTGTAGTCTTTTATTTTAGAGCTTGGACTAAGACCAGTGATTATTGGAAGGTTTATTTTGAAATAATGGAAAGGGTAAAGATAGAATTTGATAAGGAAAATATTAATATACCCTATCCTCAAATGGATGTACATATGAAGCAAAGTTAAAAATTTATACTACAAATATATTAAACCCTACTGTCATCTATATTAATTAGATAGTAGGGTTTATTTCAGAAAACAGTTAAATTCTATATATTGATTAGGTGAATTATATATAATATTTGCTTTAAGTCTATAAATTTATTCGATATAAACCTATATTTAAACAGTTAAAAACTTTGTAAAATCTTCTAAGTTAATGCCATAGAAATAATCTGATAAATCAATACTCTTTAAGCCTTTTTTAATACTATCCTTTTCATAGATGTTTCCACATATAGCAGCTTCTAATTCTTCAATATTTCTCTTTGTAAAAAAGTCGCCATATATCTTGCAGTCCTTAACTTTACCATCTTTAATGTTCAATCTTATGTCAACTAATCCACATGGAAATTTATTAATTTTTTGAATTTCATATTTAGGAGAATTCCCCCAGTTCCAGTCCCATGTCTTAAATTTCTTCTCCGCAGCTTCATTAATTAATTTCAGTTCCCTATCACTTAAAACATACTCATTAATATCAATATTCTCAAAAATATATTCTAAGATGTGATTCTTTAACTGAAATATTGTCATATCTTTCTTTAAGTGATCCTTAATATTTGCAACTCTGCTTCTCACTGATTTTATACCTTTGGATTTAATTTTCAAATCTTTAACTTTTAAGGCATTAGATAAGTTGGTCATATCAGCGTTAAATAGTAAGGTGCCATGGCTTAATATTCTTCCCTTTTTATAATACTGTGCATTACCAGATATTTTTCTGCCCTCAACTAATATATCATTTCTACCAGAGAGCTCGGCCTTTACACCTAATTCATTTAATGCATTTATTATTGGTCTTGTGAACTTTTCAAAATTATTCACATCATTTTTTTCTCCTTTTTGTACAAAGGAAAAATTTAAATTTCCCTTATCATGGTATACCGCTCCACCACCTGATAATCTTCTAGCTATAACGATACTCTCTTTTTCGACAAAATCTTTATTAATTTCTTCTATGGTATTCTGATGCTTTCCAACAATTATAGATGGTTTATGTATATAGAAAAACAAATAACTATCCTCTGGTGCTTTTGTCATCAAATATTCTTCAAGTGCAAAATTATAGTATGGTATATCCCAGTCAGTTTTTATATATTTCATCTTATCCCCCTTATTTAAGTACTTTGTAAATTCATTTGAAAAAACTAGAGCTGTAAAAAAGATTTTCAAATCTTTTTTACAGCTTTTCTTATCAAAGTTTATTTGTTAGGTGAAACCATTTTTTCAGGTACTAGAATTTTATCGAATTCTTCTTCCGTCAATAAGCCTAAATCCAAGGCAGCTTCTTTTAATGTAGTTCCTTCAGCATGGGCTTTTTTAGCTATCTTTGCTGCATTATCATATCCGATATGTGGGTTTAAGGCAGTAACAAGCATTAAGGAATTGTTTAGATAATGGGATATTCTTTCTTCATTTGGCTTTATTCCTTCTGCACAGTTATTATTAAAGGATGTAATCCCATCTGCTAATAAACGTACTGATTGTAAAAAGTTATATATACACACAGGCATATATACATTCAATTGAAAATTACCCTGGGATGCTGCAAATCCAACGGCAAAGTCATTTGCCATTACTTGACATGCCACCATTGTAAGAGCCTCACTTTGGGTTGGGTTTACTTTACCGGGCATAATTGAACTTCCTGGTTCATTGGCAGGTATTATCAATTCTCCAATCCCACACCTTGGTCCACTGGCTAACCAACGAACATCATTGGCAATCTTAAGTAGGTCAGCTGCAAGGGCCTTTAATGCTCCATGGGCAAATACTAACTCATCCTTACTTGTTAGGGAATGGAATTTGTTTTTGGCTGTTACAAAATCTTTATTAGTTATTTTGCTAATCTCATCGGCTACTCTCTCCCCAAATTCAGCATGGGTATTTAGTCCAGTACCAACGGCCGTTCCTCCTAGGGCTAATTCCTTTAGTTGATCACGGCTGTTTAAGACCATGGTCTCGCATTTTTCTAGCATTCTATGCCAACCACTTATTTCTTGACCTAGAGTTAGTGGAGTAGCATCCTGAAGATGGGTTCTACCTGTTTTTATAATGTCCTTGTTCTCTTCTATAAGCCTTTCAAAGGTCTTTTTTAGAAGCTCAATAGCAGGTAATAATTTTTCCTCTAATTCCGTTACAGCGGCTATATGCATGGCTGTAGGGAAGGTATCATTGGAGCTTTGTGCCTTATTTACATGGTCATTTGGATGTACTATTCTTTCTCCTAGAATTTCATTTGCACGATTTGCAATCACTTCATTTAGGTTCATGTTAGATTGTGTCCCACTTCCCGTCTGCCAAACAACTAGGGGAAAATGCTCATCGAGCTTCCCATTATATATTTCATCACATACCTTGACTATTGCTTCTGTCCTCTTTTCATCTAACAACCCAAGCTTGTTGTTTGTCAAAGCAGCAGCCTTTTTTAAGATGGCAAAGGCCCTAATAATTTCTATTGGCATTTTTTCTGTACCAATCTTAAAGTTCTCAAAGCTTCTTTGGGTTTGTGCACCCCAATACTTATCTGCTGGAACCTTAACTTCCCCTAAGGAATCTTTTTCAATTCTATAATCCACTTTATCCCCTCCTTAATTGCTATTAATATTTCCATTTTAAAATAGATTCAAACTAATTTTTTACAATATTAATACTGAGTCGCGCATTATGAAGCTACTTTTTTCTTATGATTTAAATATAAAAGTAGCTGAGTATTAAGCAGCGAAGGATTAATATTGTAAAAAATATCACAAAACAATTTTCTAAATAGTAATTATCTACTCTCTTCCATGGGTATAACGTGGAAGCAGCATAGGTGCAACTCGATCGGTCTTTACATTATTTTCGTCAAGACTTTCATGGTACTTTTCTACATGATCAAGGCTAAGATCTTTAACCTCTACATCTTTGCATTTTGAGCCCGCATGTGACCCTGCCCTACGTCCAAAAACTAGAATATCTAACAATGAGTTACCCATAAGTCTATTCCTACCGTGTATGCCTCCTGCACTTTCTCCCGCTACATAAAGATTTTCTATCTCAGTACGACCATTTTCATCTATCAATAGTCCTCCGTTTTGATAATGTAGGGTTGGATACACGAGGATCGGCTGTTTTCTCATATCGATGCCAAACTTTTGATACATTCTCAGCATTCCAGGAAGTCTTTTTTCTATGGTTCCCTCTCCATGGATTATCTCTATCATAGGAGTATCAAGCCATACACCCTTAATACCTGTTGGTGTTTCTATTCCTTTATCTCTTATTTGACACTCCCTTATTACAGCAGATGCCTCCACATCCCTAGTTTCAAGATGATAAACAAATTGTTCTCCATCTATGTTAAGGGGTGTAGCACCTAAGCTTCTAACCTTTTCTGTAACTAATGCACCAAATATTTGTGGCGGGAATGCCACACCTGTTGGATGGTATTGAATGGTGTCTGCAAATGCAAGCTTAACGCCAGCCCTATATCCCATTACTAATCCATCTGCAGTTGCCCCATAGTGATTTGAGGTTGGAAAGCCTTGATAGTGAAGTCTTCCAGCACCACCTGTAGCCATAATCACAGTCTTAGCTCTAGCTACTAAAAATTCTTCTGTTTCAAGATTATATAGTACTGCTCCTGCTGCCTTACCATCTTTATCTAGTAATATTTCTACTGCCGGGGAGAATTCAACTACCTCTATTCCTCTATTGATAACTTCATCCCTAAGGACACGCATGATCTCAGCCCCTGTGTAGTCAGCTGCAGCATGCATTCTTTTTCTTGAAGTTCCACCACCGTGGGTAGTAACCATTGTTCCGTCCTTTTCCTTATCAAACATTACTCCTAATTCATTTAACCAGTTTATAACTATTGGGGCATCATTAACAAGGGCCTTTGCAAGGCTAGGGATATTTGTAAAGTGTCCTCCACCCATTACATCAATATAGTGCTTTTCAGGAGAATCATCGGGTTTATCGGCAGCCTGAATTCCACCTTCAGCCATCATTGTATTGGCGTCACCAAAACGTAGCTTAGTAGTAATAAGTACATTAGCACCTCTTTTCTTAGCTTCAAGGGCTGCAGAGGCTCCGGCTCCTCCTCCTCCAATAATAAGTACATCCACATCATAATCTATTTTATTAAGGTCTAGCTCAACATTTCCAAGTCTACTTTTGGCCTCAATCAAATCTGCCAGCTCCAGGGGTACCTTATCTCCCTTATTCACCCCAAAGTTTAAGGTTCTAAACCCACTACCGCTATAATCTGGGTGACACTGCTGAAGTACTTCTTCTTTTTCTTCCGGGGTCATTCTTGGAAACTGAATACCTAATCTTTTAGGTCTAGTCTCTTCGACCTTTTGCATGAGTTCCCTCATTTCTGATGTATACATCTAAAAACCTCCCTGCTTTAAAATATTTACTTTGTAATATCCCTCGTATTATATAATTCCTTTAACTCATCAATACTCTTATTCATCAGCTCTTTCAATGCACTATCGAATTTACCCTCTTCAATCTCTTGAACCCTATCCTTTAAGTGCTTTGTTTCTGGTAAAATGTATTTGCCTGTAAGACGACGGGCCAAGATACCTACTTGGTAATGGGTGATATTCGCAGGACATCTTGAAGCACATATACCACACATAACACAATCGAAGGACTCATGGGCACATTTCTCTAAATCTCCTCTTTGAGCATATCCTATATATTGCATTACATTTAAATCTTGAGGACACCCCTTAGTACAGGAATTACATCCAATACAGCTATATATCTCTGGATAAAGCTGAGTCATTGTATCCGCCGTTGGCATTAACTCACCAATATCATAGGTTCTTTTATCTCCTGGGAAGAAGGGTAATTGTGTAAGATACATCCCGTCTTCAACCTTAGTTTGACAGGCTAGAGCTACCCTTAACTCCTTATCCCCCTTAATTCTAAATATAGTTGCACAAGCCCCACAAAAACCTGACCTGCACCCACATCCCCTAGTGAGTTGAAAACCTGCATATTCCATGGAATCCATTATAGTCAACGTAGAAGGGACTCTATACTTTTTATCTGAAATATATATATCAATCATTTCATTTTTGGACATTCTTTCTGCCTCCTTTTTTGTAAAAAACTGATATTAACCCAACTTAGTATTCATCTGGAAGCTCCTCAAGCTCATCACATCTGAATACTGGTCCATCCTTACAAACATACTTATCTCCTATATTGCAACGTCCACATTTACCTACTCCACATTTCATCTTTAATTCTAGAGTAATATAAACCTGATCCTTTTTAAATCCTATCTCTTCTAATACCTGGAGTACAAATTTAATCATAATTGGTGGTCCACATACTAGGGCTACCTTATTTGTATCAAATCCGATTTCCTTTATATATTGGGGAACAAAACCTATATGACCATCCCAACCTTCAAATTCCCTATCAACTGTAAGATGAACATTTGTATTTTTGCTATTAGGCCATGTTTCAAATATATCCTTTCTATGTACAAAGTCCTCAGGGGTTCTTGCTCCATAAACTATATCTACCTTTCCGTAATCTTCACGATTGTCCATTATATAATTTATTACAGAACGTAGGGGGGCTAAACCTATACCTCCACCAATGAAGAGTAGGCCCTTACCCTTTAGCGCATCATCTACAGGAAAGTTGTTGCCGTAGGGGCCCCTAATACCAACTTCTGTACCTACTTCAAGACTATGTAGGTACTCAGTAACCATACCACATCTCTTTATACTAAACTCCATAAAGTTCTTCTCTGTAGGAGATGAGGTTATTGAGAATATTGCTTCTCCTGTTGGAGGTACTGAAAGCATAGCACATTGACCAGGCATGAAGTCAAAGGATTTTCCACCCTTAGGGTTTACAATTCTAAAGGTAGTAACATCATTGGTATCTACCCTCACATTCTCTATGACCGCAATCTCTGGTATCAATGGATCCACAGTATTATTACAGCTACAGCCCATTATTCTTCACCCCCTAGCATTTTGATAACTTTAACTATATCCATATTGACTGGACATTTTTCTATACATCTTCCACAGCCTACACAGGCATATTCGTCATGATTGTTTGGATAATAAACAAGCTTATGCATAAATCTTTGTCTAAATCTTTCCTTCTGAGTAGTTCTAGGATTTCCATGGGCCATTAGCGTAAAGTTTGAAAACATACAGGAATCCCAACATCTGAATCTTTCTCCAGACTTTCCACCATCAAAATCCTGAATATCGTAGCAATGACATGTAGGACATACATAGGTACATGAACCACACCCTAAGCAGCTTCCACTAAACTCTTCCCACACCTTTGCTTCGAATATCTCTTTAAGATCACTATCAATTTGTTTAGGATTTATATAGGAAAGTGGTAAATCCTCAATCTTATCCCTTATGCTTTCTTGTAATTCTTGAAGCTTTATTTGATCCTCTTTGGAAGCTCCTTTAAATATATCTATTAATTTATCCGTAAGTCTTTCGCCTTTTTCAGTTTGTGGCTCCCAAAGTATTGTATCTCCCATATCCCATGTGGCTATATCTACACCCTTTGGGGCTACCTCAGCATCTATTCCAAAGGAACTACAGAAACAGGTTTCTTCAGGATCAGAGCATGCCAGTGAAATTACTACTGCATTATTCCTTCTTTCTTCATAAAATCTATCTACAGGCTCCCTTAGAAACACGTTATCTATGAGGTTAAATGCTACTGCATCACAGGGTCTTACTCCAAATACTACATACTCTTCCTTCTTCCCTCCGACGTTTTCAAGGTTTAATTTCTTACCTTCAGTTTTAAACTTTAAATATGTCTCAGATTGAGGAAAAATTAAGCCTTTAGGAGAAATACTAGTTTTTAGCACTTCTAAATTAACCTTATCTCTCTCTTTCCACAGAGAAAAGTTCACTTTTTCATCTTCTTCAATAGGTAAAAATAGCTCGTATTCTTTATTGATAATGCTCCATAATTGGGGAAGTTTATTTTTTTCTATTTTTTTCATTATTTACCCCCCTTGCCATTTTGATTAAAAGTATCGTCATCATCAAGTTTATAGGTTAAAAGAGGTGCTTCCTCTGAAGGGTCTACCCCTGCAGCATATTCCCCATATAATTCACTGATATCCTTAATAATTTTTCGGTTTAACTTCTCTAAGGGTATCCCTGCTGGACATACTCTACTACATTCTCCACAATCTACACAACGGCCAGCCACATGATATGTTCTAATAATATGAAAAAACTGTTCTTCGCTATCAACATTAGCCTTACTAGAAACCCCAGCATCTGTATTATCAAAAATACATTCTTCACAGCTACAAGCAGGGCAAATGTTACGACAGGCGTTACATCTTATACATTTCGAAAATTGGTCGGCCCAATAGTCAAAACGTTCATCATAGGACATACTTTCTATTTCTCTAACGTATTCAAATTTATCCTCTTTAATTACTTCCCTTGATACTTCTTCTCCTAGAAGTTCGTTATATACTACAGGGTTGGGATATCTGCATTCAAGACATTTATTATAATAGACTTCGTTTTCTAAAACCTTTTTTTCTCCATCCTTCGTTATAAAAGTTATTTCATCATCGGAAGCTTTTATCTCTAAGAGTCCTTTGTTTAAACCTTCTTTTTTTACTTTTTCTGGATCAATCATTCCTAGACAGGGCAATCCAAAAACAAGTACTTTTTCATTATCTATTCTATTATCCTTAAGGAGTTGGTTAAATGCGAGGGAGTCACAGCCCTTTAAGAATACTCCAACTTTTTTATCTTCTTTAAGTTCATTTATCAAATATTTACTTAAATTACTTACACAGAAGGAATCCCAAGTTAAAGAATCGGCTTCATTACTCTTTGTAATGAATACTGGATAAGAGTCATACCAAAATTCTCCCTTTTTCCACCCTATGATCTTACCAACCTCTCCACCTTCGAGGGCTTTTTTAGCTTTTTCTCTTATTTTTACCGCTATCTTTTCCATCTTGCATCCCTCAACTTTCTATTTGGACCAAGTTTGTGAACTTTCTCTAAAACATCGTTCATAACACTGGCAAACTTATTTCCCTCGGCTGCTGAGATCCAGTCGACTTTAAAACGATCCTTTTCTATGCCTACATATTCAAGCAAATTTGTAAAAACTGAAAATCTGCGTCGTGTGTAATAGTTGCCCGTTGAATAATGACAATCTCCAGGATGACATCCGGCGATAACTACTCCATCGGCTCCCCTTTGGAAAGCACGTAGTATAAAGTTAGCATTGACCCTACAGGAGCATGGAACCCTAATTATACGAACATTTGCCGGATAGTTTAATCTACTTGTTCCTGCTAGATCTGCTCCTGCATAGCTACACCAGTTACAACAAAACGCAACTATTAATGGCTCAAATTCAGCTTTATTGGTCTTTACAGCTTCTTTAGATTCTACCAACATATCGCATCTACCTCCGCTAAAATCTGTTTGTTCGTAAATCCTTTGAGGTCAATGGCACCGGGTCTACAAGTAACGGTACATCCTCCACACCCTTGGCAAAGGGCTTCATTTACTTCGGCTACTACTTTTCTTGTGATATTACCATGATTATTAATTTCGATAGTTTTTGAAGTAATGGCATCGTAGGGACACATTTTAGTACATGCTAAGCATCCGCTACAAATAGATTCGTCTACATTTGAAACGCAAGGATTATTAACAAGCTTACTTTTACTTAATAGTCCTATCGCTTTAGCTGCGGCGGCACTGGCTTGTGCAACCGTTTCTGGAATATCCTTTGGCCCTTGGCAGGCACCAGCTAGATATATACCCGCCGAATGGGTTTCCACAGGTCTAAGCTTCGGATGGGCCTCTGTAAAAAAGTTATTGGTATCAGTGCTTATGCTAAGCTTTCTTCCTAAGGCTTCTGCATCATCCTTGGCCTTAGTAGCTGCTGCTAAAACAATCATATCTGCATCAATTTTTATAGTATCACCGGTTAGGGCATCTACTCCATTAACCAGTAGCTTATCTCCATCTGGAAATACCTTTCCAACCATGCCCTTTATATAATTTACTCCATACTCCTCAACAGCTCTTCGCTGGAATTCATCGAAGTTCTTTCCTGGGGTACGAACATCTATATAAAAGACATAGGCTTCGATATCAGGGTATTTATCTTTGATAAGCATGGCATGTTTTGCTGTGTACATACAACAAATTTTAGAACAGTAGGTCTTTCCCCTCGATGTTTTATCCCTTGACCCAACACATTGTACAAAAACCACTTTTTTAGGTTTCTTTCCATTGGATGGCCGCACAAACAATCCAGAGGTCGGTCCTGCGGCATTGGTTAATCTCTCGAACTCTAGGGAAGTAATTACATCTGGATGGTCTGTATATTGATATTCTCCAAATTTATCCAACTCGATGATCTCATAACCCGTGGCTACAACTATTGCACCGTATTTTTTAGTTAGCTTTGTATCTTCCTGGGAAAATTCTATGGCCTTCGATGGACAGACCTTTTCGCAAAGTCCACATTTGCCAGTCTTGAACATAGTACATTCTTCTCTATCTATGACAGGCACATTTGGAACTGCCTGGGGAAAGGGTGTATAAATAGCTCCTCTATTGCTTAGACCTTCTTCAAACTCACTTTTTACCTTTTTCGAGGGACATTTTTCTATACAAACTCCACAGCCAGTACATTTTTCCATATTTACACTACGGGCTTTTTGATTTATGGTCACTTCAAAATTACCTACATATCCATTTACTTCTTCGACTTCACTATATGAATAAATGTTTATATTTGGATGCATTGCGGCATCAACCATTTTAGGGGTGAGTATACATGCAGAGCAGTCTAAGGTAGGGAATGTCTTGTCTATTTGGGCCATTTTACCGCCAATACTTGGGGTCTTTTCTATAATATCAACTTGATAGCCAGCTTCTGCAATATCTAAAGCAGTCTGTATACCTGCTATTCCGCCACCGATAATTAACGCTCTAGACTCTACCCCTATTTCTCCCGGTATAAGCTTGGTATTTAAAGTCGCCTTAGCTACCGCTGCCCTTGTAAGGGCAATAGCCTTTTTAGTTCCTTCTTCCTTATTTTTATGAACCCATGAGCAATGCTCCCTTATATTAGCCACTTCTACTAAAAAAGGATTTAATCCCGCTGATTTTGCAGCTTTACGAAATGTTGTCTCATGCATCCTAGGAGAACAGGAAGCTATTACTACTCTGTCTAAACTTTGTTCTTTAATAGCATTTTTTACTAAATTTTGTCCAACTTCAGAACACATGTATTGATAATCCTTAGCATATACAACACCCTGCATTTCTTCAGCGGCTTTTACTACCTCATCTATGTTAACAGTACCTGCTATGTTGGTTCCACACCAACAAACAAAAACTCCAATTCTATGCAAAGCTATCCCTCCTTTAGATAACAGATTATTTATTAATTAATTATTTATTATATTTGCGAAATCCGCTTACTATTGCCTGTTGGGGCATTTTAGTATCTATTTTATTAAGTGCATCATCGGGTGTAAATCTACTCTTTCCTTTTTGTCTTATTATGGTAAGACGCACAGCTTCCATTAGATTGGAAATATCTATCTTTCTTGGACAGCGAGAGGCACATGTAAAGCAAGAAGCACAGTTCCAAATGCTCTTACTATTTGTTATCTTATCGGTTTGATTCATCTGCAATAGTCTTATGACTTGGTGAGGAAGTATGTCCATACTATTACTGGCAGGACATCCCGCTGAACATTTTCCACACTGCATACAATCCCTAATATTTTCTCCACTGATTTCAAGTATCTCATCTAAATTCTTTTTGTTGTTACTAGGCATTACCTTTACTCTTTCCATTAAAAATCCCCCTTTCCTTCGTTATTTAGTTCCTAATGCTTCTGCCAATAGCTCCGTAAAATAGGTTATAGATATTTCTTTATTTTTTGAGTTTTGATTTTCTTCAAGATTATATTTACAGAGTGGACAGGCCGTTACTATTTCTTCAGCACCATGTTTAGAAGCTGATTCTATGATGTTGCCAGTCATTTCATTTACAGCATCTTTATTATCTATAGCAAGATATCCGCCACAGCATTCAGTTCTATAGGGGTATTTTATTGGGGTAGCTCCGAGAGCCTTAAGAAAGTCTTCTATAATGAAAGGGTTTTCCGGATCATCGAAATTCATTGCATCACTTGGTCGAAGAAGTAGGCATCCATAATAGGCTCCTATCTTTCGGCCTGTAAGGGGATTTTTTACTTTTTCAGCTAACTTTTCAAATCCTATTTCGTCCCTAAGGACTTCAAGATAATGGAGTACTTCACCTTCTCCATTGTATTCCTTTTCTAATTGCAGATAATTATTGACCTTGATTTTAACATTATCATCTGTTTTCATATCATTGTTAACTCTTTTGATAACATGATGACATGCTGAGCATAGGGTAACTAATTTTTCACCCTTATCACGGGCTGCAGTTAAGCTTCTTACAGCTGATAGTTTTGTTGCAATCTCATCTCTAGCAAGGGGATAAACAGCACCACAGCATTGCCAATCCTCCTGCTCTTCTAGCTCAAAGCCTAGGATCTTTGCAGAATCCAGAGCATACTTTTCAAGGTTCTGTGCCTTAGTTTTCAAGGTGCAACCTGGATAATAACTATACTTCATCTTAATTTATCTAGACCTTTCTAAAAACTAGCCAGTCTAGACATACACCTCCTCTCAGATATTATTAATTTTTTAACAATCCTTGATAAAAAAATAGTACATTTTCAATAAATATACTATTAAATACATAAACTTATTTAAAGAATATCATATTATGTCATAAATTAGAAATAGATTATAACTATGCTACTATAGTTTTAGATTATAGTAAAGATTTATAGTATTGACTTAAATTATATAACTGAAATGAAGATTCAATTTAAAACAAAAAAAATATAGAAACCTCTGAATGTTAATAATACAATCATCATTTAGAGGTTTCTATTAAATTAGTATTATATTCCTTTATTTTATTAATTGAAGTTTTTCCATAACCTCTACCAGCTTATTAGTATCTATAGGTTTTGCTGCATAGGCTTCGCAACCAATTTCAAAGGCTTTTTGAACATGCTGAGTTTCTGCTAAGGCTGTGGTCATTATGATTTTAGTACGTTTTTCCGGATCAATTTTATTTTGATTCTCCAAATCTCTAATTGCCTCTAATACCTTAACCCCATTTACCTTTGGCATCATAATATCCAGGCATATAAGATCATAGGGATTATTATCCTTTATTGCCATCATATATGCGTCTAAAGCTTCTAGTCCGTCAACTACTTGATCACATTCTCCATATTTTGATAAAAATTTAAATAGAAACATTCTGCTGGCTAAGTCATCCTCTGCAATTAATATTCTCATATTTTCTTCCTCCCTCTACAAAACCGTTCTTTTGAGCACTTTAAACTTTTCAGTAATTACAATAGTATTTTTTATTACTTCTAGTAGATCTCCCCTTCTTGAAGCCAATTGAATCTTAAAGGCTATACTCTTGATTTCGTCAGCATTTATTTCATTACATTGATGCTTTATGACTCCTGAGATTTGTTCAGTCATTATTAGATTATTATGGGATGATTCTTTTTTAAGTAATTCCATATTCTCTGATATTTTAGAAATTTGTGATTTAATCTCCTCAATAGGTATAGATTTTTTTTCTTCAAATACAAGTTCTCTATCTGCTCCGAGTCTAATATTTTGAAATTGATTTACTTTTATTTCATTGTTAGCCTTTAATAGATTTTCTACAATTTCTAAAAGCTTATTCATATCTACTGGTTTAGATATATATTCATTCATACCCATTGATATAAATCTCTCCCTATCTCCTTTAAGTGCAAAGGCTGTAAGGGCTACAATAGGTGTATCTTTATTTCTATCTTCCCTAATTCTTTTAGTAGCTTCTATTCCATCTAGCACAGGTAACTGGATATCCATAAGTATTAGATCATACTTTTTATTACAGCACATATCTACTGCTTCTAATCCATTATTGGCTGTGTCTATGTCATATTTCTTTCTTTTTAGCATCTTGGAAATTACCATTTGATTTATATTATCATCCTCAACTATTAAAATATTGGATTTTTCATTGCTTTTTTGAGTAGAAATACTTCTTTTAGGTTCTAAATAACTATTCTCTCCTATTTTAAACTTAGCAGTGAAATAAAAGGCACTACCCTTTCCCTTTTCACTTTCTACCCACATAGTTCCACCCATTATTTCAGATAATTTTTTAGATATAGCTAATCCTAAACCAGTTCCTCCATATTTTCTAGTAAAGCTGGCATCCACTTGACTGAATTTATTGAAAAGCTTTTTCTTTTCTTCTGGAGATATGCCTATTCCCGTGTCTGAGACTTCAAACTGCAATTTTATAGAATTATCATCTTCAGATTCTTTTCTAATAAATAGACAAACTTCTCCTTCATCTGTGAACTTTATAGCATTGTTCATAAGATTATTAACTATTTGTTTTAATCTAGTAGGATCTCCTTTAAGATGCATTGGTATTTTAGATGAAGAAGAGTAGCTTAGCTTTATACCTTTTTTCTCAGCATTTACTCCATGGGTTTTAATTATCTCATCGATTAAATCCTTCATATTAAAATCTATTTCTTCAACAATTAATTTGCCAGCTTCCATTTTGGAAAAGTCAAGGATATCGTTAATTATTTTAAGTAGTGAATCGGCACAGGATTTTGCTATTTTCAGATTATCTCTTTGCTCATTATCAAGGTCTGTTGTCAAAGTTAAGTCAATCATTCCTACCATTCCATTTATAGGAGTACGGATTTCATGGCTCATATTTGCTAAAAACTCACTTTTAGCATTATTTGCAGTTTCTGCTTCAGTCTTAGCTTTTTTAAGCTCCTCTTCTTCATTTTTTCTCTTAGAAATATCTCTAATAATACTTACTACTCCGATCTCATCATTTACCGCTGCCCATTGGGAGCTCACGTCTACGGGAAAGGTACTTCCATTCTTTCTTTTATGGATAGTCTCAAAGAATATTCCATTTTCTTGGGCCTCATTTAATTGTTCCAGTGCTAAGTCCTCATTTATTCTTAAGTCGAAAATAGTTAGATTAGTTAGTTCTTCATAAGTATAGCCATAGGCCTTTACCGCTGAATCATTGGCTTCTATGATATTACCTTCAATATCTACAAAGAGAATAATATCTCTTGCATTTTTGGATAAAATTTCATATTTCTCTAATCCCTCTCTTTCTCTTTTTCTTTCTGTTATATCAATTACAATACCGACATAGCCGATAAATTTATTGTCTAGATTATAAAAAGGAGCACCCATGCTTAAACACCAACGATATTCTCCATCATATCGTTTAAATCTATGTTCTATATCAAAGGGTATTTGTATTTCATTGGCTTTTTTGATTATTTCCAAACTTCTTTGACGATCATCAGGGTGAATAGCCTTTGCCCATCCCGTACCTAACGCCTCTTCTAATCCTATTCCTAAAAAACTAGTCCAATTGCTATTCACATAGATGGTATTCCCTTGTACATCTGATTGCCACACCATTGTCGGAAAACTTTCAAGAATCTTCTTTGAATATTCGTTTACTTCTATGAGTTTTTCTTCTTTTTCTTTCAAAATATTTATATCTCGAAATACAATCGTCGCACCCTTAACTACTCCATTTTCATCTTTCATGGGAGAGCAGTTTGCAGAAACATATTTTGTAGATTTATCCTTTAATAAAAGAGCTGAATAATTCTTTAATCCAGTACTATCTTTATTACTTATTACATCCTTTAGAGGGCTTGGTACTTTTCTTTTTGTCCTATTATTAATTAATTTAAAAACTAAATTAAATTTTTTTCCTATTGCTCCATCATAAGTCCAGCCTGTTATATCTTCAGCTGCTTCATTTATATATATAATTCTTTCATTTAGGTCAGTAATAATAACTCCATCCCCAATAGAATTAAGGGCATTAAGAGCAAGTTTATCAATATTTTCTAATTCTATTTTTCCCTTCATCCTATCTCCCCGCTTTTTTGAACCTATTACAGGACCTTGATTTATTTCAAAATATAATTCAACTGTGCCTATCTACTTTATCATATTGTATAGTAGTTGTGGAATGTCATAAAGGGATACTTGTTTTTCAACGGCACCGATGTTATAGGCAACCTTGGGCATACCATATACTACTGATGAAGCCTCATCTTGACCAATAGTCCTTGCTCCATTTTTTTTCATCATGAGTAACCCCTTTGCCCCATCATATCCCATTCCCGTAAGGATAACCCCTACCGCATCTTTACCAGCTTCCTTAGCCACTGACTCAAATAATACGTCTACCGAGGGACAGTGTCCATTTATCTTTTCTCCTTTAAAACATTCTACTTTATACCTTTTTCCCACTTCTTTAATCTCATATGGTGATCTCCAGGGGCAATCAATACCTTACCTGGTTCCATATAGTCACCGGTTTCGGCTTCTTTAACCCTTAAATTTATTGTATTATTTAGTCTTTCTGCAAACATTCTTGAAAATGTTGAGGGAATATGCTGTACAATTGCAATACCTGGAAAATCATTTGGAAAGTTCTTTAATAGATTAGTTATGGCCTGAGTTCCTCCTGTGGAAGCTCCAATGGCAATAATCTTATTTGTGCTTATTCTTTTATATGCTAATTTATTATTCATTTTGTCTTCCTTTTCATTGGAAACTTTAGAGTTGACTGCAATTTTTATTTTTCTAATTATATTATTCATAAAGTCCTCTACGCTTCTAACGGATCTAACATCGGGCTTAGTTACAAACTCCACTGCTCCTACGTTCATGGCATCTATTATGGCTTCACTTATAGTGCTAACTACTATTACAGGTATAGGATATTGGGGCAAAAGTCTTTTTATAAATTCGATCCCATCCATTTTAGGCATTTCTATATCACATGTCATAACATCAGGCTCATATTTTAATATTTTATCCCTAGCATCAAAGGGATCGATGGCGGTCGATACAACTTCTATATTGGGGTCTGAGGATATTCCTCTTGATAAAACTTCCCTAAAGATCATACTGTCATCAACTATTAGGACCTTTATCTTTCTTCTATTATTCATATCACCTACTCCTTCCTATAGACAGCAGGTATAATGTATTTATATTTAGTTAAATCTCGATTTAAAGATTCTGAATGACCAATAAACAGGTAACCACCATACTCAGTCATATCATAAAATTTATTAATTAATTCATATTTAGTCTTATTATCAAAGTATATCATTACATTTCTACAGAAAATTGTATGAAACTTTCGTTTAAAGGGAAATTGTTTCTCCATTAAATTGAACCTTCTATATATAATCTCTTTTTTTATATTATCTTTAATAACGCAGTTATCCTGGTCGAGTTTCTTGAAATAATTCAATCTCCATTTAGGTGGTAGGGATGCAATTCTATCACTACTATATATTCCATTCTTAGCAATTTTGAGTACACCGCTTGAAATATCAGTAGCCAATATTTTTGTATCCCATCCAAATTTCTCTTTTTCAAAGTATTCATCTATTATCATTGCTAGAGTATAGGGTTCTTCTCCCGAGGAACATCCAGCACTCCATACTCTTAAATCCTTGTCTTTGATTGTACTTTTCAAGTATGGTAACACAAAATCTCTAAAGTAATTAAAATGATCTATTTCCCTCATAAAGAAAGTATGATTTGTAGTAATCTTATCTATCAAGGTAACTATTGCTTTACCCGTTTTATCAGATATTAGGTAATCAAAATACTCTGAAAAGCTTTTAAAATTATTACTTAAAAGTACATTTTGAAGTCTTCCATTTATTAAGGTTTTCTTTTCTTTCTTTAAATGTATTCCATAATTATTTTTTATATATTTTGATAAATTTTCAAATTCTTTGTCTGATATGGCAATCATATTATCACCTACTACTTTAAGATTAAGGAGAGTCTTAAAAGACTCTCCTTAAAGACTTATAGCTTTAGAATCTAGTATTAATATTTACCAAATTCCTTATCACTTAAATCAATTTTATGTTTTGACTTTGTTGCTGCTATTTCTTCTTCTGTATACTCATCGGTAAACATGTCGGCATTTTTATTCTTTGATATATTATCTAGCATTCTTAAAACATTTGGATTTATTTTTTCTTCAGATTTATAGTTTCGTTTTTTTACTTTCTTTAAATTAAATTTACTCACCATTTCATTTAACATTTCAGATTGTCCAGATAGTTCTTCACTTGCCGCTGCGGTTTCTTCAGAGGTTGCAGAGTTAGATTGAACCACCTCAGACACCTGGGTAACACCTTCATTTATCTGAGCTATACCCGTTGCCTGCTCATTGGATGCAACGGCAATATCTCCAACTAGGGTAGCGACCCTTGTAATTCCTTCAACTATCTTGTTTAATGCATCTGCTGTTTCATTAGCTATCTTTGTACCATCTTCAACTTTTTTGATAGAACCTTCTATCATTGTTGTGGTTTCCTTGGCTGCATTGGCTGAGCGGGCAGCAAGATTTCTAACCTCTTCGGCGACCACTGCAAATCCTTTACCATGTTGTCCTGCCCTAGCCGCTTCCACGGCAGCATTTAGGGCGAGTATATTGGTTTGAAACGCTATTTCATCTATTACCTTTATGATTTTAGAAATATTATTGGAGGATTCATTTATCTCATTCATTGCCTCAAGCATGTCCTTCATTTCTTTATCGCCCTGCATAGCATTTGACTTTGCTTTTTCTGCTAGCTGATTGGCCTCATCTGCATTTTCGGCATTCTTTCTTGTTTGAGATGCTATTTCTTCTATGGATGCCGTTAGCTCCTCTATGGAGCTGGCTTGTTCTGTTGCTCCCTGGGATAATTCCATACTTGATTCAGATACTTGCTTTGAACCAGAGGCAACCTGCTCTGCAGCAGTACTTATATTTAACATTAGGTCATTCATATTGTCAGCCATTTTTTGAAATGCTTTTGCTAATACTCCAACTTCGTCCTTAGTATTTATATCTATATCCACATCTAGATCATTATTCGCAACACTATTTGCGACCTTTACCAGTTGGCTTAGAGGTTTGCTTATAATATTGGATATAATGAGTCCAAGGGCTATAGCTAATGCTATACTTGCTACAATAACTACTAACATTATTATTGAGTTGGATTTAAAATCTATCATATTTCTTTGATTTAATTTGTTTGCAACATCTGTATTTATTGAGACTAATTTTTCAATACTATCTGCTACCTCTAGGTCATGTTCTTCAAAGGATGACCTTAGTCTTTGTGCCTCTTCGTAATTGCCTTTTTTAACGGCATTAAATACTTTTTCTCTAGTTTCTCTATAGGGCCCTAAAGCATTCATTAAGTCCTGTAATCCCTTTTCTTCTTCAGGCACTAAATAGGTTGATGCATATCTGTCAAGTATAACATTATCTTCCTGGGACATTTCATCAACTCTACCTATTCTCTCAGCAACCTTAGTTGAGTCTTCATCATATATTAACAAGTATGTATCAGCTTTTATACGGGTTAAGTTTTTTACTACTATTCCTAGGTCTGCAACGGGTACTAGTCTATCATTGTACATTTCCTCCGTACGACTATTAAGATTGTTCATATTAGTAATCCCTACACCACCAACTATCCCGGAGAAGAGTGCAACAATTATAAACGCAACTAATAACTTTGTTCTAACTTTAAGATTCTTATACCAATTCATCTTAGGTCCCCCTTTTAATTAATAGTTTCTAGACTTTGGGCATCATCGTCATTTAATAGTTTGTTGCAATCAAGTAAAAGCTTAATTTCCTTTTCTACTTTGCCAATTCCTTTTATGTACTTATTATGAGAAGCTTTATTAATCTCCGGTGGATTAACTATATTTTCATCGGGTATAGATAAAACCTCAGATACACTATCGACTACAAGTCCTATAGATAAATCCTTAATATCAACCACAATTACACAGGTCCTATCATTATACTCCCTAAAGGGCTTTTTAAATCTTAGCCTAACATCCATTACTGGTATTATCTTTCCCCTTAGATTAATAATTCCCATTATATATTCTGGTAGCTCAGGGACCTCTGTTATAGGTTGAAGTCCTATTATTTCAGTAACATACTTTATCTCTATTCCGTAGGTCTCTTTTTTAAGGGTAAATGTTAGAAACTTTCCCTTCATGGTATCTTCATCTAGGTCAACGTTTTCCATCAATAATTCATCTGCCATAGGTATCAGCTCCCTTCTTCTTAAACTGCTAGTTTTTTAACATCATTTCTTAAATAGGTTACAATCATCCTATCAAGCTCTTGGCTTATACTTAGTATCTCTTCCTTATCACCCATATCTAATGCATTATGGAGCTTATCCCTTAATTCATTAATTCTATTTATACTATTCGATTCTTTATAATCCTTCTTTTTAAAATAGAGACCGTTACCCATCATAATACACCCACCCTCTTTTATTTATTTTACTAATCCAGTAATATCCAGTATCAAGCTAATACTTCCATCACCTAGTAGTGTGCATCCTGCCAACCCCTTTATGTTTCTAGTCTTCTTAATATAATTTGGTAGGGTCTTAACTACTACCTGCTGCTGACCTAGTAGCTGATCTGCAAATATACAGTAGCTTTTTTCATCATTTTCTACCATCACTATAATTCCTTCTGTAAAGTCAGTAATATCGGTCTTGATATTATATAGTTCATGTAACCTAAATATGGGATAACACTGTCCTCTTACCATAATCATTTCGCTACCATCAGGGTCGGTTATTACTTCATCCTTCTTCGGTCTAAAGGATTCCTTTATCGATGTTATTGGAATTGTGTAATAGGATTTTCCTACGCTAATATTCATTCCTTCTATAATTGCTAAAGTTAATGGAATTTTTAAAGTAACTACTGTGCCCTTACTTGGACTGCTGTCTACGGAGACAGATCCCCCAACCTTTTCAATATTTTTAGTAACTACATCCATTCCCACACCCCTACCGGAAAACTCTGTAACATTTTCCTTTGTGGAAAAGCCCGGCAGAAATATTAATGAGTAGATTTCTTTATCGGTCATTTCATCCACAGATTTATTGAGGAGTCCTCTTTCCTCCGCTCGATTTAATATTCCTTCTTTATTAAGTCCCTTGCCATCATCCCTTATGATAATTTGCACATCACTTCCTGCATTTTTAGCTTCTAGGGTAATGGTTCCAATCTTTGACTTCTCTTTTTTAGTTCGTTCTTCCTTAGTCTCTATACCATGGTCTATGGCATTTCTAACAAGGTGCATTAGCGGGTCGGATATATGCTCGATTATATTCTTATCCACCTCTGTTTCTTCCCCTACTATATTTAGCGTTACTTCTTTGTCCAGCTTTTTACACATATCACGAACTATTCTATGCATTCTATGGAAGGTTGTGGCTAGGGGCACCATTCTGATGGACATAACCATATCCTGTATTTCACTTGTAATTTTATTTAGTTGTCTTGCTGCCTTATAAAAATTATGAAGCTCTAGATCCTTTATATCTGGATTTTGGGTAACCATGGCTTCTGCTATTACCATTTCGCCTACTAAGTCCATTAGTTTATCTAGTTTTGTAACATTTACACTGATTATATTTTGTTGGGTAAATGTTTTAAATTCTTTTTCTATAGTAGGTGTAGGTGGTAGAGATTTTTCTTCGATATTATTTTCTATTTCTTTACTCTCCTGTAGGATTTGATTTATTTCTTCTAAATCATCTATCTCCACAAGATCTAGTTTTTTTAGGAATACTGTGTCCATAAGAATTGTTTTTATTTCTTCATAGTTTTTTTCAGTTTTAAGATATATAATAAATCCATTTTCTCTTATTTGATCTGCTGCATCGTCACTATCAATAATGTTTTCGGGTATATGATGGATTTCCTCTGTAATTTCCCTAAGGTTATGTATTACTGTATATGCCCTTATATTCTCCATTTTACAGTCCTCTACAAAATGGACGGTTGCTTTAAATCCATTATTCTTAGGTAGATTTATCTTTTTAGTTTGACTTATATAGTATTGTTGGATTTTTTTAGGTTCAGACTCTCTACTATCACCTTGTATTGAATCTTGATTATCTAAGTTCTCGTCCTTTAAAGATGATAAATAAGTATTTATTTTATCTATAAGTCCACTAGAATTCCCATCGGCATTTTTACTATTTTTTATTTTCTCAAGTTCTTCCTTTATAAAGTCTATACTTTCTAATATGAGGTCTGATAATGTATTTGTATCTACTATCTTTGGTCTTTGTTCTCTTATAAAATAAAATACCTCCTCAACTGAGTGAGTAAGGTTGGCTATATTATTGAAGAGCATCATAGCTGAAGATCCCTTTATTGTGTGCATTATTCTAAATATCTCATCTATTGTATTTGATGAGTAACTACTTGTCCCTTCGCTGGATATGATAGTTTGCTCCAATTGCTCTAGTAACTGGGAGGTCTCAAATATATACATATCTATCATTGGTTCATTAAAATAATTATCTGACACCATATCACCTCCTTTTATGGGGTATTATTATGTACTCAATACTTGATTAAAGGTCTTTATTATATGTTCTTCATTAAAGGGCTTTATAATAAAGGAGCTAGCTCCACTTTCTATGGCTTCCCTTATGATTGGTTCTTGACCCATGGCGGTAACCATCACTATCTTTGCTTTGGAGTCATAGGCTCTAATAGCTTTCAGAGCATCAACTCCAGACATAGTAGGCATTGTTATATCCATAGTCACTAAATCAGGACTAAGTTCTTTATATTTTTCAACTCCAATAGCACCATTCTCTGCTTCCCCAGCTATTTCAAAACCACTTTTCTCAAGGGCCATTTTGAGTGCCATCCTCATAAAGGCCGCATCGTCCACAATTAAAACCTTCGCCATTTTAATTCACTCCTTTTATTCACTATTTCAATTTTTTATTTATTAAAAGCATCTAATATTATATCCAAGGTCTCTAAAACTTCCTTTTTTATAGAAAAACTATAATCACTAAACCTCCATCTTAACACAGTATTTCTAGTGGTCCCAACAATGATATCTGCAAAATTTTCACTATCAATATCCCTTCGAATAATCTCTAATTTTTTTGCTTCTTCAATATTTTCTATTAAAAATTCTCTACGTATATAAAATATATCTTTAATTTTTTTTGCTAAATTGGGGTCGGAAGCCAATACATCATAGGATAATGTGATAGCTGTAATAGCTGAATAGTTCTCATAGTACTCCACATAGGATTTCACAAAATATTTTATTGCATCCTTAGGTGAAAATTTTTTTATTCTTATCGACTCTATAATGTCTTGGTCATATTGGGAGTAGTAATCTAAGATTGCTATCATTAATTCCTTTTTATTGTTAAAATGTTTAAACATTGCTCCGTCCGTTATACCCTGTCGTTTTGCAATTTCTCTAGTAGAAAGTCCCTGTATACTTAATTCATTAATTATTTCAATTGCAGTTAATACAAGACTTTCTTTTCTATGTATTAAATTTTTCATATTTACCTCCCCAAGGTAAGTAACCGATTACTTATCTCTCTATTAGTTTAATTATATTAATATTTTATTACAATGTCAATCTTTGTTGTTACAAGTAGTAATATATATTTTTTTGTCATTTCATAAGTTATCTTAAGCAATTTGTCATTTTTATCATATTATTAATTTAAAAAGAGCATCTCCATAAAATCTGGGATCCCCTTTTAAAAATTATTAATAGTCTTACGTAATATTTTATATTAGCCAATTAGTTAAATTTTTTGTATAATTTCACCTAACTTGTTAGTATCAATGGATTTTGCTCCATAGGCATATAATATCAAGAAATATAAGATCATAGAGATTATGCTATAATATATCTATTTAATCCATCGATTACAATATCCCCTTCTCAATACCTTGATAAAATCCAGATAAAATCATCCTCATGCAATATCTCTCTTATTTCATTCTAATTAACTTTAATTTAAAAGTTAGTATGCTAATTCTAATACTTGCCAAATTCATTGTCACTTAGATCAATCTGGGATTTCGAGCCTGTTGCTGCAATTTCTTCTGTATATTCATCGGTATACATATTTGTTTTTTTATTATTTGACATATTCTTAAGCATTCTTAAAACCTTTGAATCTATTTGCTCTTGATATACATAGCTATTACTTTTATTCTTCCTTATATTAAATTCACTGACCATTTCATTTAGTCTTTCAGATTGACTAGACAACTCCTCACTTGCTGCTGCAGTTTCTTCAGATGTTGCTGAGTTAGCTTGAACTACTTCAGATACTTGGGTAACCCCTTCATTTATCTGGGCTATACCTGTTGCTTGTTCATTGGATGCAACTGCAATATCTCCAACTAGTGTTGCGACCCTAGTCACTCCATCAACTATTTTATTTAATGCATCTGCTGTTTCATTGGCTATCTTTGTTCCATCTTCAACTTTCTTAATAGAGCCTTCTATCATTGTTGTAGTTTCCTTGGCTGCATTGGCTGAGCGAGCTGCAAGGTTTCTAACCTCTTCGGCAACCACTGCAAATCCTTTACCATGTTGTCCTGCCCTAGCCGCTTCTACCGCTGCATTTAGGGCAAGTATATTAGTTTGAAAGGCTATCTCATCTATTACTTTAATGATTTTAGAAATATTATTAGAAGATTCATTTATCTCATTCATTGCCTTAAGCATTTCCTTCATTTCTCTATCACCCTGCATAGCATTTATTTTTGCCGTTTCCGCTAGCTGATTGGCCTCGTCTGCATTTCCAGCATTTTTGCTTGTTTGAGATGCTATTTCTTCTATGGATGCTGTTAGTTCCTCTATAGAGCTAGCCTGTTCTGTTGCTCCTTGGGATAATTCCATACTTGATTCAGATACTTGTTTTGACCCAGAGGCAACCTGCTCTGCAGCGGTGCTTATATTAGCCATTAAATCATTCATATTATCGGTCATTTTATCAAAGGCCTTTGCTAAAATTCCAACTTCATCCTTGGTATTGATATCTATATCGACGTCTAGATCCTTATTTGCAACCCTATCTGCTATTTTAACCAATTTGTTTAATGGCTTACTAATTACACTTTCTAGCATAAATCCAAGTCCAATGGCAATAATCATACTAAATATTACAAAGCCCGTCATTATTATGGATTGACTTTTGAAATCTCTAGTATTCATATCTGCCTTTTGCTGTGCGCGATTTTTATTATGCTGAATTAACTTTTCAAGTTCACTATCAACTTTTTCTCTTTCTATGATAAGATCCGCCATCATAGCCAATGCTTGCTCATATTGCCCACTCTCTATCATATTAAGATTTTCATTACGGATACTTCTATAATCATCTAAGCTTTTCATTAGATTATCAAATAATTGTTGTTCTTCTTCGTTTGCTATGTTAAGTTCATATTTTTTTAGTAATTTATCACTTTGATCTGCAGATTGATTAATCATTTTTTTTATATTATAAAAGTTTACCGAATTTTCTTCATATGCTATAGTTAATAGATTTGCACGAATCTCCTGTAGTGCAGCTTTAATTTGTGCAAGGTCCTGGGCGGGCAAAAAATTATTTTGATACATATCATCGCCGCGGACATTTAAATTGTTCATATTTATTATTCCTATAGCGCCCACGACACCAGTAAAAATTGCTACTATTACAAAACATAAAATAAGCTTGGATTTCATCTTTAAATCTTTAAACCATTTCATTATTAGTCGTCCTCCCTTTAGTTGATAGTATCTAACATCTGAGCATCATCGCCATTTAAAAGCTTGTGGCAATCTAGCAAAAGCTTTACTTCCTTATCTGAATTACCGATTCCCTTTATGTACTTATTTTGGATGCCCTTATTAATTTCTGGTGGATTAACTATATTTTCATCAGGAATAGATAGTACTTCTGATACACTATCTACTATAAGTCCTATAGATAAGTCCTTTATATCAACTACAATTACACATGTCCTATCATTATACTCCCTAAAGGGCTTTTTAAATCTTATCCTAACGTCCATTACAGGAATTATCTTTCCCCTTAAATTTATAATACCCATTATATATTCTGGTAGCTCCGGCATTTCTGTTATAGTCTGAAGTCCTATAATTTCAGTTACATATTCTATCTCTATACCATAGATTTCCTTTCCAATGTTAAATGTTAAAAATTTATCCTTCATGGTATCTTCTTCGAGGTTAACATTTTCAACTAATACATCCTGTGCCATAGTCCAAAGCTCCTTTCCTTCGAATTCTTTAATTTTCATATCATATTTTTTCACACTGCTTTTATATACTTAATATTTGATTAAAGGCTTGAACTAAATGCTCTTCTTTAAAGGGCTTTATGATGAATGAGCTGGCTCCACTTACAATAGCTTCCTTTACTATTTCTTCATGTCCTAAAGCAGTAATCATAACTATCTTTGCCATTGAGTCATAGTCCTTAATGGCCTTAAGGGCTTCAATACCAGTCATCTTAGGCATGGTTATATCTAAGATAACAATGTCTGGGTTTAGTTCTTTGTATTTTTCTACTCCTATAGCACCGTTTTCTGCTTCCCCAGCTATTTCGAAGCCATTTTCTTCAAGTGATTTTCTAAGGGACATCCTTACAAAAGCCGCATCATCCACAATTAAAACCTTAGCCATCTTGTCACACTCCTCGAGTTAGTTATTTTTTAATGTCGCTATTGAACTATGGTACTATGCTATCTATTAAAATCCAATATAAACTTCTTTCTATATTAGATAAACTCCACAGTTATTAAAAGTAAATTACTAGTTACTTATTTAAAGTATATAGGACTAAATTACTACCGTCAATATTTTTTTAGGACTAAAGTCCTAATTTTGTTAGGGTTGATGACTTATTTTTATATGAGCTATTTGCACATATAAGATTATTAATAGTTCTATAGTTTAAAATTAAATGTAATTATGCAAAAAAAATAACCCTTTTATTAAGGGTTTTAATTTCATTGATTTTAATTTGAATTCTATTGTCTTTTTTATTTCATATATATTTATTGCTGCTTATTATATTGAGGCTCTTCACTTTTTACAAAGTTAACTCTATTTTGTAACATTTGAGCCATATTTTCAGCATTTGTTGATAGCATGTTAAACATTTGCTTAGCATTTTGGTCATCTGTATCCATTGAAAAAGTTTTCATGTCAGCCGCTAATCCCTTGGCACTTGCCATTGCCTTTTCTAACTTGTTTACTGTAGTCATTCTATCATCTCTCCTTTAATTGTCTTTCAAAAGTAGTATTTACATTTTTTATTAAATTATTAGAATATATTTGGAATTTTCATCTCTTTATTCTTAGTATTCACAAAGATCTGCCCCGATGAATCATATTGAGCCAAAAGTACATCCTCAAAGTCTCCAACTTCAAAGGCTTTCAACTGATCTGCTAACCATTTTCTGTCTTTTTGAAGAAAGTCAAGGTTTTTTTCTTCAACTACTCCATCAAGTATAAGGGGAAAGCTCAAATTTACAGGGGCCGTAGGTATTCCCATATCCTTTGGTGTAACAGGACTAACCTGGGATTTAGCTATTACTGACATTTTTCCGTCGGGCTCTATGATGGCATATTTAACATCAGAAACGTTCTGATAACCCTTAATCCTAAGCTCTGACATAAGTAGGGGTACGTTCATACGAGATCTTTTAAGTTCCTTTTCGATTATTTTTCCTTCCATAATAATTATTGTGGGCTTCGAATCAATATTATAAAAAAATCTTTTTAATGATAATGCTCCTAAAAAAACACTTGCTATCATAATTGAAAATACTCCTACTGTGGCCTTTGATGTTATTTTATAGACTAAGGGTTCAGCTGAGACGGTCGTCAGAAGCATAATAGCTGCTAGATCATAGGACGTCATTTCAGCAATTGATTTTTTTCCAATAAATCTTACTCCAGTCCAGGTCACTATAAGCATAAAAAAACATCTTAATATGTATACTATTATATCCACTCTATTTCCTCCTTATGGTTCAGGTACAAACTTCTTCGCATTTTTCCAAAGATCCTTGGCAGCTAGTATATTGCCTAAACTAGTATCTAACTGTTTTCCTTGAGCTCCTCCTATTATATAGTTAAGATGATTTTCAAAAACTGCAAACTCTGCTTCAGCAAAATTAAACATTATGAGATGCTTATTTTTATCCCAAAACTTTTTTATGTCTTTAGTAACCTTTAATAACTCATCCCAATCTTCATTTCTTGCATAGGCTTCTGCTAAGTTTAATTCATCAGTTATCTTATTATTAAGAATTGAGTTAACTGCTGTGAAATATCCTATAAATATAACTGTAATTAAAGTGATTAATACAATATTTATTGTATTGTTCTTCATATGCCCATCCCTTCAAAGCTATTTTATGTTTATTATTACTATCTTCCATCAAAGATATGTAATTTAATGCAACAAAAAAAGACGTCATAAGACGCCTCAATAATTATATATTGTCTATATTCAATACTCTCATGGAATTGAGTACTGCTAAGAGTGCCACACCAACATCGGCAAATACTGCTGCCCACATACTTGCATAACCTATGGCCCCTAGTAGCAAAACTATTGCCTTTATACCTAGTGAAAACACTATATTCTCAACTACTATTCTTCTAGTTTTCTTTGCAATCTTAATTGCGGTTATTAGTTTTGAGGGCTCATCAGTCATTAGAACCACATCGGCTGCTTCTATGGCGGCATCGGACCCTAGACCACCCATGGCTATACCAATATCGGCCCTAGCCAGAACTGGAGCATCGTTGATACCATCTCCTACAAATATTAGTTTACCCTCTGATTCTTTATCCCGCTCCAAGGCTTCTACTATTTCAACCTTATTTTGTGGTAAAAGTTCTGCGTATACCTTATCTATACCTAATTTATTTGCAACCTTTGTGGCTACATTATTACTATCTCCTGTAAGCATTACGGTTTTATTGATTCCTATTCTTTTCAGTTCAGCTATGGCATTAACTGCATCACCTTTTATCTCATCGGATATAATGATATATCCTGAGTACACTCCATCAATAGCTATATAGACTATTGTCCCAATGGTATCTATTTGCCTTAAACTAACTTCTTCTTTGTCCATTAACTTCCTATTACCTACTAATACTCTCTTACCTTCTATAATAGCCTTTATTCCATGACCTGATATTTCATCATAATCTTTTATATCCTCTTTATTAATATTCCCATCATACTCTTTTAATATAGAAGTAGCTATAGGATGATTTGAATAGCTTTCTGCATAGGCAGCATATTTTAAAAGCTCCTTTTTCTCAATATCTTTTTCTGTATATATTTCGGTAACCTTAAATACTCCTCTAGTTAAGGTTCCTGTCTTATCAAATACAACTGTGTCCACATTATTAAGGGCTTCCAAATAGTTTCCACCCTTTATTAGTACTCCAACTTTAGATGCTCCACCTATCCCTCCAAAAAAACCAAGGGGTGTGGAAACAACTAATGCACAGGGACAAGATATAACTAGAAATACTAATGCTCTATATATCCAGTCTGAAAAGGTTGCACCACTAATAATCAGTGGTGGTATTACTGCCAATGCAAGGGCTCCAAATACTACCACAGGAGTATAATATCTTGCAAACTTAGTTATAAAGTTTTCCATTGGAGCTTTTTTACTACTTGCATTCTGTACTAAATCTAATATCTTAGATACTGTAGATTCTCCAAAGTCCTTGGTAACTTCAATAGTCAACAGACCATTTTTATTTATAAATCCACTTAAAACCTCACTATCTTTAGACACCTTTCTAGGAACAGATTCTCCTGTAAGAGCTGAAGTATCTAACATTGATTCTCCATCAATCACTTCTCCATCTAACGGAATCTTTTCACCGGGTTTAACGATAATTAGATCGTTTATATGAACCTCTTCGGGAGATACTCTTTTTATTTCATCTCCTACCTTAAGGTTAGCATAGTCTGGTCTTATATCCATAAGCTCCGTTATAGACTTTCTAGAACGGTTTACTGCTAAATCCTGCATAAATTCCCCTGCTTGATAAAAGAGCATAACTGCTACGCCCTCAGGAAACTCCCCTATGGCAAAGGCCCCTATGGTTGCCAATGTCATTAAGAAGTTTTCATCAAAAACTTGACCTCTAGATATATTTCTAAGGGCTCTAAATACAACTTCTCCACCAACTAAAATATAACTTATCAAAAATAATGTGAACTCTAACCAAGGACTGAGATGTAAAGCCATAACAATACCAAATATAACTGCTCCAGTTAGTATCTTAATTAGCTCATTTTTACTATTCTCTGCGGCATGATTATGATCATGTCCATGGGTAGTTTTATCCATCATTTTTTCTTTAACAGCCACATGGGGCTCATATTTATTAACTATATCTCTAATATTCCCTACAATAGATTTCTTCTTGCTTTCATCATCTATTTCTATAGAAAATCTTTTTGTTACAAGGTTTAAACTTGCTAATTTCACATTCTCTAATTCATTAACCTTAGATTCTATTTTTGCTGCACAGCTAGCGCAGTTCAATCCATCTAGTATAAGCTCTACTCTAGATTCTGATTTCATTTTATTGTCACCCCTTTATTATTTCTCTTATTTATGATTAATATGGATAAAACCTTGATCAAATATATTTTTTACATGATCATCGTCTAAGGAGTAGTATACTATTTTACCTTCCCTACGATACTTTACTAGTCCTGCTGCCTTTAAGACCCTTAATTGATGTGATATGGCGGACTGTGTCATCCCTAGAAGGGCTGCAATATCACATACACACATCTCTTCTTCAAATAAGGCGTATAATATTTTTATCCTGGTGGTGTCCCCAAAGACTTTAAATAACTCTGCTAAATCATATAACTTTTCTTCCCTTGGCATTTTGTTTTTTACTTTGTCTACTATATTTTCATGTATTATATTTGCACTACATAGATCTGAATTTATATTGTTATTGCTCATATTTTTCACCTCATTTGTTTGTATGAATATATGTTCATATATTTTATCGTTTTTATTATATATTATTATCCATATATAATCAACTATCTTTATCAAAAAATAATAATCACCCATCTATTAATGGGCGACTCTATCTAATCTATTCTATTTTAGACATTATTTTTTTTACGCTATGAAGGGATTGTGCCAATTCCTTTAAATCTTCTTTATTTAAGCTTGAAAGCTTTATTCTTAAGTTTTCCGCAACTCGAGCCCTATGGTCTTCAAGAAATTCTTTTCCTCTTTTGCTAAGATTAATGTTAATATATCTTCTATCCTTTTCATCTCTTATCTTATCTACTAAATCTTTATCTAATAATTTCTGAATAAGGGGTGACATATTTGGTTTAGATATATATAGACTCTTTCCAATTTCCGATATGGGTAGTTGTCCAATATCGTCTAATAGAAATAATATTTGAAAATGTGAGTGGGTTAGGTCATTATCTATATGATGATTAGGTTTTGGAAGCTTTTTTTTAAATAATGGAAATATGGCAAATATACTGTCTACAATTGATTCAATATATTTATTATTCATCTTTTACGCCCCTTAATAAAATATGCATTGTAATTTTATAAAAACCGTGTATAATAATTATAGTATTATAATTATATTTTTATAACTATATGCTATGTTTAGAATATTTGATTTTAATAGAAATGTCAAGTTTAAATCTAGTATAATTTTTAGTTCTAGAAAGGAGACAAATTAATGAGTTTAAGAAGTACACGATTAGGTGAGGATAAAATTGGTAGTCTTTTACTTAGTTTATCCCTTCCTGCAACAATTGCTATGATTGTTAATGGGTTATATAACCTCGTTGATACAATTTTCATAGGTCAAGGTGTAGGCGATCTAGCAATAGGGGGGTTAGCAATTGCCTTTCCCGTTCAAATGCTTATTATGGGATTCGCTCAAATGGTTGGTATTGGTGCTGCCTCTGCTATATCTAGAAATCTTGGGGCTGGAAATGTCGAAAGAGCTGATAAGGTGGCTGGTAATGCCTATACCTCAATATTCATTTTAAGTCTATTATTTGCCATATTCGGTCTATCCTTTACAAGAGAATTAATGTATGTATTTGGTGCAACAGAGGAATTATTGCCCTACGCCAGTGATTATATTAGAATAATCTTTTGGGGAAGTGTATTTTTCTCCTTTGCCATGATGTCCAATAGTATCATACGTGCAGAGGGTAATGCTAGGGCTGCAATGACAACTATGCTCTTAGGTGCTATTACTAATATATTACTTGATCCCATATTTATTTTTGATAAAATAAATATTCCCTATACTAATTTATATATTCCAGGCTTTGATTTAGGAATTAAAGGTGCTGCCCTCGCGACTATAATCGGACAGTTTTTATCATTCTTATATGTCTTATGGTATCTGTATAGTGGCAAAAGCTCTCTAAAATTGGGAATGCATCATTTGAAATTGGATTTTAGTATAGTTAGAGAAATATTTTCTATAGGATTTTCAGCATTTGCAAGATCATCTACAGGTAGCATATTTGCAATAGTTGTTAATAATTCTCTTCGAATATATGGTGGTAATATGGCCATCACTATCTTCGGCATTATTAACCGTGTACTTATGTTTTTACTTATGCCTCTTATAGGCGTTGTTCAAGGCATGCAGCCGATTGCCGGTTATAATTATGGAGCCAAACAAATTGATAGGGTCAAGGAAGTATTAAAGCTATCTATATTTGTTTCCTCAGGTATAGCAGTATTTGGATGGATTGTAGGTCAGGTCTTTCCCCACTATATTATTAGAGCCTTCACCGATAATGTGAATATTGTCAAAGATGGTGCCTTTGTTTTTAGAATAATAATAGCTATGATTCCCTTTGTGGGCATACAATTTGTTGGGGCTACCCTTTTTCAAGCTATAGGTAAAGCTACTCCATCCCTCATATTATCTATGCTAAGGCAGTTTATAGTATTAACTCCATTAATACTTATCTTGCCAAGATTATTTAATCTCAATCTTCTGGGGATATGGTTGGCCTTTCCCCTTGCGGATATAATAGCCCTTATTGTAACATTAATTCTTTTGAAAAGTGAAATGAATAAAATTAATATAGAAGCAAATCTAGAATAAAAAAGCGTCCAAAAGGACGCTTTTTTATTTACTCTTTAAACTAATTTCACATTATATTCTCTCATCCAAGTGTTAACTTGAATTAAAAATGCAATTAGTTGTGGTCCTGTCATTAATTGTCCAAACCATGGTTTTGTGTAGGATTTTCCTCCCGTTTCTACTATTTCCTTTACTACATCATAGTCTACTAATTGTAGAACTGGCGAACTCTTATTTTCTAATATGCTACCCATTATTTTCTGTACTGCCTTTGTATACTCTGGATGATGGGTTTTAGGATACGGACTTTTTTTCCTATTTACTATTTCATCGGGAAGTATACCCTTAAGAGCTCGACGTAATAATCCCTTTTCTCTATTATCTGCAAATTTCATTTTCATAGGTATATTATAGGCATATTGAACTAATCTATAGTCAGCATAGGGAACCCTTACCTCTAGACTATTTGCCATACTCATTCTATCTTTTCTATTAAGTAGATTAATCATAAACCACTTTATATTTAGGTAAAATAGCTCTCTCATTCTACTCTCCATATAATCTTCTCCACTAAGTTTTGGCACTCTATCTAGGGTTTCATTGTATTTACTTCTAACATAATCCTCTAGGGGTAGGTCCTTAAGATCCTTTGATAATATACTTCTACGTTCTTTTACTGATTTTGACCATGGAAATGTATCTGCATTTATGTCTTCTTCCCTTCTAAACCATGGATATCCTCCAAATATTTCATCGGCACATTCACCTGATAGAGCAACTGTAGCCTTTTTACGAACTTCCTTACAAAATAAATATAGGGATGAATCTATATCAGCCATGCCCGGTATGTCTCTAGCAAGAACAGCTTCGTCTAAGGCATCAACTAGATCCTTATTACTTAATATTACATCATTATGCTCACTACCAATAAACTCTGACATTACCTTTACCCATACTGCATCAGAATTTGGTTGAAATTCATTGGCTTTAAAATATTTTTCATTATCTTTATAATCTATAGAAAATGTATTTAGTATTCCCTTTCCATCCCTTTTAAACGCACTCGCAGTTATTGCCGATATTGCACTGGAATCTAATCCACCTGATAAAAAAGTACATACTGGAACATCTGATACTAATTGTCTTTCAATAGCATCAACTAATAAGTCTCTTAAATGTTCAGTGGTTGTATCTATATCCTCTTCATGGGGTTTAGCCTCAAGTTCCCAGTATTGATCTAATTTAAATCCATTTCTATCATATACTAAGTAATGAGCAGGTGGAACTTCTTTGATATCTTTAAAAACTCCGTTTCCAAGAGATCTCGCTGGACCTAATCCAAATATCTCTAATAGTCCTGTTTTATCAACCTCTGGGTCTATTTCTGGATGCTGTAGTAATGATTTAATCTCTGAAGCAAATATTAGAGAATATTTTCTACGGGCATAAAATAATGGCTTAACGCCAAGGGGATCTCTAGCCATAAATATTCTCTTATTTCTTTCGTCCCATATGGCGAAGGCAAATATACCATTTATTTCTTTAAGGCAATCTATTCCCCATTCAATAAACGACACTAAAAGCACCTCAGTATCAGAATAGGAATTAAAACTATGCCCTCTATCTAATAACTTTTTTCTAACTTCTTCAGTATTATATAATTCACCGTTATATATAATAGTATATTTGCTTTCTCCTATGGTCTTAACCATAGGTTGTTTTCCACCCTCTGGGTCTACTATAGATAGTCTTCTATGACCTAATAAAGCATTCTTATTAATATCGATTCCCTTATCATCGGGACCTCTTTTGTTTAAAATTGAAGTCATTGACTCTATAATTTTAATTTTTTCACTTATATCTTTGCTGTTGTCAATCCATCCTGCTATTCCACACATTTATTTCACTCCTTGATAGTCATTATCCCTTAACAATAGATAATATAGCTTATGCTTAAGCTTCTTAAAATGTTACTTTGTCAAGCATTATAACATCAAGGAAAAGTAGTACAAACTACAAAGAACAGGCCCATTGATATATAATCAACCTGCCTGTCCCTTTGATTTCTGTATAACCCTATTAGGTCATAACTTATATTATTTTAAATACTTTATCTAATCTTGTGAGTCTAAATATCTTACTTACGCTAGGATGATGTATATCCTTTAGAAGGAGTTGTCCTTTTACTTCAGTTACTTTTTTATAAAGAGATATTAACAATCCTAATCCTGTACTATCTATATACTTACATTTATTGAAATTTATAATAAAACTATTTACTCCAGAATCAATGTAAGATTGGGTCTCCTTTCTAAAGGCATCTATTTCTACTATGCCAAATTCCTCGGGTAAACTTATAGTTACCTCTTCATTAATAGCTTCACTTTTCATCCTATTTTTCACTCCCAGTTTTAAAGTTTTTAACTAAATCATCTAGACGCCTAAATATACTACTTGTTTCTTCAGCTATAACCACTAAGAAGATTTTTATCTCCTGCATATACAAATGTCGGTCAATATTGCTTTTTGTAGCTTATATACTAAGTTTACCACAATAAGTATATTTGGTCCAAATAGAGAGTCATTTCCGATTATTTAATTTACTTTATCTTATGGTGCTTTTGTACTATATAGATTTAGACCCCATCTCCATGTTTGATTTTTACGGAATCATGGTATAATTAATATAGTTAGTAGTTCAAAAATCTCGATTTCTATTTACAAATGGGGGATACTTATGAAGGAATGTATACGATGTAAAAAATTGATTCCTGACAATCAAATAAGAGATTATTGTGATATATGCTATGGAATATACGAAAAATTTTTTGATAAGATACGGAATTATCTTAATGAATTTCCTATGGCAACTTCCTTTGAGGTTTCTGAATATACCGGTATAGACCATAAAATTATTAAGAACTTTGTTAAGGAAGGTAGATTAATAGAAATTGAATCTGATGATTTAAATATTAACTGTAAAAGATGTGGCAGTTTAATATTATCTAAGTACCACGAGTATTGTCCAAAATGTGAAAAGAAGCTATTAAAAGAACTGAATGGGGTCAAGGGTTATTTTTCTTCAAAGGAAATAGTGAGGATGCATTATGCTAAGAATCGTTAGCTTATAACAACTATATTTTACATAATAAAAGATGGAATTAAATATTCCATCTTTTATTATGTAAAAACAAAATTATTTATTATTAATTCATGTTTTATCCACAGAATGTTTGTTTTTGTGGATAATGTTGTTGATAACTCTATCCACTAAGTCCCCTTTTCATGGGACTTAGAACTATTTTCCACATAAGAAGAGTTCTTCACAATGTTTACCCACAATTTTATCCCCATACTCTACTGCTCAAATTTAAGTATATAATCATAATTTATAATTTTAGTCTTCTTAGTTATTTAATCTTTGAAAATACCTTAGTGTTCCCACATATATACTCCAAGCTATTTTATATTGATATTCTGGATCCTGCAATAGTTTTTCTTCCTTTGGATTAGATAAAAATCCACACTCCACAAATACTGTAGGTGCTTTAGTATGTTGCAGCAGATATACATCATTCTTTATTTTAATTTTTCTATCATTTCTATTATCTAAAACCTTAATAAGATCTTCTTGGATTAACTTTGCTAACACCTTACTTTCTTCGGAATTTGGAGGATAAAAGGTTTGAGCACCATAGTACTGTGGTTGACCAAAACTATTTAGATGAATGCTTATTATTACATCGGCATTACTCTCTTCATATATCTTTCTTCTATTTTTTAAATCTTCCATCTTCTTTTTTCTTATAGTCCCATCATCGGTATATAGTCCATAGTCTCCATCTCTAGTTAAATACACTAGACATCCACTTTCTTCTAATATTTCTTTCAGTTTAAGACTTATTTGTAAATTAATATCCTTTTCTAGTACTCCTGTAACTCCACCCGATGCACCACCATCTACTCCACCATGACCAGGATCTATTATTATAACTCTCCTAAAGGTCGGTAAAGAAGAAGTCTCCACTGCATTCCTATACATATTAAGTCCTAACATTATACTTATTCCTAATACTATGATTATTAGTATACCTATAATAATCCACTTGCCCTTTACAATAAACACTCTCATCGCTATACCCCCTGTTATATTTATAAATATGAAGTTTTTTTGATTTTAAAACTTTAAATTTATAAATTAAGGTAGGTGAATTTTTACTTTAAATATTCTTATTATATATTGAAAATATTTTAGTTATATAGTATAATAAGATCAAAGCAATTAACCAATTTTATACATTATTGTAAATTAGTACAAAATTCGACGGCAAGCCTTAAAAGGACTTAAGGTCTTTTTGAGTTTTTTGTCATTTTTTGAAGGGGGTTTAATTTTATGTCGAATGATATCAGATACAGGATGGAAGAAATGCATAAAAGGCTCCAAGAATTAATTAGCCAAAATAATTATAATCTTTTAGACGAAAATGTTATTAGTTATAGTCAAGAACTAGATTTATTGATTGTAGAATATATAAAAAGCGTATATTAATAATTTAACCTATCCTCTATTACTTAACTTCATTTTGTTTATACCCTATAAATATAGCAAAATATTTAGATTTTTATTCATAAAATGTCGAACTCACGGGCAAACAGATTAATATAATGAAGTAGGTAAAAAACAATGTAATGGAGGAATGATAGATGAGGGTTGAGTTTAACAATGCTCCAGACCTTAATCAATTACTTGAATTATATAGAGCAGTAGGATGGCTTAATTCAAGGGATAATATATCTTTTTTAGAGGATATGCTTTCCCACACTAATGAATTTATTTGTATTTATATGGAGGATACTTTAGTAGCCTTTGGAAGAATGCTTACCGACTATAGAATGAGTGCTTTCCTAGATGACATAGTAGTTCATCCAGGCTTTAGAGACATGGGACTTGGAAGTATGATGATAAATAAGTTGATTTCTAAGGCCCCAGGGGTTAAAAAAGTAAAATTAACTACCTTTAATGCTGAAACATTTTATAGAAAACTTGGTTTTTCAAAAGTTAGTTCTGTTCCCCTCGAGCTAGCCAAAAACTGAAAAAAAGACGAAAAAAGCACCGTGGAAACCACGGTGCATGTTTGTAAATATTATCTTTTTGAGAACTGTGGAGATCTTCTTGCTCCCTTTAAACCATATTTCTTTCTTTCTTTCATTCTTGGGTCTCTTGTTAAGAAACCAGCTTTTTTAAGTGTAGCTCTAAATTCTCCGTCAGCTTTTAATAAAGCTCTAGAAATACCATGTCTTAAAGCTCCAGCTTGACCTGTAAAGCCACCACCTTCAACCTTAGCAACAACATCGAATTGGCTTAATGTATCTGTCATTTCCAATGGTCTTTTAACTTCTTTCTTTAATGTCTCATAGTTAAAAAAATCATCTAAATCTCTACCATTTACAGTAACTTTTCCACTACCTGGTAAAAGTCTAACCCTAGCTACTGATGTTTTTCTTCTACCTGTTCCATAGTATTGTACCTTAGCCATTGATCTTCCCTCCTTATTAAGTTAATTCCCGTTTAACTATATCTATATGTCAAGAGCTTCTGGCGTTTGAGCTTGATGATTATGCTCTGCTCCTCTATATACTCTTAGTTTTTTAATCATTGCGCTTCCTAATTTATTCTTAGGAAGCATTCCCTTAACTGCATGCATGATAACTTTCTCAGGTTTAGTATCAATCATTTGTCTATAGGTTCTTTCCTTTAGACCACCTGGATATCCAGTATGCCATCTATACATTTTTTGATCTAACTTTTTACCTGTTAGATTAATTTTTTCAGCATTTATAATTATAACAAAATCTCCAGTATCAACATGCGGAGTGTAAGTTGGTTTATGCTTACCTCTTAATATAGTAGCTATTTGAGTAGATAATCTACCCAAAGTCTTACCATCAGCGTCAACTACATACCATTTTCTTTCAACCTCTGCTGGTTTTGCTAAATATGATTTCATCAGTTTCCCTCCTATCTTCCGATAACTATTAACATCTTATTTCTATGCTATATCTTAAAATCCGGGGCTAGTGGATTTTTTAGACATTGTTAACCATATTCAATTGTAATACATGGAGCCACGTGTGTCAAGGAGTTTTTTAATAATATACCTCTACTAAATATAATCCATGGGCTGGTGCCGTATGACCTGCATTATTTCTATTCTTTGAGGCTATTATATTGGGTATTTCATCAATATCCTTTTTTCCTATACACACCTCTACCAGGGTCCCTGTAATTATTCTTACCATATTATATAAAAATCCATCACCACTATATTCTAATATGATAAAATCATCCTTTTTATATACATCTATATTATAAATATTTCTAGTAGTGGTTTTAACACTGGTTTTATTTGTCATAAATGATTTAAAGTCATGTTTACCTACAAAGTATTTAGCAGCCTTTTTTAGTTTATCGATATCTATAGGCTTTTTTACGTAGTAGGAATAGTTTCTATATATGGGATTTGGAAATTCATTATTATATATTTTATAAATATATTTTTTACCTTTACTATGGTATCTAGCATGGAAGTCTTTATCCATTTCCTCTGCCTTGGTTATAACTATATCCTCCGGTAAAAATCCAGGAATAGCTTGAGGTATATTTTCCACTGGTATTACGAAATTCGCCCTAAAGCTTGCCACTTGACCAAGGGCATGTACCCCTTTATCGGTACGCCCTGAGGCCTCTATATTTATTTTTTGTCCTACGAGGGTTGATAGAGCGTCCTCGATCTTTTCTTCTATGGTATCTTGGGTATTTATTTGTCTTTGCCATCCACTATATTTTAGACCATCATAGGCTATGGTTAACTTTACTGTTTTCATATTATTCACCCTTATATTAATGCTATTATAAGGATAGTTTGTATTGATGAGATAGTCAATATGTATTTTAAATAAATATATCTAATTATGTACATTTAAGTTCATAACCATAAAAAATAAAAGGACTGAAAAATCAGTCCTTTTTATGTTATAGCTATTGATTAGTATTTGTCTCAATTTTTAACTCTTTAGTATGCTCACTGTGATATCCTAGAAGCTTACATATTATTGTAAAGGCTTCTGCTCTAGTTATGTCGTTTTGAGGTTTGTAGGTGTTGTCTGGGTACCCTACTATTATCTCATTGTCAGAGCCTATTCTTACACTTTCCTTAGCCCATTCAGCTATCTTCTCTTTATCCTCAAAGGTTATTTCAATATCTTCATTTCGTAGTTTTATTTCAAAGGCCCTTACCAGTACTGCTATCATTTCTTCCCTTGTTATATGCTTATTTGGCCTAAATATTTTGGTCTTTGGTATTGGGGTTGGATACCCTTTAAATATGTTCTTCTCACTTGTTGCAATTATATATCCCTTTGCCCATTTTGGTATAGGATCTGCATATCCAGTAAGGAAAGCGTCCTTTGGTTCAAGGTTTAGTGCTGCCCCCACTAATGCTGATGCCTCTGCCCTTGAAATAGGTTCATCTGGCTTAACTGCTTCCATTACGTAGACTATTGGGTCCACATCTCCATTTCTATAATCCTCTATAGTCATATTATCATGGGGATAGCCCTGTATCTTTCTGTGGTCAAGTAATGCTATTATACAGTTATGGGCCCAATGGGCTGGCATAGATGGTATGATTTGTACAGGTTCTTCTATAAAGGTTTCATTGTCACCAGAATTATTGTTACCATCATTATCATCATCGTCATCATCATCATTTATGACTGGATTTTCATGGGCGTTAATTATAATTGGTACCTTAGCTGTAACTGCTTCAAGTTCATTTCCAGCCTTTGCATCCATATATAATGAATATTTTAGGTCTATTACATCATTTCTATTAATGACTATTTCAGAGTCATCTTCAAACATGATTCCATGGTAATTTTCATCATCTTCTTTATATAGTAAATTTCTAAGATTAGTATAATTCACAAGAGTTTTATCAAAGGATAATAGTCTACCCTGCTCTATTTTAAGCTTCATATTATCTAAGAAAGAGTTTCTAACACTATCTTCATTATATTTATTTTTAAACTTAACTAAGCTTACCTGTATTCCTAGGCTTTTTAGATTTATTCTTCCGTATTTATTTTCTATTCGCATTACTCCACTTTGTACAACATTCTTATCCTCTGGTACCCCTGGAAAGAATATCTTGCCAGCAAAAAGATCTCCACTTTGGGTAACGCTACCATCTGAATTTATTTTCATGATAACCTCAGGAGTATCTTGTTCTCTACTGGCATAGGTAGTACCAATTATGCTACTTGCTAAATATCCACCTATCAATATAAGCATTAAAGTTTGAAGTATTATTTTAAATAATTTCTTTTTTCGTTTCAATTTCTCCACCTCAAATAGTAAATATTTGTATCTTATTATATTTTACCTAAGATATAAATATTTTTCTCCGTACCTAAGGCTACTTAAGAATAATACTTTTAGGTAGGTATATGGTACAAAAGTAGTAGGGTTTATCCTACTACTTTTTGCTAGGCCTCAGAATCACTTTCTTTTTCCTTGACTTCCTTTGTTTCTGATGATCTACTCTTGAGGTTTGCTATTTTTTTCATTAATTTTTCTGTTTTATTACTCATTTCATTTTCTTCTTTTTCTTGATTTGATTTATCTATATCATTATTTATATCATAGATATATATTTCATTTTCATCGGTTACATAGAATTTATTTATGTATTGATAGTCTAGACTGTATTTATACATAATAGGTTTTGCTATTTCATCGGATATTTTAACTAAGTCATCTATGGATTTAACTGCATTTTGTTTTAGGGATGTAATTGTTAGTTCATTATTGAGGGCCACTAATCTAGTGCCATGGCTTTTGAATATTTTTTTGAGTTTCTTTTGTTTAGGGTCTTTAATTGCTACACCCTTAGTAAAGAATAATATAAATAATAGTATAATGGCTAATATTCCTAACACAACACTATAAATCATCACTTTCTTTTTGTCCACAGGTAAGGGTACTTGCCTTGTTTCTTCAATAGCTCCTGGTTTTTCTGTGGATAATTCTCCACTTATTTCAAAATAACTAGTGTTGAGTGGTATTGTTATTAAAGGAGTTATATTATCCTCTATATTTCCTTTATCTGTACTTGCCTTTACATTTGTATTCATAAATACTTTTAACTTAACGCTGGTGCTTACTTTGGAATCTTCAATGACTTGTCTTGCAAAATCATTGTATTGATTTAGATTAATTGAAACATCTTCTTTAACAGATATACTTTTATCCTTAGACTCAAATTGCTTTTTGGGTAATATAATAAAGTCCTTTTTCCAAATAGTCTTATAGGTCTCTCCCTCTCCTGTATAGCCTTCAACTTGAGCTATGATTTCGTAGCCTCCATTAATATCAGCCTTTCTTTCTCCCTGGAATTCGTACTGATAGCTTGTCTTTATATGCTCTATAAACTGTGTTATGTATAGTTTGCCTTCTCCAAGACTAGCTTCATTATATAAAATGTTAGGCTTTAAAAAGACTTCATAATCAATATTAGCTTTATTGTTATATTTATATAAGGATACTATCTCTTCTTTTAATTGTGGGACTTTATATTCTCTATAAATTAAAATACTTGATGACGCAATTAATATAGTAATAACTAATATAATACCAATTTTAAGTCGTCTATTTATTTGTAATCTCATTTATAACAACCCCTATTCTAAAATATAAATTACATATTCTATAATAATTGTTAAATTCCTCTAATAATTGTTATATTTTATAATAAAAGAGTTAGGATTTTTGAACTCCTAACTCTTTTATTAATTACTCATACTGCTTTTTATATAGTTATTCACCCTGTGTAAATTCTATATTTAAGTCGAATCCTAATCCATTTCCATTTTCTTCTGTTAAATCTTCCATACTATCTTCATCATCTATATCTGGTGATAATACTATATCATATCCTGAACCTTCACCATTTATTTCAAAGAATGCATATGGTTCTAGTGTGCGATCATCTAATCTATCTAATAGTTTTGCTTTAAATTCATCAAACGTCTCAGCATAAATATATCCACCTTGAAGGTTCACATCCGTCCATGTATAATTCGCTGTAACCCATTCCCAGTTATTCCAGTCAAAATATGGAATTTCAATAGATTTTGGAGTATAAATTCTTAGACTACGAACGTAATAATCAAATTTATCTAATTGATCTTCAGTTCCACCTGTTATTATTGGCTCTAAGTTTGTAACTTTTGCAGGCACAGTTCCTGTATTAGCTATTCTAAATCTTAAGAATCCTCCTGCTCCTGGATAAATATCCTTAAAACTACATTCTAATTTATCACTATCAAAATCTAAATATACATTCATATAATTATCATCAATTGGAATTTGATTATCATAATCTCCATAATCATCTAATATTAAACTACCATCTAAATCTAAAAGTAATGGTACAAACTCAACCTTTAAATCTCCAGTATCTACTGTGGATTTAATTGTTAGTTCTTGTTGCCAATATGCATATCCAGCACCCATAAGCATAATTGCAACTACTAATGCACATGCAATTAATTTAGTTTTTTTCATAAAGGACACCTCTTTTTTAAAATATATTATTTCTAAGTTATTTACTTATTTTAAAATGATTAGGTAAAAATTCTTACCTAATCATTTTAGTTTTAATTGTGATTATATTGATATGCAGTTGCACTAATAGTGAATTTTATAGCATCTGCATCATCTTCTGCTAAATATGGGTCAGAATCTGACTGACTATCAGCAGCTGGATCTATTTCAAGGTCCATTTCAACTGTTACTGAATTGTTTTCTGTAACTGGTTCAATTCCAACACCTTTTTGATTTAATCCACTATCAAGGTCATTAATAATAGCAAGTGCATCTTCTAATGTAGCATCTGTACTCAAAGATGTAGTCAAGTTATTACCATCAACTATTAAACTTTTACAAAGCATTAAACTTGCATCTCCAGAAGAGATCGCAAAATCTCTAACATTTGCTTTTAATGTTCCTGTGTTTACTAAGTCAAATGTTACTCCTATGTCTGCACCTGGATATGCCTCGAATAAATTCATAACTACATTATATTCTCCATCTGTCTGTGAAGCCTCAAATGATGAATTTGTATCATCCATATACGATGCTGCACTTAAATCTAGAGTTGTATTTGAAAATTGTACATCTAGTTTACCGGTGTCTACTGTGTTTGTGATTGTCAAGTCTTGTGTCCAATACGCATAACCTGCTCCCATTAACATAACTGATACTGCTAGTGCTAGTGCAATAAATTTAGTTCTTTTCATCTTTTATCCTCTCCTATTTCTTTTTTTTGAGCTTTAAGCAGAAAGTCATTTATGTGATTCAACTTCTGCTTCTTTTGCTCTTACATGTATAATTATAGAAAATTCATGAATTCTTTACGCCATTCTAAAGTAGAGTTATTATTAATAGGTTGGGAGTATTTTAGGTAATACTACTTAATTATCTAACTACTACTTTTGTGCCATATAGACAAAGCTTATCTAGTAACAGCTGATGGAGTTTGTAGTTAACGATTAAGAGGTTAATATTATTAAAAACAGAAAAGCAGGGTATCTAAACCCTGCTGAATAACTACCTTAAAAGACTACTTCTTCCAATGGAATATCTTCCTTGCTCTTTATAAGTAATGTAGGCCATCCTATTTTAGGTACTGTATATACAATGGTACCCTTAACATTTTCTGGCTTTACTATTTGTGCATCGACGGCTGTATTGTTATCTCCCTTTGTTTTGAATCCTAAACCATCCTTTTCATCATTTTTTATCTCTATGATTCTATGGGATATTAAAATACTATCCCTTTTGAACTGTATAACGTCACCAACTTTCAAATTGTTTATACCATCTATATTAACTATCTTTTTTACTAAAATTACATCCCCTGGCTTTATCATGGGTTCCATACTTCCCGTTGCTATAACTGAAGGATATATGGGAAATACACCTACTGCAAACCACACTATAGATATGGATACTACACTAGTTATCAGCCAACTTACTGGGCTTTCCTGTTGTTTATCACTCTTTTGAATCTGTTTTGAAGCATTTAAATAAATATCTTGCATTGACATCAAGAAGAAAGTTGGGCCCATTACACCAATCAGAGCTTTAGTTATCCATTGTAGGTCAGGTAGTATTGGTGAAAACCAATGAAACCCTAGTACAGTTCCCATATATATGATAGATGGTAGTGGTCCTCCTAAGAAAACTAGATAGGTTGCAAATAAGTTCTCAGAAAATTCTGGAGCCAGAGTTTCGGCAATGAATTTGACTAGGTCTTCATATCCTTTGATATTTATATAACTTTTAAATGATATGGATGTTATAGTTATGAATAAAGCAACAATTATAAAAAGTTTAAAATTCTCTTCTTTAGTACTACTATTTACTAGATAGCTACGTACTAATTCTCTACCCAGTAACATACTGCCGACAAAAAATATATTGGTTACTATACCAATAGGACTATGACTATAGGGACTTTTACCAAGTCCCTCAATAAAAAGTCCTATAAGTATAGAAACAATTATATATATCACAGCAAAGTTAAATGCCCAAAGATTTATTATGCTTCTAAGCCTTAAGGTCGAATATGCTCTAGTTCTAGGATAAAGCCATACTGTGAGTACTACTCCCCCCCAAAGAATAGGTTTGATAATATAGCTAAATGTATTACTTCCTATTATTGAAGGAATAGGACTATTCTCTAATATGTAGATTCCTAATATCATAGATATCAGAATAATACACCGTGGTATTGATCGTTTTGTTGGTAAAAATTCTTCTTTTATTATCATTTTATCCCCCGTTTTATTAATAACTATTATATTCTATTCATCATTTGAGGACGAGCTGCTTCCTCCATCACTTGAGGACGAACTGCTTCCTCCATCACTTGAGGACGAACTGCTTCCTCCATCACTTGATGATGAACTGC
>SWCA01001973.1_pt1 | contig 106381 bp, 101 predicted proteins | sample 4692961 | NCBI WGS metagenome assembly SWCA01 (sample SAMN10267275, study PRJNA491770) | bioreactor metagenome | isolation source: DHS bioreactor inoculated with | place: Japan: off Shimokita Peninsula | reverse complement strand
GTGCGGGGAACAGCGGCCCGTCAAGCCGCGATCCGGTGCCGTGGACGGTTCATCCCCGCGCGTGCGGGGAACAGTTGCTGGCTGCATGGTTTGCCTATGCGCTGCACGGTTCATCCCCGCGCGTGCGGGGAACAGGCCCCACGTGGATGCATTTGACGGGTCTGTGCCGGTTCATCCCCGCGCGTGCGGGGAACAGGACTACAAGTTGAGCCCGGCGCGGCTCCTGGCCGGTTCATCCCCGCGCGTGCGGGGAACAGGGTCACATCACCCGTCATTTCAACGGTGTCCCCGGTTCATCCCCGCGCGTGCGGGGAACAGCTCGATACGCCGCAGGGCAGCCGCGCCGTAGGCGGTTCATCCCCGCGCGTGCGGGGAACAGGCCCCGGTGCCGGCGCAGAGGATCTGGCGCTTCGGTTCATCCCCGCGCGTGCGGGGAACAGACGTAGCAGGATTTCCCGACCTCGGTGCCGATCGGTTCATCCCCGCGCGTGCGGGGAACAGTCGGTCACGTTTCACCCACCGAAGGCGATGTCCGGTTCATCCCCGCGCGTGCGGGGAACAGGCCACGAACCGCGCGGACACCCACGCCGGACCCGGTTCATCCCCGCGCGTGCGGGGAACAGCTGTTCACGCCCAACTCGCTGTCGTCGGGTGACGGTTCATCCCCGCGCGTGCGGGGAACAGCTCGCTGATCAGATCCCGTATGGTGTCGACCGCGGTTCATCCCCGCGCGTGCGGGGAACAGCATGGAACGAACGCGCAAATGACGACAACCAGCGGTTCATCCCCGCGCGTGCGGGGAACAGGCATCCGCCAGCCGCGCGAGCTCGCGGTTGAGCGGTTCATCCCCGCGCGTGCGGGGAACAGGCCACCGCACCCACCTCGGCCCCGAACAGCAGCGGTTCATCCCCGCGCGTGCGGGGAACAGAACAAATGAGAGTTTTGGGGTCAGTCCCGCACCGGTTCATCCCCGCGCGTGCGGGGAACAGAGCGAGGGGGTGTCGGTTTCGGGGCGGGATTCCGGTTCATCCCCGCGCGTGCGGGGAACAGGCTTTACCTCGCCAGTCTGGACGATGCCCAGGCGGTTCATCCCCGCGCGTGCGGGGAACAGAGGAAACAGAGCTTTGCCTGTCGGGTCTATGACGGTTCATCCCCGCGCGTGCGGGGAACAGCACATCGGTGCGGATGTATCCGGAGGGCGTGTCGGTTCATCCCCGCGCGTGCGGGGAACAGATCCCGATGTACCCAAAAATGCCGTTGTGCTTCGGTTCATCCCCGCGCGTGCGGGGAACAGTGGGACGGATACTTCGCCGCGTGGAACAGCCGCGGTTCATCCCCGCGCGTGCGGGGAACAGGGACGCCGCCGGATTTTCATCTAAATAACCGGCGGTTCATCCCCGCGCGTGCGGGGAACAGTCTGGCTGCAACCTATTGGCCTGAAAAGCATTTCACAATGTCAAAGAGCGTACCGCTGTCAGCGGCGGTTTTTCGGCGGGGGCGCGGGGGCGAAGGACACCAGTTTCAGCCCGTCAAAATCGACCGGCATCCGGCGGTTGGCACCGACGGTCGCAAAGTCGTAGCCCTGGTCCGTCGGGGCCTTCCAGATCATCACCGCGTCGCCCCGGTCGATATAGGCGGTCACCTGCTCCCAGATCCGCCCGCGGGTGCGCGCCGAATAGTCCCCTACATAGACACCGGCCCGCACCTCGACGAGCCAGGCCGCGAGACGACCCCGCAGACGCGGGGGGGCGTTGTTAACCACGATGACCATCATCGCCGGATGGCTCCTCGTCGAGAAAAGCGGGGCCGAGGGCCTCGGGCGGCGGCTCGGGCCGGGGCTTCTCGCCGGCCGCCAGCACCTCGTCGATGGCCGGAATGATACGGGCGAGCAGCCCCGACTTGCGAAAAGCGTCGCGACAGGCAAGGCGGACGGCGCGGTCGGGCGGCATGTCGAGCTTGCCACGGGCGTGCAGCGCGGCGATGCGGAACGCCTCGGGCAACACCGTCTCAAGTTTGTAGAGGTCGGCGATGTCGTAGACGAAAGACAGCGGCTTGCCGGTGTGCAGGAACCCGATGGCGAGCGCATAGCCGGCCGCCAGCACCGCGGCTTCGGTCAGCCCGTGCAGGCAGGCGGTGGCCGCCGAGACGCAGGCATTCGGCACATCCGAAGCGTCCCAGTCGTGCGGGTCGTAGCTGCGGCGGCGCCAGCTCACGCCGTAAGCCTGGGCGAGCAGTTCGTAGCTCTTGCGCACGCGAGCGCCCTCGATCCCGCGGAGTTGGTCGATGGACCTCTTGAGCGGCGCATCCTCGCCGAAGCGCATGGCATACATCTTGCGCACGACCCGAAGCCGCGCCTCCGGGTCCAGCGCGATCGACGCCTGCCAGAGCAAGCGGTCGGAGCGCGCACCGCCGGGCTGGCCGGCGGAATAGAGGCGCACTCCGCCCTCGCCGACCCAGGTGATCAAGGTGCCCGTGCGGGCCGCGAGCGCCACCGCCGCGTGACTGATCCGCGCGCCCGGCTCCAGCATCAGTCCCGCAACCCCGCCGACCGGAATCTGCGTGCGCGTGCCGTCGGCATTGACCGCGACGAAGGCGCCGTCATCCACGTCGAGCCGGGCGCGTTCCACGAAAACAAGCTGGGCACGGTCCTTCATCGGGATCGGACGAGGCGGCGGCAGGCCCGGCAAGCTCATGCCCGTCGCACCAGCATGAGCCCGCAGCCGAACGCCTTGGCGCGCCCGAAGCCGGCGGCAAGCTTGGTCAGAAACAGCGCAGGGTCTTCGACCCGGACAGTCCCTGACAGATCGAGGATGCCGAATTGCGGCTGATTGCGCCGCCGCCCCCGGTGCATCGGCAGCGCGCGCACCGAATAGTCCTGCACCGCAACGTCCTCGACCGCGAAGCCGTGCCGCGTGCCCTGCCCCGCAAGCCAGCTTTCCGCCGCCTGACGCGCCAGGACCATCCGCTGCCCGGCGCGCCCCTCCTTCACCGCAAAGAGCGCGTCCATCACGATGTCGCGGTGTTTGCGCCGCGGTTTGCCATTGGGCGCCATATCGTCGGACTTTACCGTCCGCGTCGCGTTGACGCGCAGAACGAAGGCGAGCCGGTCACCCGGCGCGAGGTCCGGCGTGAAGTCCCGGGTCTCGGGAGGCTCGAACAGCGGGCTCTCGGCGGGTGGGCGCGGGGACAGGACGGTAAACACGCCGCGCCCCTCGGCGCGCCAGAGAAAATCGCGTTTCGCTTCCGGGTCGCCGGCAAAGGCGGACCACAGCAACCGGTGATGCGCGTCTTCCCGGCGCCCTGCCTCGTCCGGGTCGATCAGGCTGCCAAGGGCCTGGACGGAGGGCGCGCGCGACAGGCTCAGGCGCGACAGATAGAGCGTCATTTCGGGCCTCCCGGACGGATGTCGACCGGCACAATCGCTTCGGCGCGGGGCGCGAAGTGCCACCCTTGCCGATCTCTCGGCACATCGTGGCGGATCTCGCTCCGCCCACCGGGCAACACGCCGGCATCGGTGGCAAGGATGTCCGCGACGGCCCTGGCGCGCCACGGCGGCAGCGCAACATGGCGCAAGGCCTCCGCCGGGTCTTCTGCGGTTACGATCCGTGGCGCGGCGGGCGCCGACAGCGGACAGGACTTGCGCCCGAGATAGAGCGTAAATACCGGGGTCTTCAGCGCCTGGTTCAGCCTGTCCAGCCCGTCACCCCATACCGCGATGCCGTAGAGCGGATCGCTGCGGTAATCGCGCCGGGTGATCATGGTGTTTACCTTGCGACCGGCTGCCGCGAGCGCTTCGGGGCGCGACTGGGGGCCTCTGACCGCCGCCGAAGGCACGGTCTGCACGGTGTGGAAGTCGCGCAGATGCGTGCCCCGGTCGAAGACAGCGACCGCGAGGTGCAACCGATCGAGCTCGGAGAAATCTCCGTCACGCCGGATGCCGCGCGCGGCGGCCAGAAGGCCGAGGATCGCCGAGCGCCCCGGCCAGGTCTCCGTCCCGCGCCGCTCGTGTCCGGCGGGTCCGCCTATCGCGCCGAGGTTGGCCGTCAGGGTGAAGACGAGATAGTCACGCATCACGCACGGCCTGCGCAACAAACGCGGCGATGGCGTCGAGGCTGCCCGTCCCGGCCCTGACATTCATGATCTCGCTGGCCTCGGCGGAGGGCCCGTAGGCCTGGTCGATTTGCCCGGCGAGCGCCTCCAGCGCAGCAATCGACGCCGCTTCGAAATCACTTCCGATCGGTTTGAAAAACGCCCCGGAAAGATCGCGCGGCTGCGTTTTGCCCACTTCCGCGCGCATGTAGGTCGCGCGCGGGTGCTGGGCGAAGCTGTTCTGCTTGCCGCGCGGCGTTGCCGTGGCGAGCGCCCGCGCCAGAGCTTCGGCCCCTTTCGCCGCCAGGTCCTTGTCGCCGGCCAGATTCTCGATCAGGAGATTGGCATTCACACAGGCGTAGAAATAGTAGACCCCCGAGCCGTAGCCGAGTTCGCCGATATGCCCCGCGCCAGTGTCTTCTCTCTTGTTGAGGTCGTCCACGGCTGAAAACCAGTCTTCCTCCGCCTGCGCCCGATGGGTGGTGAAGGCATGTGCCACCTGCACCGCCGCTTCCCGATTGAATTCCGGATCGTCGGCGAGCATCCGGCCGAACATCGCCACGTCGACCGCACCATCGGCTTGCCGAAGCACCAGCTTCTTGAGTTCCTTCTCGTCGGGCACGTCATCGCCCGCGAGGATCCTGGCCGCGAGATCGCGCGCGAACTGCCATTCATCCGGTGAGACGAACGCGAGCGTCGTTCCCACCAGCGCCTGTTCTTCGCCTTTCTTGGGCTTTTCGAACTTGTAGAACGCATCACCCACAGCATACGCCGCTGCGCGCGCCTTCGCCTCGTCCGCGCCGCCCTTGATCAGCTCGTCGGCCAGTTGGCTCGCCAGCCTCTTGGTGCGGGTGCCGAGATTTCCCGCGAGCCCGCCCCGGAACGGCTCGCTCTCGCGCAGCGCCCGTTTGATCGACTGTGACGACAATCTGAGCCGCGGCGCCCCACCCACAAGCGCCTGTTTCGGGCGCCCCTGATCATCACGGTTCGGGTTCGACGGCGGATAGGGGGTCAGCAAATGGAATTGGATGAAGGTCGTCATGCCTCGGTCTCCTCGGCGGTATCGGTTTCGGCGGTGTCAGGCGCGGGTGCGCCAAAATAGTCGAAGGCCCAGCGAATGCGGGTGGTCTCGTCCCAGCGCATGAGGTCGAGCCCGAGACGGCCCGGTTCGCAGGCCCGGCCGACCATCGGCAAGGCGCGGCGCACGGCGGTGCCGATCTCATCCGGGGTCGACCGGATCAGCTTCTCGAACCGGAGCCGCGACAAAGCCGGCGGATCGCCGCGCCCGAGCGCGCGGGCCAGACCCGGCCCGCCCTCGCGCACTTCGGCCAGAGCCTGCACCACGCGGACCAGCGCCTGGGCCTGATCCGGGCCGAGATGCAGCGCCTGGGCAAGATCATGCACGGGCCGTTCGGCCAGAAGTTCGACGGCATTCGCCCGGCGCAAACGCGCCGCGCGCGCCCGCGCGGCGGGATCGTCACGGTTGCCAAGGTTGCGCCACCACCAGTCGCGGATCAGCTTGCGTCTTTCGTCGTCGGTCACGTTGCCGGCTCCTTTTGTTCTTTCGGCCTTGGCACCAGCCCCAGCAGGTCGAACGCCTTGGCCCCGTTGCCCTTACCCCCGGAAAATGCGGCCAGAAGGCCCGACCGAGCACGGGCGATATCGTGCTGTTTCTTGATCGCGCGGTCAGCCAGTCCGGGCACGGCGCGCTCATCGAACAACGCAAGAGCCACGCGCCGCATGTCGTCCAGCCAACGCGTGGCGACCTCATCTTCGCGCCTCCCGGCTGCCAGGTCACCCAGACGCGCCTCGAACCCGGATTGCGTCTCGGCGAAGAACGCTTCTCGCACCGCCTCGCGCGCCTCGCCCTCGCCCAGCACCGGCGCGAGTGCCCCGCGCAGGCTGATACCGAACAATTCGGCCGCCCGGATCATGCCGCGCAGGAAGAAGCCGCCATCGGGCAGCATCACCACCGGCGGCTCGGACCAGGTGAAATCGAGGGGCTTCATGTTGTCCATCGCCCAACCGGCGACGATCAAATGCGCCTGAGCAGCGTCGCTTCGTTGCCTCCAGAGACGAAGAGAACGTCCGGTTTCCGTCAAACTGCCGTCGCTGTCCTGCATCACGACGCCGAGCCAGTTGCGATATCCGAGCCGCCCCGGCTTTGGATGCCTCGGCAGCAATTCACTGCCTTCCTTCATTCTGTAATAGGGCGTCAGCGGATGCACCCAGCCGGCGTAATTCGCCCCGTAAGGTCGTTGCACCACCCCGGTGACGTGCCCCGCTTCCTCGACGAGCCGCAGCCGTCGCGGCATACCGAAAAAGGCTTCCGCCTCCGTGCCTTGCGCCGGATAGCGTTCGCTGCCCGCCTTCTCCGACGTCTGCGTCGGTTTCATCCACGGCAGGGACGCGGGATCACCGGGGCGGCCATCGGGAACATTCGCCCAGACAAGCGGCCAGAGCCCGGCGCCCGGATCAATGAGCGTAACCATTGGCCCACCGCCGCGCATCGAGGTGCGATTGCCCGCCCCGCCGGAGGGCGCATGTGCCTGCAAGGTGTATAACGCCATCGCTGCCAGAGCCGGTTCGAGCGCGGTGTAGCGCCCGCGATGCACCATCAGATCGGCATTGTTGCGCGCCGCATTCGCCCCGGCGCTGTCGATGAACAGCATCTCGGGCGGGTTTGGCGGGCCATCGAGGTCTTCGAAATCCTGAAGGAACCGCGGGCCGTCACCGAGCAACTCGAAGGCGGGTGCGAACCGCGCCAGCCGCTCGCGGAGCCGGTCGGCATCCGGAGCCTGACGGTGTTCCCAGTCGTCTGCATCGGCGGGCGGGTCGGCCAGGAACACCAGCCCGATCAGAAACTCGAGACAGCCGAGATTGAGGTCGGGCCGGGGCCAGTCGGGCCGCAGAATGTCTCGATCGGCCATTTGCCAGGGCGCAATCACCCGGCGCGCACCGCCCTTCCCGACAACGGGGATCCAGGCGTCATTTATCAAATTGAGGGGCATGAGATTGTTCACTTAGAGAAAAAAGGCTTGTTGCCCACGCACCGGCCGCTCAATAGTATTCGAACGGCCGGGGAGGCGGTGCGGGCGTGTTGGCCTCATCTTTTTAACCTCCGCGATCTCAAATGCGGCCATCCGTGACAATGGCCGAGACTCGTTCTTGGAATTGGGCGGGGCCGGGAGTCTGGCCCCGCCCTTTTACGTTACAGGCGTTCGGAGTTTGTGGTCAAGTAAGTATCCGAGCTTAATGGAAGCTCTTATATCCCCACAGGTGCGGGGAACAGTTTCCGACCCTACTGAAAGCTCGGGTCATCCCCGTGAGACCGAGGACGAAACCATTAGGCCAATTTCCTCATCGTAGCGCAACCCCTCGCAAATCGCGCCATCGGCTTCTACCGGGCACAGGGTCACCGCCTCGCGGCGCCATTCAGGCCAACCCATTGTCACGGCTTGGATATCCGGTGCCTGTTGGTCCGGCAGGGGTAGTTTCTCTACGCGCCGCGCGGCCACGCTGACTTCGGAGAGCACCCAGAGCTCATCATCCGTCCGCTCCGCCTCAACCGCCCAGGGCACGAAATGCCCGTCAACCCGCCGGGCCAGAACAAGAACCCGCTGGTCGACCCCCAGCCGGGTGGGATAGTCGCGGTCGTCAGCGCCGCCGCCGCCCTCACGGTAGTCGCTCTTTAGGTCGATCCGGTTCATCTCTGCCAATGTTCGCGCGCCGTAGCCCGCCCCGATGCGCTCCTGCTCCGCGTCCTCCAGGTCCGGCGGAACCGGCACCGCATCCACACCCTCGACCGCCTCGATCAGCGGGCGCAGCCCGTCTGGCGCCGCAATCGCCCCGGCAGCGAACAGAGCTCGTGCCGTGCGCCATTGCTGATCGAGCGGGTAGACCCAGGCCCCGCTATCCAGCACCCGGTGCAGCCATTGGCTATCCTCGACCGTCTCCGGGTCGGGAGAGAGCACGTGCAGCACCGGCCACGGAACCGGCCGGGTCCCGGCCGGTCGCCGGTCCATATGCCGCCAGAGCCGCCCCGCACGCTGGATAAGCGCGGCGACTGGCGCGAGATCGGAAACCATCACGTCGAAATCCAGATCGAGCGAGGATTCGACCACCTGCGTGGCCACGAGCACACGCCCTGCCCCACCCGCCCGGTCTTTTCCAAAACGCGCCAGGCTTTCGCCCTGATGTGCAAGCCGGTCAGCAAGCGCGAACCGGGCGTGCAGCAGGTCGGCCTCCACCCCCCGGTCCCGTAACGCCCGCACCGCCGCCATCGCATCATCAACCGCATTGCGCACCCAGACGCAGGCCGCGCCGTCCGCAGCAGCGTTTTCCAACACAGAGACCGCCTCCGCCACATCCGCAAGCCGCCGCACCGCGACAGGCCCGCGCGGGTCTGGCATCGCGTCGACCTCCGATGTCGCCACGCCCGCGAGCGTGAGCGCCGGGTATGGCGCCGACGGCGGCGGCTCCGAACCCCAGGCGCGCAAGAGCTTGTCCCTTTGGGCAACCGGCAACGTCGCCGTCAGCAGAATCGCCGAGCCGCCATTCTGCCGATGTGCCCGCAGCAGCGTCGCAAGGAGTTCGGCCATATACGGTTCGCCCACCTCGTGCACCTCGTCAACGATCAGGATTTTCGAGGCCAGGCCATACAGCCTGAGCGGGGCGTGGCGCGCCTTGAGCACCGCCAGCAGCGCCTGGTCGATCGTCCCTATCCCCACATTCGCCAGCAGCGCCTTGCGGCGGGTGTCGCTCAACCACGCCGTGGGGCCGGGTTCGTCCTCGTGCCGAGATGCCTTCAGCGCGAGATCACGCCACTCGCGCGAGATCCCCGCCCGCCCGTGGGCCAGCGTCAGGCTGGGGGGTGACGAGAACAGCCGCGCAAGCTCGGGCCTGAGACGCGAGAACATCGCGTCGGCCGTCGCCATCGTCGGCAGAGCAAAGAACAGCCCGCGCGCCTTGCCGGCCTGCAACATCCGCTGGGCAAGCACCATGGCAGCCTCGGTTTTTCCCGATCCCGTGCCGTCTTCGATGATGGCCAGCACCGGACCTTCCGGAAGAGGCAGTTCGGCAGCCCGCGCCTGCATCGGACGCGGTGCGCGGCCAAGCACGGACGCTTCGGCCACCGAAGCGGGCGCCAGCCCGGTCTCCCGCACGGCCCGGGCGGCTCGTTCGCGCGCCATGTCGAGGTATTCGCCGGGAGTGGGGCCTGGCGCCACCGCGGGAAACCAGTCGGCATTCGACCCGATCCAGTCCGCCGCGGTGATGAAGCCGGGCAGCCACCACGACAACGCGCGCACATCCTCGCGCGACTGGTCCGCGAGCGCGCCGTCCGGCCAGAGTTGGCGAAACGCCCGGATCACCTCGACGGCGTCCGCACGCCCCTCGGTGCCGGCCGCGCGCCGCATCCGCTCGAAGTCGTCACCGGTCCTTTGCGACGGGCGGCCGTGATGTCCGGCCACGGCGCCGTAGAGCCACGTTCTTCGCCGTCGGTCCAGACCCAGAAACTCAAATTCGGCATCCGCGTCGCGCAGGAATACCTCGGTCACCTCCCAATGCCTGCCGAAAACCTGTGCCCTGCCATCGGTCAGCATGGACCGAAAGCCATCATTGATCTTGCCCAGATCGTGAAGCGCGGTCAGGAACACGATGGCCTGCCGTTTTGCCGGATCGAACCCTTCACTCTCGATCAGGATTTCCGCAACGGCGGCCACGTCGAGCATGTGATACACTGCGGGGTGAGCCGGATAGCCTTCTTCCGGCGGACTTTTGCCCGGCCACCGGGCCAACAGGTTACGTATGCTCATGCCTTGATCCTACGTCGTCCGGTCTCGGGTCGCCAGCCCGAGCGCGCGCCCCGCGACACGATCCGCGCGGCGGCCGGGCTCAGCCCGCAAGCGCGCCGCCGTCGACCACCTGCACGGTGCCGGTGACGAACCCGGCCTGAGGCGAGGCAAGCCACAGGTAGGTTCCCGCGAGCATCGGTGCGGGCGCGCCATCTTCGAACCCGGCGAGCTTGACCGGGTGCAGGCTCAGCCCCGGCTGCGCGTCCACAACCGGCGCCAGCCCGGCGCCGATACCGGTGGCGACACGCCCCGGCGCGACGGCGTTCACCCGCACGCCGCGATGGGCAAATTCGGAGGCGAGCGATTTGGTCAGCGCGATCACCCCGCCCTTGGCAGCGGCATAGGGCGCGGCATAGGCAATGCCGCGCAGCCCCGCCGTCGAAGCGGTGTTGATCAGCGTGCCCCGGCTCTCAATCAGCGCAGGCAGCACGGCCCGGCAGATTTCGGCGACGCTGCCAAGGTTGATCTGGATGATGCGGTTCCAATCCTCGGGCGTGGTCTCGGCAAAATGCGCGCGGTGATACACACCGGCGACGTTCACGCAGACATCGAGCCGCGAAGCCGCCGCGGCCTCTGCCATCCGCGCGCTCGCGCCGGGCTCGGCCGCATCGTAGACCAGCGTTTCGGCGTGACCGCCCGACCGGGAGATCGCGGCGGCGCAGTCGGCGAGGCCTTTCGCGTTGATATCGGCGGCCAGCACCTCCGCCCCCTCTCGGGCGAAGGCCTGCGCCACCGCCTGCCCGATCCCGGCGGCCGCCCCGGTGACCAACACCCGTTTGCCCGCGAATTGCCCCTGCGCCATGGCCCTGCCCTCCTTGATCAATGGTTACTTGCGCGGCGTGTAGCCGTCGCATTCGATGATCGGCAGATGCGTCCAGCTGCGTCCGTCCGGCAGCCTCATCCACGCCCCCGCCGCCAGCGCGCCGCCGTCGACAACAATGGTCTGGCCGGTCACCCAGCCCGACAGCCGGTCAGAGGCCAGAAACAGCGCCGCGCCAGCGGAATCGCTGCCCTCGCCAAAGCGCCCGATGGGAAACCAGCGCGACAGGAAATCGCGGTTTTCCGGCGGCACGCGGGGCGTTGCGGTGATCTGCGCCGAATTGGTGGTTTCGGGCGCGACCGCGTTGACGCGGATATTGTCCTGCCCCAACTCGACCGCGAGGCTCTGGGTAAAGCCGGTGATCGCCGCGTTGAAGGCCGCGTAGACGGTGCAGAGCGGAATGCCGCGAAAGGCCTCGACGGTGGACACGTTGATGATGCTGCCGCCCCCCGCCGCCTTCAGCAGCGGGATCGCCGCGCGGGTGACGAGGAACATGTGCAGCAGGTTGATCCGGTAGAGATCCTCCCATTCCGCTTCGGTCGAGTCGGCGAAATAGGACCTGTAGCCGAGAAAATCGCCGACGTTGTTGACCAGCACATCAAGCCGACCAAACCGCGTCTGCACCTCGGCCATGACCCGGGCCACGTCATCGCCGCTGCGCACATCGGCCTCGCAGACCAGCGCCTCGACCCCGGCCCCGTCAAGCGTGGCGCGCACATCTGCTGCACGCACCGGATCAATCTCGGCGATGGCAACGCGCATCCCTGCCTGCCCGAACAGCTCGGCGGTGGCGCGGCCGATCCCGGCGCCGCCACCGGTGATCAATGCCACCTTGCCCGAGAGCCCGAGGAGCGACATCTCGCCAGGCTGAGCCGCGCCGCTCATTGCGCACCTGCCGCTTTTGCCGCAAGTCCGACGACCTCACGCACCGCGCGGGCCACGTCGTTGCGGCCATATCCCAGCAGCGCCGTCTCGTCGCGGTCGGGCTCGTAGGCCAGCACGTTGCCGCGCCCCTGCACGATGAAGCGATCCGGCAAGAGCGGGTGCTCGGCATCGCGTTCTTCCACCGTCACCTCGCTGCCCACGGCATCGAAGATCAACTGGAAGAAATCGCGGTAGCTGAGATTCTCGTCGCCGATCAGATAGGCGGTGCCGGTCGTGGCGTTCAGAAGCGCGCCCTCGATGGCCTCGGCCAGCGAACGCACCGACATGTAATTGGTGCCGCCGGGCGGCGCCCATGCACCGATTTCGGGCATCTCGCCCCGGCCCCAGGCGGCCAGCATCTCATAGCGCTTCGCCGCGATCCCCGGAATAGCCCCGACGATCGACGGCGGGTTCAGGGTCGAGACGTTGAAACGGTCATCGGCCAGCGCGCGGGCACCTTCGTCGGCAAGCATCCGGGCGCGCACATAGGCGTCGGTCTTGGCGATATCGGGGCGCAGGTGGTGATAGTAGCTGCCCAGTTGCACGAACCGGCGCACGCCCGCGCGTTTGACCCGTTCGGCGAAGTCCGGCACGCCTTGGATCTGGGTGCGCTTCCAGAAATCGTCTTCGTCCACATCCGCGGGGATATGGCGAATATCGTTGCCGGCGGCAAACACCACCGCGTCGAATCCGGCCAACTCGTCCGCCGAGTAGCCGCCTTGCGTATAGTCGCCGATCAGCACCGGCATCTGTGCCATCGGTGTGCCCGCCGCCGCCGGCTTGCGGGCTCCAAGGGTCACCTCATGTCCCCTGGCCCGCAAATGCTGCGCCGCGTGGCCACCGATCATGCCGGTGCCGCCGACGATCAAGACATTCATGCTCATACTGTTTTTCTCCCGCTCTTCGCGGTCAACATCGACGGATGGCGCCTTGCCTGCATCGTCCGTTCCGACGAGGCGGCGCGCCGGAGCACAGCCCTGCCCTAGTCTTATCGGACGATGCGTCGGACCCGCTCCGCCGGGACCCTTGGGTGCGACAATGACGCCCGCCAGGCATCGGTTCGGCCGAGCCGGAAGATGCGGGCGCGAACACGGGAGGAAACCACCATGAAGAAATTACTGGCAACCGCCGGGCTTGCCGCGCTGATCTCGGGTGCGGCGCAGGCTGGCGATGGCGTCGTGAAGATCGGCGTCCTGAATGACCAAAGCACGTCTTTCTCCGCGCTTGGCGGAGTCGAGGTCGTCGAGGCCGTGAAGCTGGCGATCGAGGATTTCGGCGGCGAGGCCCTTGGCCAGCCGGTCGAGTTCGTCTTTGCCGACCACCAGAACAAGCCCGACGTTGCGCTTTCGATCGTGCGCGAATGGCTCGACCGCGACGGCGTCGATGTGGTGATGGACGTGCCCAATTCGGCCATCGCGCTCGGGATCAACACGCTGATCGGCGAGAGCGGCCAGATGGGGCTTTTCGTGTCGCCGCTGACCGATCGCCCGACCGAGGCGGACTGCAACGGCCGGGTCATGGCCTGGGCCTATGACGCCTATTCGACGGTCGGCACGGCGGTGAACGCGCAGCTTGAGCGCGGGCTGACGAAGTTCTTCGTGCTGTCGCCCGACTACGAGGCGGGGAAAGTGATGACGAGCTGGGTCGAGACCGCCGTGAACGATGGCGGCGGCGAGGTCGTCGGCACCGTCGCTGCCCCCCTCGGCACGACCGACTTTTCGTCCTTCATCCTTCAGGCCCAGGCCTCCGGGGCGGAGGTCATCCAGCTCAACCTGAACGGCTCCGAGCTCATCAATGCGCTCAAGCAGATCCAGGAATTCGGCCTGATCTCGATGGGTCAGGAGGTGGCGGTGACCTTCCTGCACCAGTCCGATGCCCGGTCGATCGGAGCGGAATCGCTGCAAGGCATCCAGTTTGCCGCGCCGTGGTTCTGGAACCAGGACGAAGAAGCGCGCGCGTTCGGGCTGCGGATGAAGGAGATCACCGGCAACGCGCCCGGCTGGGTTGCCGCTGGCAATTACTCTGCGGCCACCGCCTATCTGCGCGCGGTCGAAGCCGCCGGCACCGATGACGCCGAAGCCGTTGTCGCCGCGATGCAGGATCTGGACCTCGACGACATGTTCGTGAGCAACGGCACGCTCTACCCGAACGGCCGGCTGATCCACGACATGTATCTGCTGCAAGTCCAGTCGCCCGACGAGATGGCAGACGATCAGGACTACTTCAAGCTGGTCGCCACGGTTCCGGCCGAAACCGCGTTCCAGCCTTTGTCGGCAACGACATGCCCGCTGGTAGCCAGCGAGTAAGCAACGGCGCGACATGGGGCGATGCCCTCGACGTGGTCTCCGGTGCGCCGGGGACCACGCATGACCACCAACGAGCGTTTGGGGACAGGCAATGGCCGGATACCTGGTTTTTGACATCGAGATCACCGATCCGCAGGCATGGCGGGTCTATCGTGAGACGGCCGGGCCGGTGATGGCCGCCGGGGGTGGCAGCTTTCTGGTGCAGAGCGCCGAAATCGAACCGCTCGAAGGCGGCTGGACCCCCGCAAGCCTGTCGGTCGTCGCGTTTCCGAGCGCCGAGGCGGCGCGCGCCTTCTATCACTCGCCGGACTACCAGGCGCTGCTGCCGCTGCGCGAAAAGGCCGCGATTTCGCGCGGCGTGCTGGTGACGGGGGTGTGATGACGACCGAACCGATCATCCAGACCCGTGGCCTGACCAAGCGCTTCGGCGGGTTCATGGCCGTCAACGGGGTTGATCTCACCGTCGAGCGCCATTCGCTGCATGCCCTGATCGGGCCGAACGGCGCGGGCAAGACCACCGTGTTCAACCTGGTTTCCAAATTCCTCGCTCCGAGCGCGGGCACGATCCTGTATAACGGTGAAGACATCACCAGCGCCAGGCCCGCCGAGGTGGCGCAGCGTGGCATGGTGCGCTCGTTCCAGATTTCCGCGATCTTCCCGCGCATGACGGTGGCCGAAAACGTGCGCATCGCGCTTCAGCGTCCGACCGGCCATTCCTTCGCCTTCTGGCGTGGCGAAAAGGTGTTGCGCGAGCTTGAAACACGGGTCGATGAATTGCTCGCCTCGGTCGGACTGCTCGAGTGGCGGTCGCGCACCGCGACGGAGCTTTCCTATGGCCGCAAGCGGGCGCTCGAATTCGCCACGACGCTGGCGCTCGATCCCGAATTGATGCTGCTGGACGAGCCGATGGCCGGGCTCGGCCAGGAAGACGTGGCCCGGATCAGCGACCTGATCCGCCAGATCCGGGCCAACCGCACCATCCTGATGGTCGAACACAACCTGTCGGTGGTGGCCGATCTGGCCGACCGGATCACGGTGCTGGCGCGCGGCGAAGTGCTGGCCGAAGGGACCTATGACACGATCGCTGCCGACGCCGCGGTGATCGAAGCCTATATCGGGGGCGACATTGACTGACCCGGCTCTGTTGAACATCATCGACCTGCACGCCTGGTATGGTGAGAGCAAGGCGCTGCATGGCATGACCTTCGAGGTGCGCCGGGGCGAGGTCGTGTCGCTGCTGGGGCGCAACGGCGCCGGCAAGTCCACCACGCTGCGCGCGATCATGGGGCTGATGCCACGCGCCAGCGGTGGCATCCTGCATCGCGGCGACGAAATCCTCGGCATGCCGACCGAGCGCATCGCCCGGCGCGGCATCGCCTGGTGCCCTGAAGAGCGCGGCATCTTCGCCAGCCTCACGGTGGCCGAAAACCTGCACCTGCCGCCAAAGGTCGCCCCCGGCGGCATGACCGAAGCGGAGGTGCTGGAGCTGTTTCCCAACCTCAGGGAGCGCTGGCGCAGTTCGGGCGCGAAACTCTCGGGCGGCGAGCAACAGATGCTGGCGATTGCGCGCATCCTGCGCACCGGCGCCGATCTGTTGCTGCTCGATGAGCCGACGGACGGGTTGGCTCCGGTGATCATCCAGCAGATCGCCACCGTGGTGCACGCGCTCAAGGACCGGGGGCTGACGGTGGTTCTGGTCGAACAGAACTACCGGTTCGCCGCCAAGCTCGCTGACCGGCACTACGTTGTCGAGCACGGACGCATCATCGACGAGATGATCCGCGCCGAGATGGACAAGAACGCCGATCGTTTGGTGGATTATCTGAAGGCATGACATGATGGAATTTCTCGGCATCCACCCTGGTCTGTTGTTCGGGCAAGTCCTGATCGGGCTGATCAACGGGCTGTTCTACGCGATGATGAGCATGGGCGTCGCGATCATCTTCGGGATGCTGCGGATCGGCAACTTCGTTCATGGCGCGCAATACATGCTGGGTGCGTTCGGCGCGTGGTTTCTGGCCAGCCTGCCTGAGCTGTTCCCCGGCCTCGGCCTGCCCTCGCTGGGATACTGGTGGGCCCTGGCGCTGGTGCCGCTTGGCGTTGCCGCTATCGGGGCGCTCACCGAACGGCTGTTTGTGCGCCGGGTCTATAACCTCGAACACGCCTACGGGCTGCTGCTGACGGTCGGGCTGGCGCTGCTGATCGAGGGGCTGTTCAACGTCAAGTTTGGCGCCGCCGGGCAGCAATACGGCGTGCCCGACGCGCTCAAAGGCGGGATCAACCTTGGTTTCATGTTCCTCCCGATCTATCGAATCTGGGTGATCTTCGCGGCGCTCGCGGTTTGCATCGGCACCTGGGCGGTGATCGAGCGCACGCCGCTTGGCGCCTATCTGCGCGCCGCCACCGAAAACCCCGACCTCGTGCGCGCCTTTGGCATCAACGTGCCCCGGATGCTGATGCTGACCTATGCATTCGGTGTCGGGCTGGCGGGGCTGACCGGGGTGATGGCGGCACCGATCTATCAGGTCAGCCCGCAGATGGGGCAGTCGATCATCATCACCATCTTTGCCGTCGTGGTGATCGGCGGGATGGGGTCGATCGCCGGCGCGATCATCAGCGGCATCGGGCTGGGCGTGATCGAGGGGCTGACCAAGGTGTTCTGGCCCGAAGCCTCGTCGACCGTTATTTTCGTGATCATGGCGCTCGTTCTGATCCTGCGCCCGCAAGGGTTGTTCGGCAAGGAAACCTCGGCCCATTCCGGCACCGATATCTCGGTTACCCGCCGTGAAAGCATCCTTGAGAATGGCCGCGTCTGGCTGCCGGTGCTGGCGATCTTCGGCGCCTTCGTGCTGCCTTACGTGGTCTATCCGGTCTTCGCGATGAAGATCCTCGCGCTGGCGCTCTTCGCCCTCGCCTATAACCTGGTGTTTGGCTATGTCGGGTTGCTTGCCTTCGGCCACGCCGCCTTTTTTGGCGCCTCAGCCTACGGCGCGGCCCATACCGCCGCGGTCTGGGGCTGGCCGCCGGAGCTGGCGATCCTTGCGGGCACCGGCCTTGCGGCGGCGATCGGGGCGTTGTTCGGCTGGCTCGCGATCCGCAGGCAAGGGCTCTACTTCGCGATGATCACGCTGGCGCTGGCGCAGATCGTGGTGTTCTACGCGGTCCAGGCCTCCTGGACCCATGGCGAGGATGGCATCCAGTCGGTGCCGCGCGGTAGGCTGTTCGGGGTGATCGACCTCGGCGACACGATGAACATGTATTACTTCGTTCTGGCGGTCTTCCTGATCGGATTCGGTTTCATCTACAGGCTGTTGCGCTCGCCCTTCGGACAGGTGCTGAAGGCGATCCGCGAGAATGAACAGAGGGCGATCTCGCTCGGCTATGCGACCGGCCGGTTCAAGCTGGTGGCATTTACCCTGTCGGCAATGCTGGCCGGGCTTGCGGGCGGCACCAAGGCCATCGTGTTCCAGATCGCGTCGCTGACGGATCTGCATTTCATGACCTCGGCCGACGCGCTGTTGATGACGCTGATCGGCGGGGTCGGAACGCTCCTGGGGCCAATCGTCGGTGCGGTGATCGTTGTCACCCTGCAACGCGAATTCGCGGGCTACGGCGCCTGGGTGATCGTCATTCAGGGTGCGGCCTTCGTGCTCTGCGTGCTGTTTCTGCGTAAGGGCGTGGTCGGCACGTTGGAAGACTGGCTGGCGCGGCGCGCCAACCGCAAACGGTCGTCGTCCTGATGCCCGGTGCCGCCGTCGTCATCGGAGCCGGGCCAGGGCTGGGGCTGGCGTTGATTCGCCGTTTCGCCGCCGAGGGGCTTGCGGTCGGGTTTATCGCCCGCCGCGCCGAGACGGTGGCGGAGTTCCAGCAACAGCTCGATGCCGAAGGACGGACCAGCTTCGGGCTGGTGGCCGATGCCGCCGACCCGGAGGCGCTGCGAACGGCGCTGGATTCATTCGAGGCGCGCCACGGCGCCCCGGAACTGGCGGTGTATAACGCCGCGATCATCGAGCCCTCGCGCCTCGTCACCCCGTCGGGCATCGCCGAAGCGCGTTACGCCGACGCCCCCGGCTGGCAAGCCCGTGGCGCGCCACTGGATGAAGCGGCGCTGGTTGCCGGCTTTCGCGCCAACGTGGTCGGCGCGCTGACGATGGCGCAGCAGGTGGCGCCCGGGATGATGGAGCGCGGCCGCGGCACGATCCTGCTTACCGGCGGCGTGCTTGCCTTCGGCCCGTGGATCGAATGGGCCGGCGTGTCGCTGGGCAAGGCGGCGCTGCGCAGCCTCGGGCATTCGCTGGCGCTGGAGCTCGCGCCGCAGGGCGTGCAGGTCACAACTGTGGCGATCCACGGCACGATGGCGCCGGGCACACCCTATGATCCCGCCATCGTGGCCAAGACCTATTGGGATTTGCACCTGCGGCCGGCATCGGACTGGGCGCCGGATTTCCACGTCAAGATCGACGCGGAGGACGGCAGCGACCCGGACCGCTAGATCACGCCGCGCGTGTCAGCCTTGGTTCTTGCGATACTTGTCCAACCCGCCCCCGCGCAGTGCTTCGACCAGATCGCGCTTGCGGATCTTGGCGGCCTCGACCGGCATTTCGTCGATCATCTCGATCCGGCGCGGCACCTTGTAGGCGGCCAGGTGCTCGCGGCAATAGTCCATGAGCGCCTCGGCGCTCACCGGGTCTTCGTCGAACGGCACCACCACCGCCACCGGAATTTCGCCCTTGGTTTCATCGGGCTCGGGCACAACCGCGCAGATCGACACGCCGCCGTGCTGGTAGAGCGTGCTTTCCACCTCCAGCGGATAGATGTTGTGGCCGCCGGTGATGATCACGTCTTTCTTGCGGTCGACGACAAACAGGAATCCGTCGGCATCGAGATAGCCCAGATCACCCGAGCGCCAGCCATCGGGGCCGAAGCTGCGGGCGGTGGCCTCGGGGTCGTCGGCATAGCCGCGCGCGACGCAATCGCCGCCGATCACCACCTCGCCCACCTCGCCCGTGGGCAGCGGCGCGCCCCGGTCATCGACGATCAGCACCCGCGACGAGCCGACCGGAAGCCCGGCAGCCCCCGGCTTGCGCGGCCCGATCATCGGCTCGATCACGTTCTGACCGCAGGTCTCGGTTGACCCGTAAACCTGCGCCACCTTCACGCCGGACAGCGCCTCGAAGCGCCGAATAACCGGCTGCGGAACCGGCGAGCCGCCGGTGGTGCAGACCCTCAGCGATGTCAGATCGTGGCGCTGGGGATCGAAGCCGCCGACGAGATAGACATACATCGTCGGGGTTCCACCGAAATAGGTGGCGGAATGGCGCGCGATATCGGCCAGCACGCGCTCGGTGTCCCAACGCTCGTGCAGCACCAGCGTGCCGCCGGTGTAGAGGCACAGGTTCAGCGTTACCGTCAGTCCGAAATTGGTAAACAGCGGCACCGCGCACAAATAGGTTTCCTGCCCGTAGCGGGCGCGATGCGACACCATCATGTCGCGCAGCGTCGAGCACTGGTTGAAGTGGGTCTGCTCGATGGCCTTCGGCGTGCCGGTGGTGCCGGAGGTAAAGAACAGCGATGCCGTATCGTGAGCGTCTTGCGCATGATCTGCGATCCGGTCCGGCGCGGCGGCCATTGCCGCATCAAGGTCGGTATCATCCGGCCCGGCCGCGCCACCGCTGGCAAAACAAGGCACCGGCACGGCAATCTCGTCGCGCACCTTGGTGAAATAGGCCTGGGTCTGGCGATCGGTAACGATGGCGCGCATCCGGCTGCCGCTCAGGATCGCGCTCAGTTCCGACTGGCGAAACATGGCGCTGATCGGGGCTGGCACCGCCCCGATCCGCTGACAGGCCCAGAACGCCACCGCCATTGTCGGCGTGCTCGGCAGATAGAGCGCCACCCGGTCGCCCGCCGCAATGCCCGCGTCGCGCAGCACATTGGCCATCCTGGCGGTTTGCCGGCCGAACTCGGCATAGCTGATCCGGTCGTCACCCCTGATCAGGAATGCCCGGTCGGGCAGCAGCGCCACGTTGCGCGCCAGCATCTGATTGAGCGTTTCCATCCACGTCCACCTTGCCTGTCGGAGCCCTCGTTTTCTTGCAGCCCGCCCGCTCCTGCACATCGTCCGGCAAGACTATTCGCCCGTCCGCGTCGTCCGGCCGGACGATGCGGCCCGGCGCGGGGGCGGTCAACACAGGGCATAGACGCAAGATCGGAGACAACGACAGATGGCACGGCTGGCAGGCAAGGTGGCGATCATCACCGGGGCGACCTCCGGCATCGGCGCAGAGGCGGCGCGGCTGTTTGCTGCCGAGGGGGCCATGGTCGCGGTGAGCGGGCGCAACACCGAGCGCGGCGCCGCGGTGGTTGAGGATATCCGGCGCGCCGGGGGCGAAGCCGCCTTTTTCGCCGCCGATTTCGACGCCCCGGAAACCGTAAGCGCGATGGTAGACGCGGCGGCGGCGCATTTCGGCGGCCTGCATGTGCTGTATAACAACGCCGGCGGCTCCAGCGCCGCCGATGGCCCGCTGACCGAGGCCCCCGAGGCGGAATTCTGGCGCTGCATCCGGGTGGATCTGTTCGGCACCTGGCTGACCTCGCGCCACGCGATCCCGCATATGCGCGCCGGTGGCGGCGGCTCGATCGTCAATTCGTCGTCCATCGTCGGGGCCATGGGCATTCCCAACCGCGACGCCTACACCGCTGCCAAGGGCGGCGTCATCGCACTGGGCCGGTCGATGGCGGTGGAGTTCGCCAAGGACAATATCCGCGTCAATACCCTGGTTGCGGGTGCCGTCGGCACCGATCGGGTGATGGCCTTCTATGACACCGAGCCGCATCTGAAGGCGCAGTGGGAGGCCTACCTTCTCGGCATCGCCACCCCCGCCGATGTGGCACAGGCGGCGTTGTTTCTGGCCTCGGACGAGTCACGGCGCACCACCGGGCACATCCTGCCGGTCGACAGCGGTATCCTGATTTCCTGACCCGGCGCTCAGGTTTCGGGCGCATAGGTCAGGCCGAGCCGGGCCTGCTTGAGCTTGAGCGTTTGTTCAAAGGCACGCGCGATCGTATCAACGTCCCAATCGCCGCGCAGCACCGGCGACGCGATCATCGGATGGGTGACGAAAGACAGGTCGCGCCCGGCGATCCGCACGATCTGTCCGGTCACGCCTGCCGCCGCATCCGAGAGCAGGTAGCTGACAAGCGGCGCGTTGGCTTCCGGCGCGGGTAGCGTGGCATAGGCAACATCGCGGGCGGCGGTCTGTTCGGCCATCTGGGCGGCGTTCCTGCGCGCCATCGCCGTTTCGGCGAGCGGCGAGACGGCATTGATGCGAATTGGCGTGTCGCGCAGTTCCATCGCCCAGCTATAGGTGAGCGACGCGATGGCGCCCTTGCTGGCGGCATAGCCGCCCAGGCCCACATCGCCCGCGTGCGAGCCGGATGCCACGTTCACCACCGACCCGGCGGCGCCAAATGCACGAAACGCGCTGACCGCCGCTTGTGTGCAGTGCACGGTGCCAAACAGGTTGACCTCGATCATCCGCCGCAGGTCGTCGAGGGCCATCGTGTCGATCTTGCCGGGGCGCAGGATACCGGCGTTGTTCACCAGCCCGGTGAAGGTGCCGAAGTTCTCGCGGCAACAGGTCACCAGAAGCCGACCGGTCTCGGGTTCGCTCACATCCCCAGCCATGACTACCGCCTTGCCACCCGCAGCCGTGATCTTGGCGGCGATGCGCTTTGCGGAGGCTTCGGCGATGTCATTGACCACAATGGCCGCGCCCAGTCCGGCGGCGTGGCGGGCATACGCCGCCCCCAGCCCGTCGCCCGCGCCGGTCACCACAACGGCCTTGCCTGACAGCGAAATCACGGCCCCGCCTCCTGCGCGCCTTCGCCCCCTCCGGGTAGGCCCACGCCCCTGGCCAGCAAATCGCGCGCGGCGTCGCTGCCGTCAAGCAAGCGGGTTTCGCGCGAGACGATGCGCCAGCCCTGCGCCGTGCGCGCCAGCGTCATGTGGTTGGCACTGACCCGCGCCGCGCGCCAGCCGTCTTTCTCGGCAACGAGCACCTGCGAATAGCACACCGCACTGGCCGCATCGCCATTCAGCGTGACCACGGGCAGGCTGAGAACATGGGCGCAGCCGCGCTCGACAAAGCCCCGATGGGTGGCGAGATCGACCAAGTGCCCGATCTCGACGGCGCCGTGCAGAACGGGCCCTCCGAAATCGTAACTGCCATCCGACGTCCAGAGTGCGGCCGTCGCGTCGGCATCGCGGGTGTCGACCGCCGGGCCGTAGGCCGCGATCAGCCGGTAGATCGCCAACTCGTCCTCGAGCTGTCGCTGGCGGACTTCCAGCGCGGCGATCCTGCTGGCAAGAGCCTCGTCGGGCATGGTGCGTGTTCCTTTGAGCGGGATCATCCGGCCGGATCACCGGCGGCGGCGAAGGCGCTCCAGCCGCCATCGACAGGCAGCACCGCGCCGTTGACGTAGCTGGCCCAGTCCGAGGCGAGAAACGCCAGCGCCAGCGCCATTTCCTCCGGCGTCGCGAACCGGCCGAGCGGGGTGCGGGCCTCGATCCGGGCCGGGTCGAAGGCCTTGCGCTCGATCAGCTCGGCCACCATCGGCGTGCGGGTATAGCCCGGCGCTATGGCGTTGGTGCGCAGCCCGCGCGGGCCCCATTCGCACGCCATCGAGGCGGTCAGGTGATCCACCGCCGCCTTCGCCGCGCCATAGGCCGCACGGCCCGGAAAAGACCCCCGCGCGCAGATCGACGAGATCAGCACGATCGCACCCGCGCCGCGCGGCAGCATCCGCCGTGCAGCGGCCTGGCCGATCAGGAAGGCCCCGTGCAGGTCGACATCGATGACGTGCCGCCAGGTGTTGGCGTCAAGATCTTCGGCAGGCATGAACGTCTGCGCGATTCCGGCGGCGTTTACCAGAATGTCGAGCCCGCCCATCGCCGCCTCGGCGGCTTCGGTCATCGCCGCGCAATCGGCCGGGTCGGTGATATCGCCGGACACCGCCGAAACCGCGGCGGTTTTCGCAACCGCCGCGTTGGCCGCCGCGCCGTCGATATCGGCAAGCACGACCTGCGCGCCAAGCCCGGCAAAGACCTGCGCCGCGGCAAATCCGATGCCGCTCGCGCCGCCGGTGATCAACGCGCGCTTGCCGTCGAGCCTGAGGCCGGCACCGTCGGTCATCGGGTGCTCTCCGGATCGCGCAAGCGGTCCTTCATCACCTTGCCCTGCGGACTCGTCGGCAGCGCGGTGCGAAACTCGATGCTGCGGGGCACCTTGAAATTGGCGATGTTGCCGCGCGCCCAGTCGATCAGGTCCTGTTCGGTCGCGGAGGTTCCCGGCCGCAATACGACGAAGGCCTTGCCGACTTCGCCAAGGCGCTCATCCGGAACGCCGATCACCGCGATCTGGCCCACGGCCGGGTGGCGGCTCAGGTAGCGCTCGATTTCGGCCGGGTAGCAGTTGAACCCGCCGCAGATGAACATGTCCTTGATCCGGTCCTCGATCCGCAGATTGCCGTTCTCGTCGAAATGGCCGATATCGCCGGTATGCAGCCAGCCGTTCTTGTCGATGGTCCTGGCGGTCGCCTCGGGATCGTTGAAGTATCCCCGCATCACGATATGGCCGCGAATGACAACCTCGCCGGGCGCGCCCGGCTCCAGAAAATTGCCCTCCGGGTCCATGATCCGCACCTCGACGCCCGGCGCCGGTTTGCCGGAGGTGTTGGCGATAACCTCATCGGGATCGCCGGAGTCGCACATGGTGCCAAAGCCGCCGCATTCCGTCAGGCCATAGCCGTTGACGACGCCCTGAAAACCCAGGTCTTCCCGCATCCGGCGGATCAGCTCTGACGGCACGACCGAGCCGCCGGTGACGCCAAGGCGCAGTGACGACGTATCGAACCGATCCAGGTCGGGATGCTGGAGCATCGACTGAAACAGCGCCGGTGGCCCCGGAATCACCGAGATCTTCTCGGTCTCCACCCGGCGCAGCACAACCTCGGCGTCAAAGGCCTGATGCGGGATCAGCACCGCCCCGCGCATCAGCGACACGATCGCCCCGGCGCGGTAGCCGAAGGCATGGAAAAACGGCGAGATGACCAGCACCCGGTCGCGGTGGCGCAGCCCCACCTGCGTGGCCCAGGCATCGACCACCGACAGGCATTGGCGGTGGGCATAGCACACGCCCTTGGGGTGGCCAGTGGTGCCGGAAGTAAACAGGATATCGCACAGATCGTCGGGGCCGACCTCGGCTTCACGGGCGTCCTGCGCTGCTTCGCTGACGCTGTCGCCTTCGGCAAGAAAGGCGTCCCAGTCGGTATCGGGGGCTTTGGCGCCGTCGAAGACCACCACCCGCGCGATCTTGCTCCGGGTTTCGTCGGTGAGTTCGTCCGGGTAGTATTGGCCAAGGAATTCGCCGGTGGAAAAGATCAGCCGTGCGCCGCTTCGGCTCACCAGATCGGCCACCTCGTGGGCGCGAAACCGGGTGCTGACCGGAACCATCACGCCCCCGGCCGAGACCACGCCAAAGGCGGCCGCCAGCCATTTCCAGCTGTTCGGCGCCCAGATCATCACCCGGTCGCCCTTCTCGATACCCTGGGCGATCAATGCCCGTGCCACCCGGCGGCGCGCGGCGTCAAACTCGATATAGGTCAGGGTGGTCCCGCCATCTTCGATCGCCACGAGATCGCCGTAGACCTCGGCGGTTCGTGCGCTGAGCGCGGGGAGCGTGGTGAAATCCCAGGTGGTCTTGTCAACTTGCATCATCTGCCTGTCATGTCTTGCCAGAACCCGCGCGCGGGCCATGCGCCAGTCATAGTCGAGCACCGCGCCTTTCGTATCGTCCGAAGGGACGACGCCGGCGCTCAGGCGCTCAGCACGAAGCCCTTGTAATCCGCCTCACGCACACGGTCGCAATAGGCCACGTAGTTTCCCAGGCCGCCGATATAGGGCATGAAGACCCGCGCCTTGCCGGCGATATTCGCGCCGAGATACCACGAATTGCCCTTCGTGAAGAGCGTGCGGTCGGCAAGATCGCGCACATGGTCGGTCCAGCGACGGGCCGCGCCGCGGCGGGCTTCGATCATCCGAAATCCACGGGCCTCGCTGTGGCGGATCATCTCGAACACCCATGCCACCTGATGCTCGGCCCCCAACACCATGTTGGCCAGCACACCGGGGCAGCCGGGCCCGGAGATGTTGAACAGGTTGGGATAGCCCGGCATCGACAGGCCAAGATAGGTGAGCGGCCCATCGGCCCAATCCTCGGCGAGCCGGTCGCCACGCGGCCCGGCGATATCCATCCGCAGCACCGATCCGGTGAGCGCGTCGAAGCCGGTGGCCAGAATCAGGATGTCGGCCTCATGCAGCCCGTCGGCGGTGCGGATCCCCTCCGGCTCGATCGCGGTAATCGGGGTGCGGCGCAGGTTCACCAGCGACACGTTCTCGCGGTTGAAGGTTTCGTAGTAGCCGCTGTCGGTGCAGATCCGTTTGGTGCCGATCGGTTGGTCCTCGGGCAGAAGGTCGCGCGCGACCTCCGGATCGGTCACCCGCGCGCGGATCTGTTCATCGGCGAAACGGCGCGCGGCATCGTTGATCTCGGGGTCTGCGGTCTGGTTCTGAAACACCTTGGCAAAGAGCACACCGCCGCGTTTCCATCCCTCTTCGAAGAGCGCGCGGCGTTGGTCTTCAGGCACCTCGGAGAAGGGCACCGGGTGCGCCTCATGCGGCGAGCCGCCGCCGCTGGCCATGGATTTGCGACGCCGCTCGGGATAGCCCGCGACCAGCGCCTGCCATTCATCATCCGACAAGGGCCGGTTCAGCGCCGGGACGCTGTAGTTGGCCGACCGCTGAAACACCGTCAGATGCGCCGCTGTCTCGGCGATGATCGGAACGGATTGCACCGCCGACGCGCCGGTGCCGATCACCGCCACACGTTTTCCGGCAACATCGACGCCCGCCTCGGGCCAGGTCGCTGTGAAGACCGTCTCGCCCGCGAAGCTGTCGATGCCGGGAATATCCGGGCGCACCGGGGCCGACAGGCTGCCCACCGCCGAGATCAGCCAGCGCGCCCGCAACCTGGTGCCGCCGTCGGTGGTGAGCTGCCATTGCGCGGCGTCCTCGTCGAACCGGGCCGCCACGGCGCGTTCGCAAAAGCGAATGTGGCGGCGCAGGCGAAAGCGGTCAGCGACATGGCGGGCATAGGCCAGAATTTCGGGCTGGGTGGCATAGCGCTCGCTCCAGCGCCAGTCGCGCTGAAGTTCGGGATCGAAAGAATAGGAGTAGTCGATGCTTTCGACATCGCAACGCGCACCGGGATAGCGGTTCCAATACCAGACACCGCCGACATCCGGCGCCGCCTCGATGCAGACCGGATCAAGCCAGAGGCTGCGGGCCTTGTAGATCGCATAGAGCCCCGCGAACCCGGCCCCGATGATCGCTACGTCACAGTCGATGAAGTCTGTCTCAGCCATTTTTCGCGCCCCCTGCCCCGATCAGGAATCCGGCGATATCGGCCCAAAGCAGGGCGCGGGCATCCTCGGCCGGCGAAAACGCCATCATCGTTACAAAGCCGTGAAACATCTCGGGATAGAGGCGCAACCGCAGCGGCACACCGGCCCGGCGCAAGGCGTCGGCATAAGCAGCGCCTTCGCTCGCGGCCGGATCACGGCCCGGCAACACCATGATCGTGGGCGGCAGACCGCCGAGCGACGTAGCACGGATCGGCGCGGCTCCGGCTGGCGGGTCCGTAAGATCGCCGCTGCCGAGATACTGACGCCAATACCAGATCATCGCGTCGCGGGTGTTGTAGTGGCCACTGCCGAACCGCCGGTAACTGTCGGTCTCGAAATTCGGCTCGATCATCGGATAAAGCAGGATCTGCCCGGCCACGGGCAAATCCGCCCGATCACGGGCCACGAGGCAGAGCGCGGCGGCAAGATTGCCGCCGGCACTGTCGCCGGCGACCAGGAGTCGGCGCTGATCGAGGTTCAGGCGCGGCGCGGCGGCGACCAGCCACTCAAGCGCGCGAACGGCATCGTCGAGCGCGGCGGGATAAGGGTGTTCGGGCGCCAGTCGGTAGTCAACCGACACCACCAGCGCCCCGGTTTCCCGGCTCAGGCGGCGGCAGAAGCCATCATGGGTCTCGACCGAGCAGAACACGAAACCGCCGCCGTGGAAAAACAACACCGCCGGACGGTTCGCCGCGGCGCCATGGGGATGATAGAGGCGCAGGCGAAGACCGCCCTCAAGGGTCAGGTCTTCGGTGCTGGCGACATCGTCGATATTGCCCGGTGGCACGGCGCGCTCCTGAATCTGCGCGCGCAGTGCTTGCGGCTCAAGGCCGTCGACCTTTGGAAACGATCCATCAAGGGTGGCGAGCATCTCGTCGATCTCTTCCAGCGGGTCGGCGAAAGGATAGGGCGTCGGCATGATCACTCCTTCCGAGGCGGGGCTGTGCAGGCGTGCCTGATGGTGCGGCGCAGGGCTCACTCAGTCCGGCGCGTCGGCGTGTCGGTCCAGAATATCCCGATACAACGGGCGCTCGTCGCCGCCATGAACCTCGAGCGCCGCGCCGGAGACAAACCCGGCCGCCGACGACGCCATGAAAAGCGCGGCATTGGCAATATCCTGCCCGGTGCCAAGACGTTGCATCGCTACCGATTTGGCGATCTCGGCCTGTGCCGCGCCTGCGCCATAGGTGTCTTCGGCATGTTCGGTGGCGATCATCCCGACTACCAGTGCGTTGACCCGCACCGAAGGGCCCCATTCCTGGGCAAGGCTCCTGGTCAGGCCGAGCAGGCCCGCCTTGGCGGCTCCGTAGGCTGCCGTGCCCGGCGAAGGCCGGACCGCCGAAACGCTGGCGATGTTGAGGATCGAGCCGCCATCGGTCTGCGAGATCCAACGGTGCGCCGCTTGCGACATATGGATCGGACCGGTGAGATTAAGCGCGACAATCGCCTCGGTGAAGCGCGGCGACACGGTTGCCGCGGCTGCATCGGGTGATCCCCCGGCATTGTTGATCAGAATATCGACCCGTCCGAAGGCCGCGCCAACGGCATCGACGAACTCCCCACAGGCCGCAGCATCGCGCACGTCGCACGCAAAGAACCGCGCCTTGCGGCCGCCGGCCTCGGGCAGCGCTTCGGGCGCGCTGCGGCCGCATACCGCCACCTCGGCCCCGGCGGCGAGGAACGACGTGGCAATGGCCGCGCCGATGCCGCGGGTGCCGCCGGTCACGATCACCACTTTGCCGCTGAAATCCCAGCTCACATCTGTTGTTGTCATCCGCTCATGCCTCTCAGCTGTATCGCCCCTGCGGGATCGCCCCTGCCCCGGTATGGGTTCGCCGATATCTAGATCATCCAGTTGCCGCCGTTCACCAGCAATGTCTGGCCGGTGACATAGGCACATTGATCGCCCGAGAAAAACGCCACGGCATTGGCGATCTCGTCCGGCTCGCCCATGCGCTGCGCCGGGATACCGGCCTTGATCCGCTGAAGCAGATCGGCGGGGATGCGCTCCATCGCGCGGGTGGCGGTCGCGCCGGGGCCGACCGCGTTCACGGTGATGCCATCGGCGGCCAGTTCGCGCGCGATCGACCGGGTGAAGCCGATCACCCCCGCCTTCGCGGCGGAATATTCCCACGTTTTCAGCGAGCCACACACCGCCGATTCCGATGTCATGTTGACGATCCGGCCATAGCCGCGCGCCTTCATCGCGCCAACAACCTGCCGCGCGCAGAGGATGCAGGACTTCAGGTTGATATCGAGGATCTTGTCGAGCACCGCCATGTCGGCATTGACGAAATCCGACATCTGCTCGCGCGCACTCTGGCCGACATTGTTGACCAGAATGTCAACCGCGCCGAGTGTATTGGAGATCTCGCCAAAGGCGGCTTCCACCGCCGCGCGGTCGGTGCAGTCGACACCGATGGCGATGGCCCGTGCGCCCGTCGCCTCGATCCCGGCCGCAATGCTGGCGGCTGCCTCTGCGTCGAGGTCGAGCACCGCCACCGCCGCGCCGTCCGCGGCAAGGCGCCGGGCGCAGGCGGCGCCGATGCCGTTTCCCGCACCGGTCACTGCCGCGACCCGTCCGTCGATGCCATTCATTCGATTCTCCTTTGCCAAATCGGGCGCTAATCCTCACCCTATCATCGTGCCCAACCGGGCCGGTTCGTCTTTTCGGACGATGCTGCACGGAATTCTATCGCACATCCTTGCCCATGGATGTTCATCGGAGGAGACAACATGACAACCAGGAAAACTCACCGCGCGGCCGGGGCCATGGCGCTCAGCGTGGTCGCGATAGCGGCTTCGACCGTCGGCGCACTCGCTCAGGACACGTTCCGGATCGGCGGCATCAACTCCTATAGCGGCGCTGGCGCGAGCCTTGGCACCTCGTTCCAGATCGGCTGGCAGATGGCGCTCGATGCCGCCAACGCCGAGGGCGGCATTCTTGGCCGTCAGGCAGAAATCGTTACCGCCGACACCCAGTCGGACCCGACCCACGGCGTGAGCGAGATCCGCCGCCTGATCGACGGCGAAAAGGTTGACGCCATTCTTGGGGCGGTGGTGAGCCAGGAAACCATTCCGATGGTGCCGCTGACCACCGAAGCCGGGCTGTTGCAGATCAGCGCCTCGGCCTCGACCACCCTGACGCCGGATTACGGCCCCTACCACTTCTCGACCTCGCCCACCGGGCTTGACCAGATGAAGGCCAATGTCGACTTCGCCGTCGACAAACTCGGGCTGAGCAAGCTGGCCCTGATCTCGGATAACGGCGGCATGTCGAAAGCGGCGGTGGTCGAGATCATCGCCTATATGGAAGAGCGCGGCGTGGCGCCCGTGGTCGTGCAGGAATTCCCCTACAAGGCCGAGGACATGACCCCGCAGCTGTTCTCGATGCGCAACGCCGATGCCGAGGCGGTGCTGATCATCAACTCGATCGGCGACGATTCTCGCAAGTTCTTGGAAAACCGGCTGGATATCGGCTGGATGGTTCCGGTTCTCGGCAACATGACGATGACCAACTATGCGCAGGGCAACGCCGCCATCCTGGGCGCCGAAGCCTTTGAGGAGGTCTATTCGACCCAATATGTCGGTATGACCTATTGCCCCGGCGACGAGCTCTGGTCTTCGCCTTTCTCGGACATGGCCAAGCTGGCACAGGAAACCGTGCCTGACCTCGAGCGCATGGGCGGCGCCTCGGCGCTGGTCTCGCCCTACACGATGGCCGAAATCATGGTGAAGGCGATCAACGGCGCGGGTGAAGCCGGGGGCGCCGCCGTTGCGGCCTGGCTTGAGGCGCAGGACTCGATCGACACGATCGCCGGCCCCTTCGCCGCCACGCCGGATCAGCACTTCTTCCCGACCAGCGACTCGATTCGCACGGTAATGACCCCGCATGAACGCCGCGAAGACGGCATGGTGATGCGCGCGACCTGCGATATGTGACCAGATCGGGGCGGGCCGGAGTTCGGCCCGCCCCGCTCGAGAAAAATGGCCGCGGGCAGGAATGCCGGCGGCCATTCTTGTTGGATTCCTTGCCGACCGCGCGCGCCGCGCGCCCGCGACGCTTCAGAGAATTACCGCGCTGTTGAGCACCAGCCGAACCAGCTCGGTCTGGCGTCGGATGCCCGACTTCGAAAAGATCGAGCGCAGATGCGCGCGGGCGGTATTGCGGCTGATATCAAGCGCAAGCGCGGTATCTTCGAGCGAGAGCCCGTCGGTCAGGCGGCGGGCCACGGCGGCCTCTGCCGGGGTGAGATCGAAGATCTGGCGCATCATCTCGGCCTCGAGATCGGGCGCCATATCGGCATCGCGAATATAGATCGCAACCGCGGGCCAACCAACGCCACGCGGGGTGTCGTTGCCGTCGATACGCCGCACGATCAGGCCCATCTTGCGCGCCGTGGAGGTTTTCGAGAGCGACAAGCCGCTGCCGGAAACGCCCTTGGCCTCACCCGACAGCACATCGCGGATCGCCGATTGCAGCTTCTTGTCTTCTGCCGACAGCGTGGCACAAAGCTTGCCCCCGGTCAGTTGCACGCCGTCGCGCGCAGACAGGATCGTGTCGGCACGATCGGACACGCGCAGAATCCGCCCGCTCTGATCGAGGATCAGAACCCCGACCTGCAACCGGTCGAGCACATCGGAATACAGCGCGCGCTCGATCTCTGCGTTGCCGATCCGCGAGGCCGCTTCCATGGACTTGCCAAGCTGCGACATCAGGATCTCCGCCAGCGCGGATTCCTCGGCGTCGAACGGCGCGGCGCCACACTTGCGATACAGCCGCATGGCATAGCGGCAATTGACGTCAGGCTCGATGAAGCTGGCCTCGACACTGTTGAACCCCTGCGGGTCCTGCACCGCGCCCGAGGCGTTCAGCAATGCGGCTGGCGCAAAGGCATCGCCTTGCTCCGGCGCGGAGGCGACGTAGTAGCGGGCGGGAACGCTGCGTTTTCGGCATTCGACCGACAGAAGTGCCGCATCGGCGCCGAAGCTGTTTCGGATCAAGGTCAGGGTTTGCTCGACCTCGCCCCGCGCCATCCGGTCCGCGACATCGTTGAACAAGCGTCCGAACTCGACAATCGATCTTGCGTGAAACGTCATTGCACCCTCCCCATGGTTCTTTTCTGGCTGTCGCGGGCCGCCGGTCTGGCTCCGATACCGAGGCTCGGCCGAACCTGGCACCCGCTCCTCCGGACTGCCGGTGATTCACCGTATCGACATTGTGTTCTAAATTCTACACTCCGTCAAATATTCTATGCATCGTCTGAAATTTTACACAGATTAAATTCCCCCCTTGCCAACCGGGTGACGCCAAAGAAAATGGCCCACGGCGCATAGACGCCGCGGGCCTGGACTGCCAGTTCGTGAGTCGATGGTCAGTCGGCAGAAAGGGCCGCCAGGCGGGCATCAAGCTCGGATGCGGGGCAGCCGAACTTCACCCGGCCCCGCTCGATGATCATCGCGTCATCGGCGTAGGGCGCGGTAACCGAAAGGTGCTGCTCGACGATGACAACCGCGGTGCCGGTCTCGGCCCAGCGCCGGAGAAACGACAGGATCTGTGGCATCAACGATTGGGCCAGCCCCATCGACGGCTCGTCGCACAGCAGCACCTTGGGCTGGGCTACGAAGGCCTGCCCGAGCGCCAGCATCTGCTGCTGCCCCCCCGACAGGTCGCGGGCATAGGCGCGGTGCTTTTCCTTGAGGATCGGAAACACGGCATAGATCTCTTCCACCGCCTGATCGAACCCGGCCCTGTCACGCGGCCGGGCGGCGGCGCCCATCCGCAGATTGTCAAACACGCTGAGTTCCGGAAACACCCGGTGCCCGTCGAGCACCAGCCGCAGCCCTTGCTTGGCGATCTGCTCCGGGGCCAGCCCGTTGATCCGCTCGCCATCGACAAAGACCTCGCCGGATGTCGGCTTGTTGAACCCGGCAATGGCGCGCATCAGGGTGGACTTGCCCGCCCCGTTCTCGCCGCCGATCAACAGGATCTTGCCGGCCTCGGCCTTGAGCGACACGTCTTCCAGCACCGGCACGATGCCATAGCCGGCAAAGATGTTGTTTACCTCAAGCACGGGCTTCTCCCAGGAACATGTGTTGCACGGCAGGGTCCTTCGCCACCACGTCGGGCGCGCCGCTTGCGACGATCGCGCCCTGTTCCATCACGGTGATGACATCGGCAATGCCCCAGACCAGATCGAGATCGTGTTCGACCAGGATCACGGTCTTGCCCATCCGCCGCGACAGGAAGTGGACGAGGCGCGAAAAGTTCTCGCGTTCGCCCGAAGACAGGCCGGCAGCCGGTTCGTCAAACAGGATAATGTCGGATTCCTTCAAGACGGTTCGCATCACCTCGACGAGACGGCGCTGACCATGCGAGAGCAATTCGGCGCTGTCGTCGGCAAACTGGCCTTCGAGCGCGGCGGCCAGATCGTCGATTTCGTCGCTGACCGCTTCGCGGCGCGCATCGAGGCCGATGCGCAGGTTGTCCCACAGCGAGAGCTGCGGATAGATCCGCGGGGTCTGGAAGGTCCGGCCAACGCCAAGGTTGGCGATCCGGTCAGCGGAGAAACGGGTGACGTTGTGGCCGTTGATCCGCACCTCGCCCGCATCCAGCCGCGACATGCCCGAGAGCACGTTGAGCAGGCTGGTCTTGCCCGAACCATTGGCCCCGATCAGGCCGTGAATCTCGCCGCGATGCACCTTGATGTCCACCGAGTCGACGGCCACGACGGCGCCGAAGGACTTGGTGCCACCCCGAACCTCGACGGCGATATCGCTGCCGGGCTCGGTAGCATCCGCGCCCTTCATCGCATCAAGAAAGCCATCGACACGGAAGGCCTGTTCACCCCGACCGGAAATCCCGCGCTGGAACCGGCGGCGCTCGAACGTGCCCACGATCCCGTCAGGAAACAGCATCACGGTGAACAACGTCAGGAAGCCGTAGATCAGCAGCCGATAATCGACGAATTGCGCCAGGGCGATATTGGGCAGGATGTAGACGATCCAGATCCCGACGACCGGGCCAAGGATCTGTCCACGCCCACCGACGACGACGGCAAAGAAGAAAATGAAAGACAGCTCGACGTTGAAGCCCTGCGGGCTCACGAACGACACCGCCGGCAAGTAGAGAATGCCGCAGATGCCGGTGCCAATCGCTGCGATCAGGAAGGCGATGAAACGCATGTAGCCCGGCTTGATCCCCAACGCGCGCGCGCCTTCGGGGCTGATCGCCGCCACCCGCATCCGACGGCCGAGCTGGGTGCGCCGGATGCCATAGTGCAGCCAGAGAGCGATCATCGGCACCACCGCCACGAGGATCGTCAGCACCGAAATGCCGGTGAACACCTCCTGGGTGAGCGCAGGCACGCTGACGCCGATACCGTTGATGCCATTGGTCCACTTGTCCATAGACATCAGCAATTGCGGAAACACGATCGCTGCCGAAAGCGTGACGAAACCAAGATGGAAATACTGCACCCGCAACGCCGGAAGGGCAAAGAGCAGACCGCCCAGCGCGGCCGCGAACAGTCCGACAGCGGCGGCAGCAAGGAATGTATATTCGTGCAGCCCGAAGAAAATCGCCGTCACATAGGCGCCGAGACCCAGCAACACGCCCTGGCCGAAGGATTTCTGGCCTGCATCAACGAACAGGAAGTTCTGGAAGATCGCGACGGCGATATAGAGGTTCACCAGTTGGAAAGTATGGCTCCAGTAGGCATTGCCGAGCAGCGACGGGCCAAAGCCGGTGAGCGCGATCAGGACCATGCCGATCCAGACCTGGGGAAGATCTGAGTTGAAGCGCGGCTTGCGAGCGGGCTCGGCTTGGCTCATGGGCAGTGTCTTTTCCGCGCTCATGATCACACCTGCCGCGCCGAAGCGCGCCCCAGAAGCCCTTGCGGACGGAACATCAGAATGGTGACCAGCAGCAGCAGCGAGGCGAGGTCCTGGTAAGAGCCGCCAATCTTGTAAGCCACCAGCATTCCGACCACGCCAACCAGCGGCCCCCCGATCATGGTGCCGAGGTTCGAGCCGATCCCGCCGACGACGACGGCCACGAAGCCGTTGAGCACGTAACGCAGGCCCGCATCGGCGCTGACCGAAATCACCGGCGCGACCAGAAAGCCCGCGGTTCCCACCATCAGACCGCTGATCGCAAAAGCCACGATCTGCAATCTGCGCACCGGCAGGCCCGCGGCCCTGGCGGCGTCCATATCCTGTCTGAGCGCGCTGATCGCGAGACCGAGGAAGGTGTGTTTGAGGAAGATCCGCAGCGCGAAGAACCAAAACAGCATGACGCCGATCGACAGCGCATACGCGCCCGGCGTGCGCACCCCGAGGATGCGGAAGGACGGCACCATGTTCGGCACGGAAAAGGCGAAGGGACCTTGCGTCAGCAGCATCGCGGCGCCGAGAATCACCGAGACCGACACGGTCGATATGATCCAACTGTCCTGTTCGACCCCGGTTCGCAGTGGCAAGAGCGTGATCCAGCCCTGAAACGCGACCAGCAGGGCAATCGCGATCCCGGCAATGGGAAGCATGATCATCCATTGACCAAGGCCGACGCCGTTGGCGAAGAAATAAGCGATGAACCCACCCAGGACGAGCATGTTGCCCTGGGCAAAGTTCAAAATTCCGGTGGCTCCGTGCACGATGTTGAAGCTCATCGCGATGATCGCGAAGATCGACCCGATCGCGATACCTCGCACGACAATAATCAAGACTTCGCTGAGCACCGATTTCCTCCTCATGTGACCACGTCGGGCCCTAATGCGCGGCACGCGCGCATGTCGCCTATCATGGATAGTTGCGGCGTCGGCCCGGGTTTCTCATCCTCCGAACGGACTACCAGAGTCGCAACCGGGGTGCATCGGTCGCGGTTCGGGAGGCCGGACATGCTTCAGACCGCCGCCAGAACCCTCCGCGCCGCCTCGGCGCTAAGGCGTGCCGCGGTGCCGACATCGAGCGCCGCCAGGTCGGGCGAGATCACTTCGACACTCACCGGGCAGGTCGCGCCGGTGCGCGCCATCGCGCGCAGAAAGCCCGTCAGGTCAAACGCGCCGGCACCGCAGAGGCGGCGGTCCAGCGTATCTTGCGGCAGCGCGGCACGTGGTTTGGCGGGGGCGTCATTGATCTGGATGCCCAGGATCAACTCGCCGGGCAGCCCCGCCAAAGATCCGAGCGCGATGCCGCCGCGAAAGACGTGCCAGGTGTCGATCACAAGACCGGCATTGGCGATACCGTCGATATAGGCCAGAGCGCTTGGCAGATCATGCGCCGCGCTCCACGGCACGATCTCGAGCGCGACTGGCAGGCCGTGAGGCGCGGCGCGGGCACAGAGCCCGGCGAAGCGGGCATGGGCAAAGGCCGGGTCGGTGGCAAGCCCTGCCCCGACATTCAGATAGAGCGCGCCCAGAGCATCGGCGGCGCGCCATGCTGTCTCTTCCAGCACATGGGACTGCGCGGCGGGCGCGCCCTCGGCATCCCAGCCGGTGAGGAACTCCAGACCCACATGGCTGATCCCGTTATCGGCGAGCACGCGGCGCAGGTCCGCATCGGACCGCCCGGCCGCGCGCTGTTCGGCATAGTCGCGGATATGCAGGCACATTCCGGTATAGCCAGCCGCCGCACAGGCTTCGACACGGGCCTCAAAGCCATGTCTCGCAGCCACGGCGCTACCGGGCATGACACCGCTGATCGTGTGGGACGAACAGATCAGACCGGGGCCCATGGCGTTGTCTCCACCCGTTTGCCAGCATGGGGCATCGCGCTACCGGCTGCCCCAGACCGGCTTTGCGGCGGGACGCGCCTTGAGCAAGTCGCCGATGGACGCGCCGATCTCGCTGGCCTCCCAGCGCGCGCCCTTGTCGACTTCGGGCCCATCGCCCCAGCCGAGACAGATCCGGATCATCCCGCCCAGAAGCTCGAATACCTGCCCCGTCACCTCGGCAGATCCGGCGCTGCACAGATAGGCCACCAGCGGCGCGGTGTTGTCGGGTGACCAGACATCAAACACCCCCTCCTCGGCCTTCATCTTGTCGGCAAAGGCGGTTTCGGTCATCCGGGTGCGGGCATTCGGGGCAAGCGCGTTGGCGGTGATGCCATAGCGCGCCAGTTCCTGCGCCTGCACCAGCGTCAGCGTGGCGATCCCGCCCTTGGCGGTGGAATAGGCGCTCTGGCCGATCGAGCCATGGAGACCGGCGCCGGAGGTGGTGTTGATGATCCGCGCATCGACCGGATTGCCCGCCTTGGACTGGCCGCGCCAGTAATCGACGGCGTGGCGGCTGACGCAGAAATGACCGCGCAGGTGGATGTTCATCACCGCGTCCCATTCCTCGGGGGTGCAGGACACGAACATCCGGTCGCGCACGAAACCGGCGTTGTTGACCACCGCGTGCAGGTCGCCGAACGCATCCAGCGCCGCGGCTACGATCCGCCCGCCAGCGTCCCAGTCGGTCACGTCATCGAAATTTGCCACCGCCTCGCCACCGGCCGCGCGAATTTCTGCGACCACCTGCTCGGCCGGGCGTTCGCCGGTTTCATCGCCATGGGTGCCGACGCCGAGATCGTTCACCACCACTTTCGCGCCTTCCGCCGCCAGCCCCAGCGCGTAGGCGCGGCCAAGACCACGCCCGGCGCCGGTTACGATCACCACCCTGCCGTCACAAATCCCCATCTGTCTTCACCTCATGTCTTGAGCCGCACGGCACGGGCATCGCCGGTATTGCGCGGTCGGTTGGGTTCGGCCTCGCTCAGAGGCGTGCATTCTGTCAGCGCGGCCAGCGAGCGATCCGCCAACCGCTGATATTCGCCGTTGCCATCGTTGCGCCAGATGATCGCCTCGGGGTCCAGCGCGCGGATGATCCGCGCCGGGTTGCCGGCCACAAGAGAGCGGGCCGGCACCGACATGTCGTTCTTGACCATCGCCATCGCCGCGATCAGGGATTCCGCGCCGATATCGGCGCCGTCGAGCACAACGGCATTGATCCCGACCAAGACGTTCTCGCCCAGCGCGCATCCATGCAGCACCGCACCATGCCCCACCGTCGCGCCGCGCCCGACGACACAATCCGACCCGGAGCCGGAATGCAGCGTGCCGTTATCCTGAACGCTGGCATCGCCGGCGACGAAAATCCGGCCGAAATCGCCGCGCAGGCTGGCCCCCGGCCCGATATAGCAGCGCGGGCCGATGATCACGTCACCGATCAGCACCGCCGTCGGATGCAGATAGCTGGTCGGATCGACCACCGGCACGAGGCCCTCGAAAGCATAGACCGGCATGTCAGAGCCGCTCGATTATGGTGACGTTTGCCTGCCCGCCGCCTTCGCACATGGTCTGGAGCGCATAGCGCCCGCCGGTGCGTTCCAGCTCGTGCAGCATCGTGGTCATGATCCGCGCGCCGGTCGCCCCCAACGGATGGCCCAGCGCGATCGCGCCGCCGTTCACGTTGACCTTTTGATGCGGCACATCCAGCTCCTTCATCCACGCCATGACAACGGACGCAAAAGCCTCGTTGCATTCGAACAGGTCGATGTCGTCCACCGTCAGCCCGACCTTGTCGAGCGCGTGGCGAGTGGCGGCGATCGGGGCGGTCAGCATCCAGACCGGATCATCGGCACGCACCGACATGTGATGGATACGCGCGCGCGGCGTCAGTCCGTGGGCCTTCACCGCCGCCTCCGATGCGATCAGGAGCGCCGCAGACGCATCGGAATTCTGGCTCGCCACGCCGGCGTGAATCGTGCCGCCTTCGCGCAGCGGCTGAAGATTCGCCATTTTCTCGAGCGAGGTATCGGCGCGCGGGGTTTCGTCGGCCGTCACCCCGAGCAGCGGCGCGATCTCACGGTCAAACCGGCCTTCGGTGGCGGCGGCGATGGCGCGCTGGTGGCTTGCAAGCGCAAACCGCTCCATGTCCTCGCGCGAAATCTCCCACTTGTCGGCGATCATCTGCGCCGAGCGGAACTGGTTCACTTCTTCCTTGCCATAGCGGGCCTGCCAGCCCGGCGAGGTCGAGAACGGATCGGGGAAGCCGTAATGCTGTCCAACGATCATCGCCGCCGAGATCGGGATCAGGTTGAGGTTCTGCACCCCGGCGGCGACCACAAGATCCTGCTGCCCGCTCATCACCCCCATGGCGGCGAAATGCACCGCCTGCTGCGACGACCCACATTGCCGATCGACGGTGACGCCCGGCACATGGTCGGGCAGGCCCGCCACCAGCCAGGCGGTGCGGGCGATGTCGCCCGCTTGCGGCCCGATGGTTTCGACGCAGCCCATCACCACATCGTCCACCGCCGCCGGATCGACGCCGCTGCGCTCGACAAGAGCCTTGATCGAATGGGCGCCAAGATCGGCGGAATGGAGCGTGGACAGCCCCCCCTTCTTGCGCCCGACAGGGCTGCGGACGGCATCGACGATATAGGCTTCGGGCATGTCAGGCCTCTCTTGCAAAGGTGACGTCGGGGCCGAGCGGCGCGGTCAGCACGCGCGCGGCGACACGGTTGCGGTGCAGGGCGCAATCGCCCCACCACGCAGTAAGCGCAATCGCGCGTTTGAGGAAGAAATGCACATCGACCTCCCATGAATAGCCCATCGCGCCGTGCACCTGAATGGCGGTGCGCGCCGCCAGGTCGGCGGCCTCTGTCGCCGCCAGCTTGGCGTGCGAAATCCGGGCGCGGGCGTGCAGACCGCCGTTTGGCAGGCTGGCGGCGGCCGCGTAGAGCACCGGACGGGCAAACTCGATCTTCACCTGACAGGTGGCCAGGTGATGCTTGATCGCCTGATAGGTGCCGATCGGCTTTCCGAATTGCTGGCGCTCCTTGGCGTAATCGACCGCCAGATCGACACAGCGTTGGGCAATGCCGACGAGCTGGGCGGCGGCAAAGAGCGCGCCGCGATCAAACGCGGCGTCGAGCGCGCGCCCGGCTGTTTCGCCGCGCGCCAGCAATTCGCTCTCGCCATACGTCAACGTATGGAGCCTGCGAAACGGATCGACCGACGGTTGATGCTGCACCTCTGCCGCGTCCGCCATGACCAGCCGCACCTCATCGCCGGTTGCCACGATGATCGCGCCGGCGGTATCGGCATCGGCGGCGCACAGGTTGGCCGGATGTGCCAGCGACAGCGTCATCTCGCCCGCCAGCGCCTGCGCAAGCACCGGGTGATCGGCGGCGACCAGGTCGGCCAGCAGCGGCAACGCCACGCCTGCGTTTTCGACCAGAGGTTCCGGCAGCGCGCTGTGGCCGCAGGCCTCGGCCAGTTGCACGAAATCGACCGGCAGCAGCCCCAGCCCGCCTTGGTCCTCGGGCACCAGACTGCCTTGCAGGCCAAGCTCGACGATATGCGCCCAGCGGGCCTCGTCGCGCGGTGCGCCCGACGCCATCAGGCTGCGCAGATCGGCGGGCTGGCAATGGTCGGCAAGCACGGCGCGCACGACCTCGGCCATCATCTGTTGTTCCTCGGTGAACCGGAAATCCATCGCGTTCACCTCCGCGGCAGACCGAGCATTCGCTCGGCGATGATGTTGCGCTGGATCTCGTTCGATCCGGCATAGATCGGACCGGCCAGCGAAAAGAAAAACCCATCCAGCCAACGCCCCACATCTCCGGCCTCGGGGGCGCTGCGCAAGAGTTCGGCGCGCGCGCCAAGGATCGAGAGCGCAGCCTGATGCATGGCGATATCCATTTCCGACCAGAAGATCTTGTTGAGGCTGGCCTCCGACCCGATCTTGCCGCCTGCCATCAGCCGCGAAGCGGTGCTGTAGATCGACAAGGCATAGGCCTCGGCGTCCATCCAGCTTTGCAGGACGGCCTCACGGACAGATGCGGGCAGCCGGGCTTCATGGGTCTGGTAGAGCTCGACCAGCTTGCGGGCGGCCACCTGAAACCGTGCCGGGCTGCGCAGCATCAATCCGCGCTCGAACCCGGCGGTGGCCATGCAGATCGCCCACCCCTCCCCCTCCTCGCCGAGCAGGTTGAAGGCGGGCACTCTGACCTCGTCGAGAAAGATCTCGGCGAAGCCGGTTTCGCCATCAATCTGGGCAATCGGCTGCACCGTTACACCCGCGGCATCGAGCGGGAAAAAGATCAGGCTCAGGCCCTTGTGCCGCTCGCTGTCGGGATCGGTGCGAAACAGTCCGAAAGCCATATCGGCAAAAACAGCACGCGACGACCATATCTTGTGGCCGCGCAGCACATAATCATCGCCGTCGCGCGTCGCGGTGGCGCGCACTGCGGCCAGATCGCTGCCCGCCTGCGGCTCCGACCAGGCCTGCGCCCAGATCTCGTCGCCCGAAGCCATCGACGGCAGGAACCGCGCTTTCTGCGCGTCGGTGCCATATTCCATCAGCGTCGGCCCAAGCAGGAATATCCCGTTCTGGTTTACCCGCAAGGGCGCCTCGGCGCGGTAGTATTCTTCCTCGAAGATCAGCCAGTTGATCAGGTCAAGCCCGCGCCCGCCATAGGCCTCGGGCCAGGTCACCATCCCCCAGCGGCCCTGATTCAGGGTCCGCTCCCAGTCTCGGTGCGCTTCGAAGCCCTCGCGCGAGCGGTCGAACGACGCTAGCGGCGTCGCGGGCACATGGGCCTGCATCCAGTCGCGCACCTCGTGGCGAAAGCGGATCTGTTGGTCAGTATAGTCGAGATTCAAGGCTCTGGTATCCGATGCTGTGGCGGGCCGTGGAGAAGATCAGCCGTTTTCGCCGGCCTGCTTCTTGTTGGCCGCGACCATGCTCTTTGCATCCTGCCCGCCGAGCCGGTCGCCGGAGGTCAGATCGTTTTGGGCATGGGCAAAATGGTGCATGTGAAAGGCCGCATCCATCGCGGTGCGTTTGCCGCGCAGATCCTCAACATGGTTCACCGCCTGTTTCGTCAATGACAGGCCAAGGCGCGGGAACCCGGCCATCTTCATGGCCATCTCGCGCCCGGTCGCTTCCAGCTCGTCGCGGCCCACCACCCGGTTGACCATGCCAAAGCGCTCGGCGCGCTCGGCCGGCATTCGCTCGCCCAACAGCAGGAACTCCTTGGCGATACGTGGCGGCAGTTCGAAAGCATGGGCGAAATACTCGACGCCGGGAATGCCCATCCGGATCACCGGATCCTGAAAGAACGCATCCTCGCTGGCGACGATCAGATCGCAGACCCAGGCCAGCATCAGGCCGCCGGCGACGCAGGCGCCCTGAACCAGTGCGATGGTCGGCTTGGGAATGTCGCGCCAGCGGCGGCACATGCCGAGATAGACCTCGTGCTCGCGGGTATAGAGAAACTCGGCGGCCGGTTTGTTGGTATGGTCGGGCCACAACAGGCGGCGCTCGAAGCTCTTGTCCACGTCGCGCCCCGGTGTGCCGATGTCATGCCCGGCCGAGAAGTGCTTGCCCTCACCACGCAGGATGATGGCCTTGATCGCATCGTCATCGACGGCGCGCCGGAACGCGTCATCGAGCGCATAGGTCATTTGCGAGTTCTGGGCGTTGTTGAACCTGGGCCGATTCATGGTGATCCAGGCGATCGGGCCCTCGGCCTCATAGCGCACCGGCTCATCGGTTTCGTAGGTTACCTCAACCTCGCGCGGATCGGAGAGTTCGTCCATCGTCATCCTGCCTTGTTGTGCATCCGCACCCTATGTCGGACAGGGTTGCCAACAATCGTCCAAAGAGACTAACGTAAATGTCGCAAGGCCGGGGCGCGGCGGGCAATCGCCACTCGTCAATCGCGCCAGATCAGGGCCCGGTCCAGCGCGCCGCGCGGTCTTGGCAGCTTGGCGTGGGCCGACAAACCAGCCTCGAGCGCCGCGAGAACCGCCGGATCCTCGATCCACGCCGCGCGGCGGCGGGCAAGATCGACATGGATCGACAGCCCGTCAAAACAGGCGCTGCGCTGGTCGCGTTCAAGGTTCCAAAGCTCGTGGAAGTGGTGGATTCGCCGGCCATCGCTGCCCAGCAACAAGCTGCGAATCTCGACCCGGTCGCCGCGAAACAGCTCGCGTTCGTAGCGGATGGTCTTTTCCAGGCGAAACACGCTCTTGCCGGTGCGCGCGATATTGGGCCCGCCGATGCCAAAAGCGAGAAACAATGCGCTCTCGGCTACGTCAAAAAGCCGGTCGAAGCCCAGAACGTTCATATGGCCGTTCACGTCGATATCTGCGGCGCCAACGGCACCACGCAACCCTATGAAGGGTTGGCCGGCCACGATCCGCGCCGGGGCCTCGTCGCCGCTGGTATCTTCTCGCTGCATATCAAACCTGTCGCCTGAGGCGCCCGCGCTGCGCTGCCCGTTGCGCCTTGAGAAACTGCGCGCCGAGCCTATGGCAAGGCACGCGTCCTTCATCCCATGAACGGACTATGTGAGAAGCCGGTCGAGCGCCGCGACCTGTTGGCGCAAATCATCGGCAATTTCGCGCACCGCGCTCTCGTCAACACCGCGAAAATCCTTGCTCACCAGGGAATGGATGGCGAAATCCGCGATCAGGCTGCCGATCTGCTCGGGGGTCATCAAGCCTTGCGGCGAATACCAGCGCGATGTCCAGTTCGCCATGCCGATTACGGCGAAAGCGGCGATCTTGGGGTTCACGTCACGGAACTCGCCCGAGGCGATCCCCTCTTCGATCAGGCGCACGTAGAGATCGAAAATATGGCGGCGGCCCTTGTCATAGATCGGCCGCAGCTCGGCTGGAATCTGCGGCTCGAGCCGTGACAGAAGATTGAAGCGTGACCCTGCCGACAGCCGCCGCGAAACACCGGATTCAATTGCGCGGCGCATCTTCTCGGTTGCCGACAGATCCGGCGCCGCACGGATCGCTTCCAACTCGTGCGAAGGAGTCTGGGATTCGCTTTCGACCAGAGCCGCGAGAATCTCTTCCTTGTTGCGGAAATAGTGATAGGCCGCCGAGCGCCCCAGCCCCATCGCCTGCGCGATGTCGTTCATGCTGGTCTGGTCGTAACCCTTGGATTCGAACAGGTCGGCGGCGATGCCGATCAGCTGCTCGCGCACAAGCTCCTTGCGCGGATTGGAGGCAGACTTGGGCGAACCACTCCGCGTGCCCGCCCGGTCGAGGCCCTGCTTATTGCTCGCCTTTGCGTCCATGCGTCCCTTCTTTCCATCGGGCAATGGCCGCACCTCCCGACCGTTTTGACTGATGCTGCTCTATCAAACCATCCCGTTTGGCCGCAACACTTCCTTACATGGCGTTTCCGTGCAGGCCAGGCAGGTTTCGGGCCACGTCGGCTTGCGGTAGGAAATCTGGGCGCGTTGCTATCGGCCAGCATCCCCCGTTCGGACGATGCAAGGCGCCGCGCCGGGGTGCGAAGACGGCGGCGCTGCAAACCGCTACACTGCGCTCAATCAGACGTTACGAACCGCGACGAACGGACCTGCCCCATGGACCTGACCCTCTCCCCGGACCAGCGCATGATCCGCGACGAAGCAGCCCGCTTTCTTGCCGAACGCGCCGGATCGGACGATTTGCGCGCCCTGATCGAGAGCGGCGAGCGGTGGAACCCTGGGCTTTGGCGCAGTATCGCAACCGAGCTTGGCTGGTGTGCAATGGCAATCCCCGAGAGCGATGGCGGGCTCGGGCTGGGGGCGACCGAGGTTGTGGTGCTGATGGAACTGGCCGGGGCACGGCTGGCGCCGGTGCCGCTGTGGTCGACGCTTTGCCTCGCGACGCCGCTGCTGCTCGAACTGGCCGACGGTGCAGGCCGCAGCCGGTTGCTCGCCCGGATTGCCCAAGGCGAGATCGCGGTCACCGTGGCACTGGGCGATCCTGGCGCGGCGGATGGCGGCGCCCCGGCGATCCGCGCCCGCACCACCGATGACGGCTATGTTCTTGACGGAACCCTGCAACGGGTGGTCGACGCCGAGGCGGCCGACGTGGTGCTGGTGCCCGCCACGCTTGACGATGGCGGCACCGGGTTGTTCGCGCTGGAGCGCGGCATCGGCGCGGAGTTGACACCGTTGGAGATGCTCGACACCACCCGCCCCATCGCCCGGCTTTTGCTGCGCGATGTCGCCCTGCCCGGCGCGGCGCGGTTGGACCAGGGCGGCGTGTCGGCCGGCGCAATGGCCCGCGCGCTCGACTTTGCAGCACTGGGGCTTGCCGCCGAGCAGATCGGCGCGGCCCGCGCGGCGATGGATCTGACGCTCGCCTATATCTCGGAGCGGGTCCAGTTTGGCCGCACCATTGCGTCGTTCCAGGCGATCAAACACCGCTGCGCCGAACTGGAGGTAGCCTTTGCCGAGGCGCGTGCACTGGCCTATGGCATTGCCGCCGGGCTGGTGGACTCCGCCGACGAAGAACGCAACCAGGATATCGCGGCGCTGCGGGTGCTGGCGGACGATCTGGCCAAACGCGCCGCGCGCGAAGCGATCCAGATGCACGGCGGGGTTGCGATCACCTGGGAATACGACCCGCATTTCTATTTCAAGCGCGCGCAGGCTTCGAGCGTTCTTCTGGGCGCGCGCGACGCGCATCTTGACCGCATCGCCGCCGGGTTGCTGGGTGAAAGGGGGCAGGCGTGACTGACAACACCGACAAGCTGCGCGCCGAGGTGCGGGCATGGATGGAACGGCACCTCACCGGGCGGTTTGCCCCGCTCCGGATGCGCGCCGGCGCCGGCGAGGGCGATGTGATGCCGCAATTGCGCAAGGACTGGGAACGCGAGCTGGCTGCCGGGCGCTGGACCTGTCTGGGTTGGCCGCAAGAGCATGGCGGGCGGGCATTCTCCGTCGCCGAACAGGTCGTGTTCCAGGAAGAATACGCCCGCGCCGGCGGGCCGGGGCGGATGGGCCATATCGGCGAAGGCCTGATCGGGCCGACGATTCTCGCCTTCGGCACCGACGAGCAGAAGGCGCGCTTTCTGCCGCCGATCCGCGACGGCGCGGCGTTCTGGGCGCAGGGCTATTCCGAACCCTCCGCTGGATCGGATCTGGGCAATATCCGCAGCCGCGCGCGGCGTGATCCCGACACCGGCGATTGGCTGGTGACGGGGCAGAAAATCTGGACCTCGATGGCGCATGTTTCCGACTGGATATTCGTTGTTGCGCGCAGCGAGCCGGACTCGGTCGGGCCGAAGGGGCTGATCTTCCTGATGATGGAGCTGGATCAACCCGGAATCGAGATCCAGCCGATCCGCCAGATCGGCGGCGGCGCCGAGTTCAACTCGGTGTTCTTCGACGGCGCACGCGCCAGGTCGGCCGATGTGCTCGGCGCGCCCGGCGAAGGCTGGAAGATCGCCATGGCGCTATTGGGGTTCGAACGCGGCATCTCGACATTGGGTCAGCAGATGGCTTTCGCGCAGGAGCTTGACCTCATCATCGAGATCGCGCGCGAAAACGGGGCCGCCGGACGGCCTGACATACGCCAGCGTATCGCCTACGCCTGGGCCGGGTTGCGCGCGATGCGGTTCCTCGCCATGCGGGTGCTGTCGGAGGATCCCGATGCCGACGTGGAGCTGCGGCGCGAGCGGTTGGCGTACAAATACCAATGGTCGAATTGGCATCGCGATCTCGGCGCGCTGGCGATGGACGTGATCGGCGTTGACGGTGCGCCTTCAGAAGGCGATCCGCGCCGCGAACGGCTGCAACAGATGTTCCTGTTCACCCCGGCCGACACGATCTATGGCGGCAGCAACGAGATCCAGCTCAACATTCTGGCCGAGGTCGGGCTGGGAATGCCGCGCGAGCCGCGTGGGTCGCTGACATGAGCGGCATCGTTGAGCCCGATCTGGCCACGCTTCAGGCCGTGGCCGCGCTCTCGCGCCTCGTGACCACCTATTCGCGCGCCGTCGACCGGCGCGATTTTGCGCTTCTGCGCAGCCTCTATGCCGACGATGCCGAAGAGCGCCACGGCCATGCCTTCGAAGGCGGCGTTGACGGCTATATCGCTTTCGTGCGCAAGGCGCTGTCGGCCTATGAGGCAACGGCGCATTACGTGGTGCAGACCAGTTTTGTCGTTGACGGCGACTGCGCCGAGGGCGAGGTGCACAAGATCAACTATCACCGCACCCCCGCGCCCGAAGCGCAGGAAATCGTCACCGGAAGCCGCAGCCTCGATCACTATGTTCGGCGCGACGGGCGCTGGCTGTTTCAGGCGCGCGCGGTCATGCTCGACTGGGCGCGGCGCGCACCCGTCGATCCCGCCGCCTATGACGATCCGGCGGCGCAGAGTCCGATGGGCAAGGCCGGGGGCGACGATCTGTCTTACCGACTGTTGCACGCATTTGGCCTCCACCCGGCCACCACCAAGGAGAGCTGACCGATGAGCCGACAATTCTGGAGCCACGTTGAAGACGGGATCGCCGAACTGGTGATCGAAAGCCCGCCGGTGAATGCGCTCGACAGTGCCGGCTGGTATGGGCTGGCTGCGGAAATCGACCGGTTGCAGGCAGACGACGCGGTGCGCGTGCTGGTGATCCGGGCCGAAGGGCGCGGCTTCTGCGCCGGGGTGAACATCAAGGAGCTGCAAAAACACCCTGGTCGGATCACCGATGTGAACGCCGGTAACTGGCAGACCTTCCGCGCCATCCACCGCGGATTGAAGCCGGTGATCGCGGCCCCCCACGGCTATGTGCTCGGCGGCGGCGTCGGCATCTGCGGATCGGCCGATATCATCCTGGCCTCGCCCGACGTGACTTTCGGCGTGCCCGAGGTCGATCGCGGCGCGCTTGGCGCCGGGGCCCATCTGCAACGGATGTTTCCGCTCCAGAAAGTGCGCTGGATGTATTTCACCGGCGAGCCGATCGACGCCGCCGAAGCCTATCGGCTCGGCGCGGTCGAGCAGATCGTCCCGCGCGACGGGCTGCGCGACGCGGCGATGACGATGGCGGCGAAGATCGCAGCCAAGAGCGGCACCATGATCCAGCTCGCCAAGGAAGCGCTCAACGGCGTCGAAGATGGCGATCTCGAGCAGAAATATCGCTGGGAACAGGGCTTTACCGCTCAAGCCTACCTGACAGCCGAAAGCCAGGAAACCCGCGATGCCTTTGTCGAGAAACGTGCCGCCAACTTTGCCGCAAAGACCGAAAAGGAAAGCTGATGGGCCTTGTCTTTACTTCTGCCGAAGAGGCCATTGCCGCCATCGGCACCGATCTGGGCGCCTCGGACTGGCTGACCATCGACCAGTCGCGGATTGATGCCTTCGCCGAGGCAACCGGCGATCACCAGTGGATTCACGTCGACCCCGAGCGCGCCCGGAACGGCCCGTTCGGGCGCACCGTGGCGCATGGCTATCTCACGTTTTCGCTGATCAACAAGTTCCTGCCGGACCTGATCCGGGCCGAAGGCGCGAAGATGGGGCTGAACTACGGCACCGACCGGCTGCGCTTTCCCGCCGCCGTGCCGGTCGGGTCGCGGTTGCGCTATAGCGGCACGCTGACCGACGCCGCGCCGATGGGCGACGGCGCCGTTCAGCTGACGGTGCGGGTAACGGCCGAGCTTGAAGGGTCGCAAAAGCCTGCCTGCGTCGCCGATATTCTGGCGCGCTACTATTTCTGAGCAGGCGGTGTGCGCGCCGGCCTGGCGGCGCGCACACGTTAGCTGAATATCTCGAACAGGCCGGCCGCACCCATGCCGCCGCCGATGCACATGGTCACGACGCCAAGTTTCGCACCCCGCCGGCGGCCCTCAAGCAGGATATGCCCGGCAGTGCGCGCGCCGGTCATCCCGAACGGATGACCCACCGCGATCGCACCGCCGTTGACGTTGAGTTTCTCGGGGTCGATACCGATCCGGTCGCGGCAATAGAGCGCTTGGCTGGCGAAGGCTTCGTTGAGCTCCCACAGGTCGATGTCATCAACCGCAAGCCCGTGCTGCGCGAGCAGTTTCGGCACCGCGAAGACCGGGCCGATGCCCATCTCTTCAGGCGCGCAGCCCGCCACGGCCATGCCCCGGAACGCCCCCAGCGGCGATAGCCCAAGCTCTGCCGCCCGGCCCGCCTCCATCACCACCAGCGCGGCCGCACCGTCCGACAATTGCGACGAGTTGCCCGCGGTGATGTATGCGCCTGTCGTGACCACCGTGCCGCCCTGATAGACAGGCTTGAGCACGGACAGCGCCGAGAGCGTGGTTCCGGCACGAAAGCCTTCGTCGCGGTCGAGAAGCACGTCTTCATAGCTGATCTCGCCGGTCTCACGATCTTTCACCAGTTTGCGGCTGGCCAACGGCACGATCTCATCGTCGAAGCGCCCGGCCTCGTGCGCGGCGGCGGTGCGGTTCTGGCTCTGCACCGCGAATTCATCCTGCGCCTCCCGGCTCACGCCGTATTTCGCGGCGACGATCTCGGCGGTCTCGATCATCGGCATATACATGTGCGGAGAGTGGGACAGCACCGTTTCAGACTGATTGCGGTAGGTGTTCTTGTGCTTGTTCTGGGTCAGGCTGATGGATTCGACCCCGCCCGCGACGACCGTTTGCATCCCGTCAAACACCACCTGCCGACTGGCGATGGCCGTCGCCATCAGCCCGGAAGCGCACATCCGGTCAACCGTCATGCCCGGCACGCTGTCGGGCAGGCCAGCCGCAACCGCCGTCAGGCGACCGATATTGTAGCCCTGGGTGCCCTGCTGGGCCGAACAGCCGATGATCACATCGTCGATCTCGGCTGGCGCGACCCCGGCGCGCCGGACCGCATGGGCAACGGCGTGCCCGGACAGGGCCGGCGCTTCGGTATCGTTGAAGGCGCCACGATAGGCCTTGCCAATGGGGGTGCGGGCGACCGAAACGATGACAGCTTCACGCAAGGGAACTCTCCTAAATCCTGTTCCCGTCTGAGTAGGCCGGGGCGCGGCCGGAAGCATCGTCTGAAAAGACTAAGATCGGGCCGCGAAAGCCTAGAGGTGATAGCCGCCATCGACGTTGATCACTTCGCCGGTGACAAACCGCGCGCGATGCGAGGCGAGAAACGCCACCGCCTCGGCGACGTCAGCCGGCGTGCCGGTGCTGCGCAACGGGGTATTGGCAAGAGCCCTGGCCATATAGGCGTCGTCGATCTCGCCGCGCGCGGTCAACTCGCTGTGGCTGCCCGCCTCGATGATGCCCAGCGCCACGCCATTGGCGCGGATGCCAAAGCGGCCTTCTTCCCTGGCGATGCCGCGCAGGATGGCGTGCACCCCGGCCTTTGGCACAATCGACAATCCGTCGGCGGGGGCGTAGCGAAACTGGGCCGAACTCAGCACCGCCACCACCGCGCCCCGGCTGGCGCGCAGGTGCGGGATGGCGTGGTGCACGAGATTGAAAAAGCCCAGCGTGTCGGCGAGCAGATGCGCGCGCATCTGTGTGGGGGTGGTGCGGCTCAGATGAATCTGCGGCACCAGCGGCCCGGCGGCATAGACCAGCGTGTGCAAGGCGGCCTGCCCGGCGCCGGTGAGCGACGCGATCAGCGCGCCGACTGCCGCGTCATCGCCGGCATCGAGCGGATGGATCGAGGCTACGCGGCCCTCAGCGCGCACCGCGTCGGCGGCGGCCTCGGCGCGGGCGCGGTTGCGATGATAGCTCAGCGCCACATCACAACCGTCGCGCGCCAGCACCCGGCAAATCTCGGCCCCGACGCCACCGCTGCCGCCGACGACAAGGGCGCGTCCCTCGGGAAAGAGTTGAGGTGCTTGCTCCGGCATATCGCGCCTCAGGCCGCCGAGCGGACCCCGGGCGGGTTGCCCTTGATCACCTTGGCGCGGATCTCGTGCGGGTCGAGGCGGCGGATGATTTCAAGCTGTGCCTCGGTGGGTGCGGCGGTTTCATCCAGGTCCGGCGCTTGCAGCAGCGCAAAGCCGGTATTGGCCTGCACCTCGTCGAAGGTCACACCGGGATGCAGGGAGAGCACCTGCGCGGCATGATCCGGCCCATTGAAGTCGAACACGCACAGATCGGTGATCACCCGGCCGATCTCGACCCGGTTCATATCGGCGCCCTTGGGCCAGTTCTTCGGGTTGTAACCGGCGCTGGCAACCACATCGACCTCGCCGTCCACGAAGCTTCGGGTCGAGTGCTTGGGCAGGAACATCGAGTTCTTGTGCGACACGCTGTTGCCGGGGAAGCCCCTGACGCCGAGCATCTGCACTTTCGGCCTGGAAAAATCGGGGCCGAGCGCCGAGATATTGGCCTGCCCGAAGCGGTCAACCTGCACCGGCGTCACCATGGCGTGACGCCGCCCCGACCAGACCGAGTCAAAGACCCGGCTGAACGGCATCCAGCCGGTGAATTGCGGCTTGTATTCGCCGCGCGGGCCGATCGGCACCGGGTCTTCGACCAACATGCATTCGCCATCGGTCATGGCGATGCCGGGCGCGATCGTGAGCTTGGCCAGTCCCGCCGCCACCCGCGGAATCGGGCCGATACCGGTGACAAGGCGCTCGCCGTCGTTGCGAAAGGCTTCCGCCGCGGCGGTTATGATGAGTTCTGCAAGGGAAAATGTCGCTGCCTGGGTCATGGTCGATCCGATCAAAACACGGGAAGAGGAAGGGCACGGATCGCGGCTTCGCCGCCCACCGCATCGAGATAGGCGGCTTCGCCCGCAGCAATGAAGCGGTCGTAATAGTCCTGCCAGCTGCCATCCTCGCCAGCACTTGCCGCGTAGGTTTGCAGATGCGGCAGATCCCAGCCGTAACCGTAATGCGCCGCCGTGGGATGCGCGCCGAGCGGCGCCGCCACGACGCCGGAAACGAGATAGCGCTCGAACAGGTTGTCTTTCAGATCCTCGGCATTGTCAGAGGCGATACTATCCACCAGGTCTTCGGTGGTGACATAGGTCTTCTCGGCGGCCCGCGCGAAGAGCCCGTCGAAATACGGGTCGGGGCCAAACGACAGCGTGTTGCCAAGACGGTCGGATCGGCTGACATGCAGGAGTGCCGCGTCAAGCTTCAACGCCGGCATCGCCACCAGTTCTTCGCCGTCGTCGTAGGGCGAGGTCACGGTGCGCAACTCGGGATTGTTGCGCATCACCGAGGTGCCCAGCCCCACCCGCGTCGGCAGGAACGGCACGTTATGCCCGGCGGCCCGCAGCCCGAGCAGTAACAGGCCCTCGTCAAGCTCCATCACCTCGATCCGGCCTTCCTGGCGCGCCTTGCGGAAATGCGGCTCGATCGGGATGACATCGAGCGACACGAAACCATAGACCAGCTTGCGCACCTTACCGGCGGCGCACAGCATCCCCATTTCGGGCCCGCCATAGCCGACCAGCGTCAGATCCTTGAGCGGCGAGCGCAGGATCTCGCGGATCAGCGCCATCGGCTTGCGGCGCGGCCCCCAGCCGCCGATCCCGATCGTCATCCCGTCCCGAAGTTCGGCGACAACGCCGTCGAGAGTCATTTCCTTGTTTATCGGCATATTGCATTCCCATTCGTATCGCGCGTCCAACGTCATGCGCATGGCCCGACGCGGCTGGTCGGATCGTTTGTCCCGGTTTTCAGCAGGCCGCACATGCTGCAAATGGACTATGGCGCGGCAAGAGAGCGTTGCGCCGAGTCGTCTGTTTTGACGATGCCGCCAGAATGCGACGATGCTAGCCAGGGCCGGATCGCGGCAAGATTGCGCCGCCCCGGACCAGCCGCAACAAGGAACCGACCGATATGGCCTTTACCCCGCCGCCGCCCTACCCGTCCTCGCATGGCCTTTTGCAAGGGCAGACCGTGCTTGTCACCGCCTCCGCCGGCACCGGGCTGGGTTTTGCCACCGCCAAACGTTGCGCCGAGGAGGGCGCGACGGTGATGCTTTCGGACATGCACGAAAAGCGACTGGCGGAGTATGCCGACAAGCTCGAGGCCGAGATCGGCCGCAAGGTGCATCGCAAGCAATGCAACGTGACCGACGAGAGCAACGTGCAGGCGCTCATCGCGGCGGCAGTCGACGAGATGGGGCGGCTTGATCTGCTGGTCAACAACGCCGGGCTTGGCGGCACCGTCGATCTGGTCGACATGGGCGACGAGCAATGGCTCAACATCATGGATGTGAACATCAACGGCACCTTTCGGATGATGCGCGCGGCGCTGCCGGTCATGATCGCGCAAGGCTCGGGCAACGTGGTCAACATGTCGAGCGTTGTCGCCTGGCGCGCCTCGCCGGGGCAGAGCGCCTATGCCACGTCAAAGGCCGGTGTGCTGGCGATGACCCGCGCGGCGGCGATGGAAGTGGCCAAGCATGGTGTGCGGATCAATGCCGTGGTGCCCTCGATCGCGATGCATCCGAATTTGCAGAAGGTCACCACGCCGGAGTTTCTCGAACAGGTGATCGAACAGCACGAAGCCTTTGGCCGCGCCGCCGAGCCGTGGGAGATTGGCAATACCGTGGTCTTTCTCGCCTCGGCCTATTCCAGCTACATGACCGGCGAAGCCGTGTCGGTCAGCTGCCGACACCCCTGAGCTGCACAGGTTTCGCCCGGTTGCGGGGGCAAGCCGCTATGGGTTTCGCGCCGCCAGCGCCGACACCGCGTCGATCCGGGCGAAGGCTTCGTTCATGATCCGGCCGATGAGCGCCTCGACGCTCTCCAGCTCGCCGATCATCGCAGCCGCCTGACCGCTGGGCAGAAGCCCGCCATCCGGATCGCCCTGCCCGACGCCCCGGTTGACCATTTCCAACAGGTTGGGGGCGAGCACGATCTGGGCAAAACTCTTGGGATCGCTCGAAAACGCCTTTGCTCCCATCCGGGCCATGGCGATCACGCCCAGGTTGTTCTCGCGGCCCCATTTGACGGCATGTTTCATCGCCATCGCCAGCCGCGCGCCCCGGCCCATGCCTTCGATCCGGCGCAGCTCGTCGTTTTCGATGAAGCGTTGCGACAGCCCGTCCACCGAGGTGGAAATCCGGATCGCCGCCGGATCGCCGGTTTCAAGGTAGCGGTTGAGCGCATTGCGGTGGACCGGCGATTCCTCGGTCAGCAGAAACCGCGTGCCCATGGCGATGCCCGCCGCCCCGTAGGCCAGCGCCGCCGCAAGGCCGCGGCCGTCAAACATGCCACCCGCCGCCACCACCGGCACGTCGACCGCATCGAGCGTCTGCGGCAGCAGGATGGATGTTGGCACCATGCCGGTATGCCCGCCGCCCTCGCCGCCCTGAATGGTGATGATGTCGGCCCCAAGCTCGACCGCCTTGACCGCGTGTTTCACCGCGCCCACCGTCGGCATGCAGATCACGCCGGCATCCTTCAGCCGACCGATCGTCGCCGCATCCGGCCCGCGCCCATAACTGACCGCGCGCACCTTGTGCTTGATCACCGCCGCGATCACCTCTTCGGCGTCGGGCTGAAACATGTGAAAGTTCACCCCGAACGGGCGGTCGGTCAGATCCTTGATCTTCAGGATCTCATTCTCGATCTCGCCGGGTTCCACCGTGGCCCCGGCATAGAAGCCAAAGCCCCCGGCATTGCAGGTTGCCGCCGTCAGCCGCGCGTCAGAGACCCAGCCCATCGCTGTCTGCACGACCGGAAAGCGGCAGCCGAGTTTGTCGCACAAGGCCGTGTGCAGGGTTCTTGTCATCGCAGGGTCTCCGGTTCAGGCTCGGCCGGTGCGCAAGCGCAACCCGGTCTTTCCCGTTGCCATAGGGGGCCGCCGGGGCGCAAGCATCGTCCGAACCGATTAGGCGCGCCCGGCCCGCCCGGCGCAAGCCCGCCCGGCCAATCCGCACGGGATCGTTTGAACGGACGATGCGGCGGCACGATCCGGCGGGAAGAGTGGCGCAAACACCGGAGCTGACATGACCGATATCGAAAGACTTCTCGCCCTCGAAGAGATCCGCGCGCTTGTCGCGCGTCGTCTGCGCGCAATGGATGAAAAGCGTTGGGACGATTACGAGGCGATGCACGCCGCCGACCATGTTTCGGACACCTATGGCGGCGAACCGGCGATTGGCGCCAAGGCCAATACCGCCCGGCTGGCCGAGGTTCTGGCGCATATCACATCGGTGCACCATGCCCATACGCCCGAGCTTACCAACACCGGCCACGACAGCGCCGAAGGGGTCTGGGCGATGGAAGACATGCTGTTCTGGACCCAGGATGGCGCCGATCACTGGCTGCACGGTTTCGGCCATTACCATGAGCGCTATCGCAAGGGGCCGGATGGCTGGCAGTTCGTCTATCGCAAGCTGACGCGGCTTCGGGTGAACACCTCGGAAGGCGCGGACCTGGGCGATCTGAACAACCGCAAACCGGAGATCGCGCGGTGACCGCCGACACCGCGCTGGCGCCATTGTTCACCCCCGTCCGGCTTGGCGCGCTGGCGTTGAGCAACCGCATCGTGATGTCAGCGATGACCCGCTCGCGGGCGGGCGACGGCGACGTGCCCACCGGCCTGCACAGCACCTATTACAGCCAGCGCGCTGCCGCCGGATTGATCGTGACCGAAGGTGTGCAACCCTCGCCCGATGGCAAAGGCTATTGCCGCACGCCGGGCATCTACAGCGAGGCCCAGATCGCCGGCTGGCGCGATGTGGCCGAATCCGTGCACGATGCTGGCGGATTGATCGTGATGCAGCTCATGCATTGCGGCCGGGTCGCGTCACGGCTGAACAAGGCCGATGGGTCGGAGGTCGTCGCACCCTCGGCGATCCGGGGGGACGCGAAGATCTTTACCGACAGCGACGGGCTGGTTGATCTTGAAATACCGCGCGCGCTGAGCACCGAGGAGGTGGTGGCCGTGATCGGCGAATTCCGGCAGGCGGCGCTGAATGCGCGGGCGGCCGGGCTGGATGGCGTCGAGCTTCATGCATCGTCGGGCTATCTGCCGATGCAGTTCCTTTCGTCCAACACCAACCGGCGCGACGACCGCTACGGTGGCGGCGCTGAAAACCGGGTGCGCTTCGTGATCGAAGTGCTTCAGGCGATGGGCGACGCCATCGGGTTCGACCGCGTCGGGCTCAGGGTCTGCCCCGGTTTCGACTATAACGACATCCACGACGAAAACCCGGTCGAGACCTACGGGCTATTGTTCGAAAAGGCATCCGAGCTCAGTCTTGCCTATCTGCATCTCGTCCGCCGCAGCTTTCCGAAAATCGACAATTTCGCCCATGCCAAGGCGCATTGGCGTGGCAATCTCATCCTCAACAACGAGCTGACCGGGCCAACCGCCGCGGCGGCCATTGCGGACGGTCAGGCCGAAGCGGTCTCGTTCGGGCGCGCCTTCATCGCCAACCCCGATCTCGTCGGACGTTTGCGCGAAGGTGTGGCACTGGCGGCGTATGACCAAAGCCGGCTCTACACCCCCGGCCCGCAAGGCTTTATCGACTACCCCGCCGCCACCTGAGGCGGCTCGTGAAAGGAATGCGGCGGATGATGGAAAACAGGTCCGAACACGTTGTGCTTCGGTCGGTGCCGTCGCCGCAGGTCTTGTGCCTGACGTTGAACCGGCCCGCGAAACGCAATGCCATTTCCGAACTGATGCGGCAGGCATTGATCGCTGAACTGCGTGACCCGCAGACCGCAAGCTGCCGCGTGCTGATCCTGCACGGCGCCGGAGGTGTGTTCTCCGCCGGAGCCGATCTCACCGAGACCGCACAGATCTCCAACCAGCAGCGCTTGAGCAGCTGGGATGCGCTGATGCAGACGCTGGACGATGTGCCAGTCCCGGTGATCGCCGCTGTCGAGGGCCTGGCCTACGGCGCCGGGTTCGAGCTGGCCCTGGCCTGCGACATGATCGTCGCCGCCGAGGATACACGGTTTGCCTTGCCAGAGGTGAAATACGGGTTCTTGCCGGGGTCTGGCGGCACCCAGCGGCTGGTGCGCGCGGTTGGAAAACACCGGGCGATGGCAATCATTCTGGCGACCGAACCGATCGACGCGGCAGAGGCGCTGGCGCGCGGCGTTGCCTCAATGCTCTGCAAGTCCGGCGCCGCGCTCGAAACCGCGGCGGCACTGGCGGAGCGGATCGCGAGCTACCCCGCCCAGGCCGTGAACAACGCCCGGCGCGCCATCGTCGACGGTATGGACCTGCCCCTTGCCGACGGGCTCAGGATCGAGCGCGAGATGCTGCTCCCGCTGCTCGAAACGCGGCTCCCGAACCACTGGGATGGTTCATAGCCGCATCAGACAAACATTGCGCGGCGGTCAGGGGGGCAACGCCCCCACGCACAAGGCAGGACCTATACGCGCCTCAAGGCACCGAAGCTCGATGACCTTGGCTTGAACGGGCCTTAACCATGGAAGAGGGATGGAGAGGTGCGGCGCGACGCCGTGGTCGACCATGACCACAACCCGCCCGGCGTCGTCCGTCGAGCCGGTTGGCGACTTGCATGAAGTGCTCGGCACCATACTGGTCTGACGATGTGGTCAGAGTCAGGATGTGCGACGGGTGCAACGCCCCTCCGGACGGGGCACGCCGAAACCCTTAGCCGCTGCCTCAGGAGATGGCGCAAGCGGCGGCACGCGGTCTGGCCAACCGCGCGCCCATAGGAAACCGTCGCGCGAAAAACGAACCGAACCAGTCGAACACGGCTTCTCCTTGCTGTGCGAACCGACAGGCCCCTCGCAGCATGGGTTGCGGGGGGCTTTCGTGACTGTGATACAAACGCGCGCTGCGCCGACCGATTTCCGCCACGCTGAACCGCCAGCATGTAGCAGGGGAGTGGCGGCTGAGGCGACCTTCCGATAAGTGGCTGTTTTTATTGGCGGAAGGGGTGGGATTCGAACCCACGGATGCTTGCACATCGCCGGTTTTCAAGACCGGTGCAATCGACCACTCTGCCACCCTTCCACAATGTTCCCGGAGCGGTTTTCAAGACCGCCGCAGTCGAACGCTCCGCCACGTCTCCGGTCGGGGCTTGCGATAGCGTGCTGCGTGCGATTCTGAAAGCCTGTTTGCACGCGCACGAAATCGCCCAAGCGTGGCGCAAGGCTTTTCATGTCGGGCGCGGGCCGCTATTGTCGCGCCATCAAGGCGCATCACAAGCGCCGGGCAGGCGGGCTGGCCCTGAGCAATGTGTCTTGGGCTGGCAGTGACATGAGGGGCAAAGGCAGAGATGGTAATCAGTATGCAATTCAGGATGGCACTGGTGCTTGGCGGGGCGCTGGCGCTGGCCGGCTGTGACGAGGGCCAGATGCCGTCGTTCCTGCAATCAGGCGGCAGCAGCAGCACCGACACCGCCGCGAACACCACCACGCGCACGGTCGAGCGCGACGTGGAAGCGCCCGAAGTGTTTCAGGTCACCGACAAGGGGCTGTGGGACGGGCGCCCGTCGCTCGGCGGTGTCTGGGTCGCCCATGCCGATGTGCAGGACCCCGAACGCGTCATTATCCGCAACGAAGACAACAACAAGTTCGTGATCGGGGTGATCTACCGCCCCGAACGCCAGACCCCCGGACCGGCCTTCCAGGTCTCGTCCGATGCCGCCGATGCGCTGGGGATGCTCGCGGGCCAGCCCGCAACGCTGAAAGTGACCGTTCTGCGCCGCGAGGAGGTGCCGGTGGCCGGCCCCGACGAGACCGAGGCTGACGCCGATATCCCGGCGGGCACGCTTGCCGCCGCGCCGGCCGTTGCGGCCACCTCGCTCGACGCGCCGATCGCCGCCGCCGCCGCCGCGCTGGATGCCGCCGAGGGCGCGCCCGCGGTCTCGGCCGCAGCACCCGCTGCCAGCCGCAACGCCGCCGCCGGGCTCGACAAACCGTTCATCCAGATCGGTATTTTCTCGGTCAAGACCAATGCCGAAAACACCGCCCAATCGCTGCGCCAGGCCGGCATGGTGCCCACGGTCAAGCCGGGCAAGATGAACGGCAAGGATTTCTGGCGGGTTATCGTCGGTCCGGCCACCACCAGCGCCGACCGCACCGCGCTGCTCAAGAAGATCAAGGAACTGGGCTTCAACGACGCCTATTTCGTGACCAACTGACCGGGCCGGGCTTTGCCCCGCCCGCCCCCGGCCAGACCAGACCAGAGGATCCGCCCGCGTCATGCCGCTTGCTGCCCAATTGCTCGCCATACTCGCCATCGCCCTTGCCACCGCCCTGCCCGCCCGCGCATTCGAAACCACCGCAACGGCGGCGGTGGTCTATGACATCACCACCAACACGGTGTTGCTGGAGAAAAACGCCGATCTGCCGTTGCCGCCGGCGTCGATGTCGAAGCTGATGACGATCAACATGCTGTTCGAGGCGCTGGCCGATGGCCGGGTCACCCTCGACACCCGGTTCCGGGTGTCGGAACGCGCCCAGGCGATGGGCGGGTCGACGATGTTTCTCAACACCACCGACCGGCCGACGGTCGAGGAGCTGATCCAGGGGATCGTGGTGAATTCCGGCAACGATGCCTGCGTCGTCGTCGCCGAGGGGCTGGGTGGCACCGAAGACGCCTTTGCGCGGATGATGACCGAGCGCGCGCAATCGCTCGGGATGAAAAACGCCACCTTCGCGAATTCCTCCGGCTGGCCCGATCCGCAGCAGCGCATGTCGGTGCGCGATCTGGCGATCATCGCGGTGCGGCTGATCACCGAGTTTCCGCAATATTACCACTACTTCGCGCAGACCGAATATCCCTATGACGGCCGCGCACCCGACAACCGCTTCAACCGCAACCCGCTGCTGACCCTCGGGATCGGCGCAGACGGGCTGAAGACCGGCCACACCTCGGAGGCGGGCTATGGCCTTGTCGGGTCGGCGCTGCAAGGCGACCGGCGTGTGGTTTTCGTGGTGTCGGGGCTGACATCGGAAGAGGCCCGCGCCAGCGAGTCGGAATCGATCGTCAACTGGGCCTTTCGCCAGTTTGCGATGAGAACGCCGGTGAAGGCGGGCGCGCGGGTGGCCGAATTGCCGGTGTTTCTTGGCGATGCCGCCACCGTCGGGCTGGTGCCCGCCGCCGATCTCGAACTGCTGGTGCCGGTCACCGCGGGCGACGGGATCGCCGCCGAGATCACCTGGATCGGCCCGGTCGAGGCGCCGGTGGCCGAGGGCCAGCAACTGGCGGAGATGATGATCCGGCGCGACGGCATGTCCGACACCACCGTGCCGCTCTTTGCCGAGACGGCGGTGGGCAAGGCGGGCTTCCTGCCACGGGTGAAAGCGGCCGCCACCAGGGCCTACGAGCTTGCCCAGAGCGTCATCGTCGACGATCCCGCCCCGGCGCCTGCCCCGATGCCTGCCGAGACCGCGCCAACCAACGCGCTCACAAACTGAGCATGGCCGGACTTTTCATCACCTTCGAAGGTATCGACGGGTCGGGCAAATCCACCCAGGCCCGGATGCTGGCCGAAACGCTGGGCCAGGAGGGCCACGCGGTGCGCGCCACCCGCGAGCCCGGCGGCAGCCCCGGCGCCGAGCAGATCCGCCGGCTGGTGCTGGAGGGCGACCCCGAGCGCTGGTCGGCCGAAACCGAGATCCTGCTGTTCACCGCCGCCCGGCGCGACCATCTCGAACGGGTGATCGACCCGGCGCTCGCCGCCGACGAGGTGGTGATCTGCGACCGCTTCGCGGATTCGACGCGGATGTATCAGGGCTTGCGCGCGCCCGGCCTGCGCGCCGTGGTCGACCAGCTTCATGCGCTGATGATCGTGCGCGAGCCGGACCTGACCTTCATCATCGACATGGACCCGAGCAAGGGCCATTCCCGCGCCAAGGGGCGGCAGGGGCACGAAGAACGGTTCGAGGATTTCGGCGCCGGCTTGCAGGAACAGATGCGCGCGGGCTTTCTGGCGCTGGCAAAGGAATTTGCCAACCGCTGCGTGGTGATCGACGGCGACCGCAGCCCCGAGGCGGTGGCCGAAGACGTGGCCCGGATCGCACGGGACCGGCTGGCATGAGGCCCGGTTTCTTTGCAAGAAACCGCTGCGAAGTCTTGCAAAGACTTCGGCACCGCTCCGGGTCCCCGACACAGGCCGAAGCCAGCGATGGCTGATCCCGCTGACCTGCCCGAACCGGACCGGATCGACGGCGCGCCGCATCCGCGCGAGACCGCCCGGCTGATCGGCCACGAAGACGCCGAAGCCGCTTTTCTCGAAGCCTTCAGCGCCGGGCGGTTGCACCATGCCTGGCTGATCACCGGGCCGCAGGGTGTGGGCAAGGCCACGCTGGCCTGGCGCATCGCGCGCTTCTTGCTGGCAACGCCGCCAGCCGGGGGGACCGGGCTCTTTGGCGAGGCCCCTGCCCCGGTGAGCCTCGATATCGACGCCGAGCACCCGGTGGCGCGCCGCAGCCGGGCCCTGTCGGAGCCGGGCTTGTTCCTGCTGCGCCGCGGCCCCAACGACAAGGGCGACAGGCTGTCGGCCGATATCCGGGTCAACGAAGTGCGCCGGCTCAAGGAGTTTTTCGGCCTGACTGCCGGGGATGATGGCCGCCGCGTGGTGATCGTCGATGCCGCCGACGAGATGAACACCGCCGCCGCCAACGCGCTGCTGAAGCTGCTCGAAGAGCCCCCGGCGGGCGCGGTTCTGCTGCTGATCAGCCACCAGCCGTCGCGGCTGCTGCCCACCATCCGGTCGCGCTGCCGTGAGTTGCGGCTGTCGCCGCTGTCGCCGCCCGATCTGGCGCAGGCGCTGGAGGCGGCGGGCACGCCGGTGGGCCCCGAGGCGGAGGCGCTTGGCGCCCTGGCGGGCGGTTCGGTGGGCGAGGCATTGCGCCTCACCCATCTCGACGGATTGGCCACCTACCGCGAGATCGTGCGCATCTTCGAGCAGTCGCCGCGCTATGACCGGCTGCGCGCGATCGCGCTGGCCAATGCCGCCACCGGCGCCGCCAATGCCCCCCGGCTCGATCTGGTGATCCGGCTGATCGCGTTGTTCCTCGCCCGGCTGGCCGCATCCGGCGCGGGCCGCCCGCCCGCCTCCGAGGCCGCCCCCGGCGAGGCCGCGCTGTTCGCCCGCCTTGCGCCCGATGCAGCCGCGGCGCGCCGCTGGGCGACGCTGCAACAAGACTTGTCGGCCCGCGCCGCCCATGGCCGGGCGGTCAACCTTGACCCCGCCGCGCTCATCCTCGATATGGTCTTCAGGATCAATGAAACAACCGCCGCCTGAGGCCATGAGCAGCACAAGCCCGACCATCACCGACAGCCATTGCCACCTCGATTTTGCCGATTTCGAGGGCGAGTTGGGCGACGTGGTGGCGCGCGCCGCCGAGGCCGGGGTGAGCCGCATGGTCACCATCGCCACCCGGCTCGGCAACGTGCCGCAGGTTCAAGCGATCGCCGAGGCCCATGCGCCGGTGTTCTTCGCCGCCGCCACCCATCCGATGAGCGTAGCTGACGAACCCATGGCCAGCGTCGAGGCGCTGGTGGCGCTGGCCCGCCACCCCAAATTCGTCGGCATCGGCGAGACCGGGCTCGATTACCACTACACCGCCGAGAGCAAGGCCGCGCAGCAGCAGAGCCTGCGCCTGCATATCGAGGCTGCGCGCCAGACCGGGCTGCCGCTGATCATCCACAGCCGCGACGCCGATGACGACATGGCCCGCATTCTGGCCGAGGAGCACCGCGCCGGGGCCTATTCTTGCGTGATGCACTGCTTCTCGTCGGGGCGGGCGCTGGCCGAGGCCGCGCTCGATCTGGGTTTCTATTTGTCGATGTCGGGCATCGCCGCCTTCCCCAAATCCACCGAATTGCGCGAGATCTTCGCCGCCGCCCCGGTCGAGCGGATCCTGGTCGAGACCGACAGCCCCTATCTCGCCCCGCCGCCGCATCGCGGCCGGCGCAACGAGCCCGCCTATACCGCCCATACGGCGCGCGTCGGCGCCGGGCTGTTCGGGATGGACTATGCCGCCTTCGCGGCCCAGACACAGGAAAATTTCCTGCGCCTTTTCAGCAAGGTGGCCGAATACGAGGCCGCGCCCTGATGGCCCGGCTCGAGTTTACCATTCTCGGCTGCGGCTCGTCGGGCGGGGTGCCGCGCATCGGCGGGCATTGGGGCGAGTGCAACCCCGACAACCCGCGCAACATCCGTCGCCGCTGCTCGCTTCTGGTCAGCCGCCATACCGCCGACGGCACCACCCGGGTGCTGATCGACACTTCGCCCGATCTGCGCGCGCAGATGCTCGATGCCGGCGTCGGCACGATCGACGCGGTGCTCTACACCCATGCCCATGCCGATCACGTCCACGGCCTCGATGACCTGCGCCAGATCGTCTATAATCGTCACAGCCGCTTGCCGGTCTGGGCCGATGGCGCCACGCAGGACGCGCTGCTGTCGCGGTTCGGCTATGCCTTCGTCCAGCCCGAGGGCTCGTCGTATCCGCCGATTCTCGATCTGCACACGATCCGCGGCGACGTGACGATCACCGGCGCCGGCGGGCCGATCACGCTGACGCCCTTCGAGGTCGAGCATGGCAGCATCGACGCGCTCGGGTTCCGGGTGGCCGACCTGGCCTATCTGCCCGATGTCTCGGCCATTCCCGAGGCGGCATGGAGCAGGCTTCAGGGCCTCGATTGCTTCATCATCGACGCGCTGCGCCGCACCCCGCACCCGACCCATGCGCATCTCGACCAGGCGTTGGAATGGCTGGAAAAATCCGGTGCGCGCCGGGGCATCATCACCAATATGCACATTGATCTGGATTACGACGACGTGGCGGAGGAAACCCCCGATCACGTCATCCCGGCCCATGACGGGCTGGTCATCGGCTACACCGTCTGATGTCGGCGCTGATCGAGGTCATCCTGCCGGTGTTCCTCGTCATCGGCTTCGGCTACGGCGCGCGCTGGGTTTTGCGGGTGCCCAGCGAGCTGTTCGAACAATTGATGAAGTTCGCGCAAGGCTTCGCCTTCCCGGTGCTGCTGTTTCGCGGCATCTCGCGGCTGCATCTGGGCGATACCTTCGATCCGATGATGCTTGGCGCCTTCTACAGCGGCGTCACGCTGGCCTTTGCCGCCGGGCTGCTCGGCGCGCATTACCTGTTTCGCCGTCCTTGGCCCGACAGCGTGGCGGTGGCCTTCGCCGCCGCCTTTTCCAACGGCGGGCTGCTTGGCCTGCCGATCACCGAGCGCGCCTATGGCGCCGATGCGCTCGGCTATAACTTCGCGATCATCGCCTTTCATGCCCCCTTCGTCTACATGATCTCGGTTACCGCGATGGAGATCGTGCGCGCCGGCGGGCGCGGCGTTGGCGAAACGATGCTGTCGGTGGCCCGGTCGATGGTGAAAAACCCGTTCGTGATCGGCATCGGCAGCGGCGCGTTCGTCAACGTCACCGGCTTGCCGGTGCCCGGCGTGGTGGCCGCCGCCGTCGACATGGTGGCCAATGCCGCGATCCCGGCGGCGCTGTTCGCGCTCGGCGGCGTCCTCGCCGCCTACAGGCCGGAGGGCGATCTGAAGCTGGTGATCTGGATCGCCGCGGTGTCGCTGATCCTGCATCCGGCGGTGGTCTGGCTGCTGTCGCAGGGCTTTGCACTTGGCGACGGGCCGACCCGCTCGGCGGTGCTGATGGCCTCGATGGCGCCGGGGGTGAACGCCTATGTCTTCGCCAACATGTATGGCACCGCCAAGCGCACCGCCGCCACGGCGGTGCTGGTGGGCACCGCCGCCTCGATCGTCACGGTCTGGGGCTGGCTCTGGGTGCTGGGTTAGCTCAGCCTTCGTTGAGCTTGTCGAGCCGGACGCGCAGGCTCAGCCCGTGGGCTTCGAGGCTTTCCGATTTCGCCAGCGTCTCGGCCGCCGGGCCGATTGTGGCCAGCGCCGCCGGGGTCATCTTGGCGATTGTCGTGCGCTTCATGAAGTCGAGCACCGACAGGCCGGACGAGAACCGCGCCGAGCGGGCAGTGGGCAGCACGTGGTTCGGCCCGCTGACGTAATCGCCCACCGCTTCCGGCGTCCATGGCCCGAGGAACAGTGCCCCGGCATTGGAAATCTTGCGCGACAGCCCATCGGGATCGGCCACGCAAAGCTCGAGGTGTTCGGGCGCGATCCGGTCGGCCAGCGCCGCCGCTTCGTCGAGGTCGCGCACGGTGACGACGGCGCCGAAATCGCGCCAGCTTGCGCCTGCGATGGCACGCCGCTCCAGCGTTTTGAGCCGCGCTTCCACCGCCTCGGCCACCCGGCGCCCGAAGGCTTCATCATCGGTGATCAGGATCGATTGCGCGCTCTCGTCGTGCTCGGCCTGGCTCATCAGGTCGAGCGCGAGGAAGTCGGGATCGTTGTCGGCGTCGGCGATGACGAGAATCTCGGAGGGGCCGGCGATCATGTCGATCCCGACCTTGCCGAACACCCGCCGCTTCGCCGCTGCCACGTAGGCATTGCCCGGCCCGGTGATCTTGTCGACCGGCGGGATCGTCTCGGTGCCATAGGCCAGTGCCGCCACCGCCTGCGCGCCGCCGATGCGGTAAATCTCGTCGACCCCGGCGATCCGTGCCGCCAGCAGCACCGCCGGGTTCACCACCCCGTCGGGGGTGGGCACGGTGATGGCGAGGCGTTTCACCCCGGCGACCTTGGCCGGCACCGCGTTCATCAGCACGCTCGACGGGTAGCTCGCCAGCCCGCCCGGAACGTAGAGCCCGGCGGCGCCCACAGCGCTCCAGCGCCAGCCGAGGGTGGCCCCGTCCGGGTCGGTCCAGAGCTGGTCTTCGGGCATCTGGCGGACGTGATAGGCGCGGATGCGTTCGGCGGCCAGTTCCAGCGCCTCGCGCTCCTCGGCCGGCACGGTGGCCGAATGCGCCGCGATCTCCTCGGGCGAAAACCGCATCTCGTCAGCGGTCAGCTCCATCCGGTCGAACGTCGCCGTCAGCTCCAGCACCGCCGCGTCACCGCGGGCGCGCACATCGGCGATGATCGCGGCGACGGTCTCGTCCACGTCCGGACTGTCTTCGCGCTTGATACCCAGAAGGGCGGCGAACCGCGCCTCGAAATCGGCATCTGTGCTGTTGAGAAACTGGGGCATGTCGTCCTCCGGGCTTTGCCGTCACATACCCCCGCGCGCGCCGGGCGACAAGAACCGACCGGCGCGGGCGTCTGGCCTACTCGGTCGCGCTGGCAGGCGCTTCGACCGGCGCGGTCAGCCAGGGCGCGGCGATTTTCACCACCACCACCGCCAGCACCGCAAGCAGTGCCAGCACCAGCGTCTTGCGCAGCCAGGTCATTGCGGGTGGCGCGGCGCCCGTTTGGCGGGCGCGGCGTAGGGCCGGGTTACATCCTGAAGCACCACGTCCAGCGCCTCGACCTCGAGCGCGACCGTTCCATCGCCCGCGAGGGTGAGTATCACGCGGCCGGTGCCATCCTCACCCGGCTCGAATGACAGAGACAAAAGCGACAATACAACGTCTTTATCTCCCCGATCCAAGCCTTGGCTTTGCACTTTCAGAACATCCGATACAGCCAGCACCGATTGCACCCGCTCCACAGGACGGCGCCCGACCGCCGCCTTCTCGGCATCTTCCCAGCGGAACCGGTTGATCAGCAGCGCAAAGCGCCGCCGCTTCGGCTGCCACGACATTTCGGTGATGGGAAACACCGCATCCTGTGCCAGCGCCGAAATGACACCAAGATCCTCGGCATCGAGCGCGATCAGCCGGAGCGGCGTATCGCCGCCATCTTCGAAGCGTGCATCATCCGTCATGTGTCTTTAACCCGTTCAATCTTTGCGCCGACGCTCGAAAGCTTGCGCACCACATGTTCATAGCCCCGGTCGAGATGATAGACCCGGCTCACCACCGTTTCGCCCTCGGCGGCGAGGCCGGCGAGGATCAGGCTCACGCTGGCGCGCAGATCGGTGGCCATCACCGGCGCGCCCTTGAGCCGCGCCACCCCGGTGACCGTTGCCGAGCCACCCTGCACGTCGATATCGGCGCCCATCCGGGTCAGTTCGGGCGCGTGCATGAAGCGGTTTTCGAAGATCGTTTCGTGCAGCGTGCTGGTGCCCTCGGCGGTGGCCAGAAGCGCCATCATCTGGGCCTGAAGGTCGGTCGGGAAACCGGGGAAGACCTCGGTGGTCACATCCACCGCGCGCACCCGTTTGCCCGGCGTGTGGCTGACCTTGAGGCCGCGCGCCGTCTGCTCGACCGACACACCGGCCTCGTCGAGCTTGTCGACAAAGCTCTGCACCAGCCCAAGCTCACCGCCAAGGCATTCCACCTCGCCCCCGGCGATCACCGGGGCGAGCATGTAGGTGCCCAGTTCGATCCGGTCGGTCACCACCCGGTGGGTGGCGCCACCCAGCCGGTCGACGCCCTGGATCTCGATCCGGCTCGTCCCCTCGCCCTCGATCTGCGCCCCCATCGCGCGCAGGCAGCGCACGAGGTCGATGATCTCGGGCTCGCGCGCGGCGTTGTCGAGCACCGTGGTGCCCTTGGCCAGCGTCGCCGCCATCACGATGTTTTCGGTCGCGCCCACCGAGGCGAAGCGCAGCTTGATCTGCGCGCCCTTGAGCCCGCGGGGCGCCCTGGCATGCAGGTAGCCATCCTTGAGTTCGATCGTCGCGCCCAGCGCCTCGAGCCCGTCCTGGTGCAGATCCATCGGCCGCGCGCCGATGGCGCAGCCACCGGGCAGCGACACTTCGGCATGGCCCTCGCGCGCCAGCAGCGGCCCGAGCACGAGGTTCGAGGCGCGCATCTTGCGCACCAGGTCATACTCCGCCCGCGTCGAGGTCAAATCATGGCTCGACATCGCCAGCACCTTGCCGTCCTGCAAACTGGCGGCATCGGCGCCGAGCGATTGCAGCAGCGTCGTCATCGTCGCGATATCCGACAGGCGCGGCGCGTTGGTCAGGATCAGCGGCTCTTCCGAGAGCAGCGTGGCCGGCATCAGCGCGAGGCAGGCATTCTTGGCCCCGGCGATGGGAATTTCACCCTTCAGCGGGCCGTTGCCCGTCACGACTATCGAATCCATTACTGCCTCATGCCTCGTCTTTTTGTTCTGTGTCCGCCATGTCGCGCGCCTTCGCCTGCGCCTTGCGCCGGCCCATATTGGCCTTGAGCGCGGCTTTCAGCCGATCCTCGCGGGACGGGCTGGGCTTTTTCGCAGGATCTGGTGCGGGTTTGCGGCTCATGCGTCTCTCTAGCGCAGGCTCCGGGAGCCGTCCAGTTTTCGCCGCACCGCCCGGCGGATCGCAGCCCGGCCGGTGCTGAAGAAAACGGCCAGATAGCGCTTGCGTGCCCGGCCAAATGCGTCTAATCAGCCGCCCACGGTTGGCCGCAGTAGCTCAGTGGTAGAGCGCACCCTTGGTAAGGGTGAGGTCGGGAGTTCAATCCTCCCCTGCGGCACCATCTTCTTCCCTGTTCCGTTTTTCATGCCGTGTGATCGTCTTGCGGCGGCGCCATCGCAATGCCGCTGCACGCGGCGCTGGCACCCCTTGTTGCCATGGGCTAGGCTGGCTTCGGAAGGAGGTTAGACGTCACTCGCTAAGAGCGATTATTTCTGTTTCGTGGGCAATTGGGGGTTGTATGCGCGAATAAGGCGCACTTACCTAAACAATATGGGGCGGAATCACGTCATAGACAACCTGTTGGTGGAGTTGGGTCTTCAGGCCCCGGCCGGGTATTACCTGGCGCTTCACATCCGGTTTGCGGCGCCCCTCATGATGTTTCAGACCTTCGACCAACGCTGGACTGATCACTACACCCAGAATGCCTACGCCCTGCGCGATCCGCTGGTCGCCTGGGGCATTTCGCGGACCGGCGCCACCCGCTGGAGCGACATCGACCTGCCTGACCCGTTCGGCATCATGGCCGAAGCGGCAACATACGGGCTGAAATACGGTGTCTGTGTCTCCTGCGGTCCAATGTCGTCGCGCACCATCGCCTCGGTCGCCCGGGCCGACCGGGAATTCACCGACGAAGAGATCGCGGCGGTGTCCGGCACGGTCCTGCACCTGCACCACGAAACAGAACCCCCCGACAACCTGACCACCGCCGAGATCGAAGCGCTCAGGATCGTCGCATCAGGGGAGCGCTATGCCGCCGGGGCTGCCCGGCTCGGCATTTCGGAATCGGCCCTCAAGGCCCGGCTTTCGACAGCGCGCAAAAAGCTATTCGCACGAACCTCCGCCGAAGCAATTCAACGCGCAAAGGACTACCGATTGCTCTGAGCCTGTGAGCAATGGGAAAGCTGGTCACGGAGCGTAGCCTCGGCAGGGAGCGGGCGGATAGCTGCTGTTCAACCCTGACTTGGAGGTATCCAATGCAAACCACCACTCTTTCTTTCGCCAACATTCACAACCATGGCGAGCTTTTTGCAAATCTTCTTCGCGCGCGTCGCAAGAGCTTTATCGTGCGCAACAAGTGGAATCTACCCGAAGCCATGGGGATGGAGTTCGACCAATACGACACCCCGGCAAGCCGCTGGGTGGCCGTTCATCATCTTGGCCGGGTCTATGCCGGCATCCGGCTCACCCCGACCACGGCGCGGGTGGGGATCTACACCTACATGATCCGCGACGCCCAGCGCGGGCTGCTCGAATCGATCCCCTCCAACCTGCTCTACGAGGAGGCGCCGGTGGCCGAAAACGTCTGGGAAAGCTCGCGGGTCTTCGTCGCCGACGACACCCCGCAAAAGCTGCGCCGGGTGGTGCATCTGCACCTGATCGAAGAGATGACCAAGGCCGCCCGTGACCTTGGCGCAACCCAGGTGCTCGGCCTGATCCCCGCCAACTGGCCCCGCTGGGCCCGCCGGCGCGGGCTCGAGGCCGAGGAGGCCGGGCCGGTGATGCATATCGACGGTATCGACAACCAGGTGGTGTCGATCAACCTTGCCGAGAAGATGCACTAGACCAACCGGCGCCCCGGCCCGGTCGCGGCCGGGGCGCCACGCTTTTTGCGATATCCAGTCTGCTCTTTCGCAAATTGTCGGTTTTCGTATTTGAATCTCGCCATCGTCGCGGCCATGGATGAGATCGACCGTAAACGCTGCCCCTCGACACGATGAAACACACCGCCGCCCTGCCGGTAACGGACCACGGCGGTGCTGGAGATCTGGCTCAAGGGCGTTGGCTACCGCGCTGCGCCACTGACCGCACCGCGAACTGAATAGCCGGGCGCGACGTGACGTCGGTTCGGCTTTTGCCAAAGTTGACGTTGACGTAAACGTAATCCCATGCATCATTTCCCGAACCGACCGCCAAAGAGGACGAGATGAGCGACGATCTGATGACCATCCGCGAGATGTGCAGCACCTATGGTGTCACCGCCCGCACGCTCAGGTTTTACGAATCCAAGGAGCTGCTGTCGCCGCTGCGCCAGGGCCAGAAACGGCTGTTTTCGCGCCGCGACCGTGCCCGGCTGAAGCTGATCCTGCGTGGCAAGCGCTTCGGCTTCCCGCTCGAGGAAATCCGCCAGTTGCTCGATCTCTACGATATCGGCGACCAGCAGCAGACCCAGTATCGCGAAACGCTGGAACGCGCGCGCCTGCACCTCGAAGATCTGCGCCAGCAGCGCGCCGAACTCGACGAGGCGATCGCCGATCTCGGCGAGCAGATCACCTGGGGCGCGCATATGCTTGCCTCGATGACACATGACGAGGCCGCCGAATAGGCGACCTGCTCGACCTTCACCATCCCAAGGCCGCCAGGAGACTTTCGACCGATGCCGATCTATTCCCCGCCCGCCCGAGACATGGCCTTTGTCCTGCACGACCTGCTAAACGTGTCCGCCTCCGACATCCCCGGCTATGGCGATCTTGATCCCGAGATGACCGCCGCGATCATCGAGGAAGGCGGCCGCCTGGCCACCGAGGTGTTTCAGCCGCTCAACGCTGTCGGCGACCGCGAAGGCTGCACACTGGAAAACGGCGCGGTGCGCACGCCCCCCGGCTTCAAGGCGGCGTTCGACCAGTTGCGCGATGGCGGCTGGACCCAGCTCGATTGCGACGCGCAATATGGCGGCCAGGGCATGCCGCATATCATGGGCACCGCCATGGGCGAGATCTTCGCCGCCGCCAACATGTCGCTCAACATGTATCACGGCCTTACCCACGGCGCCTATTCGGCGATCCGGGCGCATGGCACCGAGGCACAAAAGGCCTTCTGGCTGCCGAAGATGGCCACTTGCGAGTGGACCGGCACGATGAACCTGACCGAGCCGCAGGCGGGCACCGACCTTGGCCTGATGCGCAGCAAGGCCGAGCCGCAGGACGATGGCAGCTACCGGATCACCGGCACCAAGATCTTCATCTCTGCCGGCGATCACGACATGGCCGAGAATATCGTCCACCTGGTTCTGGCGAAGATCCCCGGCGGCCCGGAGGGGGTGAAGGGCATTTCGCTGTTCATCGTGCCCAAGGTGCTGGTCAAGGAGGATGGCTCGCTCGGCGCGCGCAACGCCGTTTCGGTCGGGAATATCGAGACCAAGATGGGCATTCATGGCAATGCCACCTGCGTGATGAACTTCGATGGCGCCACCGGCTATTTGCTTGGCGAGGCGCACAAGGGCCTGCGCGCCATGTTCACGATGATGAACGAGGCCCGGCTCGCGGTCGGCCTGCAGGGGCTGGCGCAGGCCGAAGCGGCCTACCAGAACGCCGTGATCTATGCTCGCGAGCGCTTGCAGGGCCGCGCGGTCACCGGGGCGGAAAACCCCGATGGCCCCGCCGACCCGATCATCGTGCATCCCGACGTGCGCCGGGTGCTGATGGAGGGCAAGAGCTTCATCGAGGGCGCGCGGGCGCTGACCTTCTGGGCGGCGATGCTGATCGACCGGTCGCAACGGATGGGCGACGCCGAGGCCGAGGCGCTGGTCTCGTTGTTGATCCCGGTGATCAAGGGTGTGCAGACCGACCGCGGCTTCGAGACCGCGGTGCAGGCCCAGCAGATTTACGGCGGCCACGGCTATATCGAAGAAAACGGAATGAGCCAGTTTGCCCGCGATGCACGGATCGCGATGATCTACGAGGGCACCAACGGCGTCCAGGCGCTTGATCTCGTCGGGCGCAAGCTCGCCGCCTCCGGGGGCAAGCCGGTGATGGCCTTCTTCGCCCTGGTGAAAGACTTCATCGCGGCAAACGCGGACGATGCCGCACTGTCGGCGGACTTCCTCGATCCGCTGAAAGCCGCATCGAAAGACCTGCAGGCCGCAACCGGGTATTTCCTGAAGGAAGGGATGACCTCGCCCAACAACGCGCTTGCCGGGGCCTATGACTTCATGCATCTCTTCGGGCATGTCGCGCTCGGGCTGATGTGGGCGCAGATGGCGAAGGCTGCCCGCGAGGCGCTTGACGCCGGCCGGGGCGACACGGCCTTCTACGAGACCAAGCTCGCCACCGGACGGTTCTACATGGCCCGCATCCTGCCTGAGACAATGGCGTTGCGGGCGCGGATCGAAAGCGGCGCCGATACGGTTATGGCGCTGCCAGAGGAGGCTTTCTGATGCCCAAGCGTTTTCGCCTCACCCGGCGCTTCCAGGTCGGGATGACGGAAGATGGCTACCGCCGGCTCAAACGCTTCGCCAATGACGCGGGCCTTGACGAGGGCGAGGCGCTGTCGTTCCTGTTCGAGCATTTCGACAGCGTCACCGACGAAGACAAGCTGACCCACCGCCTGCGCCTGTTCAATGCCGAGCTGGAAGCGCGCAAACGGTGACGGGGCGGATGCTGGACAGTCCGGCAGATGAGTATTTCTGCCAAGAAAAAGGGGCGGGGCGTGCCCCGGCACCGCTCTGCGCGGCGAACGGCAACCGGCCCGGAGGCGAACCCCGGACCGGCCGTTGCGTGAGCGCTTCACGCCTGTTTCGGCCCCGCCTCCACCGGGCCAGTCCAATCGGCAGCAGGGGGCGGGCCTTTTCCTTGGGCGGTCATCGGCTCTCCAGCCTGTGCCGCACCGACAGAATAGCCGCGGGATCCTTAACATCAGGTGAACGCGCCCCTTTTTCTTGGCAAAAATACTCGTGTTCCGCCACCGCCGCCCGGCGCTGACATCCGAAAGGGAGAAACATGACCGACGCATTTATCTACGACGCGATCCGCACGCCGCGCGGCAAGGGAAAGCCCGATGGCGCGCTGCACCAGGTGCCCGCGGTGCGGCTTTCGGCGCTGGTGCTCAACGAAATTGCCCGGCGCAACAATCTCGCCGGTCCGGCGGTGGAGGACGTGATCTGGGGCAATGTCACCCAGATCGGCGAACAGGGCGCCTGCCTTGCCCGCTCCGCCGTGCTCTATTCCGACCTCGACGAGCGCATCCCCGGCGTGAGCATCAACCGCTTCTGCGCCTCCGGGCTGGAAGCGGTCAACATGGCCGCCAACCAGGTCAAGGGCGGCGCCGGGGAGGCGTTCATCGCCGGCGGCGTGGAGAGCATGAGCCGGGTGCCGATGGGCAGCGATGGCGGGGCGATCGCCGCCGATCCGACGCTGGCGATGAAAAGCTATTTCGTGCCGCAGGGCATATCCGCCGACATCATCGCCACCCGCTTCGGGTTTTCGCGCGCCGATGCCGATGCGCTGGCGGTCGAAAGCCAGGCCCGCGCCCGGACCGCGACCGAACAGGGCCGCTTTACCTCGCTGATCCCGGTGACCGATATCAACGGGTTGCCGATCCTCGAGCATGACGAGATGATCCGCGAGACCAGCGCCGACACGCTGGCGGGGCTGACCCCCAGTTTCAGGCAGATGGGCGAGGTGATGCCGGGCTTCGACGCTGTCGCGCTGATGAAATACCCCGATCTGGAGAAGATCGCGCATATTCACCATGCCGGCAACTCTTCCGGCATTGCCGATGGCGCGGCGGCGGTGCTGGTGGGGAGCAAGGAATTCGGCGCGCGCCACGGGCTGACACCGCGCGCCAGGGTCCGCGCCACCTCCCGTGTCGGCACCGATCCCACGATCATGCTCACCGGCCCAGTGCCCGCCACCGAAAAGGTGCTCGCCGCCGCCGGGATGCAGATCGGCGATATCGATCTCATGGAGGTCAACGAAGCCTTCGCCAGCGTGGTGCTGCGCTTCATCCAGCATTTCGACGCCGACGTGACGCGGCTCAACGTCAACGGCGGGGCCATCGCCATGGGCCACCCGCTTGGCGCGACCGGCGCGATCCTGCTGTCGACGTTGCTTGACGAGATGGAACGCACCGACCGCGAGACCGGCCTTGTCACCCTGTGCATCGGCTCCGGCATGGGCGCCGCCACCATCATCGAGCGGGTGTAGCCATGGCTGTGATCGACATTGCCAACGCGCCGGTCAAGACCGGCTCGATCTATCCCGCCCCCTACGCCGCCGAGATGGCCGGGCGCTGGTCGATCCGGCTCGGCGAGGCGGGCGGGCTGACGCAGTTCGGCGTCAACATCGTGGTGCTGGCGCCGGGCGCGAAGAGCTCGTTGCGCCATTGGCACCTCAACGAAGACGAGTTCGTGATCATCACCGAGGGCACCTGCACCCTGGTCGACGACGATGGCCGGCACGAGATGAGCGTGGGCGCCTGCGCCGCTTTTCCGGCAGGGGTGGCGAACGGCCACCATTTCATCAACGAAACCGAGGACGAGGCGCGCTTTCTCGTTGTCGGAACGAAGGCGCCGCACGAGATCGCCACCTATAGCGACATCGACCTGGTGCTCGAGGTCAGGGACGGCGCCGCCACCTTCACCCGCAAGGACGGAACCCCCTGTGAGGGAGACAGCAAATGACCGATTTTACACTGGAAACCGGCGCCGACGGCGTTGCCATCATCACCTGGGACGTGCCCGGCAAGAGCATGAACGTGATGTCCTTCGAGGGCTTGCGCGCACTTGAGACCTGTATTGACGCGGCGCTTGGCGACGACGCGGTGAAAGGCATCGTCATCACTTCCGGCAAGGACAGCTTCGCCGGCGGGATGGATCTCAACATCCTCGCCGGGCTGCGCGATGCGGTCGAGGGCGACCCGGCGCGCGGGGTGTTTGACGGCGTGATGCAGATGCACACGCTGCTGCGCAAGATCGAACTGGCGGGGATGGATCCGAAAACCAGGACCGGCGGCAAGCCGATCGCCGCGGCGCTCACCGGCACGGCGATGGGGATCGGCTACGAGTTGCCGCTTGCAACCCACCGGATCTTCATGGCCGAGGGCAAGGGCAAGGTCGGTCTGCCGGAGATCATGGTCGGGCTGTTTCCCGGCGCGGGCGGCACCACCCGGCTGGTGCGCAAGCTCGGGGCGATGGCGGCGGCGCCCTACCTTCTCGAAGGCAAGACGCTGGTGCCTGCCAAGGCCAAGGCGGCGGGGCTGATCGACGAGGTGGTGGCGCCCGAAGCGCTGCTGGAGGCCGCGAAGGCCTGGGTGCTCGCCGCCTCCGCTGCCGATCTGGTCAAACCGTGGGATGCGAAGGGCTACAAGATGCCTGGCGGCACGCCCTATTCGCCTCAGGGCCTGCCCACTTTCATGGGTGCGGCGGCAATGGTGCACGCCAATACCAAGGGGGTCTACCCGGCGGCCAAGGCGCTGCTGGCCGCCGTCTACGAAGGCGCGCTGGTGCCCTTCGACGAGGCGCTGAAGATCGAGGCCCGCTGGTTCACCAAGGTGGTGCTCGACCCGACATCGGGCGCGATGATCCGTTCGCTCTTCATCAACAAGGGCGCGCTGGAGAAAGGCGCGGTGCGGCCCCAGGGTGTGGCCGATCAGCGGGTTGAGAAGCTCGGCGTGCTCGGTGCGGGCATGATGGGCGCGGGCATCGCGCTGGTCGCGGCGATGGCCGGGATCGAGGTGGTGCTGATCGACGCCGCCCAGGACGCCGCCGACAGGGGCAAGGCCTATGCCGAGAGCTACATGGACAAGGGGATCGCGCGCGGCAAGGCGACGGCAGAAAAGAAAGCGGCCACCCTCGCCCGGATCACCGCCACCACCGAATATGCCGCGCTGACGGGCTGCGACCTGGTGGTCGAGGCGGTGTTTGAAGACCCGAAGGTGAAGGCCGAGGTCACCGCCAAAGCCGAGGCGGTGCTGGGCGATGAGGCGATCTTCGCCACCAACACCTCGACCCTGCCGATCAGCGATCTGGCCAAGGCGTCGCGGCGCCCCGGCCAGTTCATCGGCATCCATTTCTTCTCGCCGGTCGAGAAGATGGCGCTGGTCGAGATCATCAAGGGCCGCGAGACCGGCGACCGGGCGGTGGCCAAGGCGCTGGATTTCGTCCGCCAGATCCGCAAGACCCCGATCGTGGTGAACGACGCGCGCTTCTTCTATGCCAACCGCTGCATCCTGCCCTATCTCAACGAGGGCATCCGCATGGTCGGCGAAGGCGTGGCGCCGTGGCTGGTGGAGCACGCCGCCGAGCTTCTCGGCTTCCCGGTCGGCCCGCTGCAACTGACCGACGAGGTCTCGCTCGATCTCGGGGTGAAGATCGCCAAGGCAACGAAAGCGGCGATGGGCGCGGCCTATCCGGACGACGACGTTGATGCCGTGGTGTTCCCGCTTTACGAGGCGGGCCGCCTCGGGCGCAAGGCCAAGGCCGGGTTCTATGCCTATGACGACAAGGGCAAGCGGCAGGGGATCTGGCCGGGGCTCGGCGAGATGGTCGCGCTGGCGGACGCGCAGCCGGAGCTTGCCGAGGTGCAGAACCGGCTGATGATGGTGCAGGTGCTGGAAGCGGTGCGCGCGCTGGAACAGGGCGTGCTCACCGACATCCGCGAGGGCGACGTGGGCGCGATCCTCGGCTGGGGCTTCGCGCCATGGTCCGGCGGACCGTTCTCATGGCTCGACCGGATCGGCGCAGGCCGTGCGGTGGACATCTGCGCGGCGCTGGAAGCGGCCCACGGCGCGCGCTTTGCCGCCCCCGACCTGCTGCGCGACATGGCCGCGAAAGGCGAGGCGTTCTATACCCGGTTTGCGCCGGCAGACGCCGCCTGACGCGCAGAAATCCAACAATATGCCCCGTCCGCAGCCAGCGGGCGGGGCATATTGTTGTCGGAATCCAGCATTCGTTCCGTCTCGCCCTGACCGCAGGCTACTCGATGCAAATTCCTTGCAGGCTCACCCAGTCGGCGTCGGCGAGGATCGGCTCGGCCTCGGCCAGCGGCACCGGGTCGGCCTCGATCAGCGGCAACGTGGTCTCACCGGTCGGATCAACCGCGAAGGCATAGGGCGTGGCGCGCACACGCGCCGCCGCGAAGCGCGCCAGAAGCGCCTCGGAAGAGATTTCGACCGGCGGCGCAATCAGCACCCCCTCGGCGTAGCGGTCGAGGATCGCATCGCTGAGGGTGCCGGTGGTGAGCAGCTTGGCCGTTGCCAATGTGCCCGCATGATCGAGCAGCGCGAGCATCGGATCGGCCTGCTCGGCGCGGACCCGCTCGGCGAGGATATAGCCCGCCATCACGTCGGGTTCGTCATAATCCTCGACCAGCGCCCGGTTGATCAGGATGATCCCGCCCGGCAGATGCGCCGCGGTGCTGACCCCGGTGGACACCACCACCAGACTGGCTACACCCGGCCCGAGCACGCGGTCGCCCAGCTTGGTCAGCGCCCGGTTGCCAAGACGGCCCCGGCAGGGCGTGCCGGCGACCCGGCCGACACGGGTGAGCAGGCGCTGGCCGACGCTTGCGCGGGTCACGTCCGGCAGCACCGAGGCGGTGTGCCGCACCAGCGCACCGGGCAGCCAGGCCAGCGCCAGAATCGCGGCCAGCGCCAGAACGATCAGCGTCAGGAACACCCGCAAACGGCCGCTATGGGGGCGGTTGCGGTCGATCACCCGGCGGACCTTTTCGATCGCGGCGATCATCTCGGCGTCGTCGAGTTCCAGCACCTCGGCCTCGTCTGGCGCATCGGATGGCGCATAGAGCGCCGGGCTGACGCCGGGGTTCAGCCGGTGCACGGCGGGCAGCGACCAGTGGGTGAGGGCGCGGTCCTGGGTATCGCTGAGCGTCAGGGTCGCGTCACCGATCGACACGATCACATCGCGCCGCTGCGCATCGGGATCGCTGCGCCACAGGCCGGAAGCCTCCAACCGCTGGTATTGGGTAAGCGCCGTCATCTTGCCGGGCGTAACTGCTCTTTTGTTGCCTGGAAAGAGCTTAGCGCGCGGCGGGGGCTTTCGTCCAGCGCGGGCAGAGCTGTGGTGCCGGCCGAGGGCTACCCCTCGAGGACGGTTCCGGCACGATGAAAGCGAACTGGAACGGCGCGCGGGCAGCGGCTAGGCTCACCCCATGATCCTGTCGCGCGGTCGGCGCTATATCTTCGTTCACGCACCCAAGACGGGCGGCACCTCGCTGGCGCTGGCGCTGGAGGCCCGTGCCATGGCCGATGACGTGATGCTGGGCGACACGCCGAAAGCGCGCAACCGGCGCCGGCGTCTGAAAGGCACCGAGGCTTCCGGTCGGCTGTGGAAACACTCGATGCTCAGCGATCTCTACGGGCTGGTCAGCCAGGACGAGATCGAGCAGTTCTTTGTCTTTACCCTCGTGCGCAACCCGTGGGACCGGATGGTGAGCTATTACCACTGGCTGCGCGACCAGAGCTTCGACCACCCGGCGGTGACGCTGGCCGGGCGGCTCGGGTTTGAGGCTTTCGTGGCCCATCCCGAGACCGTGGCGACCATGCGCGGCACCCCTTATGGCCGCTACGTGACCGATGCCGATGGGGTGGAGCGGGCCGATCTGTTTATCCGGCTCGAACATCTCGACGACGACATCGCACCGCTGGAAGCGCATCTGGGCTTCCGGCTTGGCGCCCTGCCCCGCGTAAATACCTCTGCGCGCGCGCCGGATTATCGCCGCTATTACAGCGAATCGGCGTTTCAAACGGTCGCCGAGGCCTGCGCGACCGACATTTCGCGCTTCGGTTACAGCTTCGACCTGCCGGCAGTGTTGTGAAACGCGCAACAATAGGCTTTCAGGCAGGCAATTCTGCGCCCTCCTGAAACAGTGCCGCAACATCGCCGCAATCACGCCGGAAAAATTCCCTCGGTCTCACCCAAATCTTACTCATCGACACATTGAGGCCACACGGGCTGCCACCCGGCCTCGCCACTGGGGATGAACCATGTTCGGTCTGCTCACCTCCCGCCTGCGCGCCGTCGCCCCGCGCTACCGCCCCGACGAGGGCGAGGGCGCCTCCGCCAGCACGGCGGATTACCGGCTGTCCGGCCTTACCGCCGGCACCCGTGTCGCCACCGGGCGGGAGTGGCGCGCGGTCGAGCGGTTGAGTGTCGGCGACAGGCTGATGACCTTCGACAACGGCCTGCAATCCATCGTTGCGATCACCAAGAGCACCCACTTCGCCGCTGCTGGCGACATGCCCGCCTTTGCCGTTCCGATCCACGTCCCGATCGGTGCCATCGGCAATGACGAGCCGTTGGTGCTGCTGCCCGAGCAGATCGTGATGATCGAAAGCGATGCCGCGGAGGCCCTGACCGGCGATCCCTTTGCCCTCGTCCCGGCAAAGGCGTTGGAAGGCTTTCGCGGCATCGACCGGATCCGCGGCCTGCGCCCGGTGGAAACGCTGACCCTGCATTTCGAGAATGACGAGGTGATCTTCGCCGAGGGTGGCGCGCTGCTGCTGGCCACCGCGACGGTGCCGGGCGATCTGTCGCTCGACATCATCGAGGCCAGTGGCCTGCCCACGCCTTACATGATCCATCGCGGCAACATGGCCCGCGAGATCGTCGCCGCGATGACCGAGGAGGATGCCCGGTTTTTCGCGGACTCGTCACAGGAGAACGCCGCCTGATCCGAGCAGGCACCCCGCAAATCCTGTATATCCCCTTCGCGCTCGCCCCTGCCCCCCCCCGAACCCATGGGCGCGAAAGAGCCCCGTCCGCTCCCTTGCCGGACGGGGCTTTCTTTTGTGCCGGGCTCATGACCGTGCCGCACAGCAAAAAGCCCCGCCGGATCGGGCGGGGCTTTTTGCGGTTTCGGGGCGCGATCAGTTGCGCAGGAAGGCGTCGGGGAAGGCGCCGCGCGCCTTGGCCAGAGCCGCGTTCAGCGCCGCGCTCTGATCGTAGGGCCCGGAGATCACCACGGTCTTGCCCGAGGCGGTGCGCGCCACCCGGCCTTGCAGGCCGAGGCTGCGCAGCTTTGCCGCCGCCCGCGTGGCATTGTCGGGCACGTTGAACATGCCGACCTGGACGTAGCGATAGCCGGTCGGGTTCGCCGCCGGTGCGGCCGCGACCGGCTGCGTGGCCGGGCTGCGCGAGGAATAGACCGCGCCATTCGCCGCCTCACCGATCAACCCACGAGCCGGTGCCGGGTCTGCGGTGCGCATCGGCACCTCGTCGATGGTCACGGTCGCCGCCATCTGCGCATCGCCATAGGCGGTCTGCGGGCCGCGATTGGGGTTCAGCCGGCCATCGCGCCATGCCGCGCGGTAGCCTTCAGGGATCGCCACCGGCGCAGGCGCGGGTGGCGCGATCGTGACTGAAAGCGGCGCGGCGCTGCTGGTCGCGGCGGTCGGCGCACCAATGCCCGGCACCGGATCAACCGGGCCGGGATCGTTGGTGAAGCCGAAGCCCCGCCCGAAGCTGTAGCCCTCGCCCGGTTCGACGGCGACATGGCCACGCGGGCTGGCGATGACCACCCGGCCGCCGGCCAGGGTCGTACCAACGCCGACGCTGCGCACCGTTGTGGTCGCCGCGGCGGTGACCACCGGCGCAGCGGGCCGGGCGATCAGCCGGGTGCGCTCGCCATTGGCGCTGCGCACGATGAAGCTCTGCGCCGTGGTCTGGCCCGGCATGCAGCGCACACCGACCGTGCCGCCACCAATGCGGACCCGCGCCGTCGACCCGTCGGCCGGGCAGGTGATCGCCATGGTGCGGATCACGGCGGAGTTGGCCGGGGCGCTCGCCGACGTGGCAGACGTCTCCGAGGTGGATAACGGCGTGCGGGCAGGCGCGGTTGGCGCAGGCGCCGCGCTGGCGGCCAATGCCGTGGGCTGCGGCGGTGCCGGGGGCGCGGGCGGGCGCGTGGCCGCCGTGGTCACGCTGGCGCTGGGAGTCAACCCGCAGATCACCGTCTTACGGTCGCCCGAGAGCCGCGGCACCCAATTGACCGCGGTGCCGATATTGGCGCGCACATAGGCGCAGCCCCGGCTGTCAACATAAACATCGCCGCGATAGCTCGCGGGCGGATATTCGGCCGGTCGGGCCGCCTGCTGCAACGTGTACGCTTCGGCAGCGGTGCCCGTTACAAGGGCTGCGAGGGCCAAGCCACTCGCGATACTCAAAAATCTCATACTGTGTCCCCCAACACAAGATGTTGGGGCAGCATGCCGAATGACGCGCATGAAGTCCAGAGCTCCGGCAACAATCCGTGATGGATTTCGCGACAATCGCGGCTATTTCGTGCCGTACATCCTGTCGCCGGCATCGCCGAGGCCGGGCATGATATAGCCGTGCTCGTTCAGCCGCTCGTCAACCGCCGCGGTCACGATCGGCACGTCCGGATGCGCTTTGCCCATCCGCTCCACGCCCTCGGGGGCGGCGAGCAGGCAGAGAAAACGAATATTGGTCGCGCCGGCCTTTTTCAGAAGGTCGATCGCCGCCACCGACGAATTGCCGGTGGCCAGCATCGGATCGACCACGATCACCAGACGGCCGGAAATATCCGGCGGCACCTTGAAGTAATACTGCACCGGCTTGAGCGTTTCCTCGTCGCGGTAGAGGCCGACGAAGCCGACCCGCGCCGAGGGGATCAGCTCCAGCACCCCGTCGAGCAGCCCGTTGCCGGCGCGCAGGATCGAGACCAGCGCCATCTTCTTGCCCGCGAGGATCGGTGCTTCCATCTCGCCCATCGGCGTTTCGATGCTCTTTTGCGTCATCGGCAATTCGCGGGTGACCTCATAGGCGAGCAGCAACGAGATTTCGCGCAGAAGCTGGCGAAAGCTCGCGGTCGACGTGTCTTTCTGGCGCATCAGCGTGAGCTTGTGCTGCACCAGCGGGTGTTTGACGACGGTCAGATGATCAAGCATCGGGTCCCTCCAGACGGTCCGCAACGCGCGCGCGGGTCAGATCATTGCAGAAGGCGGCATCGAGCGCCACCCGGTTCAGCGCGGCGAAATCGCCCTCGTTCCAGCCGAAGGCGCGCGCCAATTCGTCGTATTCGCGCACCATGTCGGTATGGAAGAACGGCGGATCGTCGGTCGAGACGGTCACTTTCACGCCCGCGTCGCGCAACCGCGCAATCGGGTGTTCGGCCCAGGACGGATAGACGCCCAGCGCCACGTTGGAGCCGGGGCAGACCTCCAGCACCACGCCGGTCTCGGCAAGCGCCCGCACCAGGTCCGGGTCTTCGATGGCGCGCACGCCGTGGCCGATGCGGGCGGGACGCAGATGCTCCAGCGTGTCGCGGATCGCTTGCGGCCCACCCCATTCACCGGCATGGGCGGTGAGGTGCAGCCCGGCCTCGCGGGCCATGTCGAAGGCATAGGAAAAGTCGGAAGGGTGGCCCGCGTTCTCGTCGCCCGCAAGGCCGAAGCCGACGACGAAATCGCCCGCCGTCTCGACAGCGCAGAGCGCGGTTTCGCGCGCAGCGTCAGGGCCGAAATGCCGGATCGCGGTGACGATTCCGTTCAGGGTGATGCCCATCGTCTCGGCAGCGTCGGCGGCCTCCATCATCGCTTGCAGGTATTCGCGCCAGGCGACGGGATCGCGCCCGCCGCAGAAATCCGGCGACAGGAAGCTCTCGACATAGACCACCCCCGCCTCCGCCGCCTCACCCAGCACGATGGCGGTAAGCAGGGCGTAGTCGTCGGGGCTTTGGAACGGCTTGGTCGCCGCCTCGTAGACATCGAGAAACTGCAAGAAATCGCGGTATTGATAGGCGCCTTTGGCATCGAAAATGCCGGAAACGTCCAAGTTCTTGGCCCGCGCCATGTCGCGCACGAAGGCCGGCGGTGCGGCGCCTTCGAGGTGATGATGCAGCTCGATCTTGGGCAATTGCCTGAAACTCACAGAAACGACCTCCCCGCGCCGCGCTCGTTCAATCCCAGATGTGCGGCAACGCTCGCGCCGATATCGGCAAAGCCCACCTGCCCCACCGCCTTCGCGCCGACACCCCAGCCGATCACCGGCACCCGCTCGCGGGTGTGGTCGGTTCCGGTCCATGTCGGGTCATTGCCGTGATCGGCGGTGAAGATCGCCAGATCGCCGGCCCCCAAGGTGGCGAGGAACCGCGGCAATTCACGGTCAAACCACTCGAGATGGGCGGCATAGCCGGCAACATCGCGGCGATGGCCATACTTGCTGTCGAACTCGACGAAATTGGCAAAGGTGAGGCTGCCCGCCCCGGCGCTCCGGCCATGGCCCACCAGCGCCTCGAACAAATCCACGTCAGCGCCGTGGATGCGGTCATCCATGCCGCGATGGGCAAAGATATCGTCGATCTTGCCGACCGAATGCACCGCGCGGCCTTCGGATTTGGCCCAGTCCATCAGCGTTGGCGAGGGCGGCTCCAGCGCGAAATCCTTGCGGTTCACCGTCCGCTCGAAGCCGGTTTCGGGGCTGCCAAGGAAGGGGCGCGCGATCACCCGGCCGACCCGCATCCCATGCACGAGGGGGGCAACGGCACGGCACATCTCGTAAAGCCGTTCCAGCCCGTAGCTCTCTTCATGCGCGGCGATCTGCACCACGCTGTCGGCGGAGGTGTAGACGATCGGCATCCCCGTCGCCATGTGCTCGGCGCCGAGCTCGTCGAGGATCACGGTGCCGGAGCTGTGCTTGTTGCCCAGCACACCGCCCGCGCCCCCGGCCTCGATCAGCGCTTGCGTGACCTCGGGGGTAAAGGCGGGCTGGGTATCGGGAAAATAGGTCCAGTCCCACGGCACCGGCACGCCCGCGATCTCCCAGTGGCCGGAAGGGGTATCCTTGCCGGGGCTTACCTCGGTGGCCGCGCCCCAAAGCCCGGTGGGCTCGGCGCCCAGCCCCGGCGCGCGCGCACCGCTCGCAAGGTTCAGCGCGGCACCCAGCCCGAGCGCATCAAGATTGGGCAGGTGCAGCGTGCCGCTGCGCCCGGTATCGGCCTCGCCCGCCGCGCAGGCGCGGGCGATATGGCCCAGCGTGTTGGCGCCGGTATCGGGCACGCCATCGTTGAAGAACCGATCGGCATCCGGGGCGCCGCCGATTCCGACGCTATCGAGCATAACGAGGAAGGCACGAGCCATGTCAGCTCTCCATCTGCGCCTTGGCGAAGGCGTGGGGCAGAAGCTCTTCGATCGCCAGATCGAGCTGTTTGCCGCCCATCGTGCCCATCACCACCCGCGTGCCCTTGGGGGCGAACTCGGCGATCTTCTGGCGGCAGCCGCCGCAGGGGGTCACCGGGTCAGGCGCATCGCCGATCACCGCCACTTCGGCGATCTCGGTTTCGCCCGCCGCCGCCATCGCGGCAATCGCGCCGGCCTCGGCGCAAGTGCCCTCGGGATAGGCGGCGTTTTCGACGTTCACGCCGGTAAACACCTTGCCCGAAGCGGTGCGGATCGCCGCGCCCACCTTGAAGCCGGAATAGGGCGCATAGGCGTTTTCGCGCACGCGCCTGGCATCGTCGAGAAGTGACATCGGCGTCTCCTTTTTACCGGATGGTTCAAATCTACCCGCAGCACCTCTGGGCGCAAGGCAAAACCGCCCCGGCTCAGTCGGCGTCGGCGGACAGCGGCGCGTGACCGGGCGTTGCCGGGTCAAGATCGTCGGGTAGCCGTTCGCCCGCTTCCGGCAGGATCAGTGCGCCACCGTCGCCCATCCATTCAAGCCTGGCGGGCGGCGCATCGGGCGCAGGGGCGGCGGGGGCCGGTTGCGGCTCCGGCGCAGGGATCGGCGCGGCCGGGTCCGGGGCCGCTTCTTCGCCTTGCGTCATGGCGGCGGGGTCGGCGGGTGCAGGATCCGCCACGCCACCAGTCGCCCCGCCGGTCGCCTTCGGGGCAAGGTCGCGCGGCTTCGGCTCGGGCGCGAGGCTTTCCGGCGCGGACTCAACCGGGGCGTTGTCGGCGGTCGCCGGGTCTTGCGCCGCGCCGTTCCCGACCGTCACGGCCTCGTCGGCAGACGCCGCGCGGTCCGCCGCCATCGCCGCCTCGGCCGCCGGGCCCGACAGTTCCTCGACCAGCTCGAAGCTGTCATCGGCGATGCGAAACACCTTGCGGCAGGCCTCGAAGCCGTAGAGCCCGCAGGCGGTGCCGTGCAGATCGAGCGCGAGCAGGCCACCGGGCCGGGCCGAATAGCCCCGGATCACGCCGTCATAGATGCGGGTGAAGCCCTCGTCGCGGGCGAGAAAGAACCCCACCGTGCAGCCGCCCGAGCCGCAGTAGAGCGAGGCCATCTGCGAGCAGACCGCGGCGGCATAGTCGATCACCACGTCGTCGCGGCCATCGCCGTCGAGGTCTTCGCGGCGCTCGAAGCCGGGCTCCATCGCCACCGAGCCGCCGAGCTGGCCGCATTCGCGCACGATGGTATTGAGCACCACCGCCGCCGGATCGTTCAGCGGCACCTCGGGCATCGGGCAGGTGTCCATCACCGCGCCCAGCGCCCGCGACGACCCGCGCAGCGACAGTGCCGCCACCCGCGCGCCCGCCGGATGCTGCAAGGCGATCTCCGCCCGGTTGCCCTTGCGCAGCATCCCGACCAGGGCGCCGTGCAGCCTGGGATCGAAGGCGGCTTCAAGTTTCGCCATCCCGTCCAGCGCCGCGGCCGGGGCAAACAGCAACAGCCCCGCCGCCTGCCCGTCAACGCGGATTTCGGCGGCGAGTTCCTCGGGCAGACCGGTGGCGTCCGCGCCAAACAGCGCGATCTCGTAGTGCAGCGGGGCGGTATCGGAGCATTCGAGCCGCAGGCACGGCGGATCGCTCCAGTCGTCGCCGGGTTCGGCGCAGACAAAGGCACCGGCGCCGCCGGTGCCCTCGGTATCGACCATGCCCCAGCCCTGTGCGCCCGCCGGTTGCGCCAGCGCGGCCCAGCCAAGGGCGGCAAAGATCGACACGACACGGCGTAAATACATGAAACCCCCCGACTTCCCTGGCTGCGAGGTTGCCCCTACGGCGACGCCATGGCAAGCCCCCCGGCGTGATTCCCCACGGCTTTGCAAGTCTGGCGGGAAACTTTGCAAATATCGCTTTGTTTTCAACGGGTCTGCATATTTTCCAAGGCTTTGCAAAAATTTGCAGGCGGTATGAGCCAGAATCTGCAAAGGCCTGCGCGAAATTGCCTCGCTTCGTGGCAATGATCTTGCGCCAACCCACCGCGCTCCGTAACAAAACCCTAGAGGATGTGGAGGAGACCCCGATGGGATACAAGGACGTCTATGCAGCCTGGCAGGCCAACCCGGACGCGTTCTGGATGGAGGCCGCCGAGGCCATCGACTGGGACAAGCCCCCCTCCAAGGCACTGTCTGACGACAACGCGCCGCTCTACGAGTGGTATGCCGATGGTATGGTCAACACCTGCTACAACGCGGTCGACCGTCACGTCGCCAAAGGCCGGGGCGACCAGGTGGCGATCATCCATGACAGCCCGATCACCGGTCGCAAGCAGACCATTACCTATGCCGCGTTGCAGGACCGGGTGGCGCGTCTCGCCGGCGGGCTCGCGGCGCGCGGCGTTGCCAAGGGCGACCGGGTGATCATCTACATGCCGATGGTGCCCGAGGCGCTGATCGCCATGCTCGCGGTCACCCGGATCGGCGCGATCCACTCGGTGGTGTTCGGCGGCTTTGCCGCGAACGAGCTTGCAGTGCGGATCGACGACGCCACCCCGAAGGCGATCATCGCCGCCAGCGCCGGGATCGAACCGAACCGGATCGTGCCCTACAAGCCGCTGCTCGACGGCGCGATCGAGATCGCCAGGCACAAGCCCGATTTCACCGTGATCCTCCAGCGCGAGGAAAAACCCGCCGAGCTCAAGCCCGGCTACGACATCGACTGGGCCGAGGTCGAGGCCGCCGATCCGGTGGACTGCCTGCCGGTCGAGGGCAATCACCCGGCCTATATTCTTTATACCTCCGGCACCACCGGCCAGCCCAAGGGCGTGATCCGCCATACCGGCGGGCATCTGGTGGCGCTGAACTGGACGATGAAAAACATCTACAACGTCGATCCCGGCGACGTGTTCTGGGCCGCGTCCGACGTGGGCTGGGTCGTCGGCCACAGCTACATCTGCTACGCGCCGCTGATCCACGGCAACACCACCATCGTGTTCGAAGGCAAGCCGGTGGGCACACCCGATGCGGGCACCTTCTGGCGGGTGATCTCGGAGCATAACGTCAAGAGCTTCTTCACCGCCCCGACCGCCTTTCGCGCGGTGAAGCGCGAAGACCCGACCGGGGAGTTCGTGAAGAAATACGATCTGTCCTGTCTCAAGCAGGTCTACCTTGCCGGCGAGCGCGCCGATCCCGATACCATCGTCTGGGCGCAGGATCATCTGAAGGTGCCGGTGATCGACCATTGGTGGCAGACCGAAACCGGCTATGCCATCGCCGCCAACCCGGTGGGGATCGAACTCCTGCCGGTCAAGCTGGGGTCGCCGTCGGTGCCGATGCCGGGCTACGACGTGCATATCCTCGACGAAGGTGGGCACGAACTGGAACCGGGAAAGCTCGGCGCCATCGCGATCAAGCTGCCGCTGCCGCCGGGCACGCTGCCCAACCTGTGGAACGCCGAAGCGCGGTTTCGCAAATCCTACCTCAACACCTTTCCCGGCTACTACGAAACCGGCGATGCGGGTTACAAGGACGAAGACGGCTATCTCTACATCATGGCCCGCACCGACGACGTGATCAACGTGGCGGGCCACCGGCTGAGCACCGGCGGCATGGAAGAGGTGCTGGCCTCGCACCCGGATGTGGCCGAATGCGCCGTCATCGGGGTTACCGACCCGCTCAAGGGCCAGTTGCCGCTCGGGTTTCTCTGCCTCAATGCCGGGTCTACCCGTGACCCCAAGGAGGTCGTGGCCGAATGCGTGAAACTGGTGCGCGACCAGATCGGGCCGGTGGCCGCGTTCAAGGCTGCCGTGGTGATTGACCGGCTGCCCAAGACCCGCTCGGGCAAGATCCTGCGCGGCACCATGGTCTCGATCGCCGATGGCCGCGAATTCAAGATGCCGGCAACGATCGACGACCCGGAAATCCTCAACGAGATCAGGGACGCCCTGCAAACCTTGGGCTATGCCAAGGATTGACCGCGACGATACCGGCACATGACAGGGGCGTTTCAGGTCTGGAAACGCTCCTGTTCCAATCTTTGCGCGAGTTCAGGGTGGAAATCTCTATTTGAAATTGAAATGTTAGGCGCGGCGACGCCCGACGGAACGGGTGATGCGCCGCAGTGTTGACGTAGGTGGTTAGGGTGACCGACAGGATGACGGGATTTCCGGGCGCTGGCCTTGATGGCTGGCAGCGGAACGATGTCGACGTTCCGACGCTGGTGGTGTCGGGCGCCGACAGCGCACGCGCCCTCCCGGACGCGCCATTTCGTCAGGTCGGACTGAGGCCGGTCTTCGCCAGCGGGATCGACGAGGCCAAAACCCGGTTCACCGAGCTCCGGCCCCGGATCGTGATCCTGCCGCTGGCGGTCGACGGTGCGCCGAGCACCCCGTTTCTGCAACGCGTCCTCGCCCGCAAGCCGGCACCGGTCGTGGTGGTGATCGCCTCGAACGACGAGATCAATACCGCCGCCGAGGCGATGCGTATCGGCGCCCATGATTGCCTGTTTCGCCCGTTCTCGCCAATGCGGCTGGCCAAGGCGTTGGAAAACGCGCTGCGCGCCCTGCCGCCGCAATCGTCGCCCGCGCCGGGACAGAGACCGCGCAACGACCCGCCCGCCGGGCGTGCCGCGATGGCGCCGGGCGACCGCTCCGGCCTGCTGACCGCGGCGCCAAACATGCTGGCACTGCTCGAAAGGGTGGATGCGCTGTCCCGGTCGGATGCGCCGGTGTTCATCACCGGCGAGGTCGGCGTGGGCAAGAGCCTTGTCGCCCGGCGGCTGCACGATACCTCGCCGCGCGCCTCGGCCGCCTTCGTCGCGGTCGATTGCGCCCTGCTCACGCCCGCCGATGTCGAGGAACGCTTTCGAGAGTTTTGCGAGCGCGCCCGCGGCGGCACGCTGTTTCTCGACGAGGTTGCAACGCTGGACCCCGACGTTCAGCCGCGGGTTTTGAGTCGGATCGCCGCCGCAACCGACACCGGCGCCGCCGCCAACGCCCCGCGCATCGTGTCGGCGATGAGCCGCGACCCCCATGGCACCCCGATTGGCGAGCGGCTGCGGCCCGATCTTTTCTACCGCCTCCACGTCGCGCCAATCGCGATCCCGCCCCTGCGCGAACGGCCGAGCGATATTGCCCTGATCGCCCATGGTAAACTCGCCGAATTCGCCCGCATCGAGGGGCGCCGGGTCACCGGGATTTCAGATGCTGCGATGGCGTTGTTCCGCGCCCATGACTGGCCCGGCAACGTGCGCGAGCTTCTGAACGTGATCCGCTCGGCGCTGGCGATGCACGATGTGCCGGAGATCCTGCCCGAGCATCTGCCGCCCGAGATAACCAGCCCGCCCCTGCGCAGCGCGCCGGCGCCGCAGGGGCTTGCGCCGCTGATCGGGCAGTCGCTTGCCGCCATCGAGCAAGCGGTGATCGAAGCCACGATTCGCGCCGAAGGCGGCTCGATCCCGCACGCCGCCCGGGTGCTCGACGTGGCCCCCTCGACGCTCTACCGCAAACGCGACACCTGGCAGAAACGCGCCAAGGACGCCCGGCGCTAAGCCCTCAGACGAATTGTTCGCGGATCAGCCGCTCTTCCAGGCCATGGCCGGGATCAAACAGAACCCGGTGCTCGATATTGGTCGCGGTTTCGACCTCGACGGCCAGCACGTTGCCGGAGGGGCGGCCATCGGCATCGGCCATCACCGGACGCTTGTCGGGTTCGAGCACGTCGATGCGCACCTTCGCGCGCTTTGGCAACAAGGCGCCGCGCCAGCGCCGTGGCCGGTAGGCGGCAATCGCCGTCACCGCCAGCACGTCGGAGCCGATCGGCAGGATCGGGCCGTGGGCGGAGTAGTTGTAGGCAGTCGAGCCGGCGGGCGTGGCCACCAGCGCGCCGTCGCAGATCAGCTCGGCCATGCGCAGCTTGCCATCCACCGAGATCGCCAGCTTGGCCGCCTGGCTGCCCGCCCGGAGCAGCGCCACCTCGTTGATCGCCAGGGCATCGCGCACCTCGCCGTCAACGCAGGTGGCCCGCATCCTCAGCGGGTTGATCACCGCGATCTCGGCCGCCTCGACCCGCTCAACCAAAGCGTCCACCCCGTATTCATTCATCAGAAAGCCGACCGTGCCCCGGTTCATGCCATAGACCGGGGCCTCGAGGTGCTGACTGCTGTGCAGCGCGTGCAGCATGAATCCATCGCCGCCCAGCGCCACGATCACGTCGGCCTCGTCGATCGGCACATCGCCATAGCGCGCGACGAGGTCGGCCCGGCTCGACTGGGCGAGCGGGGCGTTGGACGCGGTAAAATGCAGTCTGGCGCTCATCGGTTTCCTCACAGGGGCATTGCGTTCGGAAAAGAACACAAGTTTCCCGGCGGCACCAGTGTGCCTGCCTGTTTGTATCGCAGCCGGGCAAACGGGGCTTCCGCCGCGCACCCCTTTCCTCTAGATCATCCCGAAATGGCACGCCACAGGAGAGATCCATGACCGACATCCGCGATGCAGGCTTTTTCACCGAAACGCTCGAGAGCCGCGACCCTGAGATCTTCGGCGCGATCCGCGGAGAGTTGACCCGCCAGCGCGACGAGATCGAGCTGATCGCCTCGGAAAACATCATCTCGAAAGCGGTGATGGAGGCCCAGGGCTCGGTGATGACCAACAAGTATGCCGAAGGCTACCCCGGCCGGCGCTACTATGGCGGCTGCGAGTGGGTCGACGTGGCCGAAAACCTCGCTATCGAGCGGGCGAAAGAGCTGTTCGGCTGCGGCTTCGCCAACGTCCAGCCCAATTCCGGCAGCCAGGCCAACCAGGGCGCGTTCATGGCGCTGATCCAGCCCGGCGACACCATCCTCGGGATGAACCTCGCCTCCGGCGGCCACCTCACCCATGGCGCGCCGCCGAACCAGTCGGGCAAGTGGTTCAACGCCGTGCAATACGGGGTGCGCAAGCAAGACAGCCTGGTGGGCTACGACGAGATCCAGCGCCTCGCAAATGAACACGAACCCAAGCTCATCATCGCGGGCGGCTCGGCGATCCCGCGCCAGCTCGACTTCGCGAAGTTCCGCGAGATCGCCGACTCGGTGGGCGCGTATCTGATGGTCGACATGGCGCATTTCGCGGGCCTCGTGGCGGCGGGCGAGCACCCCTCGCCCTTCCCCTATGCCGACGTGGCCACCACGACGACGCACAAGACCCTGCGCGGGCCCCGCGGCGGCATGATCCTGACCAACAACGAAGAGATCGCCAAGAAGGTGAACTCGGCGATCTTCCCCGGCATCCAGGGCGGGCCGCTGATGCATGTGATCGCCGCCAAGGCGGTGGCCTTCGGCGAGGCGCTGCGGCCGGAATTCAAGACCTACCAGAAGCAGGTGCGCGCCAATGCCGTGGCCCTGGCCGACCAGCTCATGAAGGGCGGGCTCGACATCGTCACCGGCGGCACCGACACCCACGTGATGCTGGTGGACCTGCGGCCCAAGGGCGTGAAGGGCAACGCCACCGAAAAGGCGCTCGGCCGCGCCCATATCACCACCAACAAGAACGGCATCCCGTTCGACCCGGAAAAGCCGATGGTGACCAGCGGCATCCGCCTCGGCACCCCGGCGGGCACCACGCGCGGGTTCGGCGAAGCCGAGTTTCGCCAGATCGGTGACCTGATCGTCGAGGTGGTCGACGGGCTCGCGGCCAACGGCGAAGAGGGCAACGGCGCGGTGGAGGCGGCGGTGAAAGCCAAGGTGGCCGATCTTTGCGCCCGGTTCCCGATCTATCCGGAGCTTTAGCACGTCTGCGCGGCGAGGGAATCAACAGCGAAACCGGGGCCGGCGCCCCGGTTTTTTTTCGCGGCGCATGGATAGTGGGCATCGCGTTGCCAACTCGGGCCCGGAGCGTCAATCTGTCCAGCCCGTCAGTCGCGTCCGCTCAGGAGCGCTGTTCCTGGATCTCTTCCCAGGCCCGGTTGACCGCGATCATGTGTTTCTCGGCGAGCTTCACCGCTTCTTCGGGCACACCGCGGGCGATCAACTGGTCGGGATGCGAGGCGCGCACCTGCACGCGCCACGCCCGGCGCACCTCGTCCATCGGCGCATCCGGGCTCACCCCCAGCACCGCGTAGGGATCGGGCACCGCATCGGGCACGAAGCGGGCGCGCAACGAGCGAAAAGCGCGTTCGTCCACCCCGAAGATCTCGGCGACACGGGCAAGAAAATCGTCCTCCGCCGGATGGTATTCACCATCGGCAATCGCGATGTAGAACAACCCTTCCAGCAGGTCGCACAGCGCCGGATCCCGCTTGCCGAACAGCCCGGCGATCTTCAGCGCATATTGCTCGAACCCGGCCACGTCGGTGCGCGCCATGTTGAACACCCGCGCGGCGTTCTTCTCCTCGGCCTTGGGAATGGTGAAAACCTCGCGGAAGGCCGACACCTCGCCGCGCGTGACCCGGCCATCGGCCTTGGCCATCTTCGCTCCGAGCGCAATCACCGCAATCGCGAAGGCGGCCGAGCGCTGTGGCGGCGTGCGCAGCCGCGCGAAGACATCGGCCAGGCTCTCGCCAGAGGTCAGCGCCGATAGCGCCTCGGTTATTCGGGTCCAGAGCGACATCGCCCCGTTCTACAGGAACTTCTGCATCAGCACGAGGTCCAACCAGCGGTCAAATTTCCAGCCCACATCGGGCAGACGTGCGACCTCGGCATAGCCCAGCGCGGTGTGGAAAGCGATGCCGGGCTCGTTCTCGCTCGAAATCCCGCCAATCATCGAATGCACGCCGCGGTCGCGGGCATGGACTTCGAGTGTTTCCATCAGCGCCCGGCCCAACCCCGCCCCGCGCGCGTCAGGCGTGAGCATCACGCTGTGTTCCATCGTGCGGGCATAGCCCACGCCGCCGCGAAACGGGGCATAGGTGGCGAAGCCCAGCACCTCGTCGCCGTCTTCGGCCACGAAAAACCCGTGCCCGGCATCGGCGCGCCGCACGATCAGGCGCACAAGGTCGTTTTCGGGTTTTTCCTCGGCATTGAAGGTGATCGCGGTGTCGCGGATCAACTGGTTCCAGATCGTTGCAATCCCGCGCGCATGGCGCGCCCCTGCCTCGACAATCATAGCAACACCGCCTCTTGCGCGCCGGTATGGATCAGCGCCGACAGGCCCACCGGCCCCTCGCGCACCACCACCCGGTCGTCGCTGGTAAGCATCGACAACAGCCAACCGAGCGGGCCGGCGCGCGGATGGCTGATCGTGAGCCGGATCAGCCGGGCATCGACATCGTCCAGCGCCGGCGTGGGCGGCGCGCTTTGCCACGCGATCAGCGCCGGGAAGATGCCGTCAAACGGCTGCACCCCGTCCTGCGGCACGGTGATGCGCCAGCGATAGGGGCCGCGCGTCATCTCGACCACATCGCCGATCCCTTCCGGCGCGTCGGCCAGCGCGGCGTCAAGATCGTCCACCCGCAGCACCCAGTGCGACAGAAGCGGTGCCCCGGCGGTATCGAGGCCGAACCAGCGCGCGCGCGCTGGTGCCGGGGCTTCGGGGTTCGGCGCGATCGCTTCGAGGTAGTCCTCGGGCCCGAGCGACAACAGCCGGTTATGGCTGGCCATCGCCGGGTGCAGCCCGCCGGGGGCCATCGGCAGCCCCAGCGCCGCCTCGACATGCGCGCTGCCCGCCGCCAGCGTTTCAGCGGTGACGACGAGATGATCGATCCGTCCGGTCATGGCCTCCCCTTTCGCGCAGAGCTTGCCACGATGCGCCCACAAACAAAAATGTTATCTCGCCCCGGCGACTTTGGCCTTGATCGACGCGGCCCTGCCCTTAATTGCAAGAAAAGGGGACACTGATACATGATTTCGATGATCGAACGACTCTTCAAGCATGAAGCAGCCGGTGGTGTGATGTTGATGGCGGCCGCGGTGGCGGCGCTGATCGTGGCCAACTCGGCCCTCGCGCCGCTCTATGACGCCACGCTTGGCAGCTATCTGGCCGTAACGCTGAACGGCGAGGGCATCGAAAAGCCCCTGATCCTGTGGATCAACGACGGGCTGATGGCGATCTTCTTCTTCCTCATCGGGCTCGAGCTGAAGCGCGAACTGCTCGAAGGCAAGCTCAAGAAAGCCTCCGACGTGGCTCTGCCCGGTGTGGCCGCCATTGGCGGCATGGCAGTGCCGGCCTTGGTCTTCGTCGCGATCAACTGGTCATCGCCCGAAACCATATCCGGCTGGGCGATCCCGGCGGCGACCGACATTGCCTTCGCCCTCGGCCTGCTCGCGCTGGTCGGCTCGCGCGCACCAACCGCGCTCAAGGTGTTTCTGCTGACGCTGGCGATCCTCGATGACCTCGGGGCAATCCTGATCATCGCGCTGTTCTACACCGCACATCTCAAACCGATCTATCTGTTTCTCTCGCTGGCCCCATTGGCCGCGATGGGCTGGCTCAATGCCCGCGGTTCGCACCGGGTGGCGCCGATCGTGCTGCTCGGCATCGTGCTTTGGGTCCTGGTGCTCAAGTCCGGCGTCCATGCCACGCTGGCCGGTGTGGTCACCGCTTTCTTCGTGCCGCTGAAGGACCGTTTCGGCGCCTCGCCGCTGCGCTCGGTCGAACACGGGCTGGAGCCCTGGGTCGCGTTCTTCATCGTGCCGGTCTTCGCCTTCGCCAATGCCGGCGTCGCGTTTTCGGGGATGACGGCGGAGGCGATCACCTCGCCGCTGACGATTGGCATCGTCGCGGGCCTTGTTCTGGGCAAACAGATCGGCGTATTCGGCGCGACATGGCTGATGGTGCGCTCCGGCCTGGCCCGGCTGCCGGACGGGGTGACCTGGCTGCATATCTATGGCCTCGCGGCGCTGGCCGGGATCGGCTTCACCATGTCGCTGTTCATCGGCGGGCTGAGCTACAGCGATGCAACGCTGATGAACGAGGTGCGCCTTGGCGTGCTCGCGGCCTCGGCGATCTCGGCGGTGATCGGCTACAGCGTGCTGATGGCTGCAAGCCGCAAACCGGAAGACAAGGTCGAGGCCGCACCGGCGGAATAACGCAGAAGGGCGGCCCGGTTATGGCCGCCCCCTCACATCCGTTTTATTTGGTCGCCAAATACCTCGGGGAGCGCGAGGGGCAGCGCCCCTCGCTCCGCGCTCGCTGGCCGCGTCCTTACGCCCGCGCCGCGCGGATCAGGCGCAGGATATCCTGCGCCGCGGCGGGGATGTTGGTCCCCGGCCCGAAGATCGCCTTCACCCCGGCTTTCTTGAGAAAATCGTAGTCCTGCTGCGGGATCACGCCGCCGCAGATCACCAGAATATCCTCGGCCCCCTGTGCCCTGAGTGCCTCGATCAGCTTCGGCGCGAGGGTCTTGTGGCCCGCCGCCTGGCTCGAGATTCCGACCACGTGCACATCGTTGTCGACGGCATCCTGCGCGGCTTCCTCGGGGGTCTGGAACAGCGGCCCGACATCGACATCGAAGCCGATGTCGGCGAAGGCGGTGGCGATCACCTTGGCACCGCGGTCATGGCCGTCCTGGCCCATCTTGACCACCAGCATCCGTGGCCGCCGTCCCTCTTCTTCGGCGAATTTTTCCACATCCGCCTGGATTGCCGCAAAGCCCTCGTCGCCCTCGTAGGCCGCTCCGTAAACGCCTGCCAATGTCTTCACCTCCGCATGATGCCGGCCGAACACCGCTTCCATCGCGTCCGAAATCTCGCCCACGCTGGCACGGGCACGGGCGGCGTCGACCGCCGCTTCCAGCAGGTTGCCGCCCTCACGCGCACGCCGCGTCAGCTCGGCGAGCGCCGCGTCGCAGGCGGCTTGGTCGCGGCTGGCGCGGATCGCCTTGAGCCGGCGCACCTGCCCCTCGCGCACCGCGACGTTGTCGACATCGAGAATGTCGATCGGGTCTTCCTTATCCAGCCGATACTTGTTCACGCCGACGATCACCTCTTCGCCCCGGTCGATCAGGGCCTGGCGGCGGGCGGCCGATTCCTCGATCCGCAGCTTGGGCATACCGCTGGCCACGGCCTTGGTCATGCCGCCCAGCGCCTCGACCTCCTCGATCAGCGCCCAGGCCTTTTCGGCCATCTCGTTGGTCAGGCTTTCGACGTAGTAGCTGCCCGCCAGCGGGTCGACGACATGGGTGATCCCGGTTTCTTCCTGCAAGATCAGCTGGGTGTTGCGCGCGATCCGGGCGGAAAACTCGGTGGGCAGGGCAATGGCCTCGTCGAGCGCATTGGTGTGCAGCGACTGGGTGCCGCCCAGCGCCGCGCTCATCGCCTCGTAGGCGGTGCGCACGACGTTGTTATAAGGGTCCTGCTCCTGAAGGCTCACGCCCGAGGTCTGGCAGTGGGTGCGCAGCATCTTCGAGCGTTCCTGCTCGGCGCCGAACTCTTCCATGATCCGATACCACAGCTTGCGCGCCGCGCGCAGCTTGGCCGCTTCCATGAAGAAGTTCATGCCGATGGCGAAGAAAAAGCTCAGCCGCCCGGCGAACTTGTCCACGTCCATGCCCGCCTCGATCGCCGCGCGCACATATTCGCGCCCGTCGGCAAGGGTGAAGGCCAGCTCCTGCACGAGGTTCGCACCGGCCTCCTGCATGTGGTAGCCCGAGATCGAGATCGAGTTGAATTTCGGCATCTCGTTCGAGGTGTATTCGATGATATCGGAGATGATCCGCATCGAGGGTTCCGGCGGGTAGATATAGGTGTTGCGAACCATGAACTCCTTGAGAATGTCGTTCTGGATCGTGCCCGAGAGCACCGCGCGGTCGTGCCCCTGCTCCTCGCCGGTGACGATGAAACTGGCAAGGATCGGGATCACCGCGCCGTTCATCGTCATGCTCACGCTGACCTTGTCGAGCGGGATGCCGTCGAACAGGATCTTCATGTCCTCGACCGAGTCGATCGCCACCCCGGCCTTGCCGACATCGCCGACGACTCGCTCGTGATCACTGTCATAGCCGCGATGGGTGGCGAGATCGAAAGCGACCGAGACCCCCTGCTGCCCGGCCGCCAGCGCCTTGCGATAGAAGGCGTTGGACTCCTCGGCGGTGGAGAAGCCCGCATATTGGCGGATCGTCCACGGCCGCCCGGCATACATCGTCGCGCGCACGCCACGGGTGAAGGGGCCGACGCCCGGCACCTCGTCCATCTGTGGCAGCGATCTGGTGTCTTCGGCGGTGTAGAGCGGCTTCACCGCGATGCCTTCCAGGGTGTGCCAGGTGAGGTCGTCGAGCGTCCGCCCGCGCAGTTCTTTCGCCGCCAGCGCCGCCCAGTCAGGTTTGTCGGTCATCCGCACTCTCCTTCGTGCATTGTCTCGGGCGCGCCTGCGCCTATATTCAGGGGCAAAGGAGCCCGCATGTTCAAAGTCTTGGCCACCGCCGCTGCGCTTGCCGCCAGCCTCGCCACCCCTGCCGCCGCGCAGGGAGCCGATGTGCCACCGGAGCTTGTGATCACAGAAGCGGGTGAGCAATTGCTCGAGAGCTTTCTCTGGCAGGCACGGCTCCTCGTGATCTTCGCCGACAGCCCCAACGATCCCCGGTTTGTGCAACAAATGGGGTATATCGCCGACCGGCCGGAAGACCTTTTGAGCCGTGACGTGGTTGTGATCACAGACACCGACCCGTCGGCCAATTCGCCGATCCGGGCAGCGTTGCGCCCGCGCGGGTTCGATCTGGTTCTGATCGGCAAGGACGGGTCCAAATACCTGCGCAAGCCACTGCCCTGGGACGTGCGCGAAATCACCCGCTCGATCGACAAGATGCCGCTGCGCCAGCAGGAATTGCGCGACAGTCGCGGGGCAATGTAGCGCGTCCGGCTCACAGCCTGCCCGCCGCAAGATAGCGAATGCCGCAAAACCCCGCCTCGAACGCGGCCAGGTCTTCGGCATAGCGCGCCGTTAGCGCCTGTTGCTCGGCTTCGGTAAACAGCGCCGGGCCGCCGGTATCCGGAAGCTCCATCTTTGTCAGGCGCGCCCGCATGTTGGCGCCGTTGAGATCGGGGCGTTGGGCCCGGATCGCTTCGATCACCGGGATCGCGGCGGTGCCGGGCGCGGTGTTGATCCGCTGTTTGACCTCGCCGAAACGATCCGCCGGAAGCCCGGCGAAGCGCGCCGTCACGTCGCGCATCCCGCCCTGCACCGCCTCCAGCGGCCAGACCATGATCTCGGCCTTGGGAAACAGCCCGCGCAGCTCAGCGATCACGTCGCGCCAGCCCCGGCTGAGACCGAGCAGCGCCGGTTTCAGCGTGGCGAAGCCGGGCAACGGCTTGGCGGGCAACAGGTAGCTGTAGGCCGAAACCCAGTAGGCGCCATAATCGCGGATACCCAGGCCGATGCGCGCAGGCACATGGCCCAGCAGCCCGCAATAGGCCACCAGCCGCCGCACCGCATCGGCATAGAAGCCGCCGTTCAGCAGGTTGAGCCGCATCGAGCCGAGAATATTCTCTTCCGACAGCACCAGCCGGGTGGCCCCGGTCGCGGCCAGATCCGCGGCCACCGCCGCCTCGGCGCCGGCATCGAAGGCGCCGCGCGGGCGCAGCAGCAGGTAGGGCCGCGCCCGCATCCAGTCCGGCCCCCAATATGCCATGCCGGCCTCTGCCAGAACCGGCGCGTTGCGCTTCAACGTGCGTTGAAACACCGTCGACCCGGTGCGATGCGCGCCAAGGTGCAGGTAAAGCTCCATCACGCCTGTCCCGAGCCCAGACTGCCAATCAGTTCCGCCCCGGCAAAGCCGCGCTCGAACGCGGCAAGGTCGGCAGCGTAACGCTCGGCCATATATGCCCGCTGATCTTCATCGAAGCCGTCGAAATGGCGCGGCGGCTGGCCCTTCAGCCAGTCCCACATCTCGGCGCGCTTGATGTCAGGCCGCTTGGCGCGCATCTCTTCCATTGCCGGGATCAGCCTTGGATCGGGCGCGGCATTGACCCGTTGCGGCGGCGGGGTGAGCGCCAGATCCGTCCCTGTCAACCGTGCCATCACGCGGCCCACCGGCAGCACCGCCTCGACCGGCCAGACCAGGATCTCGCTGTCAGGGAAGACCTCGCGCATATCGGCGACCAGATCGCGCCAGCCGCGTTGTGCACCAGCCATGCCCGACCGGGCCTCGGAAAACCGCACCACTCCGGCTTTCGACACGTCGCGGTAGGTCAGCTCGATGGCATGGGCCGAAATCCAGTAGCTTTCATAGCTGCGAATGCCCAAACCGATCCGCTTTGGCGTAACCTCGAGGAAATCCCGGTAGGCTTCCAGCTTCGCCTTGGCGCGCCAGTAGAGACTGCCCGAGCGAATGTTCCAGCCCATATCGCCGATGAGGTTTTCTTCCGACACCAGCACCTGCTCGGCGCCCTCGGTCGCGGCCTCGAAAGCGGCGCGGATTTCCGGCCAGCCTTCGCGGCGTGCAACGCGGGAAAAACCCGGCACGCTACGCTCCAGATCGGCATGGACGAGCGCGGTGATGCCCGCCCCTTCCAGCCCCGCACGGTTGGCCACGAGCATATCCTGCATCGCGGTCGTGCCGGTGCGGTGCGCGCCGATATGAAGCGTCAGCGTCACCTCACTCGAACTCCATGATCACCGCATCGACGCCAAGGCTGTCGCCCGGTTCGACGTTGATCCGGGTCACCACCGCCTTGCGCTCAGCACGCAGGATGTTTTCCATCTTCATCGCCTCGACGGTGCACAGCGCCTGGCCTTCCTGCACCTCGTCGCCCTCTCCCACATCGACCTTCACGATCAATCCCGGCATCGGGCAGAGCAACAGTCTGGAGGTATCGGGCGGCATTTTCTCGGGCATCAGCAGCGCCAGTTCAGCCTGCCGCGGGGTGCGCACATAAACCTTGAGATCGGCGCCACGGGTGCGGATGCGATACCCGGCGTCGATCCTCCCGACCTTCAGCACCAGCGGCGTGCCGTTCACCTTCAGCTTGGCGAGCGGGTCGCCCGGCGTCCAGTCGGAAGCGACGCGCATCTTGCTGCCGTCGATGAACTTCACCGTCGAGCCCTTCTTGTCGGCCTTGATCTTCACCTCGAAGCTCTCGCCCTGCAACGTCACCGTCCAGTGCTTGCCGACCCGGCGTTCGTGGTTGTCCATCCGGCCGGAAATCCGGGTGCGGCGGATCTCGTCGACGCGGAACATCGCGGCGACAGCGGCGGCGATGCGCTGGAGTTCGTCCTGCGGCAGCGTCACCCCGTCGAAACCTTCGGGATATTCCTCGGCGATGAAGGCGGTGGTGATATCGCCGGAGACGAATTTGGGATGGTCCATCACCGCCGACAGGAACGGCAGGTTATGCCCGATGCCCTCGACCTCGAAGCTGTCGAGCGCGGTGCGCATGTGTTCGATCGCCTCGCCCCTGGTCGGCCCCCAGGTGCAGAGCTTGGCGATCATCGGGTCGTAATACATGCTGATCTCGCCGCCTTCGTAGACGCCGGTGTCGTTGCGCACCACGCGGTGTTTTTCGGCCACTTCATTCGGCGGGCGATAGCGGGTGAGCCGGCCGATCGAGGGCAGGAAGTTGCGGTAGGGGTCTTCGGCGTAGAGCCGCGATTCCATTGCCCAGCCGTTCAATGTCACGTCGTTCTGGCTGATCGACAGTTTCTCGCCGTTTGCGACGCGGATCATCTGCTCGACAAGATCGACGCCGGTGATCAACTCGGTCACCGGATGCTCGACCTGGAGCCGGGTGTTCATTTCGAGGAAGTAGAAATTCCTGTCGCCGTCGACGATGAATTCCACCGTGCCGGCCGAGGTGTAGCCGACGGCTTGTGCCAGCGCCACGGCCTGCTCGCCCATCGCCTTGCGGGTGGCGGCGTCGAGAAACGGGCTCGGCGCCTCTTCGATCACCTTCTGGTTGCGGCGCTGGATCGAACATTCGCGCTCGCCAAGGTAGATGCCGTTGCCGTGGGAATCGCACAAGACCTGGATCTCGATGTGGCGCGGCTGGGTGACGAACTTCTCGATGAAGATCCGGTCATCGCCGAAACTCGATGCCGCCTCGTTCTTCGACGACTGGAACCCCTCGCGGCATTCGGCGTCGTTCCAGGCGATCCGCATCCCCTTGCCGCCACCGCCGGCGCTGGCCTTGATCATCACCGGGTAGCCGACCTCGCCGGCGATGCGCACCGCGTCATCGGCGTCGTCGATCAGGCCCATATAGCCGGGCACGGTGCTCACGCCCGCTTCCTGCGCCAGCTTCTTGGAGGTGATCTTGTCGCCCATCGCCTCGATCGCGCCCACCGGCGGGCCGATGAAGGCCACGCCCGCGGCCGACAGCGCCTCGGCGAACCTGGCGTTTTCGGAGAGAAAGCCGTAGCCCGGATGCACCGCCTCCGCCCCGGAGCCCTTGATCGCCGCCATCACCTTGTCAATCACGATGTAGGATTGGTTGGCGGGCGGCGGGCCGATATGCACCGCCTCGTCGGCCATCTGCACATGCAGCGCATTGCGGTCGGCATCGGAATAGATCGCCACCGTCTCGATGCCCATCTTGCGGGCGGTCTTGATGACCCGGCAGGCGATCTCGCCACGGTTGGCGATCAGGATCTTCTTGAACATGTCCCGTTCCTCTCAGTGTTGTCTTTTGGCGGCGGGGCCGCATGGCACAGGGCTGCGCGCGACCCGGACCGGGCGCGCAAACGAAAAAACCCGGCCTGCTTCGGGGGGAAGCAGACCGGGCAGAAGGGGAAGGGTAACGGTTTGACTAAACCAGGCAGGAAACCGGGATAGAGCCCCTGCCATGGAAACGACCATGCCAGCGGTTTCGCCGGTCGAACAGCGCAGCGACGCAACCGGGCGGTTTTGCGCGGGCCTTTGCCAGAATCCCGACGCCGCAGGCAAAAACACGCTCATTTTTCCCAATCCCAGACCGATTCGCCGGCAAAAACCTCGGGAAACGCGGCCTGCGCCCGATCAACGTCGATTCTCAGCATCGCCTCGTAACTTGCCGGGTCGAAGGGATCTTCTGCCGGCACCACTTCGCGGCCGAACAGCCAGTTGAGCCGCCCGGCATCGAGATTGCCGCGCTCGAAAGGTTCTTCGCCGAAATACTCCCACAGCGCCGCCATGAAGGCCTCATCGACCCGCTTGTCGAGCGCCTTGCGGTCGGCATAGCGCGCCCGCGCGGCGAGCGGGGTAATGCCCTTGGGGTTCGCCCGGCGGATGGTGAACTGGAAGTCGGTGCCGGGAAAGCGGCCCGGAAAGCCCTTGTGTTTGAGCATATAGGGCAGCGCCATGTCAGTATCCCTCCCAGATGCAGGCCGCGCCGTCGGGGCTGTACGCCTCGAAGATCTGAACGACCTCGGGATCGGGCGTGCCGAAATCCACCGGGCTGCTCGAGATCGAGACCATCACCGTCGACGGTTGCGGCCCCATCTCGGAGATGCGGGTGAGCGCGTAGCTCTCGCAGAGAAATTTCATATCGGCTTCCAGCTCGTCATAGGGCGTGGACTCGACCACCGCGGCAAGGTCCGCCTCCAGGAAGCGGAACCGCACGGTCAGGCCCACGGGCCCCGGCTCGCCCCAGATCACGTCGTGAAAGAGCACCTCGCGGCCCGACGGCAGCGCGATCACCCCCGCCCCCTCGGCCAGCGCCGGGGCGGTTGCGAGAAGTGCCAACGCCGTGGCCCTTGCTGTCCGACCGATCCGCATGATCCCTCCCTGCCCCGCTCAGAGCGGGATGTTGTCGTGCTTCTTCCACGGGTTTTCGAGCTTCTTGTTGCGCAGGGACGCGAAGGCCCGGCAGATCCGTTTGCGGGTGGAATGCGGCTGGATCACCTCGTCGATGAAGCCGCGCTCGGCAGCCACGAAGGGGTTGGCAAAGCGGTCTTCATAGTCCTTGGTGCGCGCCGCGATCTTGTCGGCGTCGCCCAGCTCGGCGCGATACAGGATCTCGACCGCGCCCTTTGCCCCCATCACCGCGATCTGGGCGGTCGGCCAGGCATAGTTGAAATCGCCGCGCAGGTGCTTGGAGGCCATCACGTCATAGGCCCCGCCATAGGCCTTGCGGGTAATCACCGTGACTTTCGGCACCGTCGCCTCGCCGTAGGCGAACAGGAGCTTCGCGCCGTGCTTGATCACACCGCCATATTCCTGGGATGTGCCCGGCAGGAACCCCGGCACATCAACCAGCGTGAGGATCGGGATCTCGAAGGCATCGCAGAAGCGCACGAAGCGCGCGGCCTTGCGCGACGAATCGATGTCGAGCACGCCCGCCAGCACCATCGGCTGGTTGGCCACCACGCCCACGCTGCGGCCCTCAAGCCGGATGAAGCCGGTGATGATGTTGCCCGCGAAAGCTTCCTGGATCTCGTAGAAATCGCCCTCGTCGGCGAGTTTGTGGATCAGCTCTTTCATGTCGTAGGGCTGGTTCGGGTTGTCGGGGATGAGGGTGTCGAGGCTACGCTCGATCCGGTCGGGCGCATCGAAGAACGGCCGCACCGGCACCTTGGAGCGGTTGTTGAGCGGCAGGAAATCGACCAGCCGCCGGACCTCGTTCATCGCCTCGACATCGTTGTCGAACGCGCCATCGGCCACCGACGACTTGCGGGTATGGGTCGAGGCCCCGCCCAGTTCTTCCGCCGTCACCACCTCGTTGGTCACGGTTTTGACCACATCCGGGCCGGTGACGAACATGTAGGACGAATCGCGCACCATGAAGATGAAGTCGGTCATCGCCGGGGAATAGACCGCGCCGCCGGCGCAGGGGCCCATGATCACGCTGATCTGCGGCACCACGCCCGAGGCCATGATATTGCGCTGGAACACCTCGGCATAGCCCGCGAGGCTGTCGACACCCTCCTGGATGCGCGCGCCGCCGGAATCGTTGAGGCCAATCACCGGGGCGCCGTTCTGCATCGCCATATCCATGATCTTGACGATCTTTTCGGCGTGAGTTTCGGACAGCGAGCCGCCGAACACGGTGAAATCCTGAGAAAATACGTAGACCATGCGGCCGTTGACGGTGCCCCAGCCGGTGATCACGCCATCGCCGGGGATCTGGGTGTCCTGCATCCCGAATTCGGTGGCACGGTGCGCCTTGAACATGTCGAACTCCTCGAAGGAGCCCTCGTCGAGCAACAGCTCGATCCGCTCGCGCGCGGTCAGTTTGCCCTTGGCGTGCTGCGCCGCGATGCGGCGGTCGCCGCCGCCCTTGCGCGCCACGGCGCGGCGGTCTTCAAGCTCCTGGAGAATGTCTTTCATGGGGGCCTCCTCGATTTCAGCGCAACCTAGCGGGGGAGCGACCCGAACCAAAGCCATTTCGGGCGTATTTGCAAATTCGTTTCCCTCTTTGATCTGCAAAATGCAAAACTGCAAATTCCGGCACTGCGCCGTTTTCCGCCGTCCCTGCCTATCGACTGTCGCGGCGCGATGATGTTGTTATGGCGGCGGGGCCAGACCACGAGCAGAGCAGCAGGAAAAAAATGCCGACACGAGCACAGATCATACAGGCGCTTCAATACGACACGTTCTATCGCTTCCCGGCGCTCAATACCTCGTCCGACCCGGCGTTCAGCATAACCTATCAATTCGCGGGAAATTCACAGCCCGCCGACTTGCCGGCCGCTCGCAGCTATTCCGGGTGGAGCGCCTATACCGCAACCGAAAAGCAAGCCGTCCGCGACGCGATGGTAACGATCGAGACCTTTCTCAACGTCGACTTCCAGGAAGTCACCGGCCAGGCCGATCCGGACATGAACTTCGGCATGGTCAACCTGCCCGGCAGCACCGTGGGCGAAGGCGGCTACCAGGTCTGGACCAATGGCAGCCGGATCACCGATTGGGACGGGTTCGCCGTGTTCGATAACGGCTACGACATCACCAACCACGTCTCCACGATCCTGCACGAGATCGGGCATGCCATGGGGCTCCAGCATTCATGGGATTCCGGCCTGCTCACCTCCGCCTATGAAAACGGGCATTATACCCTCATGTCATATACGCCCGATCCCAACTGGGGCGGCGACAACGACACGATGATGCTGTTCGACATTCTCGCGCTTCAGGATATCTGGGGCGCCGCCGACTACAACACCGGCAACACCACCTATACCGGCTCGCGCACCGCCACGGTTGACGTGATCTGGGATACCGGCGGATACGACACTCTCGACGCCTCGGCCATCGCCCGCGATGTTTCGCTCGATCTGCGGCAGGGCCGGTTTTCGACCTTCGGCAGCTATGAAGACGTCGCCATTGCCTATGATACCCGAATCGAGCGCGCCATCGGCGGCTCTGGCAACGACAGGATCACCGGCAATGCGCAGAGGAACACTCTCGTCGGGAATGACGGCGACGATACCCTCAACGGGTTGAAGCGCAACGACAAGATATGGGGCGGCGACGGCAGCGATACGCTCGTCGGTGGTGGCGGCCTTGATGTGCTCAGGGGCGGTAGCGGCAATGACGACCTGCGCGGCGGCCGGGGCAACGACAAGCTCTGGGGTGGTGACGGGCGCGATGAGTTCGTGTTCTCCGCCAGCGGGAAGCGCGACGCGGTGATGGATTTTGCCGACGACATCGACACATTGCGCATTCTCGGCCTCGGCAGCCAGGCGCAGGTGCTGTCCCACGCAAAGCAGGCCGGCGACGATGTGCGCTTCGCCTTCGGGGACGGCGACGTGCTCCTTGTCTACGATATCACTCTCTCGGCCCTGCGCGACGACCTCGTGACCGGCTGAGCGCAGCGAACTCGACAATCGTCGCGCTTGACCCTAATCCGGTGCGATGACATCGCGCCCGATCATCCGGTTTCTCGACCGCAGCACGCCCCCGCACATCGTGACGCTCACGCTGATCGCGGGGCTGTCGGCGCTGTCGATGAACATCTTCCTGCCGTCACTGCCGGGGATGACCGCGTATTTCGATGCCGATTACCGGCTGATGCAGCTTTCGGTGGCGCTTTACCTGGCAATGAACGCGGCCCTCCAGGTGATCGTCGGCCCGATCTCCGACCGCTACGGGCGCCGTCCTGTGCTGCTGGTGTCGTTCGTCATCTTCATTCTCGCCACGCTGGGCACGCTGGTCGCCCCCACCGCCGAAAGCTTTCTCGTTTTCCGGATGATCCAGGCCGCCGTCAGCGCCGGCATGGTGCTGAGCCGCGCGGTGGTGCGCGATATGGTGCCCGCCGACCAGGCCGCCTCGATGATCGCCTACGTGACGATGGGCATGTCGCTGGTGCCGATGATCGGCCCGGCGCTCGGCGGCCTGCTCGACGCAGCGCTTGGCTGGCAGGCGAATTTCTGGCTGCTGCTGCTGCTCGGCGTGCTCGTCACCTGGCTGATCTGGCGCGACCTTGGCGAAACCGCCGAGCGCCGCTCCGGCAGTCTCGGTGCCCAATTGGCCGAATACCCCGAATTGCTCACCTCGCCGCGGTTCTGGGGCTATGCGGCAACGTCGATGTTCGCCTCCGGCGCGTTCTTTGCCTATCTCGGCGGCGCGCCCTTTATCGGCACCGAGATCCACCATCTGAACCCGGCCCGGCTTGGCCTGCTCTTCGGTGCGGCGGCGCTGGGATACCTGTTTGGCAACGGCGTTGCCGGGCGCTACTCGGTGCGCTTCGGGATCGACCGGATGATCCTGTGGGGCACGCTGGTGTCGCTTACCGGCCTTGCGGCCTCGCTGCTGCTGCACCTGGCGGGGTATTCTCACCCGCTGATCTTTTTCGGCTTCATGGTGCCGCTCGGGTTCGGCAACGGCATGGTGCTGCCCAACGCGACCTCGGGCACGCTCAGCGTGCGGCCGCAACTCGCCGGGTCGGCATCGGGCCTCGGCGGCGCGTTGATGATCGGCGGCGGGGCGGCTCTGTCGGCGGTGTCCGGCACGCTGCTCAGCGTTGAATCCGGGGCCTGGCCGCTGTTGGCGCTGATGTTCGCCTCGATCTTTCTGTCGCTGGTCTCGATCCTGCTGGTGATACGCCGGGCGGCACGGATCGGCGCGCCCTAGCGTCGCCCCCCGACGCGCTATTCGCCGGGCCGGCCCCAACCGCCGCCACCGGGCGTGCGCATCTCGAACACCGCCCCGGCGGGCAGCGCGACCTCGGCATTGCCCCCC
>SWCA01000036.1_pt1 | contig 108768 bp, 103 predicted proteins | sample 4692961 | NCBI WGS metagenome assembly SWCA01 (sample SAMN10267275, study PRJNA491770) | bioreactor metagenome | isolation source: DHS bioreactor inoculated with | place: Japan: off Shimokita Peninsula | reverse complement strand
GGCAAATTTACGATGCCACCGCAGAGGCGGTTAATGCTCCGCTTACTTTCTTTTAGTGACTGGCAAAAAAGCCCCATATTCGAAGTTCGCGTCTTTCGCGGTTTTCGCGGTCAACAACTTCTTGAACGAGGGCAGCCGAGGTCCGGGATCTGGCTTTTCCATGGCAAATCCAGAAGATGGTTAACCACGGAGGCACGGAGGAAGAAAAAGTGGGCCCTACAGCGGCGAATTAACGGGATCACTGATACCGATCTCGTTCCTCGTAACTCGGCCTGAAGAGATTTACCTCACGGCCGGCCCAGGAGAGAAATGCCTGCTGAGATGAGTTTTAGTAGAGGCCAGGTTTACCAGTTTTCTGTCCCTCAGAAATTAGACTGACGTAGTACTATCTTGGTTCTTTTTCTTCACTCTGACGAACGATTAGCTTCGCGGTTTTTATCGCTTCGTCAAGATCAATAAGGCGAAGTGGTGGCGGTTGCGTTGGCTTTCTTCCCCTCAATTTATCCACCACCCAGGAAGCCAGTTCGCTAATAACAATACCTTCGTTGCTGACGTAGGCATTCCAATCAACAGAAGAAATATCAACGCCGAATCGTCGGGAGTAGGCAAGAATAAATTCATCGAAATCATCACCGCTCAGACATAAATCATAAACGACATCCATATCACCCCGTAGATCTGATTCTCGAACATTGGTAATCTCGGAAACAAAACTTGCGAATGCAGTGGAGATCATCGTCATCACTGATACCATCCTGTATCGAGTTTCGCGCCTTTTCGTGCCTTTTCGTGGACCATCAAATGCGTTCACAAAAAACCAGAAGAAGATTAACCACGGAGGCACGGAGGAGGAAGTCAATCCGATTTCTCGACCAAAGCCCCCCCCTCATACCTCATGCCCCTCTGTTCTCCGCGCCCTCAGCGCCCTCCGCGGTTAACCCATTCCTCTTCTCCCGTGGACTCCGACGCCTATACCAGCTTCAACGCCTCGCCCTCGGCCTTCAAGACATAGTCTCTTTCCGTATCGAAGTTGCCGGCCAGGATAAACCGTGCAAGCAGGTTGCCCGCCTCGCGCTGGATCAGGCGCTTGAGCGGACGGGCCCCGAACTGCGGATCGTAGCCCCGCTTCGCCAGCCAGTCGAGAACGGGCTTCTCGATCTTAACTTTAAGCCCCTGTTCCGCGGCTCGATCGACAAGCTGCTTCAGCTGGATCTTCACGATATGCAGAAGCGACTCTTCTGATATCGGATTAAAGAAGATGACGTCGTCGAGACGGTTCAGGAACTCAGGCCTGAAGAAGCGATGCAGATCGTCCTGTATCAGTCGCTCGCGCTCCTCGGCCGTACGGCTGAGATCCATCAGGTGGTGCGAGCCGATGTTTGAGGTCATGATGACGATCGTATTCTTGAAGTCCACAGTGCGGCCCTTCGAATCGGTCAGGCGTCCGTCGTCAAAGAGCTGCAAGAAGATATTGAATACTTCGGGATGCGCCTTCTCCACCTCGTCAAACAGGATGACCTGATACGGACGGCGACGCACGGCCTCGGTTAACTGTCCGCCCTCGTCATAGCCGACATAGCCCGGAGGCGCTCCGATCAGACGGGCGACGGCATGCTTCTCCATATACTCCGACATGTCGATGCGCAGAAGCGCATGCTCGTCGTCGAAAAGAAATCGAGCGAGCGCTTTGGCCGTTTCGGTTTTGCCGACGCCGGTGGGGCCCAGAAAGAGGAATACACCGACCGGCCGATTCGGATCAGAGAGCCCCGAACGGTTGCGTAGAATGGCCTCACTGACCGATTCGATGGCCGGGTCCTGGCCGACGACCTGCTTGCGCAGTTCTTCTTCGATATGCAGCAGCTTTTCTTTCTCGCCCTGCATCATCTTTGATACGGGAATGCCCGTCCAGCGACTGACGATAAGGGCGATATCTTCGTCGGTTACCTCTTCTTTGAGATACTGCTTCTGGCTTTCTTCGATGTTCTTCTCGATCTGCTTCAGCTCGTTTTCAAGGGCGGTAAGCTTTCCGTAGCGGATCTCGGCCACCTTGTTCAGATCACCGACACGCTCGAATTCCTTCTCTTTAATACGCCACTGTTCGATATCTTCGCGGATGGCCTTCGCCTTCTCAACATCCTGACGCTCCGTATCCCAGACGCCTTTCTTCTGCTGGAACTCCTCTTCGAGATCGGCCAGCTCCTGTTCGAGGATTTCAAGGCGCTGCTTCGAGGCCTGATCCTTCTCGCGCTTCAGGGCCTCGCGCTCGATCTTCAGCGATTGCAATCGTTTCGAGATCTTATCGAGTTCTTCGGGAAGCGAATCGAGCTCGATGCGCATCTTGCTCATCGCCTCATCGATCAGGTCGACGGCCTTGTCGGGCAAGAAGCGGTCGGTGATATAGCGATCCGAGAGTTTTGCGGCGGCAACGATCGCGCCATCAGTGAGGCGGATGCCGTGATGCAACTCATAGCGGTCTTTTAATCCACGCAGGATCGTAACGGTCTCTTCAAGGCTCGGTTCTTTCACATAGACGGGCTGAAAACGGCGCTCGAGCGCCTGATCCTTCTCAATATGCTTTTGATATTCTTTCAGGGTCGTGGCTCCGATACAGCGCAGCTCGCCCCTCGCAAGAGCAGGCTTGATCATATTCGCCGCATCAAGCGAGCCTTCGGCGGCGCCGGCTCCGACAATCGTATGAATCTCATCTATAAAGAGGATGACCCTTCCCTCAGAGCGGGTCACCTCATCGAGCAGCGCCTTCAGGCGATCCTCGAATTCGCCGCGATACTTCGCACCGGCAACCATACTGCCGAGATCAAGGGCCCAGATCTCTTTGTCTTTCAGCCCATCCGGAACCTCGCCGGCGACAATCTTTCCCGCCATGCCTTCGACGATGGCAGTCTTACCGGTACCCGGTTCCCCTATTAACAGAGGATTGTTTTTCGTGCGTCGCGTGAGCACCTGCATCATGCGACGGATCTCTTCGTCGCGGCCGATGACGGGATCAAGCTTGCCCTTTCGCGCAGATTCGTTCAGATTGCGCGCATACTTTTCAAGCGCCTCCATAGTATCTTCGGGGTTCTCGGACGTTATCGGTCGATCTCCGCGAAGATCTTTGAGTACTTCTTTAACCGCCTCCGGAGTAAGACCCGTTCTCAACAGTTCTTGAGAATGCTTCTGTGTGCGGTCTTCAAGATAGGCGATGAGCACATGTTCGTTAGAAAGATACTGATCTGAGCGTTGTTCTGCGATCTTTTCGGCCTTCTGCCACAGCGATACGAACGTTGATGATGGCCGCACGTCCTCCTGACCTTCCACGCGCGGAAGTCTTTCAAGAGCGGCTTGCAACGGAGCGATCACAGAATCACCCGATAGACCGAGTCGATCAAGAAGCATCGGCCCGATACCGTTCTTCTGACGTAATATTTCATACAGAAGATGTTCCGGTGTAAGTTCGGCATGATGTCTATCGCGAGCGAGCTGCTGTGCCGATGTTACGGCCTGTGATGCCATTGTTGTGATCTTATCGAGTCTCATAATCAACTACTCCACCCCGGTAGGGTATAACCGGGTTTCTTCTTATTTTAATACTTCAGAGAATTCAATAGAACCATTCCACATCAGTACACATCCTTCTCATCGACAGATCAGATAGCAAAAAACATGCCCGCAAATATGCTCCGAAAGTCCTTCTTCTCTGCCCGCGGCAGACGGTGTTGCTGCCAGAAAGGCAGCGACCTGTCAGTGCTGTCAGAGTGATGATAAACTTTCTAAACGAATCCGGCTTAAAAAGTCCGATTCTATTGACACGATGGACTTCTTCAGAAATTTGTGTATCGGGCGAAGTCTACCTAAATCCCCAAATACACGGAAGAAAAAGGTTCAGGCCAGATGGCACCACTAACACGTATTCTCCAGAAACACGGTTTGAAATTCCTGCTGTTGTTCCTCCTTCTTGGCGGAATCTACTATCTTTACGGCTACCCTACGAAATATCAGGGGTATGCACCCGATCAACCGATCCCATTCAGCCACAAGATCCATGCGGGCGAAGTGGGTGTCGATTGCCAGTTCTGTCATACTTCGGTTGATAAATCGGAACATGCCGGAATTCCCGATACGGCAACCTGTATGAAGTGCCACTCTCAGATCGCATCTGACAGTCCGGACATCCAGTACCTGCGTAGTTCTTTCGCGCAGGGCGTACCCATGCGATGGAATAAGGTTCACGACCTTCCCGACCACGCGCATTTCAGCCATAAGGCGCACGTCGCCCGCGGCTTCGACTGCGTTCAGTGTCACGGCTCCGTCGAGAAGATGGACAAAGTTGAAGTCGTCGCCGAGTTCAACATGGGATGGTGTGTGAACTGCCACCGTATGTATACGGAGCAGGAGCATCCGGCCGGCAACAACACGATGGTGGGCATTACCAGCTGCGGTACCTGCCACTACTGATACTGACGAAAGAACATAGAAAAGGACAGATTCATGAGCCCGATAAAACAAGCTGTTGAATCCAGACGAAAGTACTGGCAGTCACTTGAAGAAAGAGTTCTGCCCGAAGCCGACGCCTGGAGATCTCCCGAATTCGAACAGTCCCGCAATGAAATGGCCGATGAGGCCGAGAAACAGAAATTCTCACGTAAGGATTTTATGAAGATCATGGGCGCCGGCGCGGTTATGCTTTCCGCTGCCTGCCGTCGTCCGACCGAGCAGATCGTTCCTGCCGTCGTGCAGGCGCCGGAATACGTTCCGGGTGAGAAGCTCTTCTACGCCTCTGCCACTCCTGAAGGCACCGGTATTCTCATTCACGCCCGCGAAGGCCGCCCCATCAAGATCGCCGGTAACGCCGACCATCCCATCACACGGGGAGGCGTTATGGCCACTGAAGTCGCCTCGCTGATGGATCTTTATGATCCCGATCGTCTGCGTTATCCGGTAACGCTGCGTAACGGTCGCAAGCGTCGCGCTGCCCAGAACGACATCATCGCCGAAGCACAGAGCGCCGTGAAGGCCGGCAACTACGTCATCCTGACCGGGCCGATCAACTCCCCTTCGACGAAGGCTCTTATCGCCGACTTCTTGAAGAGCAATCCGGGCGGACGTCATCTTGAAATGCGCCCCGATCCGACGCTGCGTCAGATCCTTGAAGGCCAGGCCGCTTCTTACGGCGACCGTATCGTTCCCTTCTATCGTTTTGATCGCGCCGAGCTCGTCGTTACGATCGAAGCCGACTTCATGGGCACGATGCCGGGCTCTTCGGCTTATACGGCCGACTACATGAGAGGCCGTGATCTTCGCGCAAAAGGCAGCAAGTATAACTCTCTCATCGCCTTTGAATCGATGTTCACCGTAACCGGTTCAAACGCCGAATCACGCGTTCCGATCCGTCCGGGCGATGCCGTTACCGTAGCTCTTTCGCTTGCCGCTCATATCAACAACGGTCTGAAGCAGGGCAAGTTTGCCGGCAACGCTCAGGTTTCTGATCTGCTGAAGAACTATATGCCCGAAAAGGTCGCCTCGGCTCTCGGTATTGAAGCGCAGGCCATCTCTTCGGCCGCCGATGCGCTGTGGAAATATCGCGGACGCTCTCTTGTCGTCGGCGGATCGCCGCAGGGTGCCGTCGGTAAGGCAGCCGCTCTTGCCATCGCCGTCAACCTTCTCAACTCCATTCTCGAAAACGACGGCGTGACCGTGGACCATGCTCATGCGCTCGGTCTTTCGGCTGGCTCGTCTGAGAAAGAGATCCTTGAGCTCGTCGAAGATCTGCAGAACGGTAAGGTGAAGTCGGTTATCATGGCCGGCGCCAATCCCGTGTATCATCTGCCATCTTCGCTGAAAGTAAAAGAAGCCCTTTCGAAGGCGAACTACGTTCTTTCGATCACCGCTCACATCGACGAATCGACCCTGGCGGCGAAGGCCGCTCTGCCCGTTTCGCATTACCTCGAAAGCTGGGGCGATGTTGAAATCGTGAAGGGCGTGCGCTCCGTCGTACAGCCGGCCATCCGCCCGCTGTATAACACGCTCTCGCTTGAAGACTATCTGATTCAGATCGCCGGCGGTTCGCTTGGCGGCGCCTCTTCGTTCCACGAGTATCTGAAATCTCGCTGGGCCGACGTCGCAAAAGGTTCGTTCAACGATTTCTGGATCAAGACGCTGCAGGCAGGATTCCTCGCCTCCACGTCGCTGAAAGGCCAGGCAGCCAATCGCAATTTCAATACGGCCGCTCTGCAGGCGCTTCCCGTTTCTCCCGAAACGAAAGCCGGACTGCGTGTCGGTCTCTATTACAACGTGCAGGTCCTCGATGGTACGGGCGCCAACAACGCCTACCGTCAGGAGCTTCCTGAGCCTGTAACGAAGGCAGTCTGGATGAACTATGCCGTCATCCTGCCCGAAACGGCCCGTCAGATGAAGCTGAAGCAGGGCTCCGTGATCGAAGTGAAGACGCCGTCCGGCTCGGTGAAAGTACCTGTGCTGCTGCAGCCCGGTATTCACCCCGAGGCCATTCTGATCGCCCTTGGCTACGGCCGCACCGCCGCCGGCAAGATCGGCGATGCGCGTGGCGCCAATGCCATCGAACTTGCTCGAGTCGGCACCGATTCGCTGATCCTATCCGGCCTTGAGCTTGCCAAAGAAGGCGGACTGGTCGCTACCGGCGATCGCATCAAGCTGCCCAATACGCAAACCGTATATCGCAGTGGACGCAACACCGAGGATCGTGCCTTCTTTGCTCCGAAGCAGGAGTACACGACCGATTCCGCTCCGATGGGAGCGGCGGCCCTTGACGGTTCAGCTCAGTACGGTCGCCCGCTGATTCGTGAGGCCTCGCTTGAGGACTACCGCAAAGATCCGACGAACGAGCATATCTACACACCGGACCGCGTCGAATACCCCGACAACGCCGCCATCATGACGGGATGGAAGTACGAAGGCATCCGCTGGCATATGGCCATCGACCTGAACGCCTGTACCGGTTGCGGTTCGTGCGTCACCTCCTGTAACATCGAGAACAATATCCCGATGGTCGGTCCCGATCAGGTCTACATCGGACGAGAGATGCACTGGCTTCGCATCGACCGCTACTACAGCGGATCAGAAGCGAATCCGACCGTTGCGCATCAGCCGATGCTCTGCCAGCACTGCGAAAACGCACCGTGTGAAAACGTTTGCCCCGTCGGCGCTACGGCTCACGACACCGAAGGCCTGAACGTCATGGCCTACAACCGCTGCGTCGGAACTCGCTACTGCGCGAACAACTGCCCTTACAAGGTGCGTCGCTTCAACTGGTTCGAGAACTGGGATTATATGGAAGGACTGGTCCGTCATCTGCGCGATCCGCAGCAGCTCGGACTGAACCCCGACGTAACCGTTCGTCGCCGTGGTGTGATTGAGAAATGCTCTCTCTGCATCCACCGACTGAACCGTGCCCGTCAGGACATGAAGGTTAAAGGACAGAAGAAGCTTGTCGACGGCTCCGTGCAGACAGCCTGCCAGGAAGTATGCCCGTCGAATGCCATCACCTTTGGTGATATCAACGATAAGGATTCCAGAGTTCATCAGCTTGCAGCCGATCATCGCGGCTACAAGGTTCTCGATTTCCTGGCGACGAATCCGTCGATCACCTATCTGGCGAAAGTCAGAAATAAAGTAATCTAAGGCGAGCGAAGAACATGGCAAATCTTACCGCAGAACAGAAAGAGTTCTTGAACCCCACCCTCGTGCAGGGTGGCAAGACCTACAAAGACGTTAACAACGACGTCGTAAAGCCCGTCGAAACCTTCCCCTCCAAGCTCTGGTGGGGAGGCTTCGCTATTGCTCTCGGCCTTCTCGGCCTTCTTGGCGCCGAGATCGCCTACCTGGTTTCGACAGGTATCGGTATCATCGGTATTAACACGCCGGTGAGCTGGGGCTCCTTCATTATTACGTTCGTCTTCTGGATCGGTATCGGCCATGCCGGTACCCTGATCTCGGCGATCCTGTTCGTCTTCCGTCAGCAGTGGCGCATGGCGATCAACAGATCGGCCGAAGCCATGACGATCTTTGCCGTGGCCTGCGCCGGTATCTTCCCGCTCATCCACGTCGGTCGTCCCTGGCTGGTGATGATCTGGTTCCTTCCGCTGCCGAACGAGCGTGGAACGCTGTGGCCGAACTTCCGCTCCCCTCTTCTGTGGGACATGTTCGCCATCTCGACCTACCTCATCACCTCGCTGGTGTTCTGGTATATCGGTCTGATTCCCGACTTCGCTTCGATCCGTGACCGTATCAAAGAAAGCAACTGGTGGCAGAAAACTCGCAAGGCCGTGTACTCTACCCTCTCATTCGGATGGGTAGGCTCAACGCGTGCGTGGTCGCATTATGAAGCGACGGCGATGATCCTTGCCGGTCTTTCGATGCCTCTCGTTTTCTCGGTTCACACCATCGTTTCGTTCGACTTCGCCACCTCGGTCATTCCAGGCTGGCATACGACGATCTTCCCTCCTTACTTCGTAGCCGGCGCCGTTTTCTCGGGCTTCGGTATGGTTCTTACGCTGCTCATCGTTATGCGTGAGGTTTTCAACTTCAAAGAATACATCACGATCAAGCACCTCGAGAACATGGCGAAGGTCGTTACGCTTACAGGTTCGATGGTCGGTCTGGCCTACGGAACGGAATTCTTCATCGCCTGGTATTCGGGATCGATGTTTGAAGGTTTCGCCTTCCTGAACCGTGCCTTCGGCCCCTACTGGTGGTCTTACTGGATCATGGTCAGCTGTAACGTGATCTCTCCGCAGCTCTTCTGGTTCAAGAAGCTGCGCACAAATCCCGTATTCCTCTGGATCGTATCGATCTTCGTAAACATCGGCATGTGGTTCGAGCGATATGTGATCGTCGTCACTTCGCTGCACCGCGACTACCTGCCCTCCAGCTGGGATCTTTACATCATGACTCCGCATGAATTCGGCATTCTGCTCGGTTCGTTCGGTCTGTTTTTCACGCTCTTCCTGCTCTATGCCCGGTTCTTCCCGGCTATCGCTATGGCAGAGGTGAAAACCATTATCAAATCACCAGGAGCAAAGGGCTTCGGTCATTGAGCCGTAGCCTGGAGAAGAGAGGAATCCAATGGAATTCATCAATAAGAAACTCGAACCCGCTCTTGAGAAGCTTGAAGGAGCGCTGGATCGCTTCTTCGGAAAGCAGATTGAGATGGTCGAAGGTCTGATCGAAAAGACCTTCGAATATACCTACCGCGAAACGACAAACGGCGTATTCGGACTGTTCAGCACTCCCGAACAGATCTCGCATGCGGCGAAAGAGACGGTGAAGAAGGGTTATACTAACTTCGACTGCCTCACTCCGTTTCCCGTGCACGGCCTGGAATACGACATGGGTCTGAAGCGCTCGAAAATCCCGTATGTTACGTTTGTGATGGGCCTGATCGGCCTTGCAACGGCCATCTTTCTGCAGCTGAACGTGCACGAGATGGTCATTCCGGTAACGATCACACATGCCATCGATGCGATGCCGAACCTGAACTCGTATCCGATTAACTACGGCGGCAAGCCGACCTTCTCCTGGCCGGCCATGCTGCCCATCGCCTTCGAGCTTACGGTTCTTTTCGCCGGAGCCATCGGCACCGTCGGCGCTCTGATGGCGCTTGCACGACTGCCGATGCCGGGCCGCAAGATCCTGCATCCTTCGATTACGGACGACAAATTCTGTCTCTGGATTCCCTCGGACTCCGCGAACTTCAGCGAAGAAGGCGTGAAAAGCTTTCTGAGCGAGCTCGGAGCAGAAGAAATCACGGTGGTGAAGTGAATATGAAACGTTATACAGTACTGGCCTTATCGGCCGCCCTGCTGGCCTCGTGCAACTACTCGGGCAATAAGTCAGGCGCTCATTACTTCCTCGACATGCATGATAACATGGCGGTCGAGGCGCAGGAAGAGGACCTTTCGACTCTGAATCGCAGCTTCGACGGCACCTATGCAAAAGGCGCCGATAACATCGAGGTCTGGTCGGGCCCGGGCGCCGGTCTTCGCGTGCCTCCTCAAGGAACGGTTCCGCGCAACTACCAGCCCTACCTTTATGAGAGCGGCGACTTCGAGACGCCGGCACGTGAGCTGAAGAATCCGCTGATGGCGACGGCTGAAGTTCTGAAGAACGGACAGAAGCAGTATAACATCTACTGCGGCGTCTGTCACGGACAGCTCGGTCATGGCGACGGCCCCGTTACGCCTCGTTTTGCCGACATCCCTGCTCTTGCAGGAGGCAAGTCGCAGGTGCTCGACTGGGAAGACGGCAAGTTCTTCCATATCATAACCGTCGGCCGTGCACGGATGAAGCCGTATGCCGCTCAGATCTCTCCCGAGAACCGCTGGGCGATCATTCACTACATCCGCCTGCTTCAGAAACAATAAGGAGTTAATGCAATGCATCTTCCCGGTAATGATAAACTGGAGTTCCGCATCTCTCCGATGTTCCGGAACGTCGCTCTGGGCCTGATGGGCCTGGGCTTACTTCTGATCGCGTATCAGATCATCGCTCCCTGGCACGGCTCGCATCCGCATGCCGAAGGCCATGGCTACAGCAATCCGCGTCTTTTCATGTCGATGAACCTGGCGCTTCTTGTCGGTATTCCCGTCGCCCTGGGCGGGGTGTTCTTCACCGCACTGCACCATCTTTCGGGTGCGGCATGGAGCACGACCGTTCGTCGTCTGGCCGAGTCCTTCTTCTGGGCTCTTCCGGTACTTCTTGTATTCCTGGCCGTCGTTCTTTTCGGCATGGGTGATGTGTTCCATCACTGGGTTCATTACGAAGTGGGCTCAGGAAAAGACGCTCTCCTTGAATGGAAATCGGGGTATCTGAATCCTGCTTTCTTCGCCGGCCGCAATATCGTTATCTTCCTGATCTGGATCGCCTTCGGCTTCCTCTTCTGGAAGACCTCGGTAAAACAGGATGCTGACGGCGAGTTCAAGCATACGTCGCTTCTTGTGAAGCTCTCTGCCGGTTTCATGGTCGTCTTCGGCCTGAGCATGTCAGTTTCTTCCTGGGACCTTGGTATGTCGGTGGAACCGCACTGGTTCTCGACGATGTGGGCAGTTTACTTCTTCACCGGCCTCGGGCTGAGCGTCTTCGCCGCCATGATCCTGTGGATCTGGTATCTGAAGCGTGCCGGCTATGTCGCCGAATCCGTGAACACCGAGCATATCCATGACCTCGGCAAATGGCTGTGGGGCTTTACGGCCGGCTGGGCTTACATCGCCCTCGGTTCGCAGTTCCTTCTCATCTGGTATGCGCACATTCCCGAAGAGACGATCTTCTACCATGTTCGCATGTATAACGACGATATGACCTACAATGCCTGGGGTTTCATGTCGCTCGTCATCGTCATGCTGCGCTGGATTCTTCCGTTCTTCCTGCTGATCAAGCGGGAATGGAAGCGTAACCTGAACTGGCTGGCCATCAACGCCGTCGTCGTTCTTGTCGGTCAGGTGCTCGATATGTACTGGGTGCTTTATCCGACGCTGGACGGCGGCCACTTCATCTGGCCTTCGATTCAGGAACTCGGACCTCTGCTTCTGCTGGTCGGCGCCTTCATGCTGTCCACGGCATGGGGACTGAGCCGTGCGAAGCTGATCCCGGTTAAAGATCCGCGACTTGAAGAGTGCCTGCACTCCCATCATTGATCGAAGAAGAGGAACTCATGAACTACAGGAATACGATCATCGGCAGCATGGCAACGATCGCCCTGCTTGCCTCGTGCAAGAAAGAGACTCCGATCTATGAAGCGACCGCAGAGGCACTTCACAACGGTTCTCTCTATTACAACGTTTCTGAGGCGAACTGCAAGTCCTGCCACGGAACGGATTGGAACGGCAACGGGCCCGAGGCCCGTTCTCTGAAAGAACAGGGACTGGCCGTTCCCGATTTCACAGCCGCTCTGTCGCCCGACAAAACGGTGCTGGATTATTTCAAGGCGATCACGATCGGCACCGAGAAAACGAAATCTCTGCCGTCGGCTCATGCCTACCAGAGCCATACGGACCGCTCTCGCTGGGCGATGGCGAACTTCCTCTATTCGCTTGGCAAGCCGTCCTCTGACGAAGCTCGTCGCAAGACGGCAAGCGAAGCGGCTATGAAAGAGATTCAGGCCGCCTATTCGAATAGCCGTCGCTGGTATATGGGCGATAACAAGCCCTCAGCAGAAAGAGAAAAAGCGCCTGCTCTTGAGGCCCTTCTTTCGAAGGCCGGATTCACGCCGAGCAGCGAGATCTCCGTCGTTCCTGTTTCGGATTCGCGTCGCGAAGGCGCCTTTCATGCACAGGACAGCCAGGCAGAGGGATATGCTCTCTATAAAAGCAACTGCCAGTCCTGCCACGGCGTATTCGGCGAAGGCTCTCAGGGAGCCGTTCATCTTGGCGCCCTGCCCGGTGAAGGCGAAGGCAAAGGCGGCATTCCGCGCCTGAAGCCCGTCCATGCCTCCATCCGTGACCTGGCCGAGGTCGGCGCCCTCTCAGCCGGAGCTCTGAGCTCCGCACACAACGATAAGGATGCGTTCGGACAGAAGTCGCATGCACTGACTGAAGAGCAGTGGGAGCTTTTGGCCGATTACATTAAATCCATCACCGGAAAGTAACCATGATACAGACAGATCGTTATTCCAAATCCATCGTGTATTTCAAGAACGCCGGTATCGTGTGGACCTTTCTCGGTCTTACAGCCGGACTGCTCAATGAAATGCAGATGATGTTCTCCGTTCCGGGCAGCGATTCTCCGCTCTCATACGGCCTTCTCAAGGCCATCGCTGCCAATATGACCATCTTCGGCGGTTTTCTGTCGTTCTTCCTGGCCTATACTCTGCGCATTCTGAATGCAGAAGGCGGCAAACAGAAGATTGATATGATCGCCCGTGTGTCGTTCTTCCTTCTTCAGATCGGTCTGGGCATCGGTCTTGTGTTCATCGCCGCCGGTTATGCCGACGGTCGTGAATACGGCGAGATGAACTTCCACACCGACAACATGATCCTGCTTTCGATCGCCATCGTGCTGGGCCTTTCTATCTTCAATCTGAACGGACAGAAGCTCTCTGCCGCCGCTCAGTTCCAGCTTGTGACGCTTTCGGGCATGGTCGTCTCGTTCTTTCTTGGCAACTTCGGATTCCCGAATTCGCTGATCACGGCCGTTGCTCCGACATCGGGCATCCAGGACGCCGTCGTGCAGGAATACTACCGCATGGCCGTGCTGATGTTCTTCGTCTATCTGCCGCTTCTCACTATCCTGTATCAGGCTGTGCCCGAGAAGTTCGGCGTTGAGATTCAGAGCCAGCCTGCCGTGCGCTTCCAGCTGCTTGTGTCGATTCTCTTTATTCCGCTTGCCGGCGCCGGAGCGCTTCTCTACTCCGTTGCTCCGCAAACGCTGCAGATCCTTGGCGCCTACACATCGGCAGCCCTTGCCGTCTCTGTCGCTGCCGGAACCGTGAATCTTCATCAGAGCTTTAAGGCCGCTGCAGGCACAGCCTCTGACGGCGTTGTGGCAGCGATCCGACTGGGCGGCACGTTCCTGACGCTGATCACGGTTATGCAGTTCGTTACCCGACTGCCCTTTGCAAAACACTATCTGCAGTATACGGCATGGAACGATGCCGATCCGTTCTTCACCGCCACGACGGCCGGTCTGATCGTGCTCTTTGTAGCGGCGGCGATGATCTCGTCGAACGGCAAAAACGGTCCTTCGGGCTGGGTGCTGGCCGTGCTCTCGACGGGCGTGCTTCTGATTCTTCCGGTTACGCTGATCCAGGGCCTGCTTGAAGGCATGGCCGCTCTTGGTATGACCGAAGACGGAGCCGCTCTGAAGAATCCGTCCTGGGCAGCCGTCTCGACGGTCAGCTCCTTTGTAAAAGGCGGAACCGCTCTTCAATATGTCGCCTCGCTGAACGGAGTGATCCTGCTTGCGAAGCTTCTGATCTTTGTCGCCTTCTTCCCCATTATGGGATCGTTCTTTGAAGAAGGCGATGCCGCTCTCACATCTGAGAGCAAGGCAGCTTGAGGGAGAAACACATGAAATCGATCTTTGAAAATCCCATCAAACTGGTCGGTGCGACGATCGTTCTCTCTGTCGCATCGTTTGCAGCCGTCGCTGTGCTGCCCTTCTGCGGACTCGATCTGCACGGAGCGCACGCACATACGCAGGCGCCCGAAGATCCGCTTGTTCTGAAAGGACATGAGGTCTACTACGAAGCCGGATGCCAGAGCTGCCATACGCAGAACATCCGCCCGTTCAAGGCTGAGGTCGTGCGTTTCACAAACGTCGAGAAATACGCGAATACCTACAGCGCCGATGCGAAAGAGCTCGTATTCTTCACGCCTTCGGTAATGGGCAGCCGCCGCATCGGACCGGATCTTTCTGCCGCCGCATCAAAATACACGAAGGAAGGCCTGACCGAGCTGCTACAGAGCAAAGAAGGCCTTCATAGCTTCACGCATCTCTTTGCCGGCGAAGAGGCCGGTGGAAGCATGCAGCCTCTGCGTATGTCCTGGAAGATCCGCTGGATGATGAATGCCGGTATTCCCTTCTCTGATCCGTATCAGCGCGGCGTATTCGACCGTCTGGACGAGTCCACCCGCGGCGACGCCCTTGTAGCCTATCTGCTCTTCCTCGGAAAGCGGAACCTGTCCTACGAGTCGCAGTTCTACAAACAATAAGAGGAAGCGAAGATGTCTGAGCATAACAACAATCCTGAAACAAAGTCGACTCCGGGCTGGGTTGCTTACCTCTTCTCTCTCGTTCTGGTCATCGGTATCGGTGCGACCATCTATCAGGTGGGATTCCGCGCACAGAGCCGCCAGAGCATGATTCGCGAAGAGATGGGAACGGAAACGATCAAACCGACGATTGAGATCATTCCCGTGCGTGACGCGAAGGCGATCGCAAACGGGGAGGCCACTTACAAGCGTGCCTGCTTCGCCTGCCACGGAATGGATCTTGAGGGCGGCGTCGGCCCGAACCTGAAGGATACGGAATGGTATCATCCTCCGTCCAAAGAAACGAACCTCTACAAGCTCGTTTCAACAGGTATCTCGGGTGCCCAGGCCGTGAAGGGCGTGCCGATGCCTCCGAAAGGCGGCGCTGCGATTTCAGGTATCGAGGTCTGGGAGGTTATCTACTATCTTTCCAGCCGTAACCCCTCGATTGAAAAAGACGCCGTTTCAAACGTGAAGTAAGCGACGTTCGACCTTTTAATCTGGAAAAAGCCGGGTGATAAGCCCGGCTTTTTTTGCGTTAAGGGGTTAGGACGGCCCGGTATCAAATTGCTTTTCAATTCCCGCCAGCGAACGTGAAAAGCCGATCACATCTCAAACGGAATAAACTCGTGGGGGCCGTAGACCTCGGCTCGCAGATCATCCAGCATACCATACATCTCCCAGGCGTCCTGAGCGCGCTGCATGGGGCTTTCTTTTAAGAAGAATCTGATGAAGCGCTGTATGCGTTCATCGACTTCGGCCGGCATCTCTGCCGTTTCAGGATTCCCGCCCAGCGCAAAGACCATACAGCGTGCGGCCGAGAACAGATCAGAGGAAGGTAGGGGCGGCTTCTTTTCAGCAACCTCGGGAGCGCTGTATTTCTCGTTCAGGATGCGAAACCCCTGGCCGGTCGATGCAGGCTTGTAGATCGAGCACGTCCAGTCGATCAACCATACGTTATGATCGGAGGGCCGTATCATAATATGTGCCGGATCGACGTTGCCGTGCAGAATACCCTGACTGTGCGCATAACCGAGCACCGATAGCAAACGCCGGAAAAGCCAGATGATATGCCGCGGCGGGATGCCCTTCACGTATTTCTCGCGCACGGAATGCAGGTCGTAGCCGTCGATACGTCGCATCACAAGGCCGATGCGGCCGTCGTCGGTGCGAAAATCATCCATGAGCACGGGCAGATGCTTCGTCTGCACCCCTTCGCCGGCATGCAGCAGCTTGATGATACGCGCTTCGTTTTGCATGAGATCGTTATCCGCCGGATCTTCAACCAGCTTGATGACGATCTTTGCCGCCTCGCCCTCGCCTTCTTCGCATACTCCCTCGAATACCGTAGCAAGATCGCCCTGTGCCAGCGCCTTCTCGATACGATAGTGCCGTCGCGTCGTCGCAATCGATGCGGCGGAATTCGCCTCGGCGCCTCGCTGCGGAGCCCTGCCGTATTCGCCCGACTGAACCTTGCTCAGGGCCTGCTCATAGAATGCTTGCAGTAAGGCATGCGCCTCTGTTGCCAGCTCCTTTGCATCGGCATCGCCAGGATACAGGTCGGGGTCGGTCAGCTGACTCAGGCGCAGGAAGGTCTTTTTAATCGTCGCTCGCAACTCGTCGCTCGACGTTCCGGAAGCCGGGATTCCAAAGACGTCTTCTGTGCGCACCGCATCCTTGAGCGATGCAAGCACCTGATTTAATTCTGCAATTACGGAAGGCATCCCATAGGCTGTGATGCCGGCCAGAGGCTGTCAATCGGGAAATACAGAAGGCTTACCGATGCGGCAAAACAGGCAGCTGCTCTATCAGGACGCATCATCATGCCGAGATCGAAATAATCCGCTCTCTGGAGAGTTCTGCTGCGTAGCCGAGAGCAGCTTTGATATCCTCTGGAGTCAGAGAGGGATAGCTTCTTAAAACCTCCGCCTCAGTAACTCCCTCTGAAAGATTATCAAGAATAACAGCCACCGGTACACGAGTACCTTTTATACAAACCTGACCATGACAGATCAATGGATCAGCGAAAACCCTTTCTTTCCAATTCATTGTACCCTCACCTTGCACAGCCTACGATAGAATTTTGCGGACGTCAACCGGTAATTATACCATCCAGATCAAGGGTCGCCTCACTGGCGCTTGCAGAGCACGCCTCACGCTCACTCTGCTCCTATTGCTCTCGATTGAGCAGGCCATGCAGTTCGTCGATCTGTTCCTCTGTGGCCTCAGGATCGGCGGCCTTTACGATTTCAAGGGCGTCTTTACCGCTTAACGTCGGCTGACGATCGAGCAGATATTCGGCCAGCGCATGCAGCATCTTCCAGGAGCGGGCGACGTTCAGTTCCGTCTCGGTTTGCTTCCAGAGTTCGGTGGTGAGCGCCGTCGCCGCCTCGGGGGTGCGTTCAAGGACGGGCAGGATCGATTCGATGATGGCCAGATCGCCGGCCGCCCCGTTAATATTCCGCTTCCCGGTGAACAGATACTCGGCCGTCAGCCCGCCCATGGCCGTCTGGATCTGACCGAGCAGACGCCTGCGCACGGAGTCGGTAAGGCCCTGAGCGGCCTCTTCGCCGAGTTTACCCGAATAGAGCAGATGGCCGAGGCTGCCTTCGCGTTCATCGGCGACGATGGAGACGCGAACGATGCGGATGCTCTTCAAGTAGGCCATGACGGTATGACCGGCCTCATGATAGGCCGTTGCTTCAAGCTCTGTATAGACGCTGCGTCTCTGCACGTGCAATAATTCGCGCAGCGGCGTCCATACACAACATTTTTGCGGACGTTCGGTCTCCGATTTCTTTATCTTATGTCATGAACGAGAATGAAGTGAAGCGGCATGTGCTGGGCATCCATCCGGGGATGCCCACAAGCGACGGAGCGGGCGTACAGCTGAGGCGTTTTATCGGAACGCCGGAGCTTTCCATCTATGATCCGTTTCTTCTTCTCGACGTCTTTCACAGCGACGATCCGGGAGCGTATATCGCCGGCTTTCCTCCGCATCCGCACCGCGGGTTTGAAACCGTCACCTATCTGATCGCCGGACGCATGCGTCATCGCGATTCGCGCGGGAACGAAGGTCTGCTCGGTCCGGGCTCCGTTCAGTGGATGACGGCCGGTCGCGGCATCATTCACAGCGAGATGCCCGAACAGGAACACGGCCTGCTTCGCGGAACGCAGCTCTGGGTGAATCTGCCCGGACGCCTGAAGATGGTTGATCCGGCGTATCAGGATATTCCGGCCGATCGTTTTCCTGATGTCGCGCTCGGCCAGAGCGACGATGCCGACGGAACGCTCAAGGTTATTGCAGGCACGTACGGCGAAACGACGGGACCGACTCAAACGCATATACCCATTCATTACTTCGACGTCGAGCTTGCAGCGAACCGCAGCTTCCATCACTCGGTGCCCGAAACATGGAACGTCTTCGTTCTTGTGCTGGAAGGCGATCTTACGATCGGCAACCGCCGTATTCCGACGACAAGCACGGCCTTTCTCAGTCGAGGACGTGAGATCGAGATTTCAGCCGGCGAAGAAGGCAGTAGGTTTCTATTGATCGGCGGCGAGCCGATCGGTGAACCCGTCGCTCGTGGAGGCCCTTTTGTTATGAACACAAAAGAAGAGGTTCTTCAGGCGTTTTATGACTATGAGGCAGGTCGGCTCGACGCCTGAGCGATGCAGATTCGCCTGATCGATCCACCGCCTTTCGTGACGGTTCGGCGATCAGTCGATCTTGAGATTCTCAGCAGCCAGCGGTAGAACCCAGTCAGCCACGGTCTCGCCGCGGGCCGCTCTTTCGAAATGCACGGCCATCTTTTTCATGATAAGATCGCTGTTCAGGAAGGGCAGGCCCAGCCAATTCCACAGGCGGATGTTACGGCCTTCTTCAAAGGTATGCAGGGTAGTCGAGAACATATCCTGCGTGCCGTTTATATGATCCTCAAGATCGTTCGCCCAGTAGGATTCGGCCGGCTCGGTCCTCTTTTTCCGCTCTTCGTCTAACTCGACGAAGGCTAAATCCTCAAACCCGATGCCGTAACTAATGGATTGAAAATCTTCGGCCGTTCCGTATTTGATCTCGATGACGTAGGTATGGCCCTTCGCCTCGCGTATAATCTTTTTCAGCGGTTCTTCGAGATCGGCGGCCAGAGCGGGCCTGTAGCGTTCGTTTAATAGGGCGAGCATCATCGTCCTCTGCTGTTGCACGTTGCGGCGCTCGTTACGAAGAGGGCGGTGGATCTGTCTTCTATTAAGAATAAGCTCGGAGTCATACGAAACCGAATGATGCAGCACCTTTTCAAGATAGGGCAGCCGTCCTTCTTTGATGATTCTGCCCGATTCGATTTCAGCAAAGAAGCCGGGTTTATGCGGCATGATGACCAATTTTTTGCCCGTTCGAGCGGCGGCCTTTTTCTCCTGTCCGACGACTTCGGCCAGCGGAAACGGAGCGGACAGCCTGAGCGCTCGTTCTTCCAGCTCGGGCGGAAGGATCATGCCCTGCCCGATCAAAACGCGCACCATGCCCGGCAGGGACCAGATCTCGGGAACGCCGGAATCTACAAATTTCTCGAAGTCGTTCTGGATCTCTTCGTCGCGGCGACGTCGGTACTGCTGCATCGCGCGACGACGCATCGCCTTATCGCGTCCATCGTAAGAAAGAAACAGCGCTTCAAGCTCATTGCGAACGGCGACGTAGAGCCGGTTCTGGAATTTCTTAGCGGCGGCGAGTTTATAAAGCCCCTCCCACGCCTCTTCGGTATCGGGAACGGCCGTATCTCCCTCAAAAAAGGCGAATTCGTCGCTTCCTGAGATCGCAAGACACATGACGTCGTCTTCGTTTGTATGATAGCCATTTATAAAGTTCAAGCCCTGTAGCGTCACTCCGCGAAAGCTTACCTTCTCGCCCTCATGCAGGATCAGAATCTCGGGATCGTTCAGATACTCTCGAAGAAGTGGCCTGAGATAGGCCGTCGTTTCTGGAAGTAGCAACACCGGACGCTGCTTCCTATACAGGGGAACGAGCGTATAGGGATCAAAGTGATCACAATGCGGATGCGAAATAAAAAGGCCGTCGGTATCGGGAAGACTGTGCGCCACGTTTTCGGGCAGGACGGGATTGCGAGTGAGGAAATCGCCGAATGCATGAGACGAAAGCCACACATCGTTCATGATGCGTACATCGCCCTGATCACCGCGCAATTGCACGATGAATTCTGAGTGACCGAGGTAATCGATTTTCATATTTCGTTATTCGCTCGAAGGCGTTGTGGTCTTTTCAGATACGCACGAATATCTGATGCCGTGTGCGCTCGATGTCGTATTCGGTCAGCACACGATCCTCGGCGAAGCGCCCCATTCTTTTGCGCAGCTCGGCATCACGACTGAGATCGATGATGCTCCGTGCGAGGCTTTCATAGTCGTCAGCACTGTGCAGAATGCCCGTAATCTGATGCCTGATGATCTCGTCGACTCCGGCTCCCATTCCCGAAACGGTGGGCAGCGATGTATAACCTGCTTCAAGAAGCGAGGCGCTGTAGCCGCTGGCCTGATTGCGCGGTTGCCCGCCGGGATGAAAATAGAGATCACTGAAATAATAAAGAGCGCCGACTTCGAGGTCTTCAAGAAATCCGACAAGAAACACCGTATTCTCGAGCCCGTGCAGACCGATCAGTTCTTTCAGGTAACCGTATTCCGGTCCCGAACCGCCGATGATCCACGCATAGGATTTGCGATCGATTCCCATGCGGTCCAGATGTTCAATGACGCGAAAGATGCGGTCCAGGTTCTTATCACGCGTCAGCGGTCCCATCGAGAGAATGCGAAACCTCGATTCCACGTCTTTCAATCGATCCATAATCTGCGATTTCGCCCGCTTGATCAAACGACGATCCCAGCGAGCATGCAATCCAAAGGGGACGCTGACGATGTTGTCGCCGCGCAAACCTTTCATGACGGCGAGTTCGTGAAAGTAATTTGAGAATACGAAGATGTTCTGCGCCTTCTTCAAGAAACGATGCAGGTTCAGATGCAGGAGCGATAGCTGATCAAGGTCAAGAGGCTGCAGGATCACCGAGTACGGGACTCCCGATCTGTATATCTGCGGCACAAGTCCGGCCGTTCGCCCGTAGAGATTGCCAAGAAGAATATGATCAGGCCGCTCCTTTTCCAGTAGCTGCTGAAAGCGAGCGGCATACTCCCGATTGCGAGCCGGAGCGGGAACAAGGAAGTTCGGTATGGGCACCGAGATACGATGGATCGGCATAGGAAGGGCATGATCGAAAGACTGCCGCTTCCCTTCATCTGAAAGCATCGGAGAGGCGGTCACCAGAACTACGGCGTCTTCTTGAGAATGGACGAGGCCCGTATTGAAATTCTCCATGCCGCCGGGGTCAGGCCCAAAAAAATCTGTAATAAACAGGATTTTTTTCATACTCGATGCATCCAATCGCCCGGTTTGCCACCATGCGAAAGTATGACAGCAGCTTTTTTTCGCGTTCCGCGATTGTCCACTACAACGCCGATCCGGCCTCTGATTCTTCTACTGCTATGGCTATGCGCCTGCAAGCCGACCGTCGATCCTGCCTTGCTCGGCCTTCAGGAAGAGCCTTCGAAGCTGATAGTATCGTTCGGCACGGAGCAAAACGTCATTACAGGATCGATCTATTTGCGATCACGGCCGGAGTTCGACGGATGTCTTCATGGTCGACCTGCTTTCTATCGTGCGCTTGAACAGGGACTTAACGTCAGCTATTGTTCCTCCTCTCTTGACGCCTCTTTTCAGGCCTTCGTCGATGCCTCTTTCGAGCCCGATCGCACAGCGTATGACAACCTTGAACGGGGTGAGATCGCCGCCTACATTCTCTCGGCCGCTTCACTCAGAGATACAATCGGATCAATCCGCCTCCTTTACTGCGAGCCCGACTGCAATGACGGCCTGCGGCTGCTTGAAAGCGAGATAACGATCGTCTCCAGGGCCTTTCATACGCCAGATGAACGCGTACTACCGCGGCGATTCTATAATTGCGATATGTCGATCGCAATCACGGATCGCATCTGGCTATTATACAGACTTCATGATTCGCGCATCCTTGCGATTCGCATCGGCGACGACGCACAGGCAGAGCAGCTGTATCAATTCCTGACCGTCACCGCGCCGCGGACTGCGACGCATATCTTTCAGGATGCCGCCGGGGCATCATCTGTAACCGGAGCGTATTCCGGCGAAACGGGCGGCGCTGGAAACGAACGACTGATACTGTCGTCCCAATCAAATCCCGTAAAACAGAGCGTCGTCGTCAACGGCATCACGTACACATTACTGCTTTTCGCTAATTCATCCGTCGTGCTTCGCCGCGACGATCCGCCAGGCTTTCGATTTCAGTCCATTCCCGAGATCAAGCTCGCAGAGAACGGAGCGATCGTTAACCTGAATCCCGAACAGTATACGCCCGAACTGGCCGTCCCGGGGCGTGTTGCACTCCGGCTTCCCGACGTATCCTCTTTTAGCAAAAGCGGCATCTGCTTATGGTCGTCACCCTGCTCTCCTGAAGATATTCCTATCAGTATCGCAGAGCAAATAGATTCGCAGAGAATGGTAAACGACAACATACCGGTCTGCGGCGTCGACGATCTGACCGTTACAGAAATCAACCCCTTCGGAGTCATGACTTCATCCGAAACGTCGATTCAGATCGGGGGTAAGTTTATCGAAGTCAGTGTCAGTCGTAACTGCGCCAATCGATCGCTCCATTTTCGGCAAACCGACTGGACGGCCGGATTCCCCGATTCTCTGGACGCAGGTATATTGATCCTTGCCGCCGACCGAACGCTTTTCGATATTTCGGTCGCAGAGAGAACGATACTGCGACGTCTTAAAGCGGCACCGCTCGTCGTTGCAGACGCCGCACAAGAAAAAACGATAGCGGTCGATGATAAGGCCGTCTGGATCTACGGGTCGGCCGATGCCGTCGGTGTCAGGCGAGTTCATTCGCTACGCGTTGCGCCGTCGGGAATCGTATACCACGGCATGAACTGTTCAGGATTGCGACCTGATCTCTGTCCCTCTCATGCGATGACTCCTGGAACCGATACAGCGCAACCTGCTTCATGGCCGACGGCTCGAATATCCGAGATCCTGCCCTTTCTTGACGGACGCTTCATCGAACTCTACTGCCAGGATTGCACAGGAGAAAGCGGCCGACTGGATCTTTTCATACATCGACTTTCGGATAACCGCGAGGACCGCTACGTGCTACCTCAATCCGACATGAAAATCATCACGCTCACGCCCTCGTCTACTTGCGGCGCCCGGAGCAATCGCGTCGCCGATCTGTATATTCCTGCATCGGCGGCGATCTACAGGCTCGGCCTGATCGACAGTGACGGCGTTTTTCAGCAGTTCGATCAGTTGGAAATCGATACGGCGACGTATAACCTTTTGCGTCGAGAGAAGAGCAGCCTGTCGGTTACGGACGATGGAGTCGTATTGACCGACAGGGCTCTATCAGGATGCGAGATTCGAGCCACGCCGGGCATCGTTGCGTTCGGAGGCGCTCTATGAAATGGAACTATTCATCGATGCTTGTTTTCGTAACCGTCGTCCTGCATGTCAGCCAACCGCTTCACGCCTCTCCCGTTTCTGTTACGATGGTGATGGCGGGAGCGACGGAGCGGAACGAAAAAGAGACGACGTCCATCGCACAGAGACAGCAAGCCGTCGATATCGGCCTGAAGGCGTCCATGCCCCATACATCCGATGATGCCGGCTTCGCGTTCGTCTACGGCTCCGACGCCGTGTTGCGCTTTTTTCTTTCGCAGTACCCGGCTGAGGATCGCCAGCAGGTGCAATTTCTGGCGACGGGGCCCGCTTTTACAGGCATTCGCATCGCTCCGTTCTCTTATATGCTTCTGGGATATGCTCCCATGGATCTCTGGTCGAATATCGGGTCGACTCAAGGAAGAGATGCTGCTCTGAGGCGTAGCAGTTATCCAGGGCTGCATCTTCATTTTCAACATGGCGATTTCGGCAGTCTTCGTATCACTCCTCTTGCCTTTATCGATCCGCCAGGCCGATTCGCCGATTCTCCCTTTTTTCTCTCTACCATTCAGCAGAGCCTATCGAAGCGTCAGACAGAAGGCCGGCATGACGACTCCCATGCGTCGGACCGTATCAATCATCAGATACGGTATGATCTTACGGTGGATTGGTTCTTTATGGGCCTGCACTACCAAACGGCTAACTTCACGAAAACCGGACCGTCCGATCGATCGTCGCTTTCCGTCGACCATACCGGACTTGATCTCGGAGTAATTACCGACTCTATCGACATTCTCATCGGCGCCGTGCGATCCTCCGGATCGTTAACCATGGCGGGTGCGGCCGCAGTTCCCGTAATGGGAATGCAATATCGCCTGAGCGCGAAGGCCCGGCTTTTCGAGCGCTATGGCGTCTCGATTTTTGCCATGCGCTCGGAGGCCGATCGACCGGCCGATGCCTACACAGATCGCCGTGTCGGCTTTGTTGATTACGGCGCTCCGTCCACCGATCTGCCTCTGCTGGCCGACGCCCAGTTAAACGGATTGCCCTGCGTCCCCGTTCCTGAGGATCGCTGTGACGGATTGATCGTGCAGAACACTCCGCCCTTTCGCTATCCGGGAGACTACGGAGATCTTACCCTGCACTATCAGGGAGATCAATGGGGCATAGCGCTGCGGGCGGGCATCATCGTGCCCTTTCGCTACGAGCAGACCACGGACGGAGCGGAACGAGAACGAGAGATCTACAACGACCATGCCGGATGGGCGGCGGAGCTTCAGCTATCGCCCGATTTCATGAAAGGATCCGTCGCTCTTACTTACTCCGCTCTCTATGATCGAGACGAGGAACGCAAAAGGCGTCTGCAGGCTCAATCCATCTCAGTCTGGTTCCGCCTGCCCGTTCCCATCGAACAGGGATCGCCGTCGAACACGAGGTAGCTCAGACGCTATGGGGTTCGATTCTTCTGTAGCGAAATCCATACAAAAATCCGTTTCAAGGAGGAACTATGAAACGCCTGCTATTTTGCTCTGTGATGCTGGCCGTTGCGTGCAGCAAGAGAACCGACGATACGCTTGCCTTTCTTCTGGAAAGGCCGACGCCTGTTTACCTTTTCACGATGCCCGAGGCCTCCGACGTTGAGCGGTTCCGGCTTCGATCTGAACTCGTTCGCCGCGTCGATGCAGCCCGACATGAGATCGTATTCTGGTTCTATGGACTTGATGATCCGCAAATCATGGATGCTCTAAAACGGGCCGCCGATCGCGGCATTCAGTTAACTCTTACCGGATCATCGGATCAGAATTATGAGGGTCTTGAAAAACGAAAACTGCCCTACAGGCTTCGCGCAAAAACGGGGCTGCAACACGCCAAGCTTATGCTGATCGATAGAACGATACTCATTTCTGGAACAGGAAACTTCACACGCAGCGGGATGATGTATAACAACAATCTCTTCTTTATCTCGCGCATACCAGAAGCAGTTGCGACGACGATACTGAATTCTCTGGAGTTTGAAGAACAGGGCGATATGCCGATCTCGTGGCAGGATAACGGCGCCCTATTCCGTATGATGATCGCTCCTCTTCACGGGCGCACGATTCAATCTGAACTGGTACAGAGTATTCTGCGCGGACGTTCGGTACGCGTGATGATTTTCAGCTTCACCGACGCAGTACTGGCCACGGCCATGCTGGTGGCCGCTCGCAACGGCACGCATGTCGCCGCCGTCATCGAATCCAGCGGAAGGGACGGACTGTCACCGAAAGATATGCTGCATGAGGTTTACGGAGCGGCGGGTTCTTCTCCTTTCTTTTTATATGCAGATGGAAACGAACGCGTATATTATGCTGAAGACGGAGCAAAGCACGGAGGAAAGCAACATCATAAGACGATGATCGTGGACGATCGCATCCTCACCGGATCGTTCAACTACTCATTGAGCGCGCGGGATTCGAATCTGGAAACCTTTTTTGAGATCAGGGATCCGCAGGCGTTGCCTCTCTTTCACGCAGAGTTTGAACGATTGCAGGCGCTCTCACAGCCCATTGCGCGCCCGCCGTATAACTCCGCGCCGTTTACGGAAGGCCTGACGTACGAGAACGGTCGCCTTTGCATGCCGGAACGGCAGGTGCAGCTTATGCGAGGACACGGCGCTTTCTTTCGCGGACTGCTCTTTCGAGACGCGAACTGCGCTCCCTCCTCCGCATCGGCGGGCTTCCAGAGCTCCGCTGAGTTTGATCCCGGGGCGACCGGCGTTCTGTCGTCGGGCCGGGCCCTGGTCGATTATCGAGAGGCTGAGGTTTCAGAGTCCCTTCCCGAGCCTATGACGGATGGCCTGCTCCCTCTCCCATTTTATTGCGATGGCCCGCACTGCGATCCATGTTCGGCTGGACTGTGTCGCAGTGTGACGCTCGATCGGGTTTCTTTGAGCGGGGGCTGGCTACGACGCTCGATAGAGAGTCCAGTAAGACGGCTGCTTCTTCTGCATCGTAGCGGTCTGGAAGAGGCCGAGATCATCGAACAAAATGGCAGCTTCCTGCGTTTCAAAGCACAGGCGACTTCAAGTGCACTGCTCTTCTTCTATACGGAGGATCAGCAAGGCAACGGGCAAATCGAAATCGCCTGTGCCGCCAGGACGCCGCCGGCCGCTCTGAAACGCATCCTGTTGGCCCTATTATGGTTCTATCCGTCCCGGTTTCCGGCGCCCGTTCCCTGCACGACGCCTGACGAATCCCTCTGAATACCTGATTTGCCCAAAGTCAAATGCCGTGAAGGGACCGATCGCTACTGCCGATAGTCATGAAGTGAGATCCCGGCTGGTTCAAATTCTGTTGCTTTGCTCTGGATGCCTTCTATCTGCTCACCTGCTTGCAGACAGGCCTGATGACCAATACGTTCAAATCTTCTATAGAACGGATCTGAACGGAGAGATTGACAACGATGAAGAAGGCGTTCGCGGTCTGCAGCCGTACGCTCGGTATCAGTCCAGAGGTCGCGACCTCTGCTTGAACTCCGACTGCATCGTATCGATCCATCATGGTCGCCTTGATCGCGCCAATCCGGCCGATCGTCCCGAATCTGAGAAAGACAGCGGCGATCGACTCGGGCGCATTAAAGAGTCGAATCTTTTTGATCTTTTCGTTCCGCTTCCCGGCACAGCATCCACGACTCCGATCCAGGACGATTACTTCAGTGCGAGAACGCTGCGACCGGGAGAACATCGTCGGCAGAGGCTTGGAAGTCTGCATCTGCTCTTTTATTCGTTACCCGATTGTTCGCATGAGTCGACGGCTCTGCTCAATCAGGTCTACAGGTCGCAGGCTGATGCCGACCTCTTTGTCGTCTTCCTGCCCGATTCAGTAGCCGGCACATGCCTTCAATTCGAGTCGCCTGAAAATCCGTATCACTCCCTGTATGATCCTCCCGAGAAGCAGACCGCTCGCACACTTTTCCTCTCCAGAAGCGATCGCTTTCGCTATTACAGAGACCGGCGCGGTAGCTACCGATGTTCCGTCTCTGCTCCCCATCTTGCCCGCATCCGATTGCATTTTCGCGGACGACAGCTGCTCGGCGTAGAGGCCGCAGAAGAACGATTCAGAGAATCCGAGCGAATGTATCCTCTTTAAAGCATCCGCTATTCTGACGGCCTGAGTCCCAGCCGTAGAGAAGTCCGGTAGCGAATACTGGCAGAAAAAAAATACTTGTACCGAATCGCGAACCGATTAGCGTGGGCGTATGAGCGGGCAGATCCGTCTGGTCGGACTGACCGGGACGATAGCGGCGGGCAAATCGACGGCGGCCGAGATTCTGGCCGAGGCCGGTTTTCGCGTCGTCGATGCCGATGAGATTGCCAGAGGGCTGCTTCTCGAACCGTCTGTGCGAGAGCGAGTGATCGCTCTGCTCGGTGCGGAATGCTATGACGATCAGGGCATGCCCGATCGCAAGCGCATTGCCGGGATCATCTTTTCCGATGCCGCGAAACGTGCACAGCTTGAGGCTCTTATCCATCCCCTTGTAAGGGAAAGAGTAAAAGAGCTTGCGGCACAGTACAGCCCGCTCATATACGACGTTCCGCTTCTCTTTGAGAGTGGAGCGCATAAAGATACAGATCTGACCGTCATGATCGACGCTCCGCTGGAGCTTCGCATGGAAAGGGCAGGCAGAAGGAATGGATGGAGCCGCGACGAGTTTCTGGCCAGAGAGAAAAGCCAGATGCCGCCGGAGCAGAAGCGCAGCATGGCCGATATGGTGATCGACAACGATGCCGATCCTGAATCGTTCCGCAGACGCCTGCATAAACTGATCGAAATTCTGGAAGCTTCGCGCTGAGAGGTCTGTATGAGTCGACGAGTATTTTACATTGTTCATCTTGATAAAGGACGCATCGCCGCCCTGTCGTTCTTCGGGGCCGGCCTGCTCCTGACGGCCTTCGCCACCGGCTATCGCTTTGCTCCGCAGGCATCGCAGGCATCACCGGAATCGGCCGACATAAGCCTTCTTGATTCCAGTTCACCTGATTCTCCAGATGCAGCAAGAGATGAAGGCGATGTTCCGGCCATTTCGCTTAACGATGAGAGACGCGACGTCGCATCGAATCATGACGACGAATCGCCCGCAGAGAATCGCGATAGTGATGACCGCAGAGAACCGAAGCGCGAAAGAGTCAATCTGCTTGATTCAGCCATGCCTGCCGAATCATCCACTCGACCGGAGCGCAAAGAAAGCCCCGATAACAGATCAGAAAAGCGGCGCGAGGAAAAGAAGCCTGTTAAGAAAGAGAAGCGCACAAAAGAGAACGTAAAAAAAGAAACGGTAAAAAAAGAGAAGAAGCAGGATAAACCCGCTACGAAGATTACAGAAAAGAAAAATACCGAGAAGGAAGCCGACAAGGGGACGGCAAGTGATGCCGATGCGCCCGCAAAAACCGAAAAGGTCGTCGAGAAGCAGAGCGTCTACGTTCTACAGATGGGCGCCTATCAGTCGCGAGAGGCCGCTCTGCGTCTATCGGAACAGATCCGTAAACATGGAATCAGCACATACGTGCGCAAAACCGGAAAGATTCATACCGTCCGTACAGATGGAACAACGAACCGCGAAGAACTCTTCCGCCTGGAAAAACAATTGAAATCCCTGAACTTCTCTCCCGTTACTGTGCGGATTCAGGACAGGTAACGCAGAAGACGGATCGATTCGCAGACCAATCGATCCGTCTTTTTTCGCTTGCCAGCCAGAGAGAATAGAGCGGTGTAAGCCAGAGTGGTTTCGGAAGATTCAGTGGAAACGATCCGTCAGGTCGTCGTTCATCGCATGATCGAACGACTGCAATCCGACTACGGCGATTTCATCGAAGGCGTGAAGGGATTCTCAACCATCCCCGAATTCTTTCGCGATTATCTCTATTCCCCTCCAAATAAAGAAAAGCGTGACGCTACGCTCGAGCAGCTTTACGGAAAACTGAAATCGATCACCGGTCCGGAGATGACCGAGAATATCCATAAGCTCATTCTTCTGATTCAAATATCGGACGATCTGGACCGATCAACGGCAAAGGCGCTTCTCGATGGCCCTCTCAAAAACGATCCCTCCGCTCATGCAACGATCAGCGACGACGAGATGGAAGAAGCGATCTTTCGCGCCGGCGGTTATGAAAACCGTATCAAGCAGATCGAATTAATATGCGAAACCCTGAGCTTCTTTTTTGCTCTTTCCAAGTTGCCCTTTATCAAGCTCGTAATGGCCCCCATTAAGGTGGCGGCCAGCCTCGTCGGAGCCGAAGACCTTGTCGGCACGATGGAGAAGGGCTATGAAATCTCGCGAGAGATCAAGGATATGAAGCCTTTTGTCCAGGCATTCCGGGAACGCGAAACGGCCTACGTCGAACGCCTCTGGGCCCGGTCGGCGCGTTAGAGACCCTGCTCTCTTGCGATATCGTCTGGCGATATCAACTTGCGGTTTTCAAATCCTGTTTGACAGCGGTCAGGCCCCGTCCCCTATATGGGCAACGTCATTATGCATCAGGAAATCACATCATCAGGGGCGGAGCCCGAACGTACGCGACGGCGCCGACATCCGCAGATCAACCGCAGCAATACCGATCTTTTTTTCAATCGCGAGCTGTCCTGGATGCAGTTCAATTTCAGAGTTCTTGAAGAGGCGGCGCGCAAGGATAACCCTCTTCTCGAACGACTGAAGTTCATCGCCATCTATGAATCGAACATGCACGAGTTCTTCATGGTTCGCGTCGCCGGCCTGAAGCAGATCATCGCCTCGTCTTACGACGATCTGCAGCTTGACGGCAGAACGGCAGAGGCGACGCTCAAAGAGATCCATAGAATCGCCCATCAGGGAACGCATCAGAAATATCGCATTCTTGACGAAATCCTCACGTCACTATCGCATCATGGCATCGTTATCATTCGCGAGCCGCGCATACTGGAAGCCCATGAGCGTAAGTTTCTGAAAGAGTACTTCGATCGCGAGCTCTTTCGTATTCTCACGCCGCTTGCCATCGATCCGTCGCATCCCTTTCCGCGAATTTTGAACGGACGCCTCAACCTGGCCTTCACGCTGAAACGTAAAACGGCTCTTTCGCCAAAAGGAGAATCCTACGCCATCGTCGAGGTTCCCTCGGTACTGCCGCGCTTCGTCGAGCTTCCGCAGCGAAGCCGTTCCGCACGTAGCATCCGCCGCTTTATCACACTCGAAGATATCATAAAGATCCACGCCGCTGACTTATTCTCGGGCACGACGATCAAGACGATGCATGGATTTGTGATCAACCGCAACTCCGATCTTTCGGTCGAAGACGTTTCGTCTGAGAATCTGCTCTCTACGATTGAAGAAGAACTGAAGAACCGTAAATGGGGCGAAGCGGTGCGCCTGAACTACAGACAGGGCATGCCGGCACCTCTGCTTGAATATCTGCGCGAGAAGCTCGACCTCGAACCCGAAGAGCTTTATGAGCGACCGTTCTTTCTCAATCTCGATACGCTGATGGAGATCTATCAGGCAACGTCCGACCGGGTCGATCTACGCGACCGCCCATTTTTTCCACGCAATGCCGTGCCTCTGGAAAAGCCCGAGAAGATCTTCTCGCGTATTCGAAAGTCCGACATTCTGCTGCACCATCCTTACGATTCCTTTCAAACGGTCGTCGATCTCTTGCAGGTGGCCGCCCATGATCCGAAGGTGCTCGGCATCAAACAGACGCTGTACCGTACGTCGGGCGACAGTCCGATCGTTCGTTCGCTCATCGCAGCGGCCGAGGCGGGCAAGCAGGTTACCGCCCTTGTTGAATTAAAGGCGCGCTTCGACGAAGAGCGCAATATCGTCTGGGCCCGCGAGATGGAACGCCATGGCATCCATGTCGTCTATGGCCTTGTCGGATTGAAAATACACGCGAAGATGCTTCAGATTATACGCCGCGAGCCCGACGGCGTGCGCTCCTACTGTCATCTTGCCACGGGTAACTACAATCCGACGACCGCTCGCGTGTACACGGACCTTGCGTTGATTACGGCAGATCCCGTAATCAACGACGACGTGACGAATCTTTTTCATACGCTCACGGGTTATTCGACGGTGCCGCGTCTTTCAAAGATATCGGTGGCGCCGATCAATATGCGTGAGACGATCAGCAAGCTGATCAACCGCGAGATCCATAACGCCGAATCGGGAAAGCCGGCCTTCATTCGCATGAAGCTTAACTCGCTCGTCGATCCCGATATGATCCTGCTGCTTTACAGAGCGTCGACGGCGGGCGTGAAGATCGAATTAAGCGTGCGCGGCATCTGCTGCCTGAAACCGGGGTTACCCGGAATCAGCGACAACATACGAGTCGAATCAATCGTCGGTCGCTTTCTCGAGCACAGTCGCATCTATTACTTTGAAAACGCCGGCGATGCTAAGATATTCCTGTCATCGGCCGATCTTATGCCGCGCAATCTGAACCGTCGCGTCGAGGTTTTCTTTCCGGTCGAATCATCGGAGCTCAAGCAGAAGCTGATCGCTATTCTGGACGCCGTCTTTCGCGATAATCATAACGCCCGACGGCTGCAGTCCGACGGAACATACACTCGCCTGCAACCCGAGAAAAGCGAGATGCGTTTCTCGTCGCAGCGACATTTTCGCGAAGAGGTCATCAAAGAATTCGACCAGAAAGAGAAAGAGCGGGCGGCAAAACGCAAGTCTATCTTTCAGCCGCTAACAAACCCCGGTCAGGATGAGCAACCTCAGAATCAAGAAGGCTGATCGTCGAGCAGCATACTCTGATCGAATTCTATGAAATGCTCGCATTGGAACCGCCCGAATGCGATCGACTCCGTTTTCTTGAAGAGAGAGTTAATGCGGGCAGGATTCAAAGCGTCATGTCGATTTTGACGGTCGTTTTTTCGCGCTTCGGCTCGGGAAAGATCGAAACCCTGTAGGGAATATTCTCTTTCCGGCAGATTTCTTCGAGATAGGAGTTATACAGCAATCCAAGACCGGCCCCAAGTTTATCGCTGTCGGAATCGGAATAAAAACTGGCCAGCGAAATACCCTCGACGTCGCTTTTCATTTTACGCGAAAGCCGTTGCGCCGTCGTTTCATCGATCAATCCGTAGTTCGAGATCTGAATCTGGATGCGCGAAAGGCTGTGAGTGGCGATCCGGTCGGGGTTCATATTCCACGAGAGGTCAAGTAGCTCGTTATTGCGCACGGCGATGGCCGTGAGCTTCTCGCGATTCTCGCGACTGCGAATAAAACGGTCGGCCTCGGCCCTGCCCGAGAGATTGTTCCGAAAGGCGAGTCGTTCGAGGTGAGCCTTTTCGGCGTTCTGTACGAACTCCATTAAGAGATTACTGAGGTGTGTGGCGATACGCGTATGATCGAGATAGGCGGCCAGCATATTCACAAATACGTTCGTAATGGGCAGCCTGAAATCCGTGTTGTAGATGATATAAAAAACGAACCAGATGCGAGGATCGACCCATTCGATGAATTTCGGCAGGCTGCGCACGCGAGCCTGAATATCTTCATCGGTCAGATTCAGGCTGGAGAGGATGCGCTCCGTTACCAGCTCGCGAATATCACGTTTGATCGCCGCAAGCTGCGGCCCGAATTTCTGCTGCATCATCTCGACCTTCTGCTGCGACACATGCTTCAGGTCGACGATAGAGTATTTCGGATTCTTGCGGTTGAAATCTTTAACGACGCGAGACTCAAACAACGCCTTCGCAAGCGCCGGGGAAAGCTTTCGATATAATATGGCATAGACGATGAGATTATTCGTGCTGATGACGGAACTTCGCAGGCTGAGCAGCTCGGGTCGGCTGACGAAAATCTCTTCGATCATGGACTTCATGATCAGCTTCTGCACCGTCTGGGCGTTGAAAGACGGAGACATGAGCCCCTCTTTCGGCGATCCTTCGCGATTGAGCACCTTTTGAATCGCCGGATTCGCCCCGAGAAACTTCATGCCCGCCGAGGTGAGAATAATGGACGAGGGAAGATGGATGAACGGATCCTTGCGCGGCGGAAGCTGATCGGGCAATGCTTGCATCTTTTTCTCGCCAACTCAAAATGGGCCTGGCCTTACTATTATCGTAGATAATAAGGGCAGATATTACCACTTACAAACCGGCACGTGGGCGGATTTGTGAGGCCAATTGTAAACCCCGGGTTCTTTTATGAAAAGGATTTTTTACCTCATTCCGCCGATGTCCGTCTGGTTCTTTGCATTTTTTCCGTACGGTAAGCCGATCGCAGCCGAACCGAATGCACGACCCGATCGCTCTCAGGAAAGCTCATCTGAGCGCTCCACACAGCAGTCTGTCGAAGAATCGGCGAGGCTTGAGCGCGAGTATCTCAAAAAAGGAGAAGATCATTTCTTCGCGCGAAGATTCGGAGCCGCTCTGCAATGGTTCCGTCGCGCAATCGACATCAATCCCGACAATGCCCTGGCGCACGCCTACACCGGCGACATCCTGCTCTCACTGGGCGAGCCCGACCAGGCCTTAAAACACTTTCGCGTAGCGGCTGAACTGAAATCCGACCCAGCTCCTGAATACTTTCGCATCGGCCAGATCTACTACTTGAAAAAGGAACGGGAACAATCCGAGCAGTATTTTAAGAGAGCGCTGAAAAGCGATCCGACGCTTGTCGAGGCGCATTTCTATCTCGGACTGCTCAGCTATCGCATGGGTCGCAATCGCGAAGAGACGCTCACCCACCTGAAGGCCTTTCGCGCGGCCCGACCTGACTTCACCGATAAAGAGGCTCTGAACCGGGCCATCGCTCTGCTTGAAGATCCGACGACGAAGCTCGATCAAAGCCGCGATCTGATCGATATCGATCCGCTGCGCCTGTTCTATCGTAAAGAGAACGAGCGGAAAGATACGGCGCGAACTGAGACGGAGTCAAAGGACGCCGAAGATAAGCTCGTTGCCGACGAATCCACCGAAAAGGATGAGAATACAGCGCAAACTGAGAAAGCAGAAGATCAGGCACAGACGGAGAAAGCAGAAAAACAGACCGAAGATAAAGACGGCTTCCTGACTGTCGCAGCAGGGCCAGGATCGCTCTTTAACCAGGCCCTTGTATTCCGCGAAGAGAATCCCACACGGGCCTTGCAGATACTCGATCGCGCCATCAAAGAGGATGCCCGTGACGCCAGGCTTCATTCGCTGCGCTGCGAGATCCTCTTTCGCAGTACAGCAGATACCGCCGGCGCGCTGAAGGCCTGCGCAAAGGCAACCGAACTGGCGCCCGATTATCGCAATCTGCAGAACCTGGGTCGCGTGCAGGAGGCGGCAGAGAAACCCGCCGACGCCTACGCCTCCTACGTCGAAGCCTTGAATCGCAAGATGGAGCCCGATCTGGCGATGCATGCGATCAAGCTCGGCGAGACGCTTCCCGGCAAAGAACAGGAAACCCGTCGCCTGCTGGAACGCATGCTGGCCCGACGCCCCGATCACCGCGAAGGACTGTTAACGCTCATGCGACGACAGAAAGAAGATAAGAACCGCGTCGGCATCCGCACGACGATGGAGCGGCTGCAGTCCCTCTACTCCGACGACGTCGAGGTGCTGGAACGCATGGCGATGATTCTGCTTTCTGACCCCGATACCGAGACCGAGGCCGTCGAGCTGCTCAAGCGATACTACGACCGCAGCGGCGATCTTCGCGCAGGGCTGAGTCTTTCAGGACTGTATCTGAAACGCGAGAACGAGAAAGAGGCCCTTGTGCTTCTCGCAGAGCTGTATGAGAAGCATCCCGAGAACTATGATGTCGTCCGTACCATTCTGATACTCTTTGTGCGTCGTAATCAGAACCTCGACTCGGCCGAACGCATCGCACGCTCGTTTCTTGCCACCAATCCGCCGGCAGAACAACGGGCTGCCATTCTGGGTCTCTTGCCCGATGAGCTGCGCAACCGCATTGATCCGCCTGTGGAAAAGCAGGTCGAGAAGGACGGGCCGGCACGTGAACCATCCAGACAGCCGGTCAGACCGAATACGCCTGTACAGCCCTGAAACGTGCTTTCCCTGATGCGGCGCAGCCGGATTCTGGCCGCACTATGAAACTGAGCGTTGTTGGAACAGGCTATGTCGGTCTCGTTGCCGGAGCATGCTTTGCCGAATACGGGAACACGGTCTACTGCGTCGATATTGACGAGAAAAAGATTGAGAATCTCAAGAAAGGAATTCTGCCAATCTATGAGCCCGGCCTCGAAGAGCTCGTCCTTCGCAATTTCGAACGCGGCCGCCTGCTTTTCACTACGTCTCTTGAAGAGGCCGTAAAGGACTCACATATCATCTTCATCGCCGTGGGTACGCCCGACGGCGGCGACGGTCGCCCGAATCTTACGGGCGTCCTGAAAGTGGCCGAAGATGTCGGCCGCCTCGCTCCAGGCTACCGCATCCTTGTCGACAAATCGACCGTTCCCGTCGGGACGGCCCGCCGCGTCCATGCTGCCGCTGCGTCACAAACGCAGCATCCCATCGATGTCGTCAGCAATCCTGAGTTCTTGCGCGAAGGCCGCGCCATCGAAGACTTCATGAAACCGGAGCGCGTCGTCATCGGCTCGGATTCGGAGCGCGCCGCCTCGCTGATGAAAGAGCTGTATATGCCGTTCGTTCAGGATTCCGCCGACATTATTCAGACGACGATTGAATCGGCCGAGCTGACAAAGTACGCCTGTAACGCCTTCCTTGCCCTCAAGATCTCGTTTGTGAATGAAATCGCCAATCTCTGCGATAAGGTCGGAGCGAACTATCTCGACGTAAAAAAAGGAATGGGAACCGATTCGCGCATCGGCAAGAAGTTTCTCAACGCCGGCATAGGCTACGGAGGCTCCTGCTTTCCAAAAGACGTGCGCGCCCTCGGCATGATCGCCCGCGATGCAGGCATCGTTCTTCCGCTTGTCGAACAGGTCGAGCGTACTAACGATGATCAGAAAGAGGTGCTCGTTCATAAAGTGAAAGAGTATTTCAAGGCAAAAGGCAAGGATCTGAAAGATGTGAAGCTTGCCGTCTGGGGACTGGCCTTCAAGGCCGGAACGGACGATATGCGCGAAGCTCCATCGATCACGATCATCAACGAGCTTCTGAAAGAAGGCGTGAAGATCCATGCCTCTGATCCGGTCGCCTTTGAAACATCAAGGCCCATCTTCGGCGACTCCATCGCCTATGAAGAGATGTATAAGGTTCTTGAAGGGGCCGATGCTCTGCTTGTGCTAACGGAGTGGCCGGTGTACAGCGAGCCCGATTTCGACCGCATGAAATCGCTGCTGAAAGAACCGGTTATCTTCGACGGGCGCAATCTCTACCGCGATACGCAGATGAAGGCAAACGGCTTCAAACAATTCGGTATCGGAGTCACTCATTCCTGACTCATTCTGCGGCCGTCAGGCTGACGGCAGTTTGAGCACTTTGAGGCTACGTAGAGGTTATCATGTCGACAGTAAAGCTTCCAGAATCAGGCCAGTCGATCGTTGTCGGCCAATCACATGAAGGCAGGGCTATCGAACTCTATCGCTTCGGTACGGGCGCCTTCCCTTCGCTTTTAATCGGCGGAGTACATGGCGATGAGAGCGAGGGCCATCTGTTCGCCGAACGCCTGCTTGCGCAGCTGCAATCGGGCGAGTACGCGCCCGGTTCCGAGCTCAGCCTGTATATATGCCCGCGACTGAATCCCGATGGATGCGCCGCCGATCGACGCACGAACCACAGAAACGTCGATCTGAATCGTAACCTGCCCACAAAGGACTGGACGGGATCGTTTACGAATCCGCGGTATTATCCTGGAGCGGCGGCCGGTTCAGAGCCCGAAAGCGCGGCGACGCTGAAAATACTCGAGCTGGTACAGCCGAGATTCATCTGCTCTCTACACTCGTGGGAAAACGCCATGATCAACTATAACGGCGATATCCTTGACGTCGCCGAGGCCATGTCGGCAAAGAACGGACTGCCTCCCAAAGGCGATATTGGTTATCCTACGCCGGGCTCGCTTGGAACCTACGCCGGGCTCGAACGCGCGATCCCGACGATTACGATGGAGTTCTTGCGCGGAGAGGCGCCCGAAACGGTCTGGCAGAGGCACCGCGAGGCCATCCTCATCGGTCTACACTTCTACGCTCGTTAACAGAGCCGGAGTTTCAGGACCGGGACGATTTCTTATTCGCCCGGAATAGGAACGGGCGGACCATAGAACTTCGGCTCTGTGCCGAGGACATAAACGTCAAGCATCGCCGCCATACGCGCAAGGATCTCGCGCAGCTTCGTCCTCATGCCGTTCCAGCGATCGACATCACGGGCCGTATAGCCGATGGCGTCGATGCCAAGACGCCTTGCGATAAAGACGGCGCGCTCCACATGAAACTGCTGCGAGATAACCGTGAACGAATCCTGCCCGAAGACGGCCTTCGCCCGCACCATCGAATCAAGGGTGCGAAACCCCGCATAGTCGAGGTGGATGCGATCGGCCGGTATTCCGCGTTTTAAGAGCTCGTCACGAATCGTTTCGGGCTCATTATACGAACGATGTGCGTTGTCGCCGCTTACAAGAATATGCCGAATACGCCCGGCCTGATAGAGCTCGACGGCGGCGCGAATACGGTATTCCAGAAAAAGATTCAGACGGCCGTCGCGCAGATACTTCGAGGTACCGAGCAGAACGCCCACATTGCGCGACGGAAGCGCATCGACGCTCGTATACAGAGATCGAGACGCTACGATCGTCACATGCAACCAGATGGCGCGTAAGGTGGGCAGTACCGAGAGGCAGGCAAGAAGAAGTAACAGAAGCTGCATCCGGTTCACCGGGAATTTTATGCGCGCCACGGCACCAGCCTGCCCGTCCTGCTCAGTGCGTAAACGTTTTTCCACTCCAGGATAAACGATGCCAGAGGTCGTGATCGCTAAGGGCCTTCGCTTCCTTCGTGCTTGACTCAGAGCGTCGGTCTGGGACTCCGTAGGAAACCATCCACTGGAGCACACGATGCACGAACTGCAACCGCTGATCGAAGCTGCCTTTGCAAACCGCGATCTGCTTAAAGAAAAGAACCACCGGGAAGCCGTCCTGGAGGCCCTGGAGCTTCTCAGCAACGGAAGCATCCGCGTCGCCGAGCAGAAGGCCGTCGGCGACTGGACGGTGAACTCCTGGGTGAAGATGGCCATCCTGCTCTATTTCGGCATTACCGAGATGAATGTGATGTCTTCGGGCGACCTGTCTTACTACGATAAAATCCCCGTGCGCAATGATCATGCGAAGCGCGGCGTTCGCGTCGTTCCGCCCGCCGTCTGCCGCTACGGAGCCTTCGTCGAAAAAGGAGCCATCCTCATGCCTTCGTACGTCAATATCGGCGCCTATGTTTCTACGGGTACGATGGTCGATACATGGGCGACGGTCGGCAGCTGCGCGCAGATCGGCAAGAACGTGCATCTTTCAGGCGGCGTCGGTATCGGCGGCGTCCTGGAACCGCCTCAGGGCCGTCCTGTGATTATCGAAGACGGCGCCTTTCTCGGTTCGCGTGCCATCGTCGTCGAAGGCGTTATCGTTGAAGAGCGAGCCGTACTCGGCGCCAACGTCGTGCTCACCGGCTCGACTCCGATCATCGACGTCACCGGACCGACGGAGGTCGTGAGCAAAGGACGCGTACCGGCCGGATCGGTCGTTATTCCCGGAACGCGCATCAAGAAATACCCCGCCGGCGAATACGGAACGCCCTGCGCTCTGATCATCGGAAAACGCAAAGAGAGCACCGACGAAAAGACCTCGCTGAACGACGCCCTTCGCGAGTTCGAGGTTCCGGTTTAGAGCCTTAGATCCAGCTACCGGTAACGAGACGACGGATCTGCCACTTCATGAAGAAGTTCAGGCCCGTCGTGAAGCTGTTGATCTTCCCGTCTCTGTCGACGACGACGACGGTCGGATAACCTCTGATCCCGTAGGCGTCGGCGGCCTCGGAGCGATCGTCGATGACGACGGGATAGTTCATCTCGTGTTCCTGAACAAACGACATGACCTGGTCCGCCGACTCCTGCGTCAGGCCGAGAATGACCAGGCCGTCGTTTTCAAGCTCGGAGTGCAGCGATTTCAGGATGGGAATCTCGACCTTGCAGGGAAGGCACCAGGTGGCCCAGAAATTGACGACGACAACCTTTCCTCGCAGTTCAGATAGCCGGTAGGTGCGGCCGTCAAGGGCGCTCAGCGTGAAATCGGGGGCTTCCCGGCCCTCCATCTTGCTCGAAGCCTGATACATGGGAATGCGCTGATAGAGAAGCCAGCCAAGAAGTAAAGAGAAGATGATGACGGTGGAAAGATTGTCTTTCAAATACTGTAACATGGAATTTTTGCTCGCTCCTGTTCCTGTGCAGAGAATGCCGGATCGGATGCCGGATTGCCTTCCTCTTACAAAAGAATCCGATACACCTACCCCGTATTCTATTTTTCTGCCGTCGTGGAAAAAGGTTACAGGCCGGCGCAGATTTCACGCCAGTGTGCGATTTCCGCAGCCTGTGGCGCGACAGAATCCATTTCTGCGCAATCCGCAGGCCTCGCCCCCTGCTTCCAATGAACGCCTGTATGTCGTCATAATCGACAACGACACGAATACCTACGAGCAGGTCATCGGCATCTGCATGAAGGCGCTTCAGATATCAGAGCAGGAGGCTTTTCAGATCGCCCTCGCCGTCGATCATAACGGCGAGGCCATCGTCTTCGAAGGGACGCGAGCCGAGGCGCAGGCCGTTGCCGATATCATTCGCACAATCGGCATCGAGGTGCAGCTGCGCCCGGTCGTGTAAGAACTCGCCGATTACAGATCGAGCATGTGGCCGAGGCGATCCTTTTTGGTGCGCAGATACGCGGCATTGTCGCTGACGGCCTCAATCTGTACGGGAATGCGTCCCGTCACCTGAAGACCATAGGCGTCCAGACCGACGATCTTGCGCGGATTGTTCGTCATCAGCTGCAGGGTCGTCAGGCCGAGATCTCGCAGGATCTGAGCGCCAACGCCGTAGTCTCGCAGATCGGCCTTGAATCCAAGCTTCTCGTTCGCCTCCACCGTATCAAGGCCCTCATCCTGCAAACGATAGGCGCGCAGCTTGTTGATCAGACCGATGCCGCGGCCTTCCTGACGCATGTAAAGAACGACGCCGTATCCATGCTCGGCAACATAGCGCATGGCAAAGTCAAGCTGAGCGCCGCAGTCACATCTTCGCGAATGAAAGATGTCGCCCGTCAGGCATTCGCTGTGTACGCGCACCGGTACGTCTTCTTTACCGGCGACATCGCCTTTCACAAGAGCGACGTGTGTTTTGTCGTCGATCGTCGTCGTATAAGCGATCATACGAAACTCCCCGTACTCGGTGGGCAGTCGCGTCTCGACTTCACGGCGGATCAGAGAATCGCTGCGATTCCGGTAGCGGATCAGATCTTCGATCGTATAGACGTTAAGGTTATGTTTTTCGGCGAACTTCAGAAGCTGTGGAAGGCGAGCCATCGTTCCATCGTCGTTCATGATCTCGCAGATCACCGCGGCGGGGCGCAATCCGGCAAGGCGGGCCAGATCGACCGACGCCTCCGTATGACCGGCACGGCGCAACACGCCACCACGGACGGCCTGCAGCGGAAAGATGTGTCCCGGACGGACCAGATCCTCCGGACGCGACGACGGGTCAGAGAGGATCTGGATCGTTCGGGCACGATCGGCTGCAGAGATGCCGGTGGAGATGCCATGCGCCGCATCGACCGATACGGTGAAGGCCGTTTTTAACGACTCTTTATTCTCGCGCACCATCTGTTCCAGCTCAAGGGCATGGATGCGCGACGCCTCCATCGGCACGCAGACGAGTCCGCGACCGTATGTGGCCATGAAATTGATCGCCTCCTGTGTGGCGAACTGAGCGGCGAAGACCAGATCGCCTTCGTTCTCGCGATCCTCTGAGTCCACCAGGATGATCATCTTTCCCTGTCGGATCTCTTCGATCGCCTCTTCTATGGGCCGGATCTCTCTTGCTGCCGAAGTCTCATTTTCAAGCATGGTCGACCTCCTTTCAGGCAATGCTGATTCAGGTTTTTTTGGCCCGTTTCGCCTACAATAGAAAAAGAAAGGGATGATTTCCTGAGCGCATAGCAATCCTTAACACCAATGCCTTCTTTAGAACGTCCGCCCGGACCGTCGCGACTCCAGGCACTGCGGCTTGTACCGATGATTCGCCGCAACCCCATCCACTTTTTTCAGCATATGCTACAGGCCTACGGGCCGATCAGCCACTTCCACATCCTCAGAGAACATGTGTATCTCGTGCAGGATCCAGAATGGATCGAGCAGATCCTCGTTTCCAGGGCAAAGTTCTATCATAAAAGCCCTCTGTATCGGGAGCTACAGAGAGTGATCGGCCAGGGATTACTCACAGCCGAAGACGATCAATGGAAGAAGGAGCGCCGGCTGCTGCAGCCGGCCTTTCACGCGAAACGACTGCAGCTTTACGGCGATATCATGCGCGAAGAGGCCGAAGTCGTTTGCCGACGATGGTTCGACCGCCTGGGGAGCCAGGCGTTCTTCGAGACCGATCTGCTCGCCGAGATGATGGAACTGACCTTTGCCATCGTCGGTCGCTGTCTTTTCCAGACCGACCTTTCGCGTTATACAGAGCAGGTGAAACACAGCCTTGATACGGCTCTTGTCGAAATCACCGAACGGGTTACGCAACTCATACCTCCTCCAATCTGGTTGCCGCTGCCCGGCCACAGGCGGCTCCTTCGTTCGCTTGCCGCTCTTGAAGAAATCGTCCAGGATCTGATTAAAGAACGCATACAGAACCCGACCGATGACATTCTATCACTCATGCTACAGAGCGTCGACGAACAGGGAAACGCCATGAGCGCAAAACAGATACGAGATGAGACGCTAACGCTGATCCTTGCCGGACACGAGACGACGGCAAACGCCCTGACCTGGACCTTTTATCTTCTTGATAAAAACCGCGACAGCCTGTTACAGGCGGCCCAGGAAGCATCCAAGGTTCAGGCAGGTGCGGATTTTCGTGAGGCGAACTTCTTACGGGCTGTGTTCGACGAATCGTTACGGCTCTTTCCTCCGGCATGGGAGATAGAGAGACGCGCCACTGTTACACATACGATTCAAACGTCATCGGGTGAAGTGCTGATTCCCGAGAATACGAATATCGCCATGTGTATTTATATGATGCACAGAGATGAACGCTTCTGGCCGGAGTCGCATCGCTTTCTGCCCGAGCGATTTCTTGAAGACAGACGACATGGCTTTGCTTATCTTCCGTTCGGTGGCGGACCGCGCATCTGCATCGGAAATCAGTTCGCCATCAACGAGGCGATGATCATTCTGAGCGCTCTGCTTGCCCGTTTCGATGTTCAGACGCTTGTCGATCCTGATCCGGCGCCTCTTGTTACGCTCCGTCCGCGAAAGGGCATGCCCGTACGCATAAGAAAAAGGAAAAGCATTTGACCTCAAACGCGGGTTGTTTTTGAATCAGTGAACGGCTTGCTATGGATTTTTCTCTCTCTACAGCTCTTCTTGGTTCTCTTCTGAGCAGTCTTGTTCTTACCGGCGCCATGATGTATCTGGCCTCGCGTCCCGACGCTACGGCCTCTCTGCGATGGTGGACGGCCGGTTTTGCCCTGCTCTTTCTGCGATATGCGCTCATACTGCTCAAGCCGTATATCGGCGAAACGGCGTCTGACTTTCTGGCCGAATCGTCGCATGCTCTATCGGCGTTGATCATCTTCGTCGGCACCGCGCGCATGATGGGTCGACGTCTGCCGTTCTGGCCGATTACGCTCAGCGGCGCCGCAGCGGTGGTCTGGACGGCCATTGCCGTTTACTGGATCCGGGATTTCTTCTGGCTTGCTCTTCCGTTGTATTTTTTCGCCGGCACCGTGCTCTGCGCGACCGGCGTGGTGATGTTCAGACAGCATCGCCGCGAGCGAGGACAGGGCTACGGACTCGCTGCCATCGGCTTCTTTCTGTGGGGACTGCATAAATTCGACTATCCGTTTCTGCGTCCGCTTGAGTGGTTTGCTCCGATCGGATTCATGATGTCGCAGCTGGCGACGATGCATCTGTCGGTCGTTCTCATACTTATCGCGCTCAATCGTCAGAGCCGGCGTGCGGCGCGACAGAGCGATCGCGTGCGCTATTTCAGCGAACATGATCTGTTAACCGGATTGCCCAGCCGTAGAACGCTTACGACGATTCTCGATCGCGCGATGAAAAACTCCGAGGCGCCGCTGCTTGTCGTCTTTCTCGACATCCGCAAGTTTCACGAGATCAATGAAGGCCTCGGCCAGAAGATCGGCGATCAGGTGCTGCGCACCGTAGCGCGACGGCTATACGATACGGGACAGGGACATGATATCATCGCCCGCGTCGGTGGAGACGAATTCGCCATCGTCGTTCACTCCTCTCCTGAAGAAGAGGCGCTCGGCGCATTGCTGCGTCGTATAACGGTCGATCTCGAATCGCCGATACCGATCGGCGAACAGGAGATTCGCGTCGACGCCACTATCGGCGTCGCCTATTATCCGCGCGACGGGCGCACGGCCGAAGAGGTGATGAAGAACGCAGGCACCGCTCTCAGTGACGCACGCCGCAGCGGGGTACGTTTTCGCGATTTCGGTGAACTCAGATCGGGCGAAATGCTTGAGCGCATGAATCTGCGTCGCGACCTGTTCGGAGCTCTAAAGCGAGAAGAATTCTTTCTTGTATATCAGCCTCAAATCGATCTCGCCACGGGGCAGATTTGCGGGCTTGAGGCGCTGATGCGCTGGAAACATCCTCAGCGCGGCGATATACCGCCCACCGTTTTCGTTCCTCTCGCCGAAAGCACGGAGTTCATTCTTCTGCTCGGTGAATGGGTACTCGACCAGGCCTTAAAAGATCTGGCCCGGCTTGAAAAGGCCGGCTTTTCGTTACGTCTTGCCGTGAATCTCTCAGCCGTGCAGTTCAAACATGAAGAGCTGACGAATGCCATCCTGCGCTTTCTCGATTCGGCGGGCGTCTCGCCGGATCGTCTCGAACTTGAGATTACCGAAAGCACGGTTATCCATGACGAGCGATTTGTAGAACGCGTCATGGATCATCTGCATCGCATCGGCCTTCAATTCGCCATCGATGATTTTGGAACGGGATATTCCTCCCTAAGCGTACTGCGCCGACTGCCTTTCGATCGCCTGAAGATCGATCGCTCGTTTATCCAGGATGTGGCCACCGATGCCGGTGTGAAAAACATCGTGGAGGCCATCATCTGGATGGCGCATAGCCTGAATTTAAAAGTGCTGGCCGAGGGCGTTGAAACGGACGAGCAGCTTACCGCTCTGAAAATGCTCGGCTGTGACGAAGCGCAGGGTTATCTGCTTGGCCGCCCCGTTTCTCTCAATCTGCTCATCGACAGACTATCGCGCGAAGCGGGTCGACACAGCACAGAGTCGATTTGACAGGAGGGGCCGAGCACAGATCGTCGGCATCGCACTCGAACGAATATCAGGACGGATTACATGGAGAAGCGCAAGGTTTTTGAATCGGCTGTGAGGATCTGCCACGATATGCAGGATCGTATCACGACGGCGCTTGAAGAGCTGGAGATGAACAACGCCTCTTCGGGAAGGGCTTCCATCTTCAAGGAAGATCTGTGGGATCACGGCGATACCACATCGACGATTCTCACCGGCGGCGGCGGACGCAGCCGGGCCATCGAGAACGGGCGCATTTTCGAGAAAGGCGGCGTCAACGTATCGGATGTAAGCGGACGCTTCTCTGAAGAGATGGCGCGTGCGCAACCGGGCGAATCCAGTCGCTTTCGCGCAACGGGCATCTCGCTCGTGCTGCATCCGAAGAACCCGCATGCGCCGACCGTTCATGCAAACTTTCGCGTGATCAAACGCATCACCGAGCAGGGCGACATCGACCGTATGTGGTTCGGCGGCGGAGCCGATCTCACTCCCCATCTTTTCTACGAAGAGGATGCGCGGCATTTCCATAAGGCCTGGAGCGACCTGTGTCTTCGTCACCGCGAGATCGCCGATTACGGCAAGATGAAGCAGGATTGCGATGCCTATTTCTTTCTACCACATCGCGCAGAGGCTCGCGGAATCGGCGGTATATTCTATGACTATCAAGAGGAAAATGCCGATCAGTGGCTTGCTTTCATGAAAGAGGCCGGCGAGGCCTTTCTCGAATCCTATGTGCCGATCATAAAGCGGCGCTCAGATATGCCATTCACCGAGGCGGAGCGCGAATTCCAGCTCTACCGCCGCGGCCGTTACGTCGAATTTAACCTGATTCACGATAGAGGCACGCTTTTCGGTCTGCGCACCGGCGGACGCATCGAATCCATCCTCATGAGCCTTCCGTCTCCCGTTCACTGGAGATATAACTATCATCCAGAAAACGATCTTTCACTTCCTGAAGCGTTACGCCGACAGATAGCCGAACTCTACTCGGCGCTCAAAGAGCCGCGCAACTGGATACCCTGAGAACCGCTGTTTGCCTCACAGCGCGAAAAAAAAATGTTATCTTTCTCGCCAGAAGGTCGTTTATTGAAAGAGACAACTTTATAGAGGTTAAACCCGGATCAGAAATGTTCTCTTTTTTACGAAATAAAAAGCCGCGAACGATCTTTATCGGCGATGTGCATGGTTGCATTGATGAACTGCAGGCCATGTGCAAGCGCCTGCGCCTGTCGCAGGAGGATCGCATCGTCATGCTTGGCGATCTGATCAATCGCGGTCCCGATCCTGCTGCCGTCGTCGCCTTTGTCGCCGAAAAGAAATTCGACTGTCTGATGGGCAACCATGAAGACGAATACTTGAAAGAATACAAACACGAAGAGAAGTATGCCGCTCTTCGCGAAGAGCTTGGACTTGATCTGCACCGCTGGATCGAAGAGAGGCCGCTATGGATCGATCATCCATCCTTTTTATGCGTTCACGCCGGATTGAAGCCGGGCGCGCTTCCCGCATCGAATGACCGACGTTATTTACTGAACATCCGCACGTGGGATGGCGAAGGCCGCGATATTAAAACTCCGTCGAATCCAGCATGGTATGAGTATTATACGCAGCCTCGCCCCGTTTTTTACGGACACTGGGCACAGCAGGGATTGACGATCCGTCGCAACACCGTCGGTCTTGACTCCGGTTGCGTATATGGCCGGGCGCTTTCGGCCTGGATTCTTGAAGAGGAGCGGCTCGTGCAGCAGAAGTCGAAGCGGGTCTATTATGTACCGCCGGCGCTTCGCAAGAAGGTGGCTACAGATAATACCGAAAGCCGTAGCAGAGCTTCTCGCTGATCTTCTGCCACAGGCTGCGTCGCCTCCACTCCGACAGATGGATCTCGCGAGCCTCGTTAATATCGATTCCCCATTGTAGAATCAGGCTTTTCGCGAGATCAGGATCGGTACACTGCACCATCACCTCCTGATTGTGCAGAAAGCTACGGTAGTCGAGATTGCCCGATCCAATAACGGACACATCGTCGATCAGACTCTGTTTCGCATGAAATACCCTGCCCTCCATCTCAAAGACACGGACTCCGGATCGTAACAGCGCATCATACGTAGCCCGACCGGCCTGTCGCGCCGACCAGACGTCGGTCGTGCCGGCGGTAAGAATGCGCACATCGACCCCACTGCGCGCCTTCATACGCAGCAGGCGCGTCAGACGATGGTTGGCCACAAAATATGGGGAGCTCAGGAACATCTGCTTCTTTGCCGATCGCAGCAGCCTGAAATAGTTTCTTCTATAAGAAGCACGGTCACGGCGAAACAGCGTCGTATAGAGATTGGGCTCGGTCAGTATCGAACGACGATGCCACTGCTTTAAGCGAACGCGAAGAGCGGCAATGGACCTGATAGACTTTGCTCGTACTCTGAGCATATTCGACAACGACAGCGGGTACACTCCGTAACGCACGGATTGAAAGAGCAGAAGCATACCCGCGAAGAGAAACCGGAAGAAGGAGCGATTACGATCATTCTTCTCGATACGCATCATCGTATCGCGCCAGCGCGAAGGGCCGGACAACCGATGACTGTTCTCATCCTTGATATTCATGCCGCCGACGTAGCAGATCCTGCGATCGATGAGTACGATCTTACGGTGATTACGTCTGTGCATGCCCGACCGAAAGATTGAGAAAAGGCTTACAGGTTTATACACGGCCAGCTCGACTCCGGTTCCTGCCAGAAACGCATAGATAGCCGGCAGGGCCGAGCGACTGCCGATGCCGTCAAGCATCAGCCGCACATGCACGTCGTGATTGACCGACAGATCTTTCAATACGGAAAGAAGATGCGTGCCCGAATGATCGTAGTTGAAGATGTAGAACTCCATCAGCACGGACCGCTCAGCCCGTCGCAGATCGTCAATCAGCGCATCACAGAAATGGTCTCCTTCGAAAAAGAGCTGAACGGGTGTCTCGGGCCGCATCTCTGAGGACAGCTTCGGAGACTGAGACAGCGAATCAATTCCTTCTTTTATCAGGCTCAGGAAGCCCGCGAAACGTAAAAAAGGTTGTAAATGCGTGAAATCAGGATAGCCTGGTATGAAAAGATGAGTCGCCGCAGTCTGACAGCTCTTCTCTGTGCCGCACAGATCGGCCTGCTTGCCTTCGTCACCGTTGACAGGGGCATGCAGACTATTGCCGTATCAAGCGCAGGGACGGATTCAGCGGTCTGTTCGAACCGAACAGGGATCGACGTTCCGGAGGCTGTGCGCTCCGGGACGCCGTCTACATCGCACTTTACTGTCGCACCCGATTCCTATTCTTTACAGCCTGTGAAGGCAGCGACGCTGTCGGTTCGTTTAATCGACGATGTCGTACGCATTCATCTTCCGCTGGTGCCGGCAGGCGGCCATCTTTTCTCGGCCTCTTCGCGCGCCCCTCCTTACGTCTGAGATCGGGTCTTCCCGTTTTCAATCCAAATAAAGAAGCCTCTTCGCGAGTCTTCGGTCTGACGTACAGGAGAAAACTATGTATATAAAGCAACGCGCGTTTCGCGCCGCCACCTTCATTCTATCATTTATTCCGACATTAGTCATCGCACAACCGGCCGACGAGCCGCCTGCAAACAAGCCTCCCATTGCCGACGAGATCGTCGTCAAAGGAAAGAAAGAAGGATTCACCGAATCGGTTGAGATTCGAGAGATCCGTGAATCTAACGCTCGCGATGCCGGCGAGGCATTGGAAAAGGTCGAAGGCGTGAGCAAGATCCGCAAGGGCGGCATCGCCAACGACATCGACATTCGCGGCATGAAGCGCGACAATATCAACATCTTCATCGACGGTCAGCGGCTGCACGGCGCCTGCCCGAACCGCATGGACCCGGCTTCCTTTCATGTGGACTTCGCTGAAGTCGAAACCATCGAAATCATCAAAGGTCCGTATAACGTAAAGAATCCTGGCGGAATCGGCGGCGAGGTAGACATTAAGACGAAAGAGATCAAAAAAGGATTGAATAACGAAATCAATCTGAGCGGCGGCTCCTTCGATACGAAAGAAGGGTCGTTCCGTTCGTCTTATGCTACCGATGCCTTCGGTTTTCTTGTCGGTGGATCGGCGAAAACGGCTCAACCCTACATCGACGGAAACGGCAAACGCATTACCGAGCAGTATCCAGATTTCGATGATCCTTCCTCCCTTCTTTTCAGTCCGTACGCATCGGCCGACGTTCTTGCAGCTATGGCGCAGATGAATGCTCTGAAAGCGCTTGCGCCCGCTCAGTTTGCAGCGACCTTTCCCGATTTCCCTGCATCGGCCCCGCCCTCGGCGAACCGCTACAAATACGGAGAAAGAAAGAACGACGCCTACGAGATGCGAACGGCCTGGATTAAGACCTTCTTTAAACCGACAGAAAAACAGAAGATCGAACTCAGCTACACGAAACAGGAAACCGAAAACGTATTCTATCCGTATCTGATGATGGATGCGAACTATGACAATGCGGCTCGTACGGCCGCCACGTATACGATCGAGGATCTGACTTCAAAGATCGAACAGCTCAAGGTGCAGGTTTACGACAATCAGGTGAAGCATCTGATGACCGACGAATTCCGTTGCAGCTCGACAAACAGTACCAATGAATGCTATCTTCCTATGTCGCAGAGCTTCGGTATGGCCACATATGCGACGACGCGCACTACGGGCGGTAAAATCGAGACAACCTTCAAGGTTCTTGGAAAGACTACGGTCGGTGTCGATACGTATCATCGCAACTGGAATACGACAACGACGACGCGAGTGAAGCACTTTAAAGATACGTCGATGCCGATGATGCAGAACAACTATCGCGATCAGGCCAGCATCCCCGATGTGACGACGGACAATATCGGCGCCTACTTCGAGAACGAATCGAAGTTGAGCTCAAAGCTCAAGCTGAACACAGGTCTGCGTCACGATAAAGCGATCACTAAGGCCGGCAAAGATAGACGCATCCTCTACAACGCATACTTCCCCGGTTTTGATCCTCTCTATCAATTCCAGTATGCAAAGGCGTCGCAGAACGGAATTATGATTGCGCCGGGTTACATGGTTCCCGGAATCGCCGTCGACGCAGAGATTTATATACCGCAAGCAGAGCCGACGGTCGTCGACGAGATGACGGCCGGGAACGCACGTCTTATCTACGAGATCAACGATCGCTTCGAGGTATTCGCCGGCTTCGGACACGGCGCCCGCCTGCCAGATCCGCAGGAACGCTTCTTTGCTCTTCAGCGTATGGGGAATGCCGCTATGCCTGATTCAGTGGGCAATCCGCACCTGAAAGTAACGAAAAACGATCAGGGCGATCTCGGCTTCAAGTATTTCAACGGAAAGATCCTCTGGAAGATGCAGGGCTTCTACAGCAAGGTGTATGACTATGTAGTCACGCGTTTTGCAAGCGACACATACATCGGCAAGATCAACCCGTATAACGATCCGCTCGTTTACAGCACCTATACGTCCGTTGTGCAGCAATCACTTCAGCAGATCAGCGGTGTGAATCGTATTGCGAGATCTTATAAGAACGTAGATGCGACGATGTACGGTGGAGAGAGCTCCGTGCGCATTACGCTACCGAAAGATCTTTTTACAGGTGCAGGTCTTTCCTACGTGCGCGGCATCAACGATACCGAGCGTCTCGAACTTCAGGAAATGCCTCCGCTTCGTGGTAACATCTGGTTGCGATTTGATAACGGAAAATACTTCACCGAGGCGGAAGGTGTATTCGCCGCCACACAGACAAGGGTTGACCGCGCCATCGGCGAGAAACAAACACCGGGCTGGGGCATCGCAAACATCAAGGCCGGCGCCGAATTCGGAGGCCTGAAGCTTGTTACCGGAGTGCGCAACATATTCGACCGATACTACTATGAACATCTCTCATATAGCCGAGAACCTTTTGCTACAGGCATCAAGGTTCCAGAACCCGGACGCAGCTGGTTTGTCAGCATGCAGTGGGCGTTCTGAAAGTCTTTCCAGAGAAAGGCTCAGGCTAAGACAATAACGTCCTGTCAGACTGCGGCGGGCTCCGGCCCGCCATTTTTTTGTCTTTGGGCGCGACGAATCAGTCGTCATCGGGCAAGTCACAGGATCATGCGTGTCCGGGCGGGTTGGTGGTTATGTTTGAAAGACTCTCGTGAGTTTTCTGGCGGCAGCATCGACACAAATGGTGCAGATGACTACCGGATTCCAATGGGCCTCCACCCAAACTGGGTCAGTTCCTCCATCCTCCAGAGTGATCACCCCCATAGCGATTAGCATCAAGAAGACGAAAATGTAACAGCGAGAAAACCCAGTAGCATTCGCAATCGCCGACAAACGTCCCCAGTCCCGGTCATCCGGATAGAAATTCACCCGCACCAGGTTCTGCCCCTCATCCTGATACTGCTTTTTCCACTTCCCTGTTCTCTCAAGGAAACCAAGCTTGAAATCCAGCCCGGGATCATCCATAAGACTGGCCAGATAGGCACCAAGCGCCCAGTGGCTGATTTTTATATAGGGGCTGCGCCAGAAGAATCGCTTAAAATAGACCTCTGGGATCAGCAATGTGGAGCGCGATCGGTAGTAAGGCTCCCCATCCACGCAAGTCTGTTCGTTCATGAAGAGGTAAGGTAGAAGAAGAGGCGAATTGCTAAAAAAATTTCGGCGGATCTGCCACCGCGAGCAGCCGCTCCGCCTGCCACCTCAAATACTATCTTCGTTATGCAGAACAGGGAATTCGCCAAGCAGCTCGAGTGTATCGAGGTAGAACTGCTGGATGCGCTGCCGTGGTATCTCGGGCACGGATCGAGCAGACTTCCGTCGCTGTTCCAGCACGACCGGCACGCCTTTCACCGTAACCGTCGCCCTCTCCCCCTCGCGGGCACGACGAAGAGCTACGTAGTCCCGACACGGTAGAACGCGAAAGACCGGTGATCCCGACGTATGATCGATATGCACCCAGACGGGAATATAAGCCAGATCGCTGATCTTCAAGCCCTTGCCGTCCGAGTTCTTCTCGACCGTGAATTCAAAGATCATGCCGCCATCGGTATGACGCTTCTGCTGGTTAGACACAAAGTTGCCGAGCGACCAGATGACGAGGCGCTCTTTGGTATCGCCATAACGATCCGTCATCGTACGTTTTTCATAGGGCTGCAGCACATGCGGATGTCCGCCGATGACGATATCGGCCCCTTCCTGAAATGCCAGGTCAACCGCATAACGCTGATACGGATCGGGATCACGTCGATATTCGGTACCATAATGATAGATGACGATGACGGCATCGGCCTGTTCGCGTGCCATGGCGATCTCACGTCGGATCTGCACGTAATCGAAGCCGTTGACGAACGTTCCCGGAGGTACGGGAAGGCCGTTTGTTCCGTAGCTGTAGTTTAAAAAGGCGAAGCGCACGCCGCGAATCTTACGAACGAAGACACGCTCTTTTACGAACTCCTGCTCGTCGGCGTATGTACCGACGACATCAAGGCCTTTCTCGCGCACGATCTTTTTCGTTCGCAGGACGCCTTCGCGGTACTTGTCGACCGTATGGTTATTCGTAAGGGCCAGCATATCAAAGCCGGCCCATTTTAAAGAATCAATGAGAGAATCGGGCGTTCCGAACTGCGGATAACCGCTGTACTTCGATTTTTCGCCGGGCAGCGTCGTTTCGAGGTTACCGATCGCGTAGTCCGCCTTTTCGATGATCGGCTTCACGTCGACGAATACTTCGTCGTATTTCCAGCAATCACAGCTTGCATCGTAGGCCGAATCGATCTGCGCCTGATGACTCATAATATCGCCCACAGTCGAAAAGCGGATCTTTTCGGCGGGCAGCTCTTCCGCGCAGGCCACGCTCAGAGTAAGACAGAGAACGGGCAGCAAGCGGCTCCGAATAAACGGCAATCTATTTTGCATCTTTTTCACTTTTTCATCTGAGATCTGGCTCAGGAAATATCTCGAAGTCTTAACTGGTTTCGGCCTACGTCACTTTCAATCTCGCGCATTACGGAACAGACGGCTTTGCAGGCAGGAATCCACATTCGTATGGATCTTGATGCAAAACCGAAAACCCCTTCTGCACATCGGTGCGTTTTTTTAGCATATCGTAAACCCACAGAGGATGCGGAGCGTCCTTCATCCAGACGGCCATCTTTTTGATATTCTGCAGATTGTAATGAAACGGATGCGTCTCGACGAACTTCTCGCCTTCGGGATAACCGAATTCCTTTGCTCCGGCCGTTACCGTGCGAATGATCATTCCTTTTTCGTCAGTAAAAAGCTCCTGAATCGTCACGCGAAAGGGCTGCGGATAACGAAAATACTCTTCGGCATTCGACAGATACACAAGTCGGATGGGCACATTCAGGCGCTTTGCCGAGGCTGAGATCTCGCGAAAGGTCGTCTCGCCGTTCATGTCGCCGAGCACCGCCTGGATGCGTCCGTCGACGGCCATCTGACGGATGAACTGATAATCCGCGTCATCGTTATGAAAACTGCGAAAACCGAAATGCGAAGACATCCACTCCAGCTCCTTGAGTCTGTCGGGAACGCCGGAGTAGCCGCGCAGGGCGACGTCGTAAGCCTCGACGTATTTTGCATAGTCAGGAGCGTTACCCAGGCGCTGGCGAATCAGCTCGGCCGTTTCCTTGCGGCTGGCGCGATCCCACATTTTCTTGAATGCAGCGTAGTCGGGCGATTCTTTCAGAAAAAGAAAGTGCAGGCGGTTCACATAGACGATGACGGAATCAAAGTCCATCAGATAGGCGACAGGCGAACGGGCCCACGCGATAAAGGTGAAGTTCTGATCGGTACCGACGCCGACATAGGCGCCGCCGATGCGCTCCACGTGCGACCTGAAAAGATCGATCCGTCGTTCATTCGATGAAGGGTAATGATCGGCAAACAGCTTCGCCTTCTGCTTGATCACGTCAACGGATCGAACCGCAAAGGCCTCTTCGAAGCGGGCCCTGTCTTTCACGCCCTTACCGAACTCGTCTTCAAGATCAGAGACGGTCTGAACAACGGAACTGACGGATTGCCCCTGCGCCGGATCGGCCGACTGGCACTGGGAAAGATTCAGGATAAAGAAAGGAACAAGCAAAAAGGAAAGCGGGCTCTGCCCGGATAGCAATGACATACGGCATATCTTCGCAGAAAGGGCAAAGGGCAAAGCATTTTTTTGCCTGAAGGCCTGTTTACAAAGCACGCTTGTTCACCGGGGATTTTTCCTTCCCGCTGATCCCGCTCGCACCGAAATTCTCCTCTGGCCGGGACGCTACCGCCTCGTTTCAGATGGCTTTACACCAGCCCTTAAAGCGAAAATCTCGCCCTGTATGCAAAAAACTGAGTTCGCACACGAACAGTATCGCACATGGACGCAGCGCCTCATCCTGACCGCAAAGGGCTTCACGATGGGCGCCGCCGATATCATCCCCGGCGTTTCGGGCGGAACGATCGCCCTTATCAGCGGCATCTACGAACATCTTATCACCGCTCTTTCCACGCCGGCACCGCGGCATATCATCGCCCTGCTTACCTTCCCCTTCTGGATTACTAACGCCGCAAAAAGAAAACGCAACGGCCAGACGCTGGCCGAGATTCCCTGGCTCTTTCTTCTATTTCTTGGCGCCGGCATTGCGATAGGCATTCTGTCGATGTCGCGCATGATCCCCTTCTTCATGGATCACTACCCGTTTCAAACCTACTCGTTCTTTTTCGGCCTCATCGTATTCTCTATCACAATCCCCTACAAGATGATGAATCATGGCTGGAAGGAATGGTCTCTTCTCATACTCTTCACACTGGGCACGTTCTGGCTGGTGACGATCTCTCCGTTTGAAAAGATTCCCGTTCAGGTTGAGTGGAAGGAGAGCGCTGATTCCATCGAACCGAAAACCACTCTTGTGCATACCGACTCAAGCGGATCGTTTATGGTTGAGATGGCTGAAGCGCCCGAGCAACTGACAGTGCGCTTTCCGGAGCGCGTGGGCGAGGTAACTGCCACACTCGTCACCACCGGCCAGAACGACGGGATCAAGAAGGAATACAGAATACAATCGAATACGACAGAGCTTGATCTAATGTTACGTGAGCCGAAGCCTGGAGAGGGCTTGATCTCCATAAAGGGGTATCTGTCGGCAAGGCAATCCCATACGTTTTCGGTCGGCGATTACGTATGGATCTGGTTTACAGGCGCTCTTGCTATCTGTGCGATGATCCTGCCCGGCATATCGGGCGCCTACATCCTTGTTCTTCTGGGAGAATACAAGTTTATTCTGCAAAGTCTGCACGAACGCGACATCGCCGTCATCGGCGTATTCGTCTTCGGAGTCGCCACAGGCATCCTGACCTTTGTACATCTGCTCAAATATCTTCTGAAACATTATCACTCCGTGACGATGGCCGCCCTCACCGGATTCCTTGTCGGTTCGCTGGGCAAGATCTGGCCCTTCCTCTATCTCGATGCCTCGCCGCAGACCGCCGACTATGGCGTCTTCGCCGGGATTGCCGGAGCGGGTGCGATTCTCTTATTTATTCTTGAGCGGCTTTCCAGCAAACTCGGAGACCCAGAGCCTCCCGTGTAAAGATTAAAAGCCTTCTCGAAACCGGGTTACCCGTATGAGCTCGTCTGACTTCATTAAACGATTGCAAAGTGTGATGCCCGAGCGCATCCGCTTTGCAGAAGCCGACGAGCTGGAACCCTATTCGCGCGATCGCACGGCAAAGCAGAATCTATACCCTGCCTCTGTGCTCTTTCCCGAAACGACCGAAGAGGTGGCGATCATCGTTCGCACGGCCTTTGAATGCGGGCAGCCTCTTTCTGCGTCGGGCGGACGCACGGGCTATGCCGGCGGAGCCATCGCCGCTCCGGATGAAGCCATCGTATCGTTTGAGAGAATGAATCGTCTGCTGGGTTACGATCCGTATCTGCCGGCGCTTCATGTGCAGGCGGGTATGACGACGCGATCGGTGCAAGAGGAGGCCGCCTCCCGGGGTCACTTCTTTCCCGTCGACTTTGCCTCGGCCTCTGCCTCACACATCGGAGGCAACCTCGCCACACATGCCGGCGGCATTCGCGTTCTTAAATATGGAACGATCCGTCGGTATGCCATCGGACTGACGGCCGTCGACGGACGAGGCGAGATCCTGCGCTTTCCCGATCTACTCAAGAATAATACAGGTTACGACCTGAAAGAGCTTCTGATCGGATCAGAAGGCACGCTTGCCCTGATCACTGAGGCGACGCTACAGCTTGTACCCGAACCACCGGCCACGGATCTCGTTTTGATGGCCTTTCATGATTTTCCGTCGCTTCTTGAGGCCCTCTCGATTCTGCGTCCTCTGGATCTGCATGCCTTTGAGATCTTTGACGATGCCTGCCTGCGTTTGATCTGCGAGCATCGAAGCCTTCCCTGCCCCTTCGCCGAGATACCAGCCTTTACCGCCCTTGTCGAATATGTACCCGGTCTGAGCGACGAGGTGCTCATGACCGTACCGGCCCAGGACATCCGCCTTGCCTCAGACGAGGCGCAGCGTCGTCGCTTCTGGATTTATCGCGAAGGCATCAGCGAGGCGCTTTCGCTATCGGGCCCGGTGCATAAAAACGACATCTCTGTGCCTATCGCCAGGGCCGCTGAAGCGGTCGATGCACTGCGTAGAATTCAATCCGACACCCTGCCCGGCTCGCTTTTTATCTTCGGACACCTGGCCGACGGCAATCTTCATATCAATGTGGTCGCTCCCACTGATATGGACGAGACGGCCTTTCGCACACAGGCGGCGGATTTTGATCTGCGTAGTTATACCTTTCTTTCTTCGGTCGGCGGATCGATCAGCGCCGAGCATGGTATCGGTCGTTTAAAGAAGAAATACCTTTCTTACAGCCGATCCGAGCGCGAGATCGAATTGATGCGCAGCATAAAAATGGCCTTTGATCCGGAGAACATTCTGAACCGCGGTCGAATTTTCTGAATCCGTTTTTCAGAATCCGATAGTATAATTTCTTTATTTTTGCTTGTTCTTTCTCTGCGCCTTTTTATTATCTCACCAGGCAGAGTTGCTGACGTCTCGAAACGTATGCCGCATCATGCAGTGCGAGACGAGCTAAAGAGATAAGAGTAAGACTGAGAAAGATCAGAAAAAGTTAGAATTGAAGAGGAGCGATATGGCCTATACAACGATCAGTACAGATTCACTCGGCACAGGGGTGGGATTCCACCGTCCGGAAGTACCGGTCTTCGAACCGCTCACGCCGACGGATCCTGCCATCAAGGCGATGACCGATCTTAAGAAGGTCAGTGCGCGTACCATCTTCCCGAAAGAGTCCATCGAGACGGCAAATCAGAAGATGATTCAGAACCGTATTCGAATGCTCTTTGTCGTAAACATCTCTGACGAGGTGATCGGTCTTATCACGGCCAACGACATCCTCGGCGAGAAGCCCGTGCGCATCGCCCAGCAGGATCAGAAGAAACATAGCGACATCACCGTGCAGGATATCATGACTCCGGTCGATCAGATCGACTGCTTCCAGATCAAGGATGTGAGTACCGCTCGCGTCGGCGATATCGTCGAAACCCTGAAATCTAAGAAGCGCCAGCATGCGCTTGTCGTCGACTACCAGGGCTTCAGCAACAAGCGAACGATTCGCGGCATCTTCTCGTTGAATCAAATCGCCCGACAGCTGGGCATTCAGGTGCGCAGCTATGCCGTCGGCGATACGCTGGCCGAGATTGCCCGCGTCCTCCAGGCCTGACCTCGTTTCGCCGGCCTCTGAGCATGCCGCTCTTGAGGCCGGCAAAAAATGACCCGCCTCCCGTTTTCCTCTTTACGCGAAGATCCGATCTGCTATTTCGAAACCAGTTGCGAAAACGGGGGAAGGTGTGGGAAAGAAATTCGTATTATCTATCGATCACGGTACGACCGGTTCACGTGTATTCTGCTTCGATGAAAAGGGCAAGACCCTTTCCAGCGCCTACAGAGAGTTCACGCAGCATTTTCCAAAACCCGGCTGGGTGGAGCATGACGCCGAAGAAATCTGGGCCGGCGTAAAATTTCTTCTACAAGACGCTATCGACAAAGCCGATCTCGACGCGAAAGACGCCATCGCCATCGGCATCACAAATCAGCGTGAAACCGTCGTGCTCTGGGAAAAGACGACCGGTAAACCCGTTCATAAGGCCATCGTCTGGCAGTGCCGCCGCACGGCCGATATCTGCGACGAATTAAAGAAGGCCGGGCATGAGAATACGATCCGCGCGAAGACCGGCCTGGTCATCGACGCCTACTTCTCGGGCACCAAGCTTGCCTGGCTTCTGGATAACGTTCCGTCGGCGCGCACGCTTGCCGATCGCGGTCGACTGGCCGCCGGCACGATGGATACCTGGCTGCTTCACAAGCTGACCGGCGAACATAAAACGGATTATACAAACGCCAGCCGCACGATGCTTTTTAATATCGAGAAGCGCACGTGGGATGACGAGCTGCTGAGCATCCTGCGTGTACCCGCCTCGATCCTGCCCGAGGCGCTGCCCAGCTGCTCGCCCTTCGGCATCACGAAAAACACCGGCGTTCTTCCCGACGGCATTCCCGTGCTCGCCATGGCCGGCGATCAGCAGGCCGCCTTATTCGGCCAGCTCTGCACCGAACCCGGACAGGCGAAAAACACCTATGGCACCGGCTGCTTTCTTCTATTTCATACGGGCAATCAGTTCCTGATCAGCCGCTCGGGATTGCTCACCACACTTGCCATCGACAAAAAGGGCGGGCCGGCCTACGCCCTTGAAGGCTCGGTCTTCATCGGCGGAGCGGTCGTTCAGTGGCTGCGCGATTATATGAAGTTCTTCGCCAGCGCCCGCGAAACGCAGCAGTTAGTCGAAGACATCGATCGCGAAGAGGATGAACTCGTCTTTGTTCCGGCCTTTGTGGGACTCGGCGCTCCGCACTGGGATATGAAGGCCCGCGGCGCCATCTTCGGCATCACCCGCGACACCTCGCCCGCTCGCATCACGCGCGCCGCTCTGAAGTCGATCGCCCTGCAATCGGCCGATCTTGTTAAAGCGATGGAAGCCGACACAGGCCAGTCCCTTCCCTTTCTTCGCGTCGACGGCGGAGCAGCGGCGAATAACTACCTGATGCAGTTCCAGGCCGACATCCTGAACCGACGGGTTGAGCGTCCGGCTAACGTCGATACGACGGCGACGGGCACAGCCTATCTGGCCGGCATCGGCGCCGGCGTCTGGAAAGATGCCGACGAGCTGCGTTCGCTTTTGCGAGATTATTCGATCTTCAACCCCGAGATGAGCGAAGAGAAGCGCAGCCGCGAGCTCAAGCTCTGGCAGAAAGGAGTCGAACGTTCGAAGAGCTGGGTGGATTGACTCTGCCGTCGCGTCGACCACCTAATATTGACGAGCTCGTTCGGGGCGAACGCTTCGAAGCCTGATCCCCCGGCTAATCCAGCGTAAGGATCGCCGCTCTCTCGTTCAGAAGAGCGGCGTAGAGCAAGCGACTCTCTTCAGATAAAAAGGATCGAGCGATCCAGTCATGCATTGCGGGTAAGGCGTTTCGCATACTTTCGACGATGCGCCGGACGATCACCGGTTGCAGGCGAAGTCTTTCGAGCGGAAAATAGCGTAACAGATCGGCCCTGGTTAGATTTCTTTTTTTTCCGTTCAGAGGTAACGCCATCTGTTCCGCATCTTTTAATACAAGCGTCGTGCTGAGCTGATCATAGACCGGTGAGAGACGAACAACGTCGTCCTGTATGATGACTGAGAAATTCTTCAGATGCATATCTTCGTTACCGGTAAGATATGCGAAAAGCGTCATGCGAAACAGTCGCTCTTTTTCCAGCACGGGAAACGTACAGAAACGATCCACAAGCGACGCTACCTTTTCCATGCTGCTGTCATACTTCGTCTCGCGGCTGCGGCCTGCGAGCTGCGCAAAATCCTCGACATGCACGCGCTCCGAATGACCGCGCCGATCAAACCGACGCACACAATAGGCAAGCGATCCATCTCTTAAATAGAGAAGCGTATGAAACGGTACCTCAAGACCGGCAAGCAACGCCAGATGCATCGTCAGATCTTCGTTCTCGGGAAGCTCTTTATAGAGAGGATGAGCAGGTTTGATGATATAACGACCTCCCGTATCGACGATGTCAAAACGACCTTGCTTGATTCTCAAAACGGCGCTCAGCTTCGGCTGAACTCCCTGAATCGACATGCGAGGCGCTCGATCCATCGCCTCGCGCAGAAGCGCCTCGCTATCATAGGGAAGCGGCTCCAGTCGGGCAAGTCCGCGGGCGATACGATGCAGACCGGCCCGGCTGTAGTGCGTTTCCTCCCCGAATAACGCCTCGTAGGTGACGGGACAACGATTCATGGCTTCTCCCGCTCACGCACCGATACCGCTCCGACCAGATCTGACCCGACTGCGGCGAGCTGCGACATCCAGTCGTCACGATCGATCTTCTTTGTGCGAAGAAGCGCTTCGAGTAAAACGCCTTCAGGTAAGAGCCCGTCAAAAAAAGGCGGAAAATGATCATACTCATAGACGCTACGGTCCGTCGGCATGGTTAACGATACGGGCGGACCGGAATAATCCGCTCTGTAAGAGAACCTGTAGCGGCGTCTTGCAGAAAGCTCTTCAAGCGTGCCGGCATACTTCTCGCGATAATAGACATCCAGACTACGACTCATCGTCACCCTCGGCGAGACGATCGATGCCCCGAACAAACGGACCAGAAAGATGAAGCTGCATACCCAGAACGGTTAGAATGCGCATCAGAAGATCAAGGCGAACGCTTGTGCGTCCATGCTCCAGATCGTAGAGGATCGTCTTGCCGACGTCCGCACGCAGTGCCAGCTCCACGCGGGAAAGTCCGGCCTGGCGACGATGTTCGGCAATGAACGCTCCAAGAAGCTCTGGCTTTTCGAGAAGATTGATCATTTTACTGCAAAAACGGCAAAAATCACCGCTATTCCTTATTCTAGGCGATATTTCCCCTAGTTACAAGCATTTTATACTGCTATTACGGTAAAAAATGCAAGTAAAGGATCAAAGGCATCCGATGCAAAGAGTATTTACTGGAATTCCGGTAAATCTGGTCATTGCGCATCACTTCCTTGCCTGCTCGTAGATCTGAATCCACTCAGCGGGCGTCATCCTCGTCGCCAGCTCAGCAAGCAGATCGTAGGGCAACTCCTGCTTCGCCTTAAAGCGCAGGCAGCTCTTGCCCATGTCTACGGTAAAATTACGCTTTTTCAGTTCGTCCGTGAACCAGCGCAATAGATCAGGCGAAGCATACAGGCCCATGTGATAGACGGCGATACGGCTTTTCTGTGAGGCTATGTTAATAAAGGGCAACGGCAGCTTCGGGTCCACATGATACCCTTTCGGATACAGCGTGTGCGGAACGACAAAGGCGATCATGCGATACTGAAAATCGAGCGCAAAGCCCTTCGGCAGATGCTTCTTGAAAAGGGAGACAAGCCGCTCGATCTTCTCTTTTCGGTCGGGCTCGAGACCGTCTATGTATTCGGATACCCGGAGTGAAGTGTCGGCTGCCTTCGGTTTCATAGTTAACCTCGAGAATAGGGTTAGAGTATTCAAGTTAGATCAAGCGCCGTCGAAACGGCGCGGATTTTCTCAACCTCTTTGCTATCAGACAGACCGTGTTCAAGCGTTCCATCCACTCGAAGCGTAAGACAACGATCATGAATGTACAGATTCCAGAAGGCGTCGCCAGGCTCGGAATCTGCGGGAGGTTGTGCTTCTAACTGCCCGCCCATATCGAAATGCAAAACCATCCGAATCGGTTGTGAAATCAGCTCAACCCTGGTAAGGCGCTGCGCTTCAAGCAAACATGCCACCTCTCTCAGTCGCTCCCGAGGGTTTACGGATTCAAGCATACTCTGGCCGTTCTCTGTGTAATCCCACTTTCCCAGGTCCAAGAATAGTAAGAATTCCCCGGTTAACGTAACGCGTCGGCGACGTCGCCTTTTTGATTTTGCATCCGGCCGTCCTTCCTTTACAAGAACACGCGGTTGCCCGAAGTGAAGCGAAAGCCACATACTGTATTCCGGATTTGCCTGCCAACACGGATGCCCGCGCAGAGGCCCAAAGAACTGCCGGAACAGACTCGAAGTATCAGGTGCGTCTGGCCACAGCTCATTCGTCGTCATCCGTCTTCCATAGCTCAAGATCCGAAACCGGACGCGGAAGGCGGCCCTCAAGCCATTGTGCGCAGAGAGCCGGCGTAAAATCGGTCGACGTCGACTCAATGACCCACGAGAGGAATTCAACGCCACCGTTCATATACGGAGGCGGCGATACGGGCTTGAAAACGGTCGGCAGCCTTTCTTCGATTGATAAAAGGTTCAGAACATGGCCGAGCTCCTGTACGTGGCGCCAGGCAAGCGGATGGTCGGTATTCAAGGAAAACTTAACCCACCAGTTGCCGCTGTCATAGCTACCGGCACCGATAGATTTGCGACCGGCGGGCAGATTTATGGCAGGCAGCCTTTCCAAGAACGTTAACAGAGGTTCAAAGTCGTGTGACACAGTGAAGACAGTACAGTCACAGGAATAGCCGGAGCAAGGATTTTTTGGGGGATGGAAAAGCCCCGATCTGGCCGGCCCAAAATACTCTGGATCATATTTGCCGCAGCCATATTCATCTTCAGAGGCCTTCCAGCTCGAACCTTTTTCTTGCTAATTTGCCGATCTCAACCCATGAATCTGATACAAGCCTGGAAATCAACTGCATCGGCAGCTTTGGATTCCTGACCAATGCCAGCCGAACCGATTCATCGGTATCCTCAATAAGCCTTTCCATGATCGAAACCGGGAGCTTTCTTTTACTGGCTACCATACAGCGCACACTACTATCTTCGTTCAAGGCCAGCGATTCAAGTATTTCAACAGGCACCGATTTGTTTTGTGCAACCCAGAAAGATAACTCAGGGAATTTCGTGAGAACATCACGCCAGACTTCGAGTGTTGCGGAATCATGAGCAGCGCGCAGATAATCGTCAGGATGCTCACTCTCTCTCAACATTTTGAATTCTTCTGCGCTCCTGATCATGTCTCAGCCCCTTCCTTTAACCGCCTCTTGTTTCTTCGTATGGACCTGATTGCCTGCTTCCAAACAGTTCCCTGACAGCGTCCGTATTCCCGTCGGCCAGCAAGGTCCAGAGATTCAAGCCCAGCTCTTCTGCTACGTTTCCTATTAGCAAGTCTAATTCCGAAGTATCGTTAGGGACGGATTCATTTTACAGGTAGCCCACTGTCCAACTTACAGTATCTTTATTTACGACGATCGCTGCCGAGTTGAAAACTCTGAATCCTATAGAATTCCTGACTTTACTGGAGGGACGTTATGAGGACTGACACCGAAATCAAGGCAGAAGGCATGGCCGCTCTGAAAGGCGCCCTCGACCCCGTTGAAGTCGAAAAAATCATTCTTCTTCTGCGAAGAGAAACCTTCGACTATACGGAGTGGCAGAGAAACCTCTGGCCTGAAAAGAAAACGAGCGACATCTTTGATATGGGGCGAAAGCAGGCTGGGTCAGAAACAAAAAACCGGTAAGGCTTCGTTGCATGTTGGCGAACAGGGCCGGCGAAGTCTTGCCAGATCATTTCTGTTTTATCATCAACCGGGCGCCTCTTCTTATCCACTCAACACGATCCCCCATCACCCTCGGATCGCATAGGCCAGAATATGAGCAAGTATATGAGCCAGAATGGCCGCCTCAAAGCCATAGCGCCAGAACAGGAATCCTGCTACAAGGCCGAACATTGCATTGCCTGCTGTAATATAGATCATGGAGAATGTCGTGAGCGTGCCGGCTGCGGCAAGCGCCGCCGAAATATGCGATAGCCCGAAGAGTAAGGCGCTTACAATGATGCCAGACCAGAAGGCCCCGGCAGATGGAGCTTCCGTACGGATGATCTTCCACGCAAGCCACACAATGAGCGTCATCATGCCCCATCTCAGAAGCACCTCTTCGGTGATGCCTCCATAAAGAACACGAGCCAGGATGGGCACGGGTCTTTGCTGAGTGGAAGAGCTGAGTTCGGCGGGCAGAAACGAGTAAAAGAGCAGAATGACAGACATGCCCGCCAATCCACCCAGAAAACCCGGAATCAGCTGAGAACGCAGCACAGCGACGACCGGCTGCCGACTTATGAGCGCAGACAGGACCGGAGCAAGCAATCCTACCTTCTTCGCGAAATACGTACCCGTAAACGTTGCAAAACAAACGAGAATCGTATTCTGGATGGCCGTTGCGAGCTGAATTGTTTTAAGAGGCACCGGCCTGCTGTCTTCGATCATTTGCGGAAGCGCAAGGTACGAGATGGCGAACGATCCGGGTAAGGCGATTGCGAGAATGAAAAAGATAAGTTTCCAGTTCATGACATGCCTTCTATTTCGATGCTATCCGCCCTGTAAAGTATTTGTCTGTTCCTGAGATCACCTGCACCTGACCCGCCAGAAAATAGGATCAACGAACGTGCTCATTGACGCCCTGAGTCTCCTGCGAGAATCTGGTCATACGGGTAGCATACGATGTCTCATACGGCAGTCGTTCGCCCGTCTTGAGTTCGCCAGGTTAACCCAATGAAACGCATAAAGAGAAACCGATTCGCACGCTATCTCGACATCCTCGATCAGCCCGTTCGCTTTAATCCCTTTGTTTTCAGCCGCACCTTTCTTCTCTGGGCCTTTCTCGGGTTAACAGGAGGCAGTATCGCCGGCCTTTACTGGATCGGTCTCGAATACCTGACGCATGCGCTGTCGAGCTTTGGCGGATGGTATGTAATCCCCGTGATGGCGCTGTGTGGACTGCTTGCCGGCCTGATCATTCATTTCATCGGCGATCCGGGCGAGATTCATCTTATCGTGAACAACATCCGCTTCAATCATGGCCGGCTTGATCCGAAGAATAACCCTTCGATGATCCTGTCGTCACTTCTCTGCGTCGCCTCGGGCGGAAGCCTTGGCCCCGAAGCGCCGCTTGTGCAGGTGACGGGCTCGACGGGAAGCTATCTCGGCAAGCTGTTCAAGCTGAAGGGAGAAGAGCTGAGAACGTTAACCATCGCCGGTATGGCAGCGGGCTTCACGGCGCTTTTCGGGGCGCCTCTTGGAGGAAGTCTGTTTGCGTCTGAGATCCTGCATCATAAGCATGCCGTTGCTTATTACGAAGCGATCATCCCCGCCCTTGTGGCAAGTTGCTTCAGCTATCTTGTCTTCGCCGTCATCGTGCATCTGGGGCTCGGGCCGATCTGGCACCTGGCGACCTATCAGTATTCGGGGATCTTCGATTTCGCCTATGCCGCTCTCTTTGCCGTTGTCGGAGCAGCTGCAGGATGGGCCTTCATTTACTGCGCTAAATTCATCAAATCGGCCTTTGAGTGGCGGCCGATTCCCATCTATATAAAGACGTTTATCGGCGGCGTTCTACTCGGCGTGATTTCGTTCTATCTGCCGATTACGCGATACTTCGGCCATCATCAGATCAACGATCTTCTCACGGGTAACCTGTCGCTCTCGTTTCTGTTTGCCATTCTTGCCTTTAAGATCATCGCCATTGCCGTGACCGTTTCTTCGGGATGGCGTGGCGGATTCATTATTCCGCTCTTCTTTGTCGGGGCGACGCTGGGCTTGATCCTGCATCAGCTGTTTCCGGCGATCAACCTTACGCTGGCCATCGTCAGCTGCATGGCTGCCGTCAACGCATGCGTCACCCGCACGCCGATGAGCACGACCATCCTGCTGGCGACGCTGACGGGATTCAGCCATTTTGTTCCGATCCTCTTTGCCAGCCTGACCGGATACTTTCTTGCCCCGAAGATTCCCTTTATTCGATCGCAGATGGAAGATTCTCAAAGCCATCCCGCTTGACCGCCCGCCCACGTTGAAAAAACCGAATGTCATGGAACTGCTTGCCCCTGCCGGAAACATGGAAAAGATGCGCGTCGCCCTGCATTACGGAGCGGATGCCGTTTATCTGGGGCTGGCCGATTTCTCGCTGCGCTCGATGAGCCGCGGTTTCTCAGAGGATGAGGTATTCGAGGCGATCAAGCTGGCGCGCTCGCTGGGTCGTAAGGCCTTCATCACTTTAAACATCCTGCCACATAACCGCGACCTTGAGGGACTTCGCGAACATCTGCAGCGCCTTGCACCGCATCGACCCGATGGCGTCATCGTCTCTGATCCCGGCGTCTTCGAGATGGCCGCCGAGCTGCTGCCCGACTCTGATCTGCATATCAGCACGCAGGCCAATATCACAAACGCCGCCTCGGCGAAATTCTGGAAACGCATGGGAGCGGCGCGCATCGTCCTTGCGCGAGAGGTGAGCATCGAAGAGATCAAGCAGATTCGCGACGCCGTCGATATCGAGATCGAGGCCTTTGTTCACGGCTCGATCTGCATGGCCTATTCGGGTCGATGCTATATATCGAGCTTCATGACGAATCGCTCGGCTAACGACGGCGAATGCGCGAATTCCTGCCGCTGGAACTATACGCTGGTGGAGAAGAAGACCGGCGAGAACGAAATGGCTGCCCCCGTACAGAGAGACGAAGAAGAACCGACCTACTTTCTTCGCGAAGAGAAGCGCCCCGACGAGTACATGCCGGTCTTTGAGAACGATCGCGGCACGTATCTGATGAGCGCAAAAGATCTCTGCATGATCGAACATATTCCCGAGCTGCTTGAAGCCGGCGTGACCTCTTTCAAAATAGAAGGACGCGGCAAGGGCGTGAACTATGCTGCCGGCGTCGTCAAGGTCTATCGCGAGGCGCTGGATGCGGCCGCCCGCGGCGATCGCACCGTTGATCCGCGCTGGATCGAAGAGCTGGGTATGTTTTCAAGCCGCGGTTATACGACGGGTATGTTCTTCGGCCCGCACCCCGATAAGGACTATCATCACGACGAGGCACGCATCGACCGCAAGACGCATGACTTCGGCGGCATCGTTCGCGAGCGCAGTGCCGAACAGATCCTGCTTGCTCCGCGCACGGTGTTGCGTCCGGGCGAGCAGATCCAGTTCTTGAGCAAGGGCATCGAGACCGATCTATTTACGATCACCGCTGTCTTAGATGAAGACGGCAATACGGTGGCGGCGACAAAGAACGAGGCGATGGCCCGGCTGCAATTCGATCGCCCCATCCCCGATGTCGTCCGACCGATGGATATCATCCGCCGCCCCTGCATGACGACGGCTGCGAATTGATCCCTGGATAATGGTTAACCGCAGAGGGCACTGAGGACGCTGAGATAAAACCTTGACAGAAAATCATCTGCCGTGGATTTCTTTCGCCTATTTTGTGGACCACAAAACGCAGAAAGAAATTCACAAAATATACTTGCTATGCTAATTCCCTGTAACAACAGGCCTCAGAAAAAGAGCACTATGCCTCGGGAATTCAGGACTAAAAACATTTAGCGTCCACGAAAGGCACGAAAATCGCGAAAATCGAAATTCACAACCCCCAGCCTTTATAAGCGCAGGCGATCGAAGGGGCTAAGAAAGAATAGCAGTAAGATTTCCGGAAGAGAAAACCTTTTCGTGTCGTTCGCGCTTTTCGTGGACAATAAAAAAAGCCAAAAAACCAATCACAAAAGGCATCCTTCAAAATCTGTTTGAAGGGTAGTATCCTGAAACGACAGGCCTCCGGATAAAAGCACTATGCCTCGGGAATTCAAGACGCAAAACATTCAGCGTCCACGAAAATCGCGAAAATCGGAATCTTCATTTTCCTTAGCTTAATAGAGTCAAGCGATTAGAAACCAAGAAAGAAAACAGCAGTAAGATTTTCCTGAACGCAAGACCTTTTCGTGCCCTTTTGTGCTTTTCGTCGACCACCACTCGACCGATGCGGCAGTCGGTTTTTTTAGCGGACACCGGGGCGGTGGCTGGCTTTATTGCATCTGATCTCACCATGGAAATCAACGCACAGGCCGCCCTTGCTAAAGGCGCTTCTCTTACACCGTTTCGTTATACATCGGCCGATCCGGCTCCGCATGAGGTGGAGATCGAGATCACGCACTGCGGAATCTGCCGCAGCGATCTACATCTGATCGACAACGACTGGGGCGTGAGTAAGTATCCGCTTGTGCCCGGGCATGAGATTATCGGGCATATTACGAAGGCGGGCACCGACGTTTCGCTGAAGCCAGGTACGCGCGTCGGCGTCGGCTGGCAGCGCTCGTCTTGCCTTGAATGCGAAGAATGCGTTTCAGGCCGCGAGAATCTGTGCATCAAACACGAGGCTACCTGCAACAAACACTTCGGCGGCTTTGCCGAACGTATCGTCGTTGACTCACGCTTTGCCTTTCCCGTGCCCGACGCTCTCAGTTCCGAGAATGCCGCTCCTCTGCTCTGCGCCGGCGTCACCGTTTACACGCCCATGCGTCACTTTGCCGTGAAGCCCGGTCAGCGCGTAGGCGTTATCGGCATCGGCGGGCTCGGCCATCTGGCGCTTCAGTTTGCGCGAGCAATGGGATGCGAGGTCACCGCCTTCTCTTCAAGCCCTGATAAAGAGGCCGAGGCGAAATCGTTCGGAGCGCATCACTTCGTGCAGATGACGAAGCAGAATCTGCGCTCGCTGCGTCGTTCCCAGGATTTCATTCTGAATACGGCGATGGTGGAGATGGACTGGCATGCCGTTATCCAGACGCTGCGCAGCGACGGACGCCTCTGCTTTGTCGGAGTGCCCGATAAGCCGCTGAGCCTGCCCGTGCATCTGATCCTCGACGGACGACGCAGCATCAGCGGCAGCAATATCGGCGGACGCAACGACATGCTTGAAATGCTTCACTTCGCCGCTCTGAACGGCATCAAGGCGCAGACCGAGGTGATGCCGCTTGCCTCGGTCAACGAAGCGGTGCAGAAGGTGCGCGACAACAGAGCTCGCTACCGTATGGTTTTAGCGATGCAATAACGGTTGCCGCCGCCCTGCCCGATGACAAAGCTGTCCGTATGCGTTCTGCATTCCCCAATCTCACCGGTCGACTTGCACTGGCAGCGCTGCTGCTTCTGCTTCCGGCCACCATCCTTCCGGAGAAGAAGATGACCCCTACCTTTCAAACTCTGCTTGATCGATCCCGACGCTTCACGCTGCCCAACGGACTGCGCGTCGTCTTCTTGCAGAGAGGGGATGCTCCCGTCGCCGCGCTCTATCTGAAGATTCGCGCAGGCGGATCAGACGAATCGCCCGAAGATACGGGCATCGCTCACATGCTTGAACATATGCTTTTCAAGGGCACGAAGATCCAGGGCACGCTCGACTATGAAGCCGAGGCGCGATACCTTGAGATCATCGATCGCTGGGCCATGAAATACGATCGCAGCCGGCGCGAGCTTGAGGCGGCACAGGCAGACGGAGCGGCTCCTGAGAAGATCGAAGAGCTGACGCGACGCGTCGAGAAATGGCGCAACCGCATGGATCTGATCCAGTCCGATGTGGCGAAGTTCCGCGTGCCCGACGAAGACTCCCTGCTCTATTCGCTGAACGGCGAGCGCGGCTATAACGCCTACACCAACCGCGACCTTACAAGCTATCTTGTCGAGCTACCTTCGAACCGTATCGAGGTCTGGGCGCGCATCGAATCCGACCGCTTTAAGAATCCCGTTCTGCGCGAGTTCTACACGGAGCGCGACGTCGTCTCTGAAGAGAGACGCATGCGCGTCGAAAACGTCGGATCTTCTCTTTTAATGGAGAAGTTTCTCGAAGAAGTCTACGGCGATCATCCTTATGGCCCATCTCTGATCGGCCCTATGGAGAAGATCCTATACTTTAACCGCCCGCAGGCCGCCCGCTTCTATCAGGAGCATTACGGCCCGGATAACGCCGTCATCGCCGTCGTAGGCCGCTTCGACGAGGCAGAGGTTAAAGGCCTGATCGAGAAGTACTTCGGCGACTGGCAGCCGCGAAAAAAACACGGCTCAGAAAAACCCGGGAGCAAGCACGATACGATTCCCGAAGCAAAGCCGCAGCTGCGCAGGGTCGATGTCGATGTGCGTCATCCCGGCTCGCCTGCGATGTTTATGGCGTGGTTCAAGCCGCCTTTTCCGCATACCGATGATCTGAAGCTTGAGGTGCTGGCCCGCATCCTCGCCGGCAGCGAAGAGACCCGTCTCTACCGACGCCTTGTTCTTAAAGATAAGATCGCCGCCGCCGTGAATATCTACTCGGGATTTCCGGGCGAGCGTTATACAAACATGTTCTTTCTTTCGGCCGTTCCCGTTCTGCCTCCACAGGCGATGAGTGATGAAGCGGCCGTCGCGCAGGGCTATGATCGCATCGAGGCGGCCGTCTTCGAAGAGATCGAACGCATCGTCCGCGAAGGCGTCACCGACGAAGAGGTTTCGCGAGTTAAGAAAGGCATCGCTACCGAGCTTGTGCAGGGATTTCAATCCAACGGAAATCTGGCCGATTCTCTCACTTACTACGAGACGATTACGGGCGATTACCGCGACACCTTCCTGAACTACGATAAGCTGAACACGATCACAGCGGCTGACGTGAAGGCGGTCGCCGCGCTGTATCTGAAGCGCGACATCCGCATGATGGGTCGCCTGCTTCCGCCTCCTGCGCAGAACAGAGAAGCGCCGGCCGCCGGCGAGAAGGAGGCACGCTGATGCGACGCCACTTCAAACAGAAGCTTCTCCCGAAATCCGCTCGCGGCTTCAGGCAGACACTCTTACTATTCTTTATTACCGGAGCTTTCATGACGAACAGTGCAGGAGCGCAGACGCTGGATCTGCTGCAAAGAGATGGAAACGTGCTTGAAGGCATGAAGATCAAGCCGCTGTCGTATACGAATCCGGCCGTGAAAACGGTGCAGATCGACGCGCAGGCACGGCTCTATATGCTTGCCGACGATACGCTGCCGCTGATCAATCTGCGGCTTGTGTTCGAAGGCGGCACGTCATCCGAAGAGAAGGCCTTTGGAGTAACATCGGCCCTTGCCTCGTATATGAAGCTGGGTGGCGCCGGGGCTCGCTCGGGCGAAGAGATAGCCGACGCCCTGGCCACGCTTGGCGCCTCGCTTGAGATCGGCGCCTCTGAAGATACCTTTATCGTGCAGTTAAGCGCCCTGAAAGGCGACTTCCCGGCGGCAATGCAGATCCTCGAAGACGTGCTGCTGCGTCCTCGCTTCGACGACGCCATCCTTCCCGTTATTCAGAGCTCGATGCGCACGGCCATCCAGCGACGCAACGACCGCCCCGAAACGATCGCCCAGCGCAAGCTGCGCGAGGTCTTTTTTCTTCCCGATCGTCGCGGGCATTCGCTTCAGCTTTCTGACGTCGACGCCATCGACGTAGCGGCCGTACGCCAGGCCCATGCTACACTGTTCGCACGACGCAATCTGCATGTCGCTCTGAACGGCGATTATCCGACAGAGCTGGCCGATGCGATCTCGAAGCTTGTAAAGGCGATGCCGGCCGTCACGAAGCCCTACGTCGTCTATGATCGCGAACCGGCGACAAAAGGAATCGAGAAGCTTCGCGGAAAGATCCTGCTTGTGAAGAAGGACGTCTCGCAGGCCGTCGTCACGATCGGCACCTTTATTCCCGCGCATAACGACGCCGATTTTTATTCCCTTCAGGCAGGTAACTATATCCTGGGCGGCGGTTCGTTCGTTTCGCGATTAATGCAGGAGGTGCGCGCCAAACGCGGACTTGCCTATTATTCGTATTCGCGAAACGACTTCGACGCCCGCTTCGGTCGCTTTGTCGCCGCAAGCGGCACGCGATCTGACCGCACCGCTGAGACGCTATCGGTCATGCTTGAGGTGATCGGCGGAATGGACCGCGTTTCCAACGACGAATTGAAGCTTGCCACCGACTCCATCGTCAACTCTCTCGTTTTTGAGTACGACAACCCGGGGCGCCTGCTTGCTCAGGAGATCCGCTTCCGTATGCATCGTCTTCCCGAGAACTATCTTGGTATATTTCAGGATCATATGAACCGTGTGACGACCGCCGATGTAAAACGCGTCTTCGCAAAGCACGTCGATCCGTCGCAGATGTGGATCGTCGTCGTCGGCCCCGAATCTCTCAAGGCCGATCTTGAGAAGATACGCCCCGTTGTCGTCATCGATCCCGAGGAATCGCCCTTAAAGTAAACCGATAATCGAATGAAGCTAAGCGAGTATTCTTACAAGAACTTTCAATTCCTCGGCAACTCAGAGGGCGGCACACATACGTGTATCGCCCTTCCGCAGTATCGCCTGCTTTTCGATACCGGAGTCGGATCGGCCCGGTTAACGGAGTATCCGCTGATTCTTCTCAGTCACGGACATCTCGACCATGCATCGGGGCTGGCCTATCTGATTTCACAGCGCTCGCTGCGCAAGCTGGCCCCGCCCGACATCTATGTGCCGCCCGAAGTCTATGAGCCACTGACGCAGATCATGAAGCTCTGGGGCGATATCGAGGACTATCATTCGCAGTATCATCTGCATGCCGTCGATTACGACCGTCATTATCCGCTAAAAGGGAATCAGTTCTTTCGCGCGATTCGCAGCAGCCATCGCGTTCCCTCAAACGGATACTCCATCGTCGAGAAGGTGCTCAAGCTCAAGCCCGAGCATCTGAATCTTCCGGGCAAAGAGATCGCGCGGCGCAAGGCGACGGGCGAGAATCTGTTTAACGAAACCTACCAGCCCATCATCACGTTTTCAGGGGATACGACGATCGAGTTTGTTACCGAGAACGAGATCGTGCAGAAATCGCGCATCCTCTTTCTGGAATGCACCTACATCTGCGAGAAGCGCCAGACGGCCAGGGCCCGCGAATGGGGGCACATCCATCTCGATGAGATCGTCGCCAATGCCGAGGCCTTTCGCGAAGTGGAGAAGCTCTTCCTGATTCACTTCTCGCCGCGCTACGGTCGGCGTGAGGTCGAAGAGACGCTGAAACGCAAGCTGCCCGACTGGTTATACGCACGCACAACTCCGTTTCTTACGCTTCGCGACGCCGAGCCCTGAAGCCCCCGAGTGTCGCAGAAATGATGCCGAAACCGATCAGGCCTCTGTCGCCGCTATAGCCTCGCGAAGATCAAGACGATTCTCATAGATCGCCTTGCCGGTGATGATACCGACAAGGCGGCCAGACGTATTAATATCGAGCAACGCCCGAATATCGTCGATCGATGAGACGCCTCCCGACGCCACCAGCCGGAACGGATAACGCTCAAGTATATCGCGCATCGTATCGATGGGCGGCCCGGCAAGCGTGCCGTCGGTAGAGATGTCGGTGAAGATGATCTCCTGCACATGATGGTCGATGAGACGTTTCAGATAATCATCGAGCTTCAGTCCCGAATCCTCTTCCCATCCGCTTACGCGAACGATGCCCGATTCGGCATCGACGCCGACAAGGATGCGCGAAGGCCCGTACGTATCGATCATCTCTCGCAAAAAGACCGGATTCTTCACGGCTGCCGTGCCTATAATAACATAGCGGAATCCGCTTAACAGATACTCGCCGGCCGTCTGTGCGTCGCGAATACCGCCGCCGATCTCAAGATCGGCCCGGCCCTCGGCGGCAAGAAGGATCTCGTTGCGAGCATCTCGATTCACGGCAATATCGCCACTACGGGCTGCGTTCAGATCGACGACATGGATGCGCCGGGCTCCCTCGTCGATAAAACGTCGCACCATATCGCCGGGCGTCGTTTTATACACCGTCGATTCATCGTATCGTCCTTTATAAAGACGGACGACGTTGCCATCGAGCAGGTCGATGGCAGGCATGATTTCGGTTTTCTTTTGCGAGGGAAGAGACATGGGTATTACCTGTTTTTGACTGAGCTTCGAGCGGTCGGGCCAGAAGAAAAGCAGCTTTTTCTATCGAACACAGAGCTGTTCGATCAGATCGTCGTCACCCACTCTTTTAGAAGGCGCAATCCCGCCGCGTCGGATTTCTCGGGATGATACTGCGTGGCGAGAATCGAGCCCTTGCGCACCGTCGACGCAAAGCGATCGGAGCCGTACTGCGTCGTCGTCACCGTATCGGCCGGGTCGGTATTCTGCGGCCTGTAAGAGTGAATGAAGTACATCGAATGATTCAGATAATCGGGACCGCCGGCAACGGACGTCAGCGTATTCCATCCCATATGCGGCACGCGAAGCGCCGGGTCATCAAAGCGAAAGCGACGCACCTCGCCTTTCACAAGGCCGAGGCCGGGCACAAGGCCGGGAGCGCCATCGGTCTCATCGGAGTTATCAAAGAGCACCTGAAAGCCGATGCAGATGCCGAGCAGAGGCTTATTTTGAGCGACGTGCTCTCGTAAGATCTCTTCGCGGTATCCGCGCAGATGGCTCATCGCCGCCGTAAAATGTCCGTCGCCGGGCAGCACCAGAGCCCGGCAGGACTTCAGCGCATTCGCATCGGCCGTAAACTGCACATCGTCATGAAACAGGCGCAGCGCCTTCACGATGGAGTGGATGTTCCCCATCCCATAATCAAGAACGGCGATCATTCAAGCATACCCTTCGTAGAGGGCACGGCATCGCCTGCTCTCGGATCGACCTCGACGGCCATACGCAACGCACGTCCGAGCGCCTTGAAGACCGACTCATGCAGGTGATGGCGGTTCTCGCCGTAATGGATCAGGACGTGCAGGTTCATCTTCGCGTTCATCGCGAACTTCTGCAAGAACTCAAGGCTGAGCTCCGCATCGTAGACTCCGAACTTGCCGACGTTAATCGCGTCGGGACCTTTATAGGTGAAGTTGAAGCGGCCGCCCAGATCGACCGCGACGGTCGTCAGCGTCTCGTCCATCGTCAGCGTAAAATGTCCGTAACGTCGGATGCCCTTTTTATCGCCCAGCGAGTCGTGCAGAAGCTTGCCGAAAAGGATGGCCGTATCTTCGACGGAATGGTGGCCGTCGATCTCCAGATCGCCGCGCAGATGCAGATCGATATCGATGAGCCCGTGCTTCGCAATATGCGAGAGCATATGCTCGAAGAACGGAATCTCGGTATCAAAGTTCGTCTTTCCGTTACCGTCCAGCCCGATCGCCAGGCGGATGTCGGTCTCAGAGGTCTTGCGTGCGCCCTCGGCGCGTCGATCTGCCATACGTCCAGATCATCGGTTTCGAGCAGGCGATCAATGATAATCGCAGAAAGGAAAAAATCCACGCCCTGGCAGCACCGGGTCGATTTTCGCTTGCCCGCCTGCTCGCCGCCGCTTCTCTGGTCTCAGGCCCAGGTGGCGGAATTGGTATACGCGCTAGTTTCAGGTACTAGTGGGAGCAATCTCGTGGAGGTTCAAGTCCTCTCCTGGGCACATCGCCATTATACTGACCGGAATTTAAGAAGCCCCACAAGGGGCTTTTTTCGTTTGGGGGGGGCGCGCTGGGGGGGATGGAGAGGTAACGGGGGCTGGGGTATTCATGTGAGGCGGGATGGTGGCCGAAAAAATATATTGACACTTCTGTCCGTCTTCGCTCCAATCATGCAGGCGAAGCCATGAACAGCTTCTTGAAACCGACGCGCCTTTGCGTTCTACATTTTCCCCTTATTCTGCTCCTGCTGATAAGTTGCTGCCGAAGCCCGGCTCGCACGCTGACACGCGGCCAATATCTCAATGCATCGGTTCCGTAAAAGGCCGCTTTTCCACCATCGTCGATCCCGTTGACTTTATTAGAGGCAATAAACATGAAATCGGACGCTGAAATTCGAACGGAGGGCATGCGCCTTCTCATCAAGTATATGGATAACCTCGACGCCGAGCGGTTCATCACTCTCATACAGCGCGACAGGATGGACTATACGGAATGGCGGCAACGGCTCTTCGACGGAATGTCGGGCCGTGAGATCAGCAAACAGGCCATGGAATTCGCAGAAGAGGCCCCACAGGGCTGAGCCCCCGCCTCAGAAACAGATGATTAGTTGACAGACTACGGTCGGATGTGTTTATGTCTTATGGGCAGAACGTACCAGCTGAAACTCAAAACCGAAGAAGAGTTCGTATGGGCCGATTATTTCAACAAGCCCAGAAAGCCCTTCTATCAATCCGCCTCGGGCATCCTCTTTGCCGAAGACTGTATGAAGGTTCTGCCCACAATCAAGGATGAAAGCGTCGATACGGTCTTTGCCGATCCGCCCTTCAATATTGGAAAGATCTACAGAGACAGCACGAACGACAACCTTCCCGAAGAGCAGTATGTGGAATGGTGTAAAGCCTGGATTCGCGAATGTGTTCGAGTCCTGAAACCCGGCGGCTCGATCTTTCTCTACAATCTACCCAAATGGAATATTATATTCGGTGCGTATCTGAACGAGCTGAACCTTACCTTTCGGCACTGGATCGCTATCGAGCTGAGCATGCTGCTCCCTATTCCCAACAGACTGTACCCGAGTCATTACAGCCTTCTGTATTACACTAAAGGGGCAAAGCCGAATACGTTCCGAAAGATACGTACTCCGATTGCCACCTGCCGCCACTGTGGAGGCGAGATTCGCGACTACGGAGGCCACCGTAAGGCTATGAACCCGAACGGCGTAAATCTGAAGGACGTCTGGACCGATGTGCCCCCGGTTCGCCATAAGAAATTCAAATCCGAGAACCGAAATGCAAACGCGCTCTCGACCAAGATCACGGATCGTGTGGTTGAGATGAGCACCTGCCCCGGCGACATCCTTCTTGATCCCTTCGGCGGCTCGGGTACGACCTACGTCTCCTGCGAGAACAAGGGTCGACGATGGATCGGCATCGAGATCGACTACGCAGATGACATCGTAGAGCGGCTGGAAAACGGCGATATTGCCGCACATAAAAACACCGACTTTATAGAAGGTTAACCTTGAAAATCGTTCACTCAGAAGTGCTGATTGCTAAAGGAGATTTCCCGAAATCCGCAGAATGGGCGGCATATCATGCACTGATATTGAAAGAGATTAGATCGGTCGATTGGCCGCCGGGTTCTGGCTCTTTCTCTATCTTTCCGCAAAGCGGCAAGAAACGAGGCGAAGGCAGCGGCGTTAAGCCGATCAAGGATTCGTTTGTCACCCGTCTGCTTTCTCACGACTGGCAGCCCGAGGTAGAGCTCGACATCGCAAGCCGCAAGAAGCCAGGCAAGCTCGATCTTGTTAAGAAAATCAATGGCAGGAGTATCGCGATCGAATGGGAGACGGGCAATATCTCGTCCAGTCATCGGGCCCTGAACAAACTGGCCCTCGGGTTGCTGAAAGAGGTTCTGATTGCGGGCATACTCATCGTTCCTTCTCGTGAGCTCTATAAATACCTGACCGATCGAATCGGGAATTATGACGAAATCGAGCCGTATAACGATCTATGGCGTTCTTTGCCGGTAAAAGAAGGCGTTCTCGAGATACTTGTCGTCGAGCATGATCGGACCGATCCGAATGTTGCACGTATTCCAAAGGGAACGGATGGTCGGGCTATCACCTGACCACCCAACTCCCCCGATCTTTTCGGTTCTTCCAACAAAGCTCTTACTTCAGCGTCGCCAGATACTTCGCCAGATTCTCAGCATGCTGGATGCCGCCTTCGATCGCTCCGTATTTCTCGTTTACACGCTCCAGCTCTTCTCTCGTCGAGAAATCCTGCTCCATCGTCAGATGCGTTCCCTCGCCCGACGGCTCCATCGTGATGACGGTGCGAAAGCTCACATCTTCGGTTTCGCCATCGGCGCCGAGATGTTTATACACGATGCGATGCGGTCGGTCAATCTCGATAAACTGCACACGGTTCTTAAAATCTGTGCCGTCGGGGCCGTGCATGATAAAATCCCATATGCCGCCGTTTGAGAAGTCCATGTTCTTTGTTGTGAGCGTGAATCCGTCGGGCCCCCACCATTCGGCCAGATGTCGCGGCTCTGACCACGCCTCGAATACAAGATCGATCGGAGCATCGTAGTATCTTCGATAAACGACGGTGCCTCCGCTGATCGTCGTCTCCACTTTACTTTTTCCCATTGGATTTCTCCTTTTTCATTTTTTGCAAATAGACATCCAACCGGTCCAGCCGTCTCTGCCAGAGCTTGCGGATCTCAAGCAGCCATTCTTCGACTTCATGCATACCGGCCTCGTCCAGATAGTAGATGCGCTTCTGCGCTTCTTTCTTCATATGTAGCACCTTCGCCTCTTTCAACACCTTCAGATGCTGCGAGATGGCCGGAGCGCTCATGTCAAAATTCTCGCCGATCTGGGTCGCAGTAAGCTCTCCGTTCCGGGCGACAAGCCTGACGATCTCGCGTCGCGTATCGTCGGCCAGTGCGGCAAAGGCGTTCATGGGCTTAATTTAAGCATTCGCTTAATTAAGTCAACAATTAAATATACCGATCAGACGAATTTCGGTCGGTAGTAAAGTCGGTTTTCATTTCCTTCCTGGTTCTCCACAATACCTGTTCCCGAGCACGCGGATGGCCTTTGAATATCAAACCGGAATCTGCGCTTGACACACGTAATCTTCCGCGTTATTCTATACGTATGCAAACCAAACTGACGCTCTCTATCGAGAAAGAGGTCATCCAGAAGGCTAAGCGCTATGCGCAAAAGCGTCAGGAAAGCATATCGTCTCTTGTTGAGGCCTACTTCCGGGCATTGACTTCTGAAGACGCAGAAAAGTCCGACGAAATTCCCCCCATCACGAGGGAGCTGGCCGGCACACTGGAGGGGGTTCAGATTGATACATGGAAAAACGAACGCATGGATAGGTTGACGAGGAAGCATCTACGATGAACGAAAAGACGCCCGCCATCTTTTTAGATACGGACGTTATCCTTGATCTGCTCTTGAAAAGAGAGCCTCACTTTATATCGGCAAGGACTCTATTTGCCAGAATTGAAACAGGCCTGATTCAAGTCATGACACCCCGCGAATTTCTGGAAACGCTCTACTCCGCCGGGTAGCCTGAATAGGTCATCTTCCCGGTTAGATAGATCGGACTTTTCTTCTCGACCAGTATGCGCTGATTGAGCTTGCTCTGCAGCTGTAACAGATCGCCATCGCTAAAAGAGCTGCCTGCACCATCAACGACGATTGCATAGTGAAGCGATTCGTCGTTTTCATCCCCATCGATATCATCCCACAGAACGAGAACACTTCCCGATCCGGCCACGCGGCTTCGATCGGCGACAAAGACGGCCTCGTTTATGCCCTGTGTCACAGCGCCGAAAAGCGTGCGGTTATAGAGGCGCTTCTCGGTAATGACGACGGCCTGCAGCGGATCGATATGCGGCGGAAGATAGATCTCAGTCGGCGCTTCAGAGCTGCGGCCTTTCCAGATCAGAACAAAGAAACGGCGACCGGCAAAGTGCTGCGGCTCCGCCGCTCCGGGTCTGATCGAGGCCCACGAGAACATCGTATTCCAGGTGTCATAGCCGACGGCATTATAATGCGAACTGAGAATCCGTCCCTGGGAACGACGCACGTAGGCCCTCTGAATCACGTGCTGGTTAACGTTAAACCGAGTTCCGTAATCCCCCACGACCGAGAAATCCTCTCCGTTCCAGGCATCCTTTTCGGTCATCAGCTTCGACGGATTGCCGTTCATGTATTCGTGATGGTTATCGTAGTAATAATCCCAGTGCCACTGCGTGCCCGAGACCAGCGGATTATAAAAATCGGCGAATCGGGATTTGCTGCTCTGTGTACCATCCGAGATTTCCATGGCCTGATAGACGGCGTTGATCATGCGCGGAGTATCCTTTGCCCCCGTACCATCCAGCCACATGCCGAACTCGCTCAGGAATACGGGCGTCTGCAGGAAACGTCCCTCCCGACGGATCTCGTCAAGATACTTGAAGTAAGTGGCGTTATCAATACCCGTCAGATCCGTTCCCATACGAGCGGCATCATAGAAATGGGCGTTAAAGACGAAGCCCGGCCCGGGCGGCGCAAGCAGATGCCCTCCTCCCGTAGCCGGTGCGACGAACCCGATATTCGTATTCCAGAACACAAGCGGCTCGGCAAAGACCCACTTTGATTGCCATCCGGTTTGATTCAGAACCGTTCGGATCCTCTGATACAGCGGCCAGAGCTTCTGGTTATCCCACTGCGCCGGAGTCAGGCCCTCCATGCCGCCGTCGACGGGCTCGTTTACGGGATCAAGGCCCAGTATATACGAAAACTCTTCATCGGTTAACTGCTGTCTGATGTAGGCCGTCGCCTGCTCGATCTGCCAGACGAACTCATCCTGCATGCGACGCGTTCCCGCCGACGTCGACAGCGGGGCGTTATTCCAGAAATTGCGAAAGGCCCGTCGCACGGCCTCGTTCGTCAGATTGTTCTGACTCCAGCTTGCGCAGACAAAACCGCAATATTCTTTCGGATAACTCCCCCCCTGCGTAATCCATGCCGGAGCTCCGTTCCCCGTATGCCACGAGTTCTTATTGAAGAGGTGACGCGAAAACAGATCCTGATGGTAGTCAAGCAGCACATACATACGCCGCTGTGTCGCCTTACGTATCTGAGCGATGACGGCGTCGAGATACGCATAGTCGATCGTATTCACAGCCGGATGCACGCCCTCCCAGGCGATCGTGAACCGGATGATGTTCGCACCGGTCGTGACGCCCAACCGGTCAAAGGCCAGTCCGGCATCGGTATCGTTCGCAAAGGGCTTGAAGCCGTGCTCGGCCAGCTTCACGTTCCCTGAAATATTGAAGCCACGAAACGACACCTCGCGACCGAGTCCATCGACGAAGATGCGGTCCGTGACACCGCCATAGCTTTTATCGCCGACGACGATCTGACGCTCGGCCTCTGTGTCCGCATAGTCGAGGCTATGCGGACCAGGTATAGCGACAAGCTCACTGTGAATCGAATCGGGCAAAGATTGCCCGCCATCTCTCGAAAGCGGCCCCGACAGAAGTGGAATAGATGCATCCCGATCGCTACAGGATAGCAACAGGCACAGCAGTGCCGCGGCAAACGGCAGCCCGTTTGCCCTTGTGATTTTTCGCATGAGTGTCTCCTCAGAACCGACCGCAAGCCCCTTTGAACGAGGCTGATTCCGGCCGTGCCCTGTGATTTCTTTGTTTGAGACACCTGAGCCACACCGATCGACATTTGTCGACTATTTTTCTCAACGTCCTCCACCCCTTTGTTGACACACATTGCATTGTGTGGTTTTCTGTGTATATGGCCACAAATCTGTCCATTGACGAAAAGCTACTCGATGAAGCAAAGGAGCTCGGTCGGTTCAAAACAAAGCGTGAGACCGTGAATACGGCGCTGCAGGAGTTTATTCAGCGCAGGAGGCAGCTGGAAGTCCTGTCTCTTTACGACTCAATCGACTATAACGCCGACTACAATTACAAGGCAGAGCGAAAGAAAAGGTGATGCAGGTACTGGTCGACACAAGTGTCTGGTCTGAGTTCCTCAGACGAAAAGCGATGCATTCGAGCGAAATCCGCAACACGCTGAAGGCCCTGATCGAGCACAAGCGCGTGATTATGATCGGCCCGGTTCGACAGGAGTTGCTTTCCGGAGTCAGAACAGCGGATCAGTTTCTGGAACTCCGCCATAAGCTGCGGGCATTTCCCGATCTTCCCATTACAACAGAGGACTATGAGACTGCAGCCGAATACTTCAATCGATGCCGAGCAGACGGCATCCAGGGCTCTTTTACCGATTTCCTGATCTGCGCCGTTGCTAACAACCACCGGACCTTGATATACACAACAGACGGAGACTTCCAGCACTTTAGCAAGGTTCTGCCTGTATCGCTTTTTCAGGCCTGAAGAATAGCAAAAGAGGCGCCTCTTTTTTTCTACTGACCGACCTTTCCGTTTCGAGAGTCCATGACTTTTATTATCCTCAATCCCTCAAAGTCATCTCTTCCAAGGACGTTATGCGTATTAAAAGAAAGGCGTTGACCTTCCTCATTATAACGACACTGCTCACCGTCATCGGCATCGTGATCGGCGGATGTGCGTCGTTCGGGACCCTGCCCTCCGAGTCGGCCGTGGACGGCTTCAAGCATTCGTCGCATTACGATCCAGAGCGACAGATCTTCGTCAATCGACGCCCCGGCATCATCGAAGAGATGCGCGCCCGCACAACGACCTTATCGCTGCTCATGCAATTCCTTTTTGGAGGTAGCCCGGAACGCTCTCCTTCGACGAAGCTGCCCGAGGTGAAGCCCGATCTTGCAGAATTCCAGAGGCCAGCCGACGATATCAAGCTGATCTGGTTCGGCCATTCCAGCGTGCTGCTGAATCTTGAAGGTCGGATGGTTCTCGTCGATCCGGTGTTATCCACATCGACGGGGCCGATGGGCTTCATGATGAAGCGTTTTCAGGATCCTGTCGTCAAACTCCCAGAGCTTCCGCCCATCGACGTGATCCTCATCTCGCATGATCATTACGATCATCTCGATACCGATTCGATCCGATTCTTTAAAGAGAGCAAGACTCGCTTCATCGTTCCGCTTGGCGTCGGTTCGCATCTTGTCGGATGGGGGATTTCACCCGATCGCATCACCGAGCTCGACTGGTGGCAGAACGTCGAGCATAACGGACTTCATATCACGCTAACACCGGCCCAGCATTTCTCGGGTCGGGACTTCTCGAATCAGAACAAAACCCTGTGGGGATCTTTTGTCGTTCAAAGCGCGAAGCATAAGATATTCTTCAGCGGCGATACGGGTTACGATACGCATTTCAAAGAGATCGGCGACAGACTCGGTCCGTTTGATCTCGCCTTCATCGAGAGCGGACAGTATAACGAAAAATGGCGGGAGGTGCATATGCTGCCCGACGAATCGCTTCAGGCCTTTAAAGATCTGAAGGCGAAGCGATACTTTCCGATTCACTGGGGGATGTTTAACCTCTCGCTGCATGCCTGGCATGAACCCGTCGAACGCATCACCGCCGGAGCGCGACGAGACGGTATCACTCTCGTCACTCCGCGCATCGGAGAAGCGGTGCAGCTGAACGACCGTTATGTTGCCGAATCCTGGTGGAGGCCGCTACTTCTTGCGGCGAAATCGACAGAGGCGCCGACCGGCTCCGAAGCGACGATAGAATAATCGCGAGAGCCATCACCAAAACCCGGCGCCTGAACGAAGCGGAGATCGATTCTCCGCTTGCACTTTCTTACATTTCTGGGCAGTGCCGTCATACTTTTCTCGTTTTCGGCGGCGCCTGTTTTAGATTTCTTAGCTTATCGTGCGTACAATCATCTTCTTTTCCATCTTCGTAACCGTTTTCGCGCTGATGAACGCCTACGTTCATTTTCGCTTTGTGCAGCGCCTTGCCATACCCGACATCTACCGGCACATAGGAACAGGCCTTGTCGTATTCCTGTTCGTCTGTCAGCTGATGTATGCGGCCTCCTTTCGCTTTGATGTATTCCCGGGAACGGTCTTCCTCGTGCTTGGCACGGCCATCGGTTTTTCTTTCATGCTTTTTGTCGTCGCCCTCGGCTACGACATCTTACGCACGGCAACCGATCTGATCCTGCGACCGAACGGCGGAAGACTGCGTCTCGCCCTTGATGGCGTCGCCCTGCTCGTGATGAGCGTGTATCTTGTGTCGGGCCTCGTGGGCGGGATGCGCGATCCGGCCTGGGTGCACGTGCGTGTTCCCGTTTCTGTTCCGGAGCATAAGGCCTTTCATATCGTTCAGCTCAGCGACGTGCACGTCGGTCATGTGATCAAGAAGCCCTTTGTCGAACGCCTTGTGGCTCGAATCAACGAAAGCGTGCCCGATATCGTCGTGATCACCGGAGATCTCGTCGACCGCGATCCCGATAGCATCGCCGACGATCTCGCCCCTCTTGCCGGTCTGAAAACGCGCTACGGCGTCTATTTTGCCGCCGGCAATCACGAATACTTTCATCGTCCGCTGCGTTCTCTTGAGATCCTGCGCGGACTCGGCGTCAAAGTACTCGATGACGAGTCCACCGTCATTCGCGACGAGTCTGGCAGGGCCATCCTCAACATCGTCGGGCTTCGCGATCCCGTCGGTCGCAGCATGCAGATCCTTCTGCCCGATCCCGATAAGGCGTTCGCCTCTGTTAACAGGGATCTGCCGACGATCGTGCTCGCCCATCAGCCCGTCTGGATCAACGAAATCGAACGCTTCAAGCCCGACCTCGTTCTCTCTGGCCACACACACGGCGGCCAGATCTTCCCGTTCTCGTATCTTGTGTATTTAAATCAGCCCTATCTGAACGGCCTGCATTCTTATCAGGACGATCGCTTTATCTATATCAGCCGAGGAACGGGCTTCTGGGGCCCGCCGATCCGCGTTCTCGCGCAGAGCGAGATCACGGAGCTGGTTTTGAGTGAGGAATGAGTACTGGATTTGGTTAACCACAGAGGGCGCTGAGGACGCGGAGGGGAGAAAGGGGTCTGAGGCGTTAGTCCTTGGATTGGCAGCGGATCTTCGTGGATTTCAATAGAAAGATGAAAGCCGTTTCACCACGGAGGCACGGAGGAAGAAGAAGGAGAAGATTTTTTTGTCCACGAAAAACACGAAAGGCGCGAAATAGAATTAGGACATGGGTAGGAATGCATCGCAATTCAGCGGTCCGCTCATTGCTTGTCGTGAATGACAGAGGAATTCCCGTCTTTGAGGTTTGCGCCCTCCGTGGTCACCCTTCCTCCCCGGCTTTCCTCCGCGCTCTCAGCGTCCTCCGCGGTTAACCCCTTCCCCCCTCACACGATCGGATCAGGGCAGGTCTTACGATGCCCGCATTTCTCGCAGTGTGCGCCCATCCAGACACGATCAAACTGATTCATGATGGCCTGGACGAACTGCCGATCGGTTGTGATAAAGCCCGATTCAAAGTTACGCCGGTTCGGGCTTTTCATGCCCAGACCGGCGCCGGTGAGGTTCGCCGATCCCGAGTAGGCGAAAGTGCCGTCGATAATCACGTGCTTGAAATGGATGCGCGGACAGAGCACGCGCTCCATCTGCTCCCAGAGTCGCGGATATTTATCAAAGCTTGCGCGAAAACGCGGGCCCGGCTCTTTCGCGTGGGCAAGGCGGATGGCCACGCCCTTTGCGACTATCGCATCGAGGATGGCCAGGAACGATCGGCTGCCGCGCGCCGTTTTGACGTGTAGATCCTTGATGTCGGCGGTGCCGATCCAGACGAACTTGCGGGCCTTCGCTACGGGCCCGATGACGCGCTCATAGAGCTCGGCGTCGGTGATGAATTCGGTCGAGCCGGTCATCCGATAGACGTCAGGATAGGTGCGAGATTCCAGCTCACACGTTATCCTCTTTGATCAGAATGAAATTAGCCACCCACTGAAACACGAAGAATCCGACGAGAAAGGCCGCCGTCATCACATTGAAGATCTCACCCTTAATAAAGACAAGAGAGATTCCGGCGATGCCGATAGCGGCAAGCACCGCCGTATACACGGGAAGCACGTACTTTGATTTCGCCGGGGAAAGCATCGAGCCACATGGAACCATCATGAGAAAGCCGAAGACGGCCAGCGTCAGGTAACGCTGATCTGAGAGGGCGAAGAAAAGGGCGATGCCTGCAATAAAAAGAAGAAGCGACAGTCCGACGAAATTGGCGCTCCATCGTTCCTTCTTATCAAGAAGCAGACGGCCGTATTTGTTCAGACGCAGAAAGAGGTTGCCAATGGGATTGATCACCCACGTAGAGAAGGCCAGGAGCGTCAGGCCGACGATTACGGGTATGAGATACGGCTGCCATGCTTCGTTACGCTGTGCGATCGCCCGCAAAACGCGAACCCCCAGGAAGAAGCCGATCAATACGGCCCACTGTCCCTTTGCCGAAAGCTTTCCCATAAAGAAGCTGTATTTCAGATAGAGGCGATAAAACAGGCTGCGAGCCTTCAGCGCCTCAAGAAGTCCGGACTGGGCAAGCGAGAAATCCGGATCTTTCTGCAAGGCCTCTTTAAAATGCTCAAGCGCCTTTCTGTGATCCCCTTTTTCAAGAAGCCCCCAGCCATAGTTCGTATGTGTGAAGGCATTTTCGGGATCTTCGCGAAGCGCCCCTTCGATCGTGGCAAACGATTCCTGTTTGCGGTTCAGCTTCAAAAGGGCGCTGCTTCGCGTATTCAACGCCAGCAGATTTTCGGCGTCGATGGCCAGCGCCTCTTCGGCCATGTGAAGGGCCTGTTCGAACTGCTTTCGCGCAAGCTTCACCTGTCCGAGCAGAGCGAAGTAATCTGCGTCATAGGGGTCCAGCTCTATGGCCTGTTTCAGATCTCGCTCGGCGTCGTCAAAGCGATCGAGCTGTATCTCTGCACGAGCCCTGATGTAAAACAGAAGGGCGTTATCGGGCTCGTATCCGATCGCGTTATTCACAACAAGCAGAGCGGCCTGGTGCTTATCCTGCTGGATATTGATCTCGGCCAGCATGGCCAGGTAATCGGCGTTTGTATGATCGCCGGCAAGCAGATCCCGCAGCAGCTGCTCGGCCTGTACGTACTTCTTCTGCTGAACGAGGATCTGTATCTTCGAGATATGATTCTGTGTTTCCATTCCGTGCTCCGCCGTGTTTTATTGCCGTCCGATTATTTTTTGATCTTCAGATACGCGAGGATGTCGTCGTACAGACCGCCGTCGTTGGCGAACAGGGCGAAATTCTTCGCCGTCATAAACCAGTCCTGCGTGCTCGGCTTATGCTTTTTCAGCGCCTGCTGAAGATCCTTTGTTCCGATGGGCTTCGGGATGCCGTCGACAAAGGCCGATTCAAGCTTCGCCTCGATGGCGATGTCGATGACGGCGTCTATATCGGCGCCCGAGTATTTCTCCATCTTCGCGGCCAGAGAGCGAAAGTCGATCGTATCGACGAGTCGGTTCTTCAACTTCAGACGCAATATGGATTCGCGCGTCTCTTCGTCGGGCGGTGGAATAAAGATGATGCGATCAAAGCGTCCGGGACGACGAAACGCCGGATCAAGGTTCCACGGCGTATTCGTCGCTCCGAGCACAAGCACGCCTTCGTTTGTACTGTCGACGCCGTCCAGCTCCTGTAAGAACTGATTGATGAGGTGCCGGCCGGCCGACTGCTTCATATCGCTGCGGCTCGCTCCAAGGGCGTCGATCTCGTCGATAAAAAGAACGCAGGGAGTATTGCGTCTGGCAAGCTCGAAGATCTCATGCAGATTCTTCTCGCTGTTGCCGATCCACATATCGAGGATGTCGTTAAGCGTAACGCTAATAAAGCGGGCGTTCACCTCGCCGGCCGTCGCCCTTGCGATATGCGTCTTGCCGCATCCGGGCGGTCCGTATAAAAGAATGCCGCCGCCGGCCTTCTTGCCGTAGGCCTTATACAGCTCCGGATGCAGAAGCGGTCGGATGATCTTCATCTCGATCTCTTTTTTCACCGACTGCATGCCGCCGACATCGGCGAAGCGTATGTCGGGGCGTTCGAGAAAACGCTCGCTATCATCGCCCGTCGATGTGGCGTCGCTCATGCTTCCGCTTGACCGAAAACGCAGCTCGGAATCCAGCTCTTCGTCGGCAAAGGACGGATCAATGGCAAGGATGCGCCGATACACCTCGACGGCCCGACCGATGGCGTTCTCTTTCAGAAGTCCGCGCGCATAGAGGGTCAGCGTATCAAGCGTCGCCTCCTCCGAAGATTCGGCAAGGGCCTCTTCAAGAATAAGATTACAGGCAGAGTAGTTCCCCCGGCTGAAGAAAATCTTCGCCAGTCCGGGTTTGGCCTTCGGATGTCGCGCCTGATCGAGGATGACATACTGTCGCTCGGCTTCGTCAAGCCTGCCAAGCATCAACAGTGTGTCGGCGAGAAGCAATCTGAGTGGCAGATTATCGGGCGAATGCTTGAGGGCCTCTTCAAGGGAGTTGATTGTTTCTTCGTTCATAGATCGATACCCGCCGCAATCCGAAAAGCACATGCATGCAGTTTCTGGACGGACTGTAGATTTTTCATCCTATAAGCGGTTGTCTCGCCCGGCATCTGGCCGGTCAAACAAAAAAGCCGTCCGGAAGCCGGATGCCTGCATACACGCTGACGCACGGGCTCCAGACAGGGAAAAAAAGACGAGACGCTTGTCGAGCCCAGAATTAGATTGTATACAATCTAATTTAACAGGAGTCACTATGTCACTGCATGAATTAAAAGCGACCCGCAACGACGGAAAAGAAGAAGGCCTGGATTCTTATAAAGGCAAGGTTCTGCTTGTTGTGAATACGGCATCGCAGTGCGGATTCACGCCGCAATACAAAGGATTGCAGGAGCTTTATACGAAGCACCGAGAAAAAGGCTTTGAGGTGCTCGGCTTTCCGTGCGATCAATTCGGCCATCAGGAGCCGGGCTCTGACGAAGAGATTCACAGCTTCTGCGAGCGCAATTTCGGCGTAACCTTTCCGCTTTTCAAGAAGATCGAGGTAAACGGCGACAACACACATCCGGTATTTGAGTATCTGAAGAAAAACGCTCCGGGACTTCTCGGACAGCGCATCAAATGGAACTTCACGAAGTTTCTGGTCGACGGTCAGGGTAAGGTGATCAAACGATATGCGCCGACGACGACGCCCGAGAAGATCGAATCCGACATTCAACAACTTCTCGAAGCGAAGTAAGGCGAAACAGATGGCCGATTCGCTCGCCCTCGATAATCAGATCTGCTTTCCCGTATATGCAAGCTCGCGGCTGATGACGGCGCTTTACCAGCCGCTGCTAACCGAGATCGGGCTGACGTATCCGCGTTACCTCGTCATGCTTGTTCTGTGGGAGGCGGACGGCATCGCGTTGAAAGAGATCGGACGTCGGCTGCTTCTTGATTCGGGTACGCTTACGCCGCTTCTGCGGGCACTCGAAAAACAGGGGTTGCTGAAACGTCGTAAAGACCCTGATGATGAGCGTAGCCTGATCGTGCTTCTTACGGCAAAAGGCAGGGCCCTTCGCGAAAAGGCTGCCTGTATTCCCGAGCAGCTTCTGAAAAAAACCGGTGCATCGCCATCGGATGTTGTTCGCTTGAAGAAAGAGCTGGATCGCCTGCTTTTCACTCTGCAAGAAGCGGTTTCTGTTTGACGCCTGAAGCCGTTAGCGGCCTCTTAATAAGGTGCAGCCGGAATCCATCTTTCCCTTTCTTGCAGAGGCGCCGGCCGACTTCCGTCGCAGCTTCACGGCGTCTTTGATCCCGAAGCGTATTGCAAAAGGCGAATCACTGGCCATGCAGGCCGATCTCTGTTCTTACCTGCCTTTTGTGGCGCAGGGATCGGTGCGCGTCTTTCGCGTCGGCGAATCGGGCCGCGAGATCAACCTCTATCGCATTGAAGAAGGCGAAAGCTGCGTCATTACCGCCTTCTGCATTCTGAATCAGGAGGCCTTCCCTGCCTTTGCGACGGCCGAGCTTGATACCGATCTCTTTCTGCTGCCGGCCTCTTCTTTTCATGGTTGGATGAACCGTCATGAGTTCTTTCGATCCTACGTCTTCTCGCTCTTTTCGCGCAGATTCGCCTCCATCCTCACGTCTATCGAAGAGATCGCCTTCGGACGCATGGACGAGCGCCTGGCGACGTTACTTCTGCGCTTCGACGAAGACGAGATCCAGCGCACGCATCAGGAGCTGGCTCATGAGTTAAGCACAGCCCGCGAAGTGGTCAGCCGTCTCTTGAAAGACTTTGAACGCGACGGCCTGCTTACGCTTTCACGGGGGCGCATCCGCATCGTCGACCGCGCCGGGCTGAAAAAAAGATGCGATTTTTTACCCGATCGGTGATCTGATCACAGACAGATTCTAAAGTCCGTGTTACTATAATCTTATGAACCCGCCACCGGCCTGAAAGGCGTGGAGCGAGAATCAAAGGGAGGAATGCTATGTCACAGAATGTAGGTGGAGTGGATCGTATCGTTCGTATCGTCGCCGGATTGGCCATCATCGCCGCCGGTATCTATTTCCAGAACTGGTGGGGTGTCGTCGGCGTCGTTCCGCTTCTTACGGGCTCGCTGGGATGGTGCCCGGCCTATCTGCCGTTCAAGATCAGCACGAAGTGAGATTCCACACTCGCCTGCTCGATGCCTTTCGCGGCGCGGGCGGGCGAAATGTTTTCTTGCTCGGGCTCGTCAGCTTTTTCACAGACGTTTCGAGCGAGATGATCTATCCGCTATTGCCCGTCTTCCTGGCCGCCCTTGCACCGGCGCAGACGGCGCTTTTTATCGGCCTGATGGACGGCCTGGCGGAAAGTACGTCGGCCCTGCTGAAGATCATCGCCGGAAGCCTGAGCGACCGTATGCAGAATCGCAGGCTGCCGGCCATCATCGGTTACGCCATCTCAACGTTTTCAAGGCCGGCGATGGCCCTTGCAGGCGGCCCTCTTGCCGTCGTCACTCTCAGGTTTGCCGACCGTATCGGCAAGGGAATCCGCACACCGGGACGTGACGCCTTGATTCGCGAATCGGCGCCGCCCGAATACCGTGGCCTTGCCTTCAGCTTTCACAGAGCGATGGATCATGCCGGAGCCGTTCTCGGCCCGATCCTTGCCCTGCTTATTCTGATGCTTCTTACGGTTCTCTCGCCTCACTGCAATTCGGCTAACGATCAGGAAGTCGGATCTCTCAACAGCGCATTGCTTTTCGCTACAGGCGAAGGGGCGGTGCCCGTAGAGCACCTGCGCACAGTGTTTCTGGTAGCCCTTCTTCCGGGATTGTTTGCTCTGCTTGCTCTTTTCTTTGTTCAAGAACCGCGACATGAAGAAGCGTCACGACATGATCGGAACGGTTCGCTGCCGCGATCGTTCTATGGCTTTGCCTTCTCCGTTTTCATTTTTACGTTAAGCAACAGCTCCGACCTGTTTCTCGTTTACCTGGCTGCGACGCGCTTTCAGGCGTCCTCCGCCGCACTGCTTCTGCTCTGGGTCGGGCTTCATATTACAAAGATCGTCTTTTCGCTTCCCGGAGGATCGTTATCCGACCGCCTCGGCCGTCGCCCCGTTATCATTGCCGGATGGCTTGTGTATGCGGCCGTATATGCGGGCTTCGCCTTCGCAACGGAGTTTCGATTTTACCTGCTATTCCTGTTTCTGTACGGCGCCTATTACGGACTCACCGAAGGCGCCGAGAAGGCCGCCGTTGCCGACTATGTCAGCGCAGCTCGCAGCGGAAGGGCCTTTGGAATCTATCATGCTGCCGTCGGGTTCGCCGCTCTGCCGGCCAGCCTGCTCTTCGGCTGGATCTGGACGGCCTTCAACGCAGAGACAGCCTTCCTAACAGGAGCCGTGATCGCCGTTGGAGCCGCCGCTCTTCTTGTGTTTGTGCCTCGCCCGGAAGTCGCGCACCGAAACGGAGAACCTTAGAGCCCGAAGGCTATGCGAATTCGTGTCGCCGCCTTCGATACACGAATAACCCTTACATCAATACGAGATTCCGGGGGGTTAATCGATCTATGCCAGGTTATTACCGACTTTTAGCCTTCTTTTTCGCGCTCGACGTCTTCTTACCCGCTCCCCGTCCGGCCGACTTTTTTCCGGCCTTCAACGAAGCCATGCGAGCCTCACGCTGTCGGTCAAGCGTCGCCTCAAGTTCGCGCGTCTTCCAGATCTTCGAACGAATGAGGCGAGCTCCACGGCGGAAGTTAAAATACGACCATCCCCACTGGAAGAGGACCATGACGCGATTGCGAAAGCTGATCAGGTAGGCGATATGAACGACGATCCACATCAGCCAGGCGAGAAAGCCCGTTAACCGCATGCTGCCCGATTGCACGACGGCATCGGTGCGGCCGATCGTCGCCATGATACCTTTATCAAAATAAACGAAGGGTTTGCGCTCTTTGCCTTTTACCTCGGCGATGATGTTCTTCGCCACATGCTTCCCCTGCTGAATGGCGACGGGAGCGAGGCCAGGAAGCGGCTTCCCGTCAGCCGTGTGACTGAAAGAGGCTTGATCGCCGACGACAAAGACGTCGGGCGATCCGGGGATGCTCATGTCGGCCTCGACGATAACGCGACTCTGGCGGTCGAGCTCGACGCCAAGCGTGCGGTTCATGCCGTTGCCGAGAACGCCGGCCGCCCACAGAATCGTGCGCGCCCTGATATTCTCGCCGCCGGCGATGACGCCATCGGAGCGCACCTCAGTCACAGATGTATTTGTCCAGATCGTTACGCCCAGTCGTTCGAGCTCGCGTGCCGCATGCTCCGAAAGATCGGCGTCAAAGGCAGGCAAAATGCGCGGACCGGCCTCAATAAGTATGATACGCGTTCGCTTCGGATTGATATGCCTGAAATTGGATTCAAGCGTATAGCGACTGATCTCGCCCAGCGCTCCGGCAAGCTCCACGCCCGTCGGACCGCCGCCAACGACGATAAAGGTGAGATACTCTTTCTGCCGATCGACGTTCTCTTCGCGCTCGGCGAGTTCATAAGAGAGGAATACGCGACGCCGGATTTCCGTCGCCTCTTCGATGGACTTCAGGCCGGGAGCGTTATCCTCCCAGTCGTCGCGACCGAAGTAGCTGTGCGTCGCTCCGCAGGCGAGAATCAGATAGTCATACGAGATCTCGCGATAATCACAGACGACCTTTTTGTTCTGACGGTCGATGCTGAGAACGGGAGCGAGTATGACCTCGATATTCTCAAACTCAGAGACGATCGAGCGGATGGGTACGGCAATATCGGCGGGGCTGATCGCCGCCATCGCAACCTGATAGAGAAGCGGCTGAAACAGATGGTGATTCCGGCGATCGATGACGGTAACGCGAATGCCGGGGCGATCTCCCAGCTCTTTCGCCGCATTCAGGCCGGCGAAACCGCCGCCTACTATTACGACATGGACAATATCGTTTTCAGTGCTCATACGCCTACCTGTGCCGCATTCTGTTAACCGTTCTGGCCCGGCTTGATATAGTTTCTTTTTCTAAGATAAATCAGAAGAACCAACAATGCAAAGACAAAAATGGTGAAGGCGAAGCCGACGATCCGGCCCCAGATCGAATCACCCCACATAACGCGCTGATAGGCGACCTGGTCGGTATAGAAACCGACGATATTCATGCCCTCGCCCTCTTTCTGTTCGATAAACTTAACCTTCCAGCCCGACATGGCCGCCCTTCCCGTCGCTCTGAAGACAAAGGGCTCCGTATCGGGCACAAGAAAAATTGGAATCTCGCGGTCATAGAAGCCGGCGATCTCAAGGCGATGCTCGGAGTTCAATCGCACACGCACGTCGCCCATAAAGGCGAAGTTCTCGCGCTTGCGCGGAAGGATGCCCTCGGGCCGGTAGGTTCCTTCGATTTTCTGCAGATAAGCCTCAAGCCTCGTAGCATCGCCGCCAAACCAGGAGAGCAGCGTAGTATTCCATTCGCCGTTTGCCTGCAGGCGGTCATTCTCGGGCGGAGAGCATTCGGTGAAAAGATCGAGCATAATACGCTCTGACAGCCGATGAAGCAGGGCCATATCGTCGGCGTTAGCCAGAAGCGCCATGCCCCTTCCATCGGGGGAGAAAAGCACGAATGAAGCGAAGCCCGGGAACCGCGAAGATTGTTCATAGACTACGAGAGCCTCACCCTTTGCGTTGCAAAGTCGACGGGCATGAAACGGACCGCTCACACCACCGAGCGACGGATCATACGTGAAATACGATCCGAAGGGAAGGTCTTCGCGGCCTTCTTCTGAGGCCGTGGCCGCTCGTCCCGCAAGCTCTTTCAGTAAAACGGCCACATCGCGGGCATTGCTGACCATGCCATAAATACCGGGATACACGATATGCGGATGACGTATCTTAACGGGCCTTTCTTCTGACGTATAACCATCGCTTGCCTTTTCGAGAAGCTTTTCATAACTCTCGGGCGCTCCCGAAACGATCAGGCTGTGTTTCATGCCCTGATTGCGCATCGTCTGCGATAGCATCTCTTCGATCGTCTGCCCGCGAACGCTGGCCAGATAATCGAGAAGCAGCTGCATGCCTTCTGACGAGAAGGCGATACGAGAATACGGGGTTTCGTCGGCGGCAAGGGACTTCGACAGTATGGCCGGGTCAATCGCCGACGACGCGATACCCGAGCGCGAAGGCGGAAGCCCCGAGACCGAATGATAGAGATTTAAGAGAAATGCGCGATCGACGTTCAATCCTTCGAAGATCTCTTTTCCTCGCAGCGGACCTCTGCGCGTATCGACCGGCATCTGCATCAGATTGCCGGGCCGATGAATGGATTCCTGAAATCGAGCATAGATCAAGAGAGCCTGGTCGTGAGACGTAAAGCCTTCGCGTATCGAGAGCGTCTCTTTGCGCATCTCTTCTTCAAGCAGAAGAGGAAGCAGAGCCGTGCTCAGCTCTCCCGTAAAAAAAAGCGTATCATCCGTGACATCGGTCTCGCCGGTCGTTCCAAACGAGAGTGCAAGCTCGCGACCCGGCCTGAAAACGACGATCTGCAATCCCGGAACGTGCCGCGACGTCATGAGCGAGGGAGCGAGCGATTTGAGCGTCTCAGAAAGGTCTCTTGCCTCGGCAGACTGCAAAGAGAGCCCGGCCAGCATGGCGAAAAGCAGAACTCGTTTCTTCATTATTCAAACTCCCTCAATGTATCTTTCAATAAGAGTCGCGTCCGTTTGATTTCTATGGAAATCAAACTCGGGCGCTCATACGCCGGGGCTAATCCGTCGATCGTCAGTCCACAAAATCGGGCGCCTTCTCTTCGGCAAAGCGGATTAAATCAGGCAGTAGCGAAAGGTCGACGCCCTTCCAGTATATATTCCATACAGATCTGCGCTGAAAACCGTCGGCGATCTTTTCATACCAGCGATGAATGGAATTCGTGCGTCTCGATCTCCAGAAAAGCGCTCCGGTCTCGGCAAGCACGCGCTGCCATAGATCCTGCGCTACGCCCGATCCGCGTGCATCGACGCCGACGGCGAACTTAGATAGATAGAGGCCGTACTGTGTCGCCTCAAGAAGAACCGCTCCGGTGAACCGCTCTTCTATATAGAAGTCAGAGATGCGATCAAACAGATTCACATCGGCAAGCGCGCGACCGAAGCTCTGTTCGATCAGCATATGAAGCCTTTCTTTTTGGTCGGACGTGAGCTTTCGGTAATGGACGATCACCGTCGGACGCCTGAAAAGCGTTCCCGCTCCTTTCACCGTAAAGATCTCTTTCAACAGATTGGCCGGAGTACAGACGGAAAGATGCAGATCACGCTGACGTTCAAGCATCTGAAAGGCCAGGGTGGTTAACATCCTATCTTCGGCATCGACAGAGTCATCGGGAGCACATACAGCAAGAGACGAGCCCTCGTTTGCGATCATGCCGCGACGACGCAAGAAGTGAATGCGCCGCACGCCCTGCGCCACAAGGTCGTGAAGAGCATTGATGAGCGAAGTCTCTTCACTGATCACAGGCACATCCGATCCGCTCTGCGCAAGCTCATGCTGAAAGGCCTGTGAGAATTGCACAGCCGTTCCTGTAAGTAAAAGCGCCGGACGCAGTCCGAGTCTTGAGAGCGATTTCAGCTGAAAGAGCAGAAGCTCGAATTCAAGGCGACAGCTTACCGCATCTGGCACGATCAACGCGAAGAAGGCTCCACCCTCGGATCGAAAGCGGCGAAGGTAATGCTCCACCTCCTGGCTGCGGCCGATGCTTTCGAGAAAGAGCTTTGCTGTGTCAGAGAAGAACATTAACGACTCAAATAATCCGGATCAAAAAGCGACGGGTCGGGGCGAAACTTCGGATCATAGATGCGCGTTTCAAACCGAGCGACAGAGGCGCGCCGCAAATCCATCATCTCATACAGCGCGGGAAAATCAGGCACAAACTGTCGGTTCGTCTTCCATTCCAGAAGCGGCCTGCCCTGCCCGAACTCCAGCACGCGAAGCAAGATGCCCCGTTCCTTCACCTCCACACGTGCCGGTCGGCCTGCGGAGTCAATCCCGATGCTCAATTGCGGCTCCTGGGTCTCAAGAAGCGTGCAATCGATCATCGTCCAATCCGGCCGAAGCGAATCCACTCGCCAGGAATGAGGCCTCAGGCTTGCAGCAAACCAGGGATAAAAGAAATCGACGGGCGAGAATCCCATCGCCGATAGAGGATCAAAGCGCTGCGACGCCTCGGGCCGTGTAAGCTGGCGGCGCGGAACGTCGAATATCCATACCTGCATGCCCCGGCCCGTCCAGAGCAGACGCAACTCCTCGGCCCGGCGAGCGGAGCGAATCGTCATATAGGCCTGCGGCGAACGCACAATGAGCTCGAAATCCTGCACGACGGTCGGCTCGTCGCGGCGCAGAAGCGTCAGAGTTCCGCGATAGAGGCCGTCGGGACGTGTGAGAGAACGGTCGAGGCCTTCCAGAACCTGCTGCAACGTGCGCCCGTCTGGAAAGGGCTTCGAAATCCGCTGCTCTTGCTCGCCGTCGACGGGGATGCCATCGGGCCATGCCTGCGCCGAAACCCTGGACACAATAAAAAATACTGAAAAAAAGAGCAGCAAAAAAGACATAATCCGACGACTTGCGGACGCGAAAAGGATTGCACGCCTCGCTTGCATGGGATGAGAATACTTCGGTCGTTGCATGCTGTCTTCTATTTCGTCGAAAAGCATGCAGCTCTGAACCACAGGAGGAACCACAGATATGAAAAAGACCTCATTGAGAGTTATTCTCTCCAGAGCCTTTGTTGCCCTCGCGGCCATGATGCTCTCTGCGCCGATTTTCGCCGACAAGATCCGCCTCAACGTAGGATACTGGCCCGGCGAGATGGAACCCGAACTTGAAGACCGCTTCTTGCTTGATGATCTCATCGGCCAGGGCGATCTCAACCTCGGCTGGACCGGCAAACAAACAAACACGATATGGCCTCTTGGGTTTCAGTACCATAAGGCGATGGGCAGCGGCACGCTAATTCTCAGCGCTAACTATACGCGTTACATGCCCGAATACAAATACAACTCGCTTCCGCTCAATTTCAACAGCGTCAAACTTGTTGAGCTTAAAAACTACGTAAGCACGGACTGGGACGGTGAGGCCGGCTACCAGATCGAGGTCGGCAAGTCGGGCCTTTTCCTGACTCCTAAACTCGGCTTCCGCTGGCATAACACAAGCTATGAATACAGCGCCATTCAGATCGGTAGCAGCGTCGGCACGACGATCGGCGATAACAACTTCGAAGCAAGCGCCCGCGGAACGTATGCAGGCTTAGGCGTGCAGTTCTATTTGCAGAAGAATATGTCGATCATCGGCGAGTTTGCGACCACGTCGATCTTCCCGAACTTCGGCGGCTCGATGACCTACCAGACGACCTTTGTTTCACTCGGCGGCTCGAACCAGATCGACATCACCGATCAGGAAGCGAGCTATGAAATACAGATCAACCGCTGGATGCTGGGATTCCAGTATGACCATACGGCCGATCTGCACTTTCAGGTGGGATTTCGTCAGGAAGAGCAGATCCACTCCTACCCGGGATTCTTCGGCATGAACTTCTCGATCATTAACAACAACGCCGGCTTTAACGGCGTCGATGCCACAGAGATCATCACCGACATGATCTTCTGGGAATCCGAAAAGACGCAGAAGAAAGGCCTGTTCTTCTTCGCCGTCAGCTACGACATCAACATCTGATCGACTATTGCGACGGTTGATATCGGAGGGCCCTGCGGGGCCCTTTTTATCTCTGCTCTCCGTCTGAAGGGGCGGATGGATCTTCTCCATCATCAGTGGCGTTAACTGACTGCGCCTTCTCGCGTTCGGCGCGCTCCTTTGCGATCAGATCGGCGAACTCCGCCGGCATGAGATACTTCTTTCGGTTATTGCATTCTTTGCAGCAGGGTACGATGTTCTCTTTTGTAGAAGAGCCGCCTCTCGATAGCGGGATCAGATGATCCATCGTCAGCTCATTGGGCTTGAACTTGCGACGGCAGTAATAGCAGATGCCATCAGAGCGCTTGCGATTCCACCAGCCCGAATCACGCAGCTTCTTCGCCTTCTCTTTCTCGCGCTGCACATGCTTCGCATCGGGCGCAAAAAAGGGATCAAATCCGGGCTCGGCATTCATGAAGCGTCAGAATCCGCCTGGAATTCGCAGAAACAAGCGCGAATCGAGAGTGGAAGCCGGGCCAGAGGCTGCACAGGTTTATGCTTTGGACTCCCGAGAAAAATGCTTGCTCCTGTTTCGATTAGTCCTGAACATTGGGCGGCTTTAACGGTATTCCATGCTGAAACGGATTCTGGGAAATTTCTACTGTAGACTGATTACCCTCATGGGGATCTTACTGCTCACGGCACTTTTTCCCATGCCAGTCGTGCAGAGCTCTGCATCGACGCGGATCTGGCTGCCCGGCTATTATTGCGTTCTTGTCCCTGATAAGGCGGGTCAGGAAATCAGGGAAGCGCCAGCTTGCTCCAGAGTGCGAGCCTCTGAGTTTAAAAGCTTCCAGGAAAACGCTGTATTCGTGCCTGTTGATTCAATTCTCGTCTTGATTCCCGGCTCTTTGTATACATTGCCCGCCAATATCGGTGCTGAAGTTTACGCTCTGGACTCAATGGCGAAAAGAGTTTTCCAGGCAGTATTACTTTTGATTCTCGTCGGATTTTCTTTTGTTGAGATGGTACAGAAAAACCTTGAGTAGAGGCTCGATTAAAAGCATGACACTCAATACCGCGAAACGAAAATCGAACACCAGCAAGCGCCCCGGGGCCTGCTCCAACTGAAGAGTAATACCGGTTTCGTGTTCGCTAATTGAGCTACAGATGAAAAAGAGCTATCTAATCTCTTTCTTTTTCCTGGCGTCCTTGCTGTTTACGACGTTTCAACCAATTTCAGTGCTGGATCGGGCAACGGAAAAACGACTCTGGCTCCCCGGGCCCTATTGCATTCTTATTCCAAGGCCACGAGGCATGGATTTATCGGGGACGCCATGCGGTTTTATAAGGGCTCATTCCCTTCAGCAATATGAAGAGAATGGCATCTTTGTCTCAATCGACTCTCTGTTCATTGAAAAAATTGGCATGAGGTATTCGTTACCCGAAAGAACGGCAGCCGATGTATTTATTGTCCAGTACAGAGGGCAGCCGCTAATATTGCTCTGCTTCTTTCTGTGTGCAGGCATCCTCTTTGTAGCGGGGAAAATACGCAGAAGTAAAAAACGAAGGTGGGAGACTCGATAGATGCTTACTTTTGAAGGGTACAACAGGCTACCGGGTAAGAAAAATGGCGTCCGCGATATACGTCTGCCTTTTGAGGTAAGGAATGAAGAAAAACCAAAAAATCATTACCCTCTGTGGTTTCCTGGTGCTGATATCAGCGACGATAAAATGCCATGACAGCAGACCTTTACCCGTCGATTTCGCAACGAAAATTGCTGATGCTGTTGTGGCGGATTATTGTAACTGGGAAAAATTAGACAGCGGCTCAGTTGTGCCAGTACCATCAGGTAAAGTCTGTCGATGCAAAACAGCGACCTGCGCTGAAAAGGACTGCTTCGATGGACCCAGTAGATACTATAACAACAGCATTCAAGGGTGGGAGTTGTATTTTCGATATCTGAAAAATCCAGAGCATCGTCTTAGCGTCGTTGTCTATAATGATGGTAGCGTTCGGCTTGACAGTGATAGATTATCCGACGATTTCTATCTGAACCTTAGAGCAAATCAGGCGAAATATCGAAGTATGGTAACCGGGCAATAGTACCAGAACGATTTGTTGTTTCTCCTTCGCGGCAGCTTTGCAGGCATGTAGGGGCAGAGATTGCTCAACAACATGGGTTGACCGTTCGATGAGAAGTGCCGGCTAATCGACGAAAGGCTGCAGACGCATTATTACAGAAAGCTGGTGTGCAAGATATAATTAAAGTGGTTGTCCCGTGAAAAAGGATATGTATTCATTGCTTGTTAATCTCAAGATGGTCGAGCCGGCGCCAGCGACAGCTTTGCGTTTCTTGGAGTTATGGCGATCATTTGGGTTCCCGCCGTTATTTTTCCGGAAAAACAGACAGAAACTCAAAATAGAGTCTGCCGACTTAGAAGATACTCTCAGTTTTGGTACCAAACAAAGCGCTGCGATAAAACTAACCGGCGAAGGCGGGCTTACAGTGGAGATGTACTTTTCGAATCCGCAATGGAAGCTTCGTCAGCGGAATTTTTTTTATATTCGAGCCTCGGTGGACTGGTTCTTGAATTCAGCGCTTACGGGAATAGATAATGACATCCAGAATTTCCTGTGTCATTTGAATGATTCTTTCTGGATTGCAAGTGGTTCGCTTAACTCAGAGGCGATCATTCATGATGAGGATGTCTGGGCAAAAGGGGAACACTTAGCTCGGCAAAGAAAAGAAAGTGATTGGCCCGATATGCCCGGTTGCCTATTTTTCATGCCGGCCGAAGCACAATCAGTGGCAATGGAAAAAAGTGTTTCCCTGGTTTGCCGAAATAAGGATACCGGCACTGCACTGCTTGCAATGGCTACAACACCTGTGGATTTTTCTAATCTTAAGAAAGCAGTCCTTCGCCTATCTGCACTGTTTTTAAAAGGTTAAATCGTATCATTGGCTGCGCGCTTGCGTGTGGACATGAAATCAAAGAGTCCGAAAAATCCGGTACGATTCACTCTACGAAAGAATCCAAAATGGGATGGAGGCTTTTGATGTTCGATTTTTATGGATTAAGACCTTCCGTAAAGTCAAGGGTTTATGCGCCGACGATACTGAACAATGAAGGGGGATTCGCAGAATGTACAGAATGTGGCTCTGTTTATGAAAAACAGAAGCTCAAGGATGTATCGTTAAAGATTGAAGGAAAATCAAATGGGCGGCTTCCAGATATCTTGCTCTGCGGTCATTGGCCTCTGTTGATCGTTTCGCAGCGCGTTGCTCATGAGTGGAGAGAATTGCCAACCGTCGAGGCTGATTTTTTTGAAGCCAGATTATATTCAGGCGAGTCTCTCCTTCCAGACAAGTTTTTTCATGTTAGGATTAACAGTAAAGCTTCTCTGGATTTTAAGCGAATGAATGTGGCTATTCGGAAGGTTTGTAAAGCCTGTGGGAAGGTTGAATTCAGCAAACCGACATGGGAATTTGGTGAACCAAAAATAGTCGAAAATACTTACCTTGGCGAAGCCTTATTCGTTCTCGAGCATTTTGAATACAGTCTAATTTGTAGTAAACAAATCCTTGAACTGGTTTACAAGAACAAATTCACCAATTTTTCCTTTGACCCATTTACCTCTTTATTCAAAATTGGAGGAGAAGAGATTAACCTAAAGACCCTTTTTGGCAAGAGGAATAAATAGTTTTTTCCCTGCACACTTGAGTATGGAAATGAAACCAAAGTGTCCGAAAAATCCCGTAAGATTCAAACATCTAAAAGATATTAATGGCTAATCCGACTCCCCGGCCCACATGCCGAGAGCGAGTACGAACAGAATTTATTTTAGATTGACGAAAGCCTGCTGTGGCGCCTTACAGTCTGTCCACGCCATGCGATACCTTCTACTATTCCTATTTCTGCCCTCCGCCTTGCTTGCAGCCCCGACGGCCGAGCAGGGCAAGCTGGATCTGCATGCATGGGATCTCAATGATCCGGTTCAGCTTTTCGGCCAGTGGGATTTTTACGCGAACGAATTCCTCTCTCCCGACTCCCTGAAAGAGGCGCCGCCTGCCGCACATTATATCGACGTGCCGTCCTTCTGGAACGGCTACGATTACGACGGGCGCATCCTTGACGGCCACGGTTACGCCACCTACCGGCTTCAGGTGAGCGGGGATTTTGCGGGAAAGCCGATGGGCCTTCATATCGCCGATATGCAGAGCGCCTATGAGCTCTATATCGACGGCGCTTTGATCGCACCGGCTGGAAAGCCGGGCACGTCGGCCGAAACGGCCATGGCTCGATGGGCGCCGCAGGTCGCCTATTTTCAGCCGGCGACGAATACGATCGACCTTGTTCTGCATATCTCAAACTACGAGCACAGGCAGGGCGGCACCTGGGCCTACTTTACTTTCGGCAGTGCGAAGGCTATCGCCTATGAGCGAGACATTTCCGTCGCCTTCGACCTCTTTCTGGCCGGAAGCCTGCTCATTATGGCCTTCTATCATCTCGGTCTGTTCGCCCTGCGCAACGAGGATCGCTCAGCCCTTTACTTTGGTCTCTTCTGTCTCCTTACGACCCTTCGCGTACTGGTAAGCGGAGAGCGCGTTCTGACGACCTTTCTTCCTGAGATGTCGTTTGCCATCCAGCTACGCATCGAGTACCTGTCGATGGCTCTGGGGATTCCGCTTTTCACCGCCTATATACGATACCTTTATCCCGATACGGCGAAGTGGCAGTATTTCATCGTAACGGATGTGATCGCCGGAATCGCCGGGGCGATTATACTCTTTCTGCCGACGAGCGTCTTCAACTACACGTCCGTGCCGCTTCAACTGACGATCATGGCAGTTTCGATCATCATATTCACAGTGATGATTCAGACGATTCGCAAGGGCAGAGACGGCGCCATACCGGCCGTTGCCGGCATGGTATTCCTGCTGTTCTGCCTGATCAACGATATTGCTTATGTGCACGGCTACATTCAGAGCATCAACCTTTATCCTTTCGGGCTCTTTGTATTCATCTTTTCACAATCCTTCAATCTCTCTTTGATCTTCTCGCGGGCCTTTCGTTCCGTGGAGCGTCTGTCGACCGATCTCGCGTTAACAAACGACTCTTACAGCCGTTTTGTGCCGCGCGAATTCCTGAGGCATCTCAATAAACAGGATATTCGCGAGATCGAACTCGGCGATCAGGTCGAAGGCGATATGACGGTTCTTTTCAGCGACATCCGATCGTTTACAAGCAGATCTGAGAAGATGACGCCGCAGGAGTGCTTTCAGTTCTTGAACGACTATCTCGGTCGCGTCAGCCCCATCGTCCGATCCTACGGAGGATTCATCGATAAATTTATAGGCGACGCCATCATGGCCATCTTTCCCGATTCGCCGAATAACGCCGTCCGCGCGGCCATCGAGATGCAGAAAGAGGTGGCGCGCATGAACGAACGCGACACGGAGCCTCTTCAGATCGGCATCGGTATTCACACAGGCAGACTTGCGCTCGGAACGATCGGCGAACGAGACCGCATGGAAGGCACCGTCATCTCCGATGCCGTCAATCTTGCCTCACGGCTGCAGGATCTCACGAAAAAACTGCAGAGCCCTATCATTCTTTCCGAGACGACGTATAACCAGATCTCGCATCGCGAAGGCATGCGCTATCTGGGAAGTGTGCGCGTCAAAGGCAAGTCAGAGCTGACGCGCATCTATGCCGTCGACCTGGATCTGCCGGTCACGGCTGCCGTTCAAAACGCACGTCTTTAACGCCGACGACGGCGCCACAGATGCGTACGACCCTGCCATCCTCGACGATGAGCGGCACGACGGAGCGCAGAGGTAGCGGAATCGCCTCTCGCAAAAAGACCTCTTTCAGCTTTGTGCCCGTCGTCGTTCGCATGCCCGACTCAAAAAAAGCGATCGTCTGCCGCTCGCCTTTCGCGTAACGAAATATTCGCCGACCGTGAATCATAAACTCCCGCTCATCCTCCGTCCATGTCGGACGTTTCAACATTGCAGCGTCGGAGCGAAAGATCCAGATCGCATCGCCTGCCGAACAGAGAATCCAGTCTTTCGTCTGCACATTCAGCCGGCCGCTCATGGATTGCCTCATGATCTCGCCCAATACGCCCGAGTCGGCGCTACCCTGCACGGGCTTCAGCGCAAGCCGCAGCAATGCGCGATCAAGTACGCGCTTCACCTCTCCCGCCGAAGCCCCCTCAAACAGGGCAAAGGGCAACACAAGATGCTCTATAGTCGGGGCGGCGGCTAACGTCGCGTGACCGAAACGCTCATCGGCATGCAGGCGACGCCAGAGAGCGCCCGGCTCCCATCCCTCGTCTTTCAGCGCGGGCACGACAGTGTGGCGCAGACGATTGCGTCGATATTCATCTGACCGATTCGTCGGATCTTCGCGATACACAATACCGCACTCTTTCGCATAACGCTCCAGATCGGCCCGCGTCGTTTTAAGCAGAGGGCGAAAAAGGGAGATGGTCTCTTTGCGCGAAAGCGGCAGCTCGATAAACGACGGCATGAGAAAGGCCCTGTCCGTCGCTCCGCGCATCATCTTCAGCAAAACGGACTCGGCGTAATCATCTGCATGGTGCGCCGTCACTCCGACATAAGGGAGGCCGAGTTGTCGACCGATGCGCAGCATGCGACGGTAGCGCGCAAGGCGACCGGCCTCTTCAAGATTGAATCCGCCGCGATGCGCAAGCACTCGCAGACGAATGCGATCGCTGTATAACGGCAGGCCAAGCGTCGCGGCCAGACGCTCCACAAAACGGGCGTCACGGGCCGACGAGAGGCGCAGTCCATGATCGAGATGAAACAGAACGGGCGACTCGTCCAGCTCGCCGGCATGAAAAAGCTCGCTGTAAAGATGCGCAAGCACGACGGAATCGAGCCCGCCCGAACATCCGACGATATACACAAGCGTGCGATCGGGCACAAGGTCGGTCGCTGTCAGCCCCGGAAGCATGAACGTTCAAGCTCTGCAACTCTTCAGGCGAAGCAAGCCTTTCTCAATCAGGCACTGTCTTCTGCATTTTCGACCGGCAATTTCTTCTGGCATTTTCCTATTGAAATCTATTGCCCTTTGATTTCCCTGGATCTGTGGGACTCATCGAGCGCATCCGAAATCTCATACAGGGCGATCTGACCTCTCTCTTTACAGATCCGTCAGCGGGCTTATGGAAGGCTTTTCTCTATTTAAGCTTTCTTGCTTTTGTCGTCCTGCTCTTTACCGCGCAGCTGTTGCCGGATTGGTCTTTTCCCTTTCGCAGATCCGCTCCCGAAAGATCCGCTCCGACCGTGCCCGGCCCCGTTCATAACATCTGATCATGAATCCGCAAGATAAGCGTCCCGTTTTTTATAGATTGTTGCCCGCCGTTCAGGGCTACGAATGGGGAAACTCCGACGGCCTCATACATCGACTGATCGAGAAGCGCACCGGCGAGAAAGTCGAGCCGCGTCCGATTGCCGAGATGTGGAAGGGAGCGCATCCCTCCGCCCCGTCGCGAATCGTCGGCCATCACTTCAGCATCAAGCCCGGACAGCTGTACGCCGAAGAGATGGCGCTGAACGACGCCATAAAACAGGACCCCGGCCACTTCCTCGGTCGATTGCATGAAAAGGGTTATACGACCCTGCCCTTTCTCTTTAAGGTGCTCGATGCGGCCAAGCCGCTCTCGATTCAGGCGCATCCCGATAAACAGAGGGCCGAGCAGCTGCATCGCGACGATCCCGCGCATTATCCTGACGACAATCACAAGCCCGAGCTTGCCATATCGCTCGGCCATTTCGAGGCCATGGCCGGCTTTCGCCCGATCGCAGAACTGCACCATGAGGCCGACCGGCTGCCGCCGCTTGCCGCCGTATGCGGACTTACGCGCAACACGCCCGATGCATCTGAAGATATCAGCCGCCTGCCCGCCAGCGAGCAGCTGCGAAGCATCTACGGTCGTATCATGCAGGCCGATGCGGCGACGATACGTCGGCAGGCCACCGATCTGCTTCATATGCTGGGACAGCTTCGCGCATCGGAACGCGATAACTGGTTCGTACGTCTTGTCGAATTCTACGGCCCTGAAGATCCGGGCATCTTCGCCATCTATCTGCTTAACTATTTGAAGCTTGAAGCGGGCGAGGCGATCTTTCTCGGTCCAAACGAGCCGCATGCCTATTTAAAAGGTCAGATCCTCGAATGCATGGCCTCGTCGGATAACGTCGTCCGCGGCGGCCTCACGCCGAAATTCAAGGATCTGCCTACGCTTCTTTCGATGCTCACCTACGACGACAGTCCGGGTCGCATTCTGCTTCCCGCTCCGGAAGGTCCGCTGCCCTACCCCGCCACGTATCCCGTGCCTGTGAAGGATTTTCGCGTCAGCCTGCTTCACCGCCCCGAACAGCCCGTCGCTTATGTGCCGCTGCGTCCGCTATCCATCGTTCTGCTTCTTGAAGGCAGGGCCGTTCTGCGTGCGCGCCAGGGAGATCAGGAACGCACGGAACAGATCGCCGAAGCGGAGGCGCTCTTTATTCCCGGCGACCTCGAAAGCCGCGGCGTTCAGCTCTTCTTAGAGCCCGAAGCCGATTCGCGCATCTACGAAGCCAGTACGGCACTCTAAGCTCCACCCGCACCGGCCCTCAGCGGGTGGTGCTTTGTTGTCTGGTTGAGCACCAGGCTTGGTTCGAGCCGGTGCGGGTGGAGCGGGTTATGCGGGACCGCGGCAATCCTTACATTCGAGCATCAATCGATGGTACCCAGTTGGATTCTTCCTGACATTTCTCCTCCTCTGCTAATTGTGCAGCACAAAGCATTGTATACAATTCTCGCCCATGGACCCCAACCGGATCAGACCCTTGATAGCTTGCAAAGAGAACAGCCTGAATGCACACATCTTCAATGTTCATTGTTTTGTCTCCTCTACGAATATCTTCATAGCATTTGTCTCGCCTGGATACAATGCATGTCGATAAACTCATCAGGAAAAAAACCCAAAGGCAAACCTTGATAGCCAAGTTCATGCTCGTAATCTCCATTTTGCTGGATCTTTCCAATTGTTATCCCTTGCTTATTAGGGCATAAAGGGCCCACAATACCGCCGCCATTCGTCTCTGATTCGCGTCCCGATCGATATTTCCCAGGACATTGCTGTACATTTCAGCGCTAAGCATTCCGAATGTGGCGAGACAGCAGACAAGAAAGAGTAAATCTATTTTGAAGGGAACACCGGATCCCCTTCAATTTTTATGCAAGACCTACCCCACAAGTCCTCCGAGTATTCAACTTCAACATCTGCGAATCCAATAGATCCGGCTGGAGCACTCTTCTGGAGGGAGTACAAGGCCTCAGTGAAGGCAATCGTATGATTCGCAGAAAAAGCGATATGAAATCGACAGGATTGTGCACTCAGACGATCCCGAGCCTGTCTGGTCCCAACCGGAATTGTTCTCTCAATAGACGATATGCGGATCGACTGTCCCCAGGTGCATTGAATCAAAACCATCATGAAAACGAGCAGCGCCAGGGTTACCCGAATTCTACGAAAAACTCGACCGGCCTGATTAAGGTTCATGAATTTTCTCTCGACTGATAATCGCAAAACAGAAATAGTTAAACCCCCAGAAGGGTGTTGTTAGCGGATAACCGGCATAGAGGGCGACATATGAGTAAGCCCCCTCAGAATACTCGGCGGCCTCAATGAAGGCTTTCATCTGTTCAAAAGATCCCAGGCACTCCTCTCTGACTTCCATACCTTCTCTGTTCAATTGCCGGACCATCTCAGTCCTATCTTGATCTTGATATTTCTCCAACGAGCGATACTCCGAGAACCCCAGGTATTTAATTCTCCCAAGGGATCTCCTTGCACTACATTCGAAATTGACTCCGACTAAAGAAATCAGCGAAAGGCATAAAACGACATACATTCTCAGTTTCAATTTCTAACCCCCTGGGTTCCAGAATCCTCTCAGCTGCTCCACAACTGCCATCCCCGGCCTCCGTAAAATATCGGCACGTGCCTGTGCCGAGCATTGCTTATGATACAGGGCCATTCGCCACCGGATAAAGCCGGCTGCATCTGGCTTCAGATGCCTGTTTACAATCTTCGGCACAAGAGGCAGATCGATCTCCTTTGAACACCTCTCGCTATCATTCGCATAGACCACGCAAGTCAGTAGCATCAGCTGTTCTGTTTCGATACATTCGTCTTGAGTCTTAAGGCCAGCAGAAACGTCCTGGCGGCACTGATCGACAAGAGCTGCATCAAGCATACAGGTATCTCTCATATTGTCCACGGACCGATATTCCTCACAATTCTCCCGGGGCGAGACACAGGCAATCACGCAGAACGACATCCCAATCAATATTGTAATCTGATTTATGTATTGCACAATCAGTCAGAATAGCATCAGCCGCGGTTACTTTAAAGCAAAAAATGTATTTTCAGAGGGTTGCCGAGACTGAGCTTCGGCACTCTTAACCCGCTTTCTGTTTCCACTGCGACCAAACAATCTTAGGAAAGACCGGAAGATCCGATTTCTTCTGACACTTCCTTTGCTTGCTATAATACATAGTACAGGCGAACGCTGCATTCCGGTCACTTTCCGCGCATTCATCAGGCGTTGCCGCACCGAGTGCCAACCGATCGTAACACTCATCTGCCATCGTCAGAGTCAGCAGGCAGTTTTGCGCCCATATATCCGGACGGTTGGCTATCTCGCAAGTGTCTTGCTCCGATACGCAGCTGGAAAAAAGCAGCAAACAGAGTTTTACAACAAAAATCCGAGGAAGCGCTCTATAGTGAAACTTCATAGACTAACTCCAATCGTTCCTTCCACATCGCTTCGGTGTATGCGCGCCATTCGCCATCGAAAAAAATCGCCGGACTCCGGTTTCATCCGTAAAAAAACAATCTTCGGCACAAGTGGTAGATCGATCTCCTTGGAGCATCTCTCACTGTCATTCGCGTAACTCCAGCAGCTGTAGATCATTATGATTTCTGTACGCTCACATTCTGCCTGTGCGACGGCTCCCAATGCAAGCTGCTCTTGACATTCTGCGACGTTTCCTAATCCTACAAGACAGGATTGTCGCTGACTGTTCAGAGATCGATATTCCTCACAATTCTCCCGGGGCGACACACATGCAATCACAGTGAACGATAACCCTGAAAGTACGATCAGTATTAATTTCTGATTCAAGTATTGCATATATGCCAGAATAACACCCCGGCAATCTGTTTAAAAGGAAAAAATGAGCCCGGTCATTCCAGCGTTCCGCCTAAACATCGGCATGATAACGTATAACGACCGTCCCGGCCAGGAAATCGTGAAGGGCCTGCCCCTTCTTATTAAACAGAATCGGCAAACAGTCTGCCACAAGCCAGGATGTGTGCATGAGAATCGTCCACGATACGGCCACCTCCAGATCTCCATCCAGCCCCCAGGTCAGCGCCACAATCAGGGCAAGCAGGACCGGCACAATCCCTCGAATAAAGGATTGCTTCCACGTTGTCAACCGGCACTCAAAATGACCCGCCCCCGGCACGGATAGTGAC